>Ga0194131_10008572_pt1 | contig 13243 bp, 11 predicted proteins | sample TA2KigO120mmetaG_FD_148631 | JGI IMG/M metagenome (GOLD analysis project Ga0194131, IMG submission 148631) | Freshwater microbial communities from Lake Tanganyika, Tanzania - TA2015053 Kigoma Offshore 120m | ecosystem: Environmental > Aquatic > Freshwater > Lake | place: Tanzania: Lake... | reverse complement strand
CTTTTATTTTCGGACTCTCATGGGCCGGGTCTTCCGCGCCACGGCTCATAATGCCGAAGTGGCGAGCCTCATGGGCATCAACACCCGCCAAGTCTGTGTATTGTCTTACATCATCACCAGTGCGCTCGCCGGGTTAGCCGGCGCGATCGTTGTTCCGATCACGTTGGCAGAACCGCAACTTGGCACCGTTCTGGGATTGAAAGCGTTCGCCATCGCCATCATCGCTGGGCTCGATTCACCGCGCGGCATACTCTTGTGCGGACTGGCCTACGGCGCGGTCGAGGCGCTGCTTGCCGGCTATTTCTACACCGGCATCCGGGACATCCTCGGATTCTCGCTGATGATTCTGGCTCTCTATATCAAGCCCGAAGGGTTATTCGGCCGTGCCGTGCAGGAACGGGCATGAACGTACCGACCAAGCAGGACTTCGCGCTTTATGCCGGTATGGCGGCCCTTCTCGCCGTGCCGATGATCGTGCCCGGATCCTATTACACCTTCATGTGCATTTTGGTGTTCATCTATTCGGTGGTGGCAATCGGGCTCAACCTGCTCGCTGGCTATAGCGGACAATTTTCGCTCGGCCATGCCGCCTTGATGGCCATGGGAGCCTATACGACGGCGATTGTCAGCAAGGCACTCGGCGCGCATTCTCTGCTCGCGGCCACGGGGATTCACGTATTTATCGGCATGATCGCGGGCGTGGCGATGGCGGCGATCTTCGGCGCCGTGCTCGCCTATCCGGCGCTCAAGCTGAAGGGCCCCTACCTCGCCATGGTTACGATCGCGTTCGGCTGGGTGATTTGGAAAATCCTGCTCGAATGGGTGCCAGTGACCGGCGGCGAACTTGGCATCACCGCCATTCCCAAGCTCCGGCTCGGCGATTTCGTGCTGCACACGACTTATTATTATTATTTTGCGCTTGGGGCCGCGTTCGTTGGATTTTTCGCTCAACGCAACATCGTGCGCTCCCATTTCGGCCGAAAATTGTTGGCGATCAAGCACAGCGAAATCGCCGCGGCTTCGGTGGGAATCGACGTCTATAAGGAAAAAGTCCGGACATTCATCATCAGCGCCGTATTTGCGGGCGTAGGCGGCGTTCTGTTCGCGCATCAGCAGAATTTTATCAACCCGGATAATTTCCAGTTTTTTAGTTCCGTGTTTTTTTTGCTGGCGGTGCTCTTTGGTGGAGCCGGCACGCTCATTGGGCCGGTGATCGGCGCGACCGTGCTCACATTTCTTCCCGAACTCCTGCACGATTTCGACCGTATCCGCTTGGTGGTCTACGGCGTCTTGATCCTGATTACCTTGTATTTTCTGCCGAACGGTGTCGCTGGCGTTATCATCGGGCGGCGCCTCGGAGCCGCGCGTGAGCCGGGTGGCGTCGTTCCGAGCGTACGTAATGGATCGCCGGACGCTCCCAAACCGGCACAAGATTATATCCTTGCTGACGTCCCGATGAGCGACGCTCCGGTCATTTCGGTCGAGGAAATCGGCCGAAGCTTTGGCGGATTGAGGGCGCTTAACCAAGTCAACTTTTCGGTCATGCCGGGATCGGCCCACGCTTTGATCGGTCCGAACGGCGCCGGCAAGACCACGATGATCAATATAATTTCCGGATTCTACCGACCCGACGCCGGCATTATACGCCTTGATGGCCGGGAAGCGCGAATTTCCTCCATGCATGCTGCGGCTCAATTCGGCATTGCCCGCACCTTTCAGACGATCAAACTATTTGGAAATTTAAGCGTACTCGATCACGTGCTTCTGGGCTTCGAGCGCCACGGGGCCGTCGGCATGTGGGATGCGATTCTCAATACCCAAAAAGGTCGTCAGGTCGAGCGGGCAAGGATCACTGAAGCGATGGCGATTATTCGCTTTGTCGGGCTCGAGGCCTATGCGCATGCGCCAGCGAACGCGCTTGCGTACGGTCATCGCCGGTTGGTCGAAATCGCGCGCGCGCTGGCAGTTAGGCCGCGCTTGCTTCTGCTAGACGAGCCGGCGGCGGGCTTGGTCGCGGAGGAAATAGAGGCGCTCAAGCGCTTAATCGGCGCGCTCAAACGCTCGGGCGTCGCGGTACTCCTTGTCGAGCACCATATGGATCTGGTCGTCAGTATTTCCGACCAAGTCACGGTGCTCGATTACGGCGAAGTGATTTGCCAGGGGGATCCCGCCTCCGTGCAGCGCGATCCGCGCGTGATCGAGGCCTATCTGGGCTCGGCGGATGACCATGCTTATCGTTGAAAATCTGGTCGTCGCCTACGATTCCCTCGAGGTAGTTAGGGGAATTTCATTCAGGGTCGAGGAGGGTGAAATCATTACCATCCTCGGCAGCAACGGTGCGGGAAAAACGACGACGCTCAGGAGCCTTTCAGGGCTTCACAGGCCGCGTGCCGGAAGAATATTGTTCAAAGGCCTGGATATCTCCCAGCTCTCGGCGCACCGCGTCGTCGAGCAAGGTCTTTGCTTGGTGCCAGAAGGCCGGCAACTTTTTCCCGACCACACGGTGATGGAGAACCTGGAGCTCGGCGCCTATCGCCGGCTTCGCGCCGGCGAGAGAGCGGAGGTTCGACGCGACCGCGAGCAAATCCTCGATCTCTTCCCGCGCGTGCGCGAGCGGCTCGACCAAAAGGCAGGGCTGCTTTCCGGCGGCGAGCAGCAGATGGTCGCAATTGCCCGTGCCCTCATCAGCCGTCCCGCGTTTCTCATGCTCGACGAACCCTCCCTTGGGCTTGCGCCGATGATCTTGCGCTCGATTTTCGACTCATTCGTCAAGATGCGGGCAAACGGTCTTACGCTTTTGATCGTCGAGCAGATCGCGCTCCTGGGTCTGCAGGTCTGTGACCGCGCCTATGTGCTTGAATCGGGACGTCTAGTGATCGAGGGCCCGCGCGAGACAATGTTGAAGAATCCGCAGGTGATCGAGGCCTATCTCGGCAAGAAGGCCATCGCCTAAATCCCCGCTTTATGGCGGTTCCGACCCAATTCAATGGGTCCGGCGACTTCCGAGATAGGCATCCAGAATCCTTGGATCGTCAGCAAGTTTCGCCGAAGGCCCTTGCATGAGGATACGGCCATTTTCCATCACGTAGGTTCGATGGGTGACTTGGAGCGCGTAAGACGCCATCTGCTCGACGAGTAAAATCGACAGACCTTGGCGATTAAGACCGACCAAAACTGGAAATAAGGTATCAAGGATCTTGGGCGCGAGGCCAAGCGAGAGTTCGTCGACCACCAGAAGCTTGGGCCGTGATAAAAGACCGCGGGCGATGGCCAGCATCTGCTGCTCGCCGCCGGAGAGAGAGCCGGCCTGCTGTGTCAGTCGCTCGCGCAGTCGTGGGAACAATTCCAAAACTTTTTCCGTGTCTTCTCGGATAGCGGCATCGTCCTTGCCAATGCGCACATAAGCGCCAAGAATTAAATTGTCGTGTACTGTCTGGTTGGCGAAAATTTGACGCCCTTCCGGCACCATGGCGACGCCGTGCCCGACGACGACGTAACTCGGCAGGCCAGTCGTCGATCGCCGATCGAAGGTGATCGATCCCGCCGCCGGGACGACCACGCCGGTGATGGCGCGAAGTGCCGATGTCTTGCCAGCTCCGTTGGAGCCTATGATTCCAACGAACTCCCCGGTTTGGACCTCGAGGTCTATGCCGCGCACTGCCTCGATGCGGCCGTAGGCGACCTTCAGGCCTTCGACCTTGAGCAAGGGTTCGCTCATGCGCCTTTCGCAGCCGCGGCCGCCCCCCCGACCTTGAGCATGCCTGTGCCGAAATAGGCCTCGATCACCAAGGGGTTACACTGGACCTCGGCCGCAGTACCGGACGCGATTACTTTTCCGTAATCGAGAACGGTGACGTGATCCGATATAGTCATCACCATCTCGACGTGGTGCTCGACCAGGAGCACGGTAATGCCGTGGTCGGTCAATAAGCGGATAAGCGCCTTCAAATCCTCGATCTCGCCGTGGGTTAGGCCGGCGGCCGGTTCATCGAGCAAAAGAAGCCTGGGCCGGAGCGCGAGCGCGCGCGCGATCTCAAGCCGGCGTTGATGGCCAAAGGGAAGATTGCGTGCTTCTTCTTCCATATATTCGGAAAGGCCGACAAAGTCGAGCAGCTGCATTGCTTGTTCGAGAAAATTCTTTTGCTCACGCACGAAGCGCGGCAGTCGCAGCAAAGTCTCGAATAATGTGCTCTGGTAGTGGCCGTAGAAGCCGATGAGAACATTTTCGAGAACGGACATTTGGCCGAACAGCTCGGTGTTCTGGAAAGTCCGTGCGATCCCGCGCCTTGCCAGGGTGTGGCAAGGCAGTCCGGTCGTGGCCTCGCCAAAGAACTCGATCGTTCCGCTGGTCGGGACGTAGAAACCCGAGATCTGGTTCAGCACGCTCGATTTGCCGGCGCCGTTCGGTCCGATGATGGCATGGACCGTGCCGGATATGACGTCCAGGTTTACTTCGTCGACCGCGGTCAGGCCGCCGAAGCGGAGAGTAAGACCCTGAGTCCTAATCGCGATCTGTCCGGTCAGTGCGCCGGTATCGAGCAGTCCGTGCAGCGGCACGGAACGATTCGGCCAGGAATGGGTTTTCCGCGCCCGTGACTTGGTTGTGAGCCGTTGGATCAGGGCGGCACTCGAACCGACTACGCCTTTCGGCAGAACGAACATGATCACGGCCAAGAGCAAGCCATAGGCAAGTATTTGCCATTCCTTCAGATCCTGCAGTATCTCGACGATATAAACCAGGATCGAGGTGCCGATGATAGGCCCAAGCAACGTACCGATACCACCGAGAATCACCATCAGAAGAAAACCGACGGAATGGATAAACGTGAATGTCTCGTAGTTCACGAACAGATTCAGGAAGGTGTAGAGACCACCAGCCAGACCGGCCAGCGACGCCGACAGGACAAATGCAAGCGTCCGCGTGCCGGCGATATTGATTCCGAGCGCGCGCGCCGCATTTTCGCTTTGCGCCGTTCCTCGCATGGCGCTCCCGTATCGGGAATAAATGATATTGTACTGGAGGATGAATGCGGCAATCAGGCATCCAGCCACGATCCAGAAATAAATAGGTCGGATCAGCTTCACGCCGAAAATCTCACCACGGGGAATACCGATCAGGCCCTGGGTTCCTCCGGTGACGGGCAACCATTCGACCAGGATGTTTTGGAAGACGAGTCCGAAAGCGATAGTGATAACAGCCAGGTAAACTCCGCGTACACGCACGGTCGGATAGGCGAGAATCGCGCCAAACAGGCCACTAGCCACGATTCCGAGCGCTATGGCGGGCAGGAACGCCACGCCCTGTCGCAACGAGAACCAAGCGGCGACATAGGAGCCGAGCCCATAAAGCGCGGCTTGTCCGAGCGAGACGAGACCCGCGTGCCCGATCAGGATGTTAAGCCCGATGGTTACGATCATCAGGATCATGCAGCGCATCATCACGCCGATCTGATACTGTGTCGGTTCAAGCAAACGGAACACAATCAGAAATGCCAAGCCAAGAAACAGAATGGCGAAGAATTGCCTGCGCGGTGTCATACTTTGGTTACTTCCTTGCGACCGAATAGGCCTTGCGGGAAAGCGAGCAGGACAAGAATCATTAGCGTAAATCCGATCGCGTTGCGCGCGCCGGTGCTGATGTACCCCTCGATAAACTTTTCGATGATGCCATAGCTTATGCCAACGATGACGACTCCGCGGGCATTGGAGATGCCGGCGACGATGGCAACTCCGAATGCCTTCAATCCGATCAGCGCGCCCATGGTCGGTACGGCTTGAATGACAGGGGCGATCAAGATGCCGGCCAGCGCGCCGATGGCTGCGGCAAGTCCATAAGCGTATAAAGCGATTTGATTGACGTTGATCCCCATTAAGCCAGCGGTGACGCGGTTAAACGATACCGCGCGCATGGCGCGGCCAAGCGTGGTGCGGCGGTAGAAGGCCTCAAGCGCGAACATGCAGCCAATTGCCGCTATGGGTAGGAGAAGTTCCTGGATATAAAATCCCGCCCCGCCTAGCCGGATCGCATTCTCCGCCAACGGCGAAGGGAGCGATCGTCCAAGCGGGCCGTAGGTAAGCGTGGTCGCGCTTTCAAGAACGATGCCAACGGCGATGGTGGTCAGCATCCAGCCGATCGCGTTGGCGTCCGTGTTGAATGGCCGCACAAGGACGCGCTCAATTAAGGCGCCGGTTAGTGCTGAGATCGCGATCGCGAATGCCGCGCCGACCACCAACGGCATCCCCAGCTCGACCAGCACCACCGCCAAGACGGCGCCGAGCATATAAATGTCGCCGTGGGTAAAGTTGGCCGCCCGGGTGGCTTCCCACATGATGTAGAAGCCGAGCGCGACGAGGGCGTAGATGCCCCCGAGCGACAGCCCGGTCAGAAAATATTGAAGTATCTCCCCCATGTAAGCCTCTCACGAAGAGGGGGCCGCGGCGCGCCACGGCCCCCTAGTCGCATCCGTGAACGCGAACGTTACTTCTTCATCGCATATGGCGTCTGCTCGACCCGCATCAAGTTGCCGTTGTGAAAGGCGAGCAGCTTGTAGTGCGTCGGAATGATCGAGTCGTGTCGGTCGAACTTAGGCTCGAACGCGGGGTCGTACTTGGCGATGATGCCCTCGTACTTGACCTTGTACATCGCGTCCCGGAATTTCTTCTTGTCGAAGTCCCCGGCGAGTTTAATGCCCTCGGCGATGATATAGACCGCGTCGTAGGCATTGGCGATGCCGCTTGGTAAAACCAATTCGCCCGGATGCTTGAGGTTGAACTTCTTCTGCATCCGTTCCCACGCTTTTTGCGCACGAGGTTCGAGGGTTCCAGTCCAGGCGTAAGTGCCCGCAACCAGAATGCCATCAGTCAGCTTACCGGCGGTTTGGCCGAGCTGGGCACTGATTCCCCAGGCACTGACCATGGTTGGGCGATAGTTGAGCCGCTCCATGCTGCGCAGGATGGCGTTGGCTTCTCGGTCGACGACATAGAGAACGAGCGTATCCGCCCCAGCGTCGCGGAGCCGGATCAACTGGGCGCTCATGTCGGTGTCGGCGATGTTGAAGGTTTCCTTGCCGACGATTGTCACGCCCTTGGCTTTCGCCGCCGCTTCAAGATCTGGGACAGCGCCTTGGCCCCAGCCCGTCGCTTCGTACAAAAAGCCGACTTTCTTGGTCTTGCTTCGCTCAAGCGCCTGATCGAGCAGGAACGGGGTGACCCAGCGGTCTTTCATCGAAGTACGGAACATCCACTCGTTCTTGCCGGTTTCCCATTCGGTCACGCGCGTACCGGCCGAGATCACACCCATCCACGGCTGGCCCATTTCGGTCAACACGGGCCTAATCGCGAGCGCGTTCGGCGTGCGAAAGCCCCCGATCATGACGATGCAGTTTTCCTTCTCGGCGATGCGCCGAGCGTTGTCGACGGCGCGCGCCGGTTCGCCCTGGTCGTCGAGCGCGACGACACGGAGCTTTTTGCCGAGCACACCGCCGGCTTCGTTGATCTCGTCCACCGCCGTTTCGATGCCCATGCGGATGGCGAGCCCTGTGTGTGCCAACGCGCCGCTCAGTTCCCACGAACCGGCGATGCAAGGCTCGGCTTTTTGCGCGTGGGCGGCGGTCATGGACATCGCGAGCGCGACCGTCGAGACCGAGAGCGCCAGCAGCGCCTTGGGCGTTAAACGCGACAAGTTACGAAACATGCTTTGATCTCCTCTGGAATTGGGTCAACGACGGACCGGCGGAGGCCGCATTTATTGGTAAGGGCGGCTAAACCATCAGGCCTATTGGAATTTCACCTCAAAGGTAAATAGGGGTCAAGAACCATCCACCGCAAACACCGGACAGGAGAATTCGGCTCAGAATTACCCTGCCCCCCCTATGGGTATCTTGCCGCGGAGCGCGATAAAGCGTCGAAGATCCGTCCGGGTTGTTGGGCGCGACCATGGGCCGCACGACCCCGCCCCGCCTTGGTTTCAAACGCTATTTCTTGAGCGCGTGCGGCGTCTGTTCGACCGGCATCATGTATCCCCTGTGGTAGGCGAGCATCCTATAATGGTCCGGGATAATTGAATCGTGACGCTGCTTGACCTGGTCGAAGGCGGGATCGTATTTGGCGATGATGCCCTCGTATTTGACCTTGTAAAGCGCATCGCGCACCTTTTTCTTGTCGAATTCGCCGGCGAGCTTGACCGCTTCGGCGACGAGATAGATCGCGTCATAGGCGTTTGCTGTCACGCTCGGCAACACCAGATCCCCCGGATGCTTGAGATTGTGCTTCTTTTGCATCCGCTCCCACACTTTCTGGGCGCGCGGGCTTAACTGCCCGGTCCATGAAAAGGTGCCGGCGACCAGTACGCCTTCCGACAAGGCGCCCGCCGTCTGGCCGAGTTGGGCGCTGATGCCCCAGGCGCTCACCAGGGTCGGCCGATAAGCAAGCCGGTCCATGCTGCGCAGGATGTTGGTCGTCTCGCGGTCGACCGCGTACAGGATCACCGTGTCGGCGCCAGCGTCGCGGAGTCGGATCAACTGAGCGCTCATGTCGGTATCCGCGATATTGAAAGTTTCCCTACCAACGAGCGAAACCCCCTTCGCCTTTGCCGCCGCTTCGACGTCTGGCACCGCGCCCTGGCCCCAGCCGGTGGCTTCGTAGAGCATCCCAACCTTCTTGGTCTTGCTCCGCTCGAGCGCATGCCCCAAGAGAAACGGTCCCACCCAGCGATCGTTCATCGAGGTGCGAAACATCCACTCGTTCTTGCCGCTTTCCCATTCGATCACGCGGGTACCGGCGGACATGACGCCCATCCATGGCTGACCCAATTCGGACAGCACGGGCCGGATGGCGAGCGCGTTCGGCGTGCGGGCGCCGCCCATCATCACGACGCAATTGTCCTTTTCGCTAATGCGACGCGCGTTGTCGACGGCGCGCGCCGGTTCGCCTTGGTCGTCATAGGTGACCAAGCGAAGCTTCTTGCCGAGCACGCCGCCAGTTTCGTTGATCTCGTCGACCGCCGCTTCGATGCCCATACGGATAGCTAGCCCGAAATGCGCCAACGCGCCGCTCAGTTCCCACGAGCCGCCGATGCAGGGTTCGGCCTTTTGCGCGCGAGCGGGGGCATTGGACAGCGCGAGCGCGATTGCCGACACCGAAAATATTAGCAGCGCCCTGGACACCGGGCGTGACAAATTTCGAAACATACTTCGACCCTCCCCTGACATTTGGCCAACGCCGAACCGGCGGGAGCCGCTTTAGAGTTTTGGTTGAAGCGGCTAAACCCTCTCAAGCGGATCGAATTTCAAACCAAATATAAATAGGGGTCAAGCACTATCCGACGTATCCATCGGCGGGAAAGGTTCAATCCGAAAAACCTCCGCCAACCCGCCATGGATAACTTGTCGGAGAACACGGCAAAGGGCCGCCAACCATGATCACGCTCAGGCCGCGCCCGACACCACTGGAAGCCTATGCGCGCCGTTTGACCACCCATCGGCGGTATCTGAATGGACGGCGAGAAACAGCCGAAGCGATGCTTCGATCAGACCGACATCGATATCCTTGGCGATAAAGACCAGACGCGAATGGCGGGGTCCCGCCGGCCAGCCCGGAAGGTGAGTCGGGGGGTGGATGAGGTGATGAATGCCGTGAAGAACGACAGGCGTAGGCCAATCTTTCACGTTCAAAAGAGCCTTGATCCTAAGTACGCGATCGCCGTGGGCGTGGAGCAGCAAACTGAGCCAGACCGCGAATGGCGACCATTCGATCGGTTGATCAAACGTAATCGCAACGGCGCGGATATCCGCAGTGTGGTTTGGCGCCGGACCATGGACATGGTCCGCCGCCCATGCCGTTGCCGCCTGAACGGGATCGGCGAGCAAATGGGTCAGTATCCCCGGTGCGTTAACGTCCATCGCCTGCGTTCCCGGATTTAAGCGCCCGAGTGCGTCGATCGTGCGCGCCAATTGATCCGGTTCGGCTATGTCGGTCTTCGTCAGCACTAGCCGATCGGCGGCGGCAATCTGTTTGCGGCATTCCACAAACTGTTCGGATTGCGAAAGGCCGTGCAGGGCATCGATCGTCGCAATCACCGTTCCAGCCTCGAACTTGTGGCGAAGCTGGGGATCGCCGACCAAGGTGAACAGGATCGGCGCCGGGTCGGCGAGCCCGGTAGTCTCCAGCACCACGCGCCGGAAGGGCGGCACCAAGCCATCGGTCCGGCTCTGGTAGAGCTCACGCAGTGCCGCGACCAGATCGCCGCGCACGGTGCAGCAGGTGCAACCGCCTTGGAGAACGACCACGTCGAGGCCGTCGCCGGGTTCGATGCGATCGACCAAATGATGGTCGATCGAGACCGCACCGATTTCGTTGATAAGGACGGCGCTATCGGAAAATTCCGGGTCGCGCACCAGGCGGTTAAGCAGCGTGGTTTTGCCGCTCCCCAGAAATCCGGTCAATACATGGAGCGGCAGGCGATCCATTCAATCGGCGCCCACGCCAGGAGCGATACTCAATGGATCAAGGCGACGATGGCCGAGCTGTTCGGCCTTGCGCCAGAGGTCGAACAAATTGTCGACGATCTCTACCGCGCCAGTTGGCCCACGCACGAGAAAACTTGCCCCTTCCCAGTCGTCGACGGCGACCCCGGTCGGCGCCAGCACCCGCTGGACGATGGCGACGCGTCTCATTCGTTCGCGACGCAGTGCGGCGGGATTGAGCGTTGCCGCCCGATCCAACCAGCGCCGACCATCATCGAATATCCCGCATAAACCGCACATCTCTGCGAAGCGGCCTCACTTTTTCTTGCGTGGGGAGCGGTGGGAGAAATCCTTGGCAATCTCCTCGAAGGTCGTGAACCTGACGCCTGGATGACTAATCACATGCTGATAAATGCGTTCCAGCATCAACAGCACCTGCGGTCGGCCGGCAACATCCGGATGAATGGTAAACGTAATGACCGCGTAGTCATGTTCGCGGTAGACCCAATCGAACTGATCGCGCCACATTTCCTCAAGATGGCGCGGGTTGACGAATCCGTGGCTATTGGGCGCTTTCTTGATGAACATCATTGGCGGCAAATCGTCCAGATACCAGCTCGCCGGGATTTCGATCAAATCGGTCTCGGTACCGCGCTGGAGCGGCTTCATCCAGTGCGACGGATGCTTGGAGTAGTCGATTTTGGTCCAACTGTCGCCGACACGGACGTAATAGGGATGGAAGTCGTTGTGCATCATGCTGTGGTCGTAGAAAAACCCGTTCTTGAGCAGGAGGCCCGCCGTCGCCCCGCTCAGCTCCCACCACGGCGCGACATAACCGCGGGGGCGTTTGCCGCTAAGTTTGGTGACCAGATCGACACATTTGTTGAGAACCGCTTCTTCCTGGTCTGGGCTCATGGAAATCGGGTTCTCGTGGGTGTAGCCATGCACGCCGATTTCATGCCCGGCTTCAGCGACCATCTTCATTTGCTCGGGAAACGTTTCAATCGAGTGTCCGGGAATGAACCACGTGGTCTTGATCCCCCAGCGATCGAACAGTTTGAGCAGCCGCGGCGTCCCGATCTCGCCCGAAAACATGCCGCGCGAAATATCAAGCGGCGAATCCTCGCCGCCGTAGGAACCGAGCCAGCCCGCGACCGCATCCACATCGACGCCAAACGCGCACATGATTTCCTTGGCCATGCAAGCCTCCCTATTGTTTGTCAAGTCGCGCCCGTAGTCGGGTTTTATTGCGCTGTCGGGACGCGACAGCTTGATCGTTGTTTCGCAATCAAAGCATCCATTCTGACAGTTGACAACATGTTCGGCGGACTTGGCGGAGACTCGCCAACCCGAACGGCGGCGACTATATTCGGCCGGTATCGAGCTTCGGGGTTCAGGCGGAAGATTAGCCATGGCGTTACCCGTGATCGTCACCGGCGCCGCCGGTATGATCGGCTTCAGCGTGGCGGCCGCCCTGACCCATGCAGGGCGCGCGGTGATCGGCACTGACGTCGCAGTGCCGTGCGAACCGGCCCCCTTCCCCTTCGCCGCCGTTGACATCCGTGATTTCGACCGTCTGCGCGCGATCGCGGGCTCCAAGATCGATACGGTCATCCACTGCGGCGCCATCTCGGGCCCGATGCTCGGGCGCGAAAAGCCCAAGGAACTCGCCGATATCAACATCGGCGGCACGCTCAACACCCTCGAAATGGCCCGAATCCTCGGAGCGCGGCGCTACGTCTACGCATCGACCTGCATGGCCTATGGTCACACGCCGGAAGGGCTCGATCCGGTGGCCGAGACGGCGCCGCTTCGCGCCACCGATATTTATGGCGCGTCAAAAGCGGCGGGTGAAATCATGACCGGGGCTTTCGCTCGCTCGAACGGCATCGACGCCGTTTCACTGCGCCTGTGTTGGGTTTTCGGCCCGCGCCGCCGCACCGAATGCCTGATCCGCCGGCTGATCCTCGCGGCGCGGACAAAAACGCCGCTCTGTCTCGCGTTCGGCGGCGGCTATCACCGGCAATTCGTCTACATCGACGACGTGGTGGAGGCGTTTCTCAAGGCGCTGGATGCGCCAAAAATCCCGCGTGCCGTCTATAACGTGACTGAAGGGCGGCGTCGGACGTTTGCCGAGATTGCGGCCGTGGTCGCCGGCGTCGTCGGTCCGGTCACGACCGAGTTTCCCCCCGGACCCGATCCCGCCGATTACCTGCAACAACGGTTCTCGATCGACGCCATCGGTCAGGACTTCGGCTGGAAACCCCGGCACGACCTCGCCACCGGCATCAAGGCTTACGCCGAATGGTTGCAAGACAACGAATATTGATCGCGGTCCTCAACTCCGTTGATTGCGCCCACGCCAAAGTTCGATCTGGCGAATGACCTCGGCGGCGACGGTAACGTCGCAGTAGCGCCGCTCCACGTCGCGCAAGTTTGCCTGATGCGGTTCGAGATCGTGATCGCCGACGCAGTCCTCGGGCACGATGGTGCGAAATCCGAGGCTGAAACTATCGACGATGCTGGCGCGCACGCACCCGCTAGTGATGCACCCGGCGATAACCATGGTATCGACCCGATTTTTGGCGAAAAACGAGATCGCCGGCGTGTTGAAGAAAATCGACGGCGCCGTCTTGCGCAACACGTAATCGTAGGACGGCTCGGAAATGGCCGGATCGAGCGGAACACCGGGATGGCCTTCGACCAGATCGGTCATGCCGGCGAGTTTCCAATGGAGCGCGTCGCGCTCGCTGTGATAGCAGATGTAGCAGGTCGCGACC
>Ga0194131_10008569_pt1 | contig 13244 bp, 9 predicted proteins | sample TA2KigO120mmetaG_FD_148631 | JGI IMG/M metagenome (GOLD analysis project Ga0194131, IMG submission 148631) | Freshwater microbial communities from Lake Tanganyika, Tanzania - TA2015053 Kigoma Offshore 120m | ecosystem: Environmental > Aquatic > Freshwater > Lake | place: Tanzania: Lake... | reverse complement strand
CGTGCCGCGGTCAAACGATTACGGCAAGCACCATGAGGGCCAGCAGGACCAATGCGCTTGCGAGGATTCTGCGATTCATGGATTTCCTCCGAAGGGCTCGCCCGGCACGCGGCCGAGGGCGCGCTGCAGATCCAACGCCGCCTGGGCCTCGCGGGCCGCCAGCGAGGCCTCCTCACGCCGCACGTCGCGGAGCACGTGGCGCGCTTCGATCACTTCGAGCATGGTGACCAGACCATCCGCATAGCCTCGCTCAAGCATTTCGACCAGCTCCGCGGCCGCCACGGCTTCCTCGCGCTCCAGCAACCCGCGCTCGTGGTGCAGCCGCCGCCATTGCGCCAGGGCGTCCCCGACTTCCAGACGTGCGGTCCGCTCCAGCACCGCCAGCCGGGCCGAAGCCTCCGCGGTCCGCGCGTCGGCCGCGGCCGCCGCTGCCCGCGCGCGCCCCCAGTCGAGGAGCGGCCACTGCAGGCTGACGCGCGCCCCCTGGTCACGGGGAAGGCCGACCAGCTTCCCCTGGTAGAGCGACAGCTCGACCTCCGGCGAGCGCTCGGCCCGCGCCAGCCCGGCCTGCCCGCGCAGTACTTCCACTTCCGCCCGTGCCGTCGCGAGGTCCGGACGCCGGGCAAGGGCGTCGGCGACCAGTGTTTCGAGGGGCGTGTCGGGCGGCGCGGGAGGCGACAGCGGCGGAATGGGCGGCAGGTCACTCGTCCCCAGCGCGAGAGCGAGGGAGGCGCGGGCGCCGGCTTCGGCGGCCTCGCTGGCCAGCACTTCGCGCGCCCCTGCGACGCGCTCGCGGGTGGCGCGGACCACCTGGCTGCGCGGCACTTCGCCGACCTCGAAGCGCCGCCGTGTGATGTCGAGGATGGCTTCGAGAGCCGCCACCTCGCGCCGCGCAAGGTCGGCCGCCACGGCGGCCGACTGCGCGTTGAGGTACGAGCGCGCCGCCTGATGGGCCACTTCCAGGCGGCGCGCTTCAAGCTCCGCCACGGCGGCCTCCAGCTCGTGCAACGCGGCGTTCCGCCGCAGGCCCGGCTGTCCGCCCAGCGGGAACGATTGCGCGAGCTGGTTGGCCTCCTCGTCCGCCTCGCCGAACACGGCGGAGATGCGGGCGCGCAGGCTGTCCGGCGCGCCGGCCAGCCGCGCCGCGAGGCGCAGCCGCTCGATTCGCTGTTGATATGAGGGGGCGGCCGGGTCAGCGGACAGCGCGCGCGCGACCGCGGCGTCCAGCGAGAGCCCCTCGGCGGACGCGCGTGCCGACAGCGCGGCCAGCAATGCAAGTGCAAGCCACAAGATGCGAAATGGCAAAAGAACATCCTCCACGCAATTGAAGAAAGCGACGAAAATGAAAAACGTCGGCGCGGAGGTCAGGCCGGTGGGGCGCGGGGAGGCCGTGGCGGGCTGCTGGAGCGGGAGAGATCATCTCCGACATCCACTTCAAGGGGAAGGAGGGCGCAACTCAGGGGGAGGGGCGGATCCGGGGGATGCAAAAGCGCGGCGACGGCCGGCGGCGCGGCCTTGACCGGCGCGGCGGGCGACACGATGGACTGCAGCGTGACGCAGCAGTCGTCCTCGCAGCCGCCCACGTCCTGCCAGAAGCATCCGTTGTCGCAAGCGAGAATGAAGACCGCGGCCAGAACGACCAGCCACGACAGCACCCGCTGATGAGAAACGCCCGCTACGGTTGAGGTCGCCATCCCACGAGCATTCGACCTCGGCGGCGAGATCCTCCTACGAACTTGATCACGTTTCAACAGCACCCGCCCGCTCGTACGGAGCAACCGGCCCGGGCTGGGCCCAGTTTAGAAGTCGATATTGAAATCCGCCTGAATCTGGTTGCCGTGCCAGTTGTTGGCGCCCACCAGGCGGTCCTTGAAATTCAACAGGCGGCCCTCCAGCGTAATCGAGGCGTTGCGGGCCGGCGTCCAGGTGAGCGTGACCGCCGGGATGGTCTGCTCGAACGAGCGGTTCAGCAGGCCGGTGTGGCCGCTGAAATCCAGCAGGCTATAGTGGAGCGCCACGTCGAGGTTTTCGGTGACCGCCTTGCCGATCTCCACGCGATAAAACCGCTGGCCGAAATCCACGTCGTCAATCGGAACCGACGCGCGGCGCAGATTGTAGTCGTAGAAAGAGCCCGCCACCCGCCAGCGATCCCCCCACTGATGGAGGAAGCCGGCCCCGAAGGTCGTGGTGTGGCCCATCGAATCGACGCCCGGGGTGAGAAGCAGCGGAAACAGCGGCTCCGCGTTGCCCGGCGTGGTGAGCTGCTGGAACGTGGTCGGCTTCACCTGCCGCAAGTTTTCGTAGGAGATGAACGCGCGCGTGGAGTCGTTCGCGAAATTCAGCGCCGCCCGCGGACCGCGCCGATTGATGGGATATTTCAAATAATCGTGGAGCTGATAATGGCTGCTGTACCAGTTTCCGTAAGGCAGGAAGATGGGGAACCCGGGATTGACGTTGTACGGCAACATCATCGTGTCGTAGGTCGGATCCGCGTACACCCAGTCGAAGTCGGCGCGGAACTGCCCGAAGACGCCCTGCAAGCCGTAGGTGTACATCTGGCCGCCAGGATGCGCGTCCAGCAATTCCTTCGACTTGTCGGGATTGTAGCTGGAGTGCCCGAACGCGGCCCGCAGGCTAAACTTCTTCGCGATCAGCGTGGCGTTCAGGTTGGCGCCCACGATGGACTGGTCCTGAGGCCCCACGAAGCGGCGCAGCGCCCCGCTCCGATTGTCGCGCCAGACCAGCGGAAATGCGTTCGCGGTGGGCAGAATCACCAGTCCGGAGCCCAGCGCCTGGCCGTCCGCGTTGGGCTCGTTCACCATGCGCGCGAGGCTGATTCCAAATTGCACCGGGCCGAAATCGTAGCGCGCCGCCGTGGTGCCCAGCCAGGTCTCGTACAGGCCGCCCTGGGGAAGCCGCGCGCCGGCGAACTCCCACTGAATTTTGTCGGTCGTCTGCAGCGGCGTCACGTCAAATCCCCAGAAGGGGAGAACGGCCGGCGAGTGCACGTTGGGGTTGCGGATGCCCAGCACCACCTGATCCCCGACGTTGCGCAGCGCGTAGGTCCCGATGACGAGCTGGTAGTCGCGGCCCCGATCCTGCATCCAGAAACGGTCCAGCGACATGCGGTTGTAAGGCTGGTTGGAGTCCGGCTGCTGAAACGGCTGCACGCTGGCCTGCGAGAGGAACGGATTGCTGTTGTACGGCGGCGTCACGCCCCAGTACTGCTCCACGGCCTCCGAGCCGGTGCCGGCGTAGCCGATGACTTCCAGCCCACCGTCGATCTGGTCGGTCAGCTTCGTCAGGACGCCGAGCAGCGCGCGGCTGGTGTAGCCCTGCCCGTTGAAGATGAGGCGGCCGTTGGTGTAGTCGATGGCGGGGTTGGCCGTGGTGCCGATAAACCGCGCGCCGGCCGTGTTGTTGAAGGTGCCGTTGGCGCGCAGGTTGCCGTAGAAGTTAATGCGCTCCAGCTCGGTGACGCGCTTGTCAAGCAGCGCGTACTGATCCTCAAGCTGGGTCGTCTTGATGCCGTAGGCGTCCAGCTCCTGGGCGTAGGACTCGGCGAGGCGGCGGACTTCGTCGAGATCCGTCTTGCTGGCGAAGTTGGCCATGAGCTGCTCTTGCCGCGAGAGGAAGCGGGCGATGATGAGCGCGGTCTCATAGCGGGTCGCCGCGCGATCACCTTTGAAGGTGCCGTCCGGGTAGCCTTCCAGCATGCCTTTGGCGGCCAGCGCGCGCACGGCATCGGTGGCCCACATGTCAGGCACGTCAGGGAACATGGGGGCGGCGAAGGCTCCAGCCGCCGCCAGCACGACCCAGAGCAACCCCAGGGCCAGCCCGCCGCGCAGCGTCTTCCAGCGGATCTCGGAGTTCATGAACCTTCCCCCATATTGAATAAAATACAAGTTTTACGGATTCGGAGTATATTCGGCCCCAGGTAGGCTATACCTGCACGTGCTGGCGCGGCCTCGCGCCAGGAACGAAGGTGTGCTCCAGCGCCCACTCGTTGCAGCGGACAGCCTGTTCCACGGTGATCACGCCGCCCTCGATGAGCAGATCGATCTCCTCGCGCAGCGAGCGGCACAGCATCTCCGGACCGTCGGTGTTGAATGAGAACCGCACCCCGCTCTCGATGAGGACGCCCAGCGTGCTGGCCATCTCCTCGGGCGACTTGATGACCCCGGTGGACAGGTTCGACGTCGGGCACACTTCCAGGAGAATCCCCCGCTCGCGCACCATATCGAGCAGCTCCGGCCGCCCGACGGCCTTCACGCCGTGGCCCACGCGGTGCGGCTCAAGGGTTTCCACGCACTCCTGCATGGCCTCCGGCGTCCCGCTCTCGCCGGCGTGCACGGTGACGCCCAGGCCGGCGTCGCGCGCCATGCGCATCATGTCGCGGTACTCGCGGAAGGAAAAGCCGGGCGTCTCGGGCCCCGCCATGTCAACCCCGACCACCCCGTGATTGCGGTGCGCGATGGCCTTTTCCACGATGACCTGGTTGGTCGCCACGCTGAACGCCTTGTCCAGGCAGAGGATGAGGCCTGCCCGCACCGGGTACTCCATGCACGCGCGCTCCATGCCGCGGGCGGCGGCGGCGATAATGTGGTCCAGGTCGCGCTCGCCTTCCCGATTCCGCTTCATGGGGTTGAAGCGGAGCTCCAGCACGCCGATGCGGTTCTTGCGGTAGCCGCCGCCGATGATGGCGTACACCGAGCTTTCCATGGCGGCCGGGCTTGACTGGATCAGCTCGGTCATGTAAAAGAGCTGCAGATACTGGTCGAAGGTCTTCACCTTCTGGCCGGGCACGGTGATGAGGTCGACGAACTCCCAGTAGTCCTTGGTGGGAAGCTTGATCCCCTGGGTGTGGGCGATGGACCACATGACGGCGGGGTCCACCGCGCTTCCGACGTGGACGTGCAACTCGGCGAGGACGAGGTTGGCAGGCAGCGGCATGGTGCCATGTTGCACCGGGGGGGCCGGAGTCCTGCCGCAGGACTGGTCATGACCTTGAAGAATGCTAGCCCCTCATTCACGCACGTTGGGAGTCAAGCATATGGCCAGGGTCAAGCCGTTCCGCGGCATCCGCTACAACCTCGAGAAAATCGACGGGGATCTGGCGCAAGTCACCACGCCGCCCTACGATCAGATCAACGCCGTGGGCCTCGAGGCGTATCACCAGAAGCACGAGCACAGTTACATCCGCCTGATCCTGGCGCGCAAGACCGAGCGTGACGACGCCCGGGAAAACCGCTACACGCGGGCCCACCGCACGCTGCAACACTGGCTGCGCGACGGCGTCCTGGTTCAGGACGAGGGTGAGGCGTTCTACGTGTACCGCCAGACCTTCGACGTGCTGGGCCAGACGTACACCCGCACCGGGCTGGTTTCCGCGGTGCACTACGAGGATCCCGAAAAGGGCCTCATCCTGCGCCACGAAAAAACCCTGCCCAAGCACGTCGACGACCGCTTGAGCCTGCTGCGCGAGACGCACACCCAGTTTGAGTCGATCTTCCTGCTCTATGACGATCCGGAAAAAACCGTCGCGCGCCAGGTAGAAGCCACCCTTGCGAGGCCGGCCGACCTTGAAGTGACCGACGACGTGGGGACGCGCCACCAGCTCTGGCGCCTGGCGGATTCCGCCGCCGTGGACGCCATCCGCCGCTTCTTCGACGACCGCGTGCTGCTGATTGCCGACGGCCATCACCGCTACCAGACGACCGGCCTGTTCCACCAGGAAACCGGCCAGGATCCGGACGGCTGGGTGCTGGCCACGCTGTACGCGGTGGACGATCCGGGGATCGTCATCCTGCCCACCCACCGCGTCGTGAAAAACGTCGCGAATTTCGATGCGGCCACGTTGTGGAGCGCCCTCGAAAAGGATTTCACGATCGAGCCATGGTCCGGGGATTCCGAGTCAATGGTCGCGGAAATGCGCGCCCGTGCGGACCGCGGTCACGTCCTGGGCGTCTACGAGCCGTCCCGCGGCAATGCGATTCTCACGCTGCGGGGCGCCGACCGGCTGGGCACGTCGGAGCACTCGCTGGAGTGGATGAAGCTGGACGTGGCGATTCTCCACCGCCTGATTCTCGAAAAAGTCCTCGGGATCAGCATGGAGGCGGTGGCCCGCGAAGGCAACCTGGAATATTTCCGCTGGCCCAAGGACGCCGTCGCCGTGGTGGATCGCGGCGACGCGCAGGCGGTGTTCTTCTTGAACGCCACCCGCCCCACCCAGGTGCGCGACCTGGCCACCAGAGGCGAATTGATGCCCCAGAAATCCACTGATTTCTATCCCAAGCTGCTCAGCGGACTGGTCGCCTTCCCGCTGCGCCCGGTCACCGTGGAGAGCGCCCGATGACCAATTTCCGCGTCGCGCTGGCCCAGATCAACTGCCTGGTGGGAGACGTCGAGGGAAACTGCCAGCGCATCATCGGACGGATCGGAGAAGCGCGCGAGCACGGCGCGGACCTGGTGGTATTTCCGGAGCTTGCGGTCACCGGCTATCCGCCGGAAGACCTTCTGATGAAGCCGCGTTTTCTCAAGGAAAACGTGCAAGCCATGGAGCGCATCCGCGAAGCCACCAGCGGCATCACCGCGGTGGTGGGCTTCGTGGACGTCGGACGCGACATCCACAACGCCGCCGCGGTGCTGCACGACGGCAAGCAGGTCGGGCTTCACTACAAGGTGTTTCTGCCCAATTACGGCGTGTTCGATGAGGACCGCTACTTCCGCCGGGGCCGCACTCTTTCTGTTTTCGAAAAGCGCGGCGTGATTTTCGGCGTGGGGATTTGCGAGGACATCTGGTATCCGGAGGGCCCGGCGCACGATCAATGCCTGCACGGCGGCGCGCAGGTCATCATCAACATCAACGCGTCGCCGTTCCACGCCGGCAAATGGGCGTTTCGCGACAAGATGCTGGCCACCCGGGCCAACGACAACACCTGCTTCGTGGTGTATCTCAACATGGTGGGCGGCCAGGACGAGCTGGTTTTTGACGGACACTCCACCATCGTGGACCCGCTGGGCAACGTCGTGGCGCGCGGCAAGGCGTTTCAAGAGGAGATGATCTACGCCGACCTGGAGCTGTCGACCAGCTTCCGGGTGCGCCTGAAGGATCCCCGGGGCCGCAAGGAGAGCCTGCGGCGCGCAGATGTCCCAACCCTCGAGCACGTCTCGCTGGTGGACGTTTCGCCTCGCGAGCGCCCGCCCTTGCCCGCCCGCGAGGCGGTGGAGCCGCCCTCACGCTGGCAGGAGATCTACGACGCGCTGGTCACCGGAGTCGGCGACTACGTCAACAAGAACGGCTTCAAGGGCGTGGTCATCGGCCTGTCCGGCGGCATCGACTCGGCGCTCACCGCGGCGGTGGCGGTGGACGCGCTCGGCAAGGATCGGGTGATGGGCGTGGCGATGCCCTCGGTGTATTCGGCCGACGAGAGTCTCCGCGACGCCCGCGACCTCGCGGAAGCGCTCGGCATCACCTTTCACGTGGTGCCCATCATGGAGGCGTTCAACGCGCTCAACGGAATGCTGGGCCCGGTTTTTGAAGGCCGCAAGCCGGACGTCACCGAGGAGAATTTGCAGGCCCGGGTGCGCGGCAACGTCCTGATGGCGATTTCCAACAAATTCGGGCTGATGGTGTTGACCACCGGAAACAAGAGCGAGGTCGCGACCGGCTACTGCACGCTGTACGGCGACATGGTGGGCGGCTACTCCGCGCTCAAGGACGTTCCCAAGACCTGGGTGTATGCGCTGTCGCGCTACCGCAACACGATTTCCCCGGTGATTCCGGAAAATACCATCGTGCGCCCGCCCACCGCCGAATTGCGGCCCGACCAGAAGGACGAGGATTCGCTGCCGCCATACGACACGCTCGACCCGATTCTCCAGATGTACGTCGAGGAGGATCGGCCGATGGAGGACATCGTGGCCCAGGGCTACCCGGAGGACATGGTCCGCCGCGTGATCCGGCTGGTCGACTTCAACGAGTACAAACGCCGGCAAGCGGCGCCCGGCGTGAAGATCACGGCCCGCGCGTTCGGCAAGGACCGCCGCATGCCCATCACCAACAAGTTTCGACAGTAGCCCTGGTCGGACGCGCGCTGGTGAGGTACACGAGGCGCCCTCCGAAGCCGTCCACCTTGCACGGAACGCAAGGCGTGGAAAGCAATCGACTTCCAGCTCCCCAAACGAGACAACCACCTGACGTTCAGCACGAGATCTACTCCGCGTCGCGCCGACGGCCGATGACCGCGCGCGCCATGTCGAGCACCATCCGCTGCTCGTGGACGTTGCGGTCCAACAGCAGCTCGTTGAGCTCCTTGAGGGGACCGCCACGCACTTCCGCCGGATTGAGGAAGAACTCGTGGACCGGCACCCCGAACCGCTCCGCGATGCGGATGAGCGTTCGCACCGAGGGCCGCTTGCGGCCTTTTTCCATGGGACCGACGTACGAAGGGTGCACGCCGATCTCGTTGGCAAAGGCCTCCTGCGTGAGCCGGGAAGCGACGCGCACTTCCCTGATCTTGTGGCCGATGGTTTTTTCCAGGGTGCTCATGTCGAGGACTTTTATACCCACGGCGCGCCGGCTCCGGACATGAACAAGCTGTGAAAACTCTCACGGGGGGATGACGTAAATGCGCTATTTAAACCGGGAAGGAGAGGCGACCTGCGCGCTAAACAGCAAGCAGGCGCTTCACGATAGTCACCAGCTCATCCACGCGCCAGGGCTTGGCGAGGTAGGGCACGTTGACCTCGTTGAGCCATTTCACGCGCTCGTCGTCGATATTACCGGACACCATGAGGCATGGCATCTCCGGATACATGCGAATCGCGCGCTCAATCAACTGCGTTCCGCTCATGCCGGGCATGAACCCGTCGCTGATGAGCAGATCCAGGCGGCGCCGCTCCAGAATCTCGATGGCCTCGTACCCGTTGGACACCGTGATGACGTCCGCATAGGGACGCAGCGTCAATGCGACCAGCCTCCGAGGGACTGCCTCGTCGTCGACGACGAGAATCTTGCTGCGCTCGGACACGCTCCCATTGTCTCCCTCTTGCGCCCGCGGCCTGCGCAGCCGGAAACGCAACTCACCTGTAACCGGGGAATCGTTCCCTGCAAAACAGGAGGCTCCTTCCAGGAGTATGGAGGGATCGCCGTAAACGGCACGAAACGTGCGGTCCCGCAAATGCAACGCTGGAAAGGTGGCCACCGCAATGCGCAAGCTGTACGCCGTCGTGTTCCTGATCATCCTGGTTGTCGCGCCCGGGCTCGCCAAGAGCCTGAAGGATGAAGTATCCTGGATCGACACCCTCCCGGGCTTGAGCTCAGCCGCGCGCCGCGAAAGCGCGACGAAGTGCGAGTATTTCTACACCGTTGTCGGAAACGCGAGCGCCACCTACCAGTCGTTGCGCAGCAATCTCACCAGCCGCGGCTGGACGCTGCAGAATTCCGCCGACGTGGGAACCGGCAGCTCGACGGTCCGCGCCATTATCGCCACCCGGCCGGGGATGCAGTTCAAGGCGTCGGTGCAGGACGCCGGCACGACAGCCACCCTCGCGGTCGTCGTGCAGACCACCGGCGCGTCGTCGACCGAGGGCAACGTGGGCGGCAACACGCAACGCGGCGAGTCCGTCTCGGGCACCATCATCGTTGACGAGAACAATGAGACCCACACCTATCAGTGCCAGAACAACAACGTCGTGGTTAACGGCAACAACAACTTCATCACCTTGCTCGGCACTTGCAGCGACGTCGTCATCAACGGCAACAACTGCAACATCCGGGCCAACGCCCGCTTCAGCAGCCTGGTGGTCAACGGCAACAACAACAACGTGCGCTGGTCGGCCAGCAAGAATCCCAACGCGACGGTCGACAACAACGGGAACGGCAACGCGGTCACGCGGATGTAAGCAGCCGGGCTGTTGAGCAGGGCGCGATCGATGACGAACGACAGGTGTCCGTGGAGTGCCAGGGATGTGAACAAAAGTCCCTCCCGGGGGTATGAAGAAATTGACCGGAAGCGCCGATTGAATGAACAGGCGGCGGGAGGTCCGACCCGCGGCTCTGGCAGGCAACCGCGCAAACACGCGGCTGCCTGTTTACTTTTTCAGGGGACCTGGATGGTCACCCGCCGGCTCGCCGCCAGCCGCGCCTCGTCGTCGTACGCGCGCACCTCCAGGATGTGGCGGCCGGGCGCAAGCCCCGCGAGCTGCAGGCGATAGCGGAACGGATCGCGGGTGGCGTGCAGCACCCTGCCATCCACCATCAGGTACACGCGAGGACTCGGGATGTAGGTGCGCACCCAGGCCTCCACGACCGGCCCGGAACCCACTCGCGCGCCCTCGCTCAAGCGCTCGACCGCGACCGAGGACGACTCCCGCCGGCGCACCGCCTCGGCACCCAGGAAATAGGGCGAGTCGATGGCCGCCCGATAGGCCATGAGAATTTCCGAGAAGTCGGTCAGCAGATAATTGTTGAGCTGCCGCCCCGGACGCGCGTTCTTGATGTTGTCGCTGTTGTACCAGCTCACCAACTTGACGCGCGGGTAGCGGGTTGGCAGCGATTGATAAAGCTGCGCGATCTTGCTGACGGCAAAATCCGTCCGCTGCCGCATGTCCAGCCGTGCCTGGTGGGTGGCCGCATATTCTCCGATGGCGATGGGCTTGCGCGCGGAATATTTCCGGTAGACGTATTCCAGGTGATCGATGGGATGGACGTGCTCGGCTGGCCGCGTCCGATCATTGTCCTGGAAGAGCACGCTGTAGAAATTCACCCCCACCCAGTCGGTGGCGTCGTCGCCCGGATAATAGTCGTCGATTCCCTCGCGGGGCACCGTGTTCGGACACCAGATCATCGCCGCCTTCGGCGCACGGCGAAAGGCCTGGTACACCATCCGAAATGCCTGCCGATAGGCCGCCGGATTTCCATGATAGGGCGTCCAGTCTCCGTTCATCTCGCCGGCGAAGCGGATGAACACCGGCCAGTCCAGTCGCCGGACCTCGTCCACCCAGCCGCGCAGATAGGCGTCGTCGCGCACCAGGATGAGGCCGCGCGGCTCCCAGGCGATGTGCGGGATGGCGCCGTTGCGCTTCAGGTATTCGGCCCAGCGGCGCGGAAACGGCTGGCCATAGGCGCGGTACATGAAAAAGCTGGCGTGCGGCTTGCCGGTCTTGCGCCCGAAAACGCGCACGTCACCGTAACGCTGCCCGTCCGCGAGGTAGCTGGGCAGGTTGCCGTCGCGGTCGATGAAGGCCCCGACCAGAACGCCCAGGCGGGGCTCGAGGCGCGCGCCGCTGAAGCGGGCGTCCCCAGATGTCGCCGGGCGGTGCAGGTACAACTCCGCCTCGCTGCTCCATCGGGCGGCCTTCATCTCCTCGGCGTGCGCCGCATGGAGGTCCCCGAGGCGCCGATAGATCTCCGCCTCCTTGCGGTAGGCCGCGCTGGCCTCGGCGTAACGCCCGCCGCGCACCGCCGCGTCGGCGATGCGACGCCATTCAGCGGCGCTGGAGGCACTCCGTCCGGAGGAGGTGGGGGCCTGCCGCATGGCCGGCAGCGCCAGGGGGATGTCCGACACGGCAGGCCGGCTCGCTTCCACCCGAATCACGTGACCGTAGGGGGGCTCCGCGGCCGCCGGGGTGGCGGCAAGCGCCGCCAGTACGGGGATCAGGACGGCGAAGAGTCGCATGGATGCTGTATTGACCCCTTTCGCGCGCTCAGGTTGCAGTTTGACACCTCGCGGTGGCTGTGTTAAAGTATGCTCCGGTATTTCTGCCAGAATTGAAATCACACTCCAAGACTTCGCGCAAGACGTACCGCGAGGTGCGCGGCCGCCAGACGTGCCGGGCCGCGCCATCGCCGCAGGGGCGGTGAACCCAAAGAGTCCCAAAGGAAGCATTCGTGGAAGCCACCAATAGAAGACCCTCCCGCCGGCGACGTTCCGGCGGCGGGCGCGGACGACAACGGACCGCGCCGGAATCCCCGGTCCCCCAGGACCATCCAGCCCGCCTCCTGGAACCGCCCAAGCGCCTCAGCATGGCCGAGATCTGGGAACGTGTCGAACAAAATTGCCAGGAGACCGCCGAGCAGCAAGATCTCGTCGAGCCCGGCGAGACCTTCACGCTGACCCGAGACCAGAGCCTGGCCATCGACGCGATGAACGGGTTCCTGCGCGAAAATCGCGCCCGCATGCTGCTGGTCGCGCCCACCGGGGCCGGCAAGACGGAAGTGGAGATGCGCGTCGGCCTCGGCTCGTATCTGGCCACCATGCGCACCACCATCATCCTGGTGCCGACGCGCGACCTCTCGCGGCAACACTTTCAGTATCTCTCGGATCGCCTGCAAGGCACCGGCCTGCGGGTCTGCGAGCTGCACGGCGGCGTGCCGCCCGGCCAGCGTCGGCGCGACATCGACGCAGCGGTCCAGGGGCACGTGGCGTTCGCGGTGGGCAGCGCGATGGTGCTGCACAGCCGCAACTACCGCGGGATGCTCGACGAGGCGGGCCTGATTATCGTCGACGACGCCAACGCCTTCGACGAGCGCCAGGACCTCTCGCACCTGCGCGGCGTGCGCGCGCCCTGCCTGTTCGCCAGCGCCACGCCATCGGCGGTGGGCGGCTTTTTAAAGAGCGAGGGCGCCTGGAACACGCGCTTCGAGATGAAGACCATGCCCTTCGACTCGCCGGCCACGGAAATCCACAAAGTTGAGGCGGCCTTTGGCGAGAACGTCTTCAGCCAGCTGGATCGCGCCGAGCACCTCGTCAAGCAGCACCTGGAAAATCGCAGCCGCATCTACGTGATTTCCCGAACTCGCGCCAAGGTGCCCACCATGAAGCTGTACCTGGAGGACCGCTACAAGATTTCGGTCTCCATGCTGCACGGCGAGATGGCGGACACCAAAGAGCACTCCACGCGGCAGCGCGGCACCAAGAGCGTGTGGGCCACCGGTCCGGAGACGCGCACCGAGATGATGCGCAATTTCAAGTACAACCTCCCCTCGATGATGGTGGCCACCAACCTCGTGGGCAGTGGACTCGACATTCCCATGGCCGATCTTATCGTCATCACGGACGCGGATCATTTTTCCGAATCCGAGATCGAGCAGCTGGTGGGCCGTGTCGGACGCCGCCAGCATCGCAGCGACGCCGCGTTGATCAGCGGCACCGTGGTCAACCGCGAAGCCAGCTCGATGCGCGGCAAGACGACGGTGAAAAACGGCCGCGTGGTGATGACGTTCGGCTCTTCGCGTGGAC
>Ga0194131_10008568_pt1 | contig 13244 bp, 13 predicted proteins | sample TA2KigO120mmetaG_FD_148631 | JGI IMG/M metagenome (GOLD analysis project Ga0194131, IMG submission 148631) | Freshwater microbial communities from Lake Tanganyika, Tanzania - TA2015053 Kigoma Offshore 120m | ecosystem: Environmental > Aquatic > Freshwater > Lake | place: Tanzania: Lake... | reverse complement strand
ACTATTACATGACTACATATAGTAGCAATAAATGTGAGTTAAGCGTTGTCACATCAACCACTTGACGGCGAAAGCGGTGATTCAAAGAGGGCTAAGATCCGTCAGAGCAACACTTTCGCTATAGCTCTTCATCGGGCTCCTGGGTGTCATCGCTCACGCCGCATGGGTCCGCGCGCTCCGGACGGCGTGACGATTCTCGCTCCCAACGAGCAGGCGCGGCCTGATCTGTTTCCGGGGGTGAAGATGCTTTTCGATCTTGAAAACGATCGATCGGAACAGAACGATGTCGCGGCGCGGAACCCGGAGATTGTGGAGCGGCTGAAGGCGCTGTAGGACAAGATGAATGCCGAGGTGCGGCCGATTCAGCAGCCGGTGGCGAATCCGTTGCGGCGTGAACGTAACCGTTCTTCGCTGGTGGTTCGCCGCTCCCATTCCCAGAGTCTGCGATGGTGCGCGAGCAACACGTTGGCGACCATTGCACCAAAGAACGCAGGGTCCAAAGTAGATGTGGGCAAAGCTCGCCGTCTCGCCGCACACCCATCCACAGGGAACCGAAGGTCACAAGCCAGACCGGAACTAGAATTACCGCAGAGCGCACTATTGATCGGCGCGTTATTGCATGTGTTGGTGCGCCCGGTGGAGGAGGCGGACTTGTTGGGAACATTCGGCGGCGCGCGTGCCGCTGTGGTGGCCACGGCCCACCGGAGCGGGACTGAGTAAGGTAGGCTAACCAGATGACTCGCCGCGAACTCGCTAAGTCCGCTCTGCTCTCCTCTTTCCACGTGCCGCCATCCGCATCGCCGGCTCAGCGTCCCGGGGCGGCAAAGCCCAACATCGTCCTGATCCTCGCCGACAACCTGGGCTATGGCGAACTCGGCGTCTACGGCGGCGGCATTCTTCGCGGCGCCGCCACTCCCCGCATCGACAAACTTGCGAGCGAGGGCCTGCGCCTGCTGAATTTCAATGTCGAGGCCCAATGCACACCGTCCCGTTCGGCCCTGATGACCGGCCGTCTCGCGATTCGATCCGGCACCCACACGGTGCCAAGCGGGGGTGCGCCCGAAGGGCTGACACTCTGGGAGGTTACGTTGGCGCAACTCTTGTCGGGCCAAGGTTACGCCACTGGAACCTGGGGTAAGTGGCATCTGGGAAGCACCGAAGCGCGGTTTCCCACCAATCGAGGTTTCGACGAATGGTATGGCATTCCGCGCTCTTACACGGAAGCCCTATGGCCCGTGGCGAACGACACGCGTTCACTCTGGCCGTCTATTGGTGCGAAACAGGGCTGGGATCCTAAGCTCGTTCCAGCCGAACACATCTACGAGGCGCGCAAGGGGGAAAAGGCCCGGCATGCCGCCGACCTGGACGTGGAGCAACGGCGAAACATGGACAACGAAATCACCAAACGCGCCATTTCGTTCATCAAGAAGAACGCAAGCGCCGGCCAGCCGTTTTTCGCCTACGTCTCGTTGTCGTTGGTTCACATGCCGACGCTGCCGCATCCGGAGTTCGGGGGCAAAACGGGGAACGGGGATTGGGCCGACTGTCTGGCTGAACTGGACCATCGGACCGGCCAGATACTCGACGCAGTCAAGCAAGCGGGAATCGAAGACAACACGATCGTCATTTTCACGAGCGATAACGGTCCGGAGGCGACTCATCCCTGGCAGGGTGACAGCGGTCCCTGGCGCGGCACTTACTTCACCGCCATGGAGGCCTCGCTTCGCGCGCCGTTCCTCATTCGATGGCCAGGCAAGATCCCCTCTGGCGGGGTGAGCAACGAGATCGTCCACATCGCCGATTTGTTCACAACGCTCGCTCGTGCCGGAAACGCCGAAGTTCCGAAGGATCGCGCCATCGACGGCGTGGATCAATTGGCGTTTTTTCAGGGCAAACAGGAACGGTCGAGTCGCGAGGGGTTCATCGCGTATGTGTCCGACCGAATGCATGCCGTCAAATGGCGAAATTGGAAAATGCACATGATCTGGCAGGTGAACATGTACGACCCGCCCCAGACGCTACCGCTCCCCAAGATCGTCAATCTGCTCACGGATCTGAAGGAGGAGCGGGACGTTCGCTCTCACAACAGTTGGGTAAACCACCCGATGACGAAACTCCGCACTGATTTTGAGGAGAGCCTGAAACTGTATCCACCGATCCCAAAGGGCACGCCCGACCCGTACTCTCCGCCACGCCCGGCGAAGTAATGGGTTGCAGTCGCCGCTGGGAGTTGGGACATTTCGACGGCTGAAGGCCGCGAGGATCTTTCCCGGAACCCCCTGTGTGCGCCATTTTCCGAGTGGACGATCCACAGTACGCGCATTAAACGCTGTGATGTCCTACGCGATCTACATTCTGAAAGGGCCCGTTCTTCGCGGTGCAATGCCGAGGCTGGTTGGATTCGAGCAGTGTCTGTCAGCGGCGCAGTGGCGGCCACTGCCGAGACCGCCAAAACCAAGTGGCTCAGTCGATTCCAAACTGAACAACATCGCCCACTGCAGACGGTTCAGGAGGACTCGCACCAACTCGTTCTGGCTTAGACCGCGGCCGTCGGGGATGCCACTCCAGTCATTCCTTTACGCCCAACTTCTTCTTCAGCCAGCCGGTTGTAAGGTACTTTACGACGGCGAACGGCTCGCACTTGCCGCTGGCGGAGGTGAACTCGATCGGTCCTACAGCCCGCGCAACCTCTAGGGCCCTCTACAGCCTGCCGCGAACGTCCTTCCCCTGACTGCGCAAAATTCAAGTCGCGCCCGGCGCGATGCTCCGCCAGTGCCACCGCCTTGTGAGCCAGTAGTAGCAGTGTCACACGATGCTCGCCCGCCCTGGTTGACCAATCGAGGGCTGATTATCACTCGATTCCAGCGTCACACTCTATTCAGGTTGCGCGACATCCAATTGGCTGCGAAGTCGACCAGTTCCGAGGCGCGCAGCAATTCGGCGCGGGCATTCCCGACCAGACCACGGTTGCCTCCGTGGTTCTTCATGAAGTCCGTGAGGATGTCGGCGAAGTAGTCTTCGCCGGGATAATCGGTGATTCCGTCACTGTCGTCCAGACACTCCACAACACGAACTTGAGGCTCTCCCGGTCCGGCAACGCGGCGGTGGCGGCGGACGCGCCGCTTATTTGGGAGATCGGTGAGGTACTCGGCGTAGTGGAACAGCGTTACGGTGTTGCTGTCCGCCCCGAGGCGCAGGACGAAGCCATCAAGATCGACGAGCTGCTGTAAGGGTGAACCGGGCCCGTAGTAATCGTTCCAAGGCACATCGCGGGTCAAATCGAGAGCCCTGAGACCACGCGCGCCGAAACGGCCTTCCGGATGGTCTGATATGCAAGTGCCGGGCATTGTGCGAAAGACCTCGGCAAGCACTCCTACTTCCGGATCAGCTGGGGTTTGTTCGGCGTTGAAGGGCTCTGCCTTGCTCAGCAACGCCAAACGTTCCTCTTCAGGGCGTGCATTGATCCATGCCCAATCGTCGCGCGCCCCTAGCACCATTAGGAGGGTCCCCGATGGTGTGACGGCCGCATCGAGTGCGCGAACGACGGACGCAGCGCCGCCATCGACGGCGCCGATTGCGCGCATTGAGGCGTGGAGCATGACGGTTGCTCCGTCAGGTACACCCAAGTGCCTTAGATCCTTGACCAAGTCGGCGATGGTGAGCATTCGTGCGGCGAAATGTGGGCCGGGCGTTCGACTACTACCTTGGCGCTGTCTCCTGGCTTTATCTTTGCAGACCCCGAGTGTCCGTTGGCGAGTTCTGTGGGTGGCGGCCATTTTGGAGCGGGCGCACCGTGGACCGCGTTCGGCGCGACTTCGCGGCGTGCCAGAGGTCCCACTTTGCCTGCAATCGCAGCCAGATTTCCGCGCCCCATCTGGTCAGTTCCTGAAGGAGAAGCGCCGTCTCCGCGCTGACGGCACGGCGGCCGTTAACAATGGCCTTGAGGCGCTGGAACGGTATGTCCATCCGGGCCGCGGCTTCAGACTGCGATACTCCGAGTGGCTCGAGAAACTCTTTGCGTAGCATCTCGCCGGGAGGGGGGGGTGGGCGATTGGATGGCAATATCGTCATCTCCTCAATGGTAGTCGGCGCGCCGCATATCGTGGGTATCTTGTGCGTCGAAACGGAGTACCACTCGAAGGATCGCGTCCGGATACAATCACCTATATGTCCGGACGTTCAACGATTCGATGCCGGAGTCGATCGCCACGGGCTGGTCGTGGGTGAAGAGAATTACCAATGAAACCTGAATACGATTTCAACAATGCCGAACGAGGGAAGTTCTTCCGTCCGGGAGCCGTCCTGCGCATGCCCATCTATCTTGAACCGGAAGTGCAAGACTATCTTGCCGCTAAGGCCGAGGCCAAGAATATTGATCTCGACGACCATGTCAATGAACTGCTGAAGCAGGAAATTCGGATCGCTGAATCGCTGCGTTAGAGTTGTCGCCTCTCGCGCGAATTCCTACTTGTAGATCAGATACTTCGCGCGCCGGGCCTGAAACGCTTCCAGTTCGTCGGCGCCTTTGTCCATGATCACTCGGGGATCGTCGCCCGCGGCAAGGGCCGCGATGACGCCGGGGTTGCCGATTAACTTCTTGTTCACCGCGAACTCGATCTTGCCGGGATACAACTTCTGCAGCGCCGCGCCGAGTTCGAGACCCAAACGCGTTGCCTGAAACTCGTCCCGGTTTGTGATCGAAAACTTCACGCCTTGCACCATTTGCCCCTTGAGGTTCGACTCGGTGGGCGTGAATCGGGTCGGATATACGCGCACGCCGGGGATGCGGCGCGCGTTGAGGTACGCCGCCAGTTTCGAGCCGTCGATGAACACCGCACCCACATGTTCGAACGGCGAACTGGTGCCTCGTCCGACGGTATAGTTGCGCGAGTACTCCAGCAGCGCGACGCCGGGAAACAGCAGCGCCGCTTCGAGCGATCGAATATTCGGCGAGGGATCGACCCAGAGCTGTCCCGTGGAATCAAACCAATCCCCGCGCTGATAGCCCTTCATGGCCACCACTTCGAGCGATCCTTTCATACCGAACTCGGCGTGGAACATTTTGGCGAGTTCCCCCACGGTCATGCCGTGGCGCGTGGCCAGCGTGTGAATTCCGACGAAACTCTCTTCTCCTTTGGCCAGTACCGGTCCTTCGACGCGGGTGGCCGAGATCGGATTGGGGCGGTCGAGCACGTAGAATGGAATGCTCTTTTTCGACGCCTCCTCCATACAGGTCAACATCGTGCTGGTGTAGGTCCAAAAGCGCGAGCCGATGTCCTGGAGATCGTAGACCAGCACATCGATGGTGGCGAGCATTTCGGCTGAAGGACGGCGCTTTTCATCCCTGTACAAGCTCCAGATTTTCACCTTGGTCTTGGGATCCATCGTGTGCTGTACCTTTTCGTGATCCTCGATTCCGAAGATGCCGTGCTCGGGTGCGAAAATGGCCGTGAGTTTCACGCCGCCGGCGACCATTGCGTCGATGTTTCGCCGCCCGTCGCGGGTCACGCCGGTGTGATTCGTAATCAGTCCGACCCGCTTGCCCTTGAAGCGCGCGAAGCTCTCCTTCTCCAGAACGTCGATGCCGGTTACGACGACGCCGTTGCGAATCGCATTGCGCCGCACGCCGTTCATGGTCTCGTTGTATCCGGCGAGAACGGCGCCCGGTGCGTCGGTGCCGACGGCAGCCGCGACGATCGTGGCCACCTTGGCGCGAAGGGCGGTGACTGGGGGTCTACGCTTGGGGTGCACGCTGTTGGCAAGGAGAATGACATAGGTGTTCGTCGCAGGGTCGATCCACATCGACGTTCCCGTGAAGCCGGTATGTCCGACCGAACCGATCGGGAAGAGTTCGCCCCGATTGGCGGAGAATTGCGAGTCCATGTCAAAGCCTAAGCCGCGAAGGGTATGTTGATCGGCCGGCGACTGCGGCGCCGTGAATTTGCGGATCGTGAGCGGACTGACCAGGCGTTTGCCTTCCAACTCGCCGAGGCCCAGCACCATGCGGGCGTAGCGGGACAGATCGTGCGCGGTGGTGAACAGGCCCGCGTGTCCGGCGACGCCGCCCATGAAACGCGTTGTCGGATCATGCACGACACCGCGTAGCGGCGCGGCCATCTTCGGATAGTGCTCGGTGGGAGCGATGCGCGGGCGCAGCGCGGCCGGGGGATTGAACTGCGACTCGGTCATCCCAAGCGGCGCAAAGACTTCTTCGCGCGCATAGACATCGAGGGGCTTGCCGGAGAGCTTGTGGACAATCTCGCCGAGCAGGATGAAGTTGATATCGGAGTAGACAAACCGTTCGCCCGGTGCGCCGGTTGGTTTGTCGATCATCGCCAGGCGGATTCCGGTCTCATAGCCGCTCCATTCGGGGACCAGATCGACGTCGGGGCGCAGCCCGGAAAAGTGGGTCAGCAGCAAACGCACCGTGATCGGGCTTTTGCCGCCTTGATAGCCGGGGAGGTAGGCCGACACCGCATCGTTCAGACGGATTTTGCCTTGTTCGACCAGCTTCATGATCGATGTCGTCGTCGCCACGACTTTCGTGAGGGAGGCGGCGTCGAAGACCGTATCGAGGGTCATCGGCTCTTTGGCCGGCGTCAGACTGCGGCTGCCGTACGCCTTACGGTGGAGGATCTTGTCGCCCTGTCCGACCCAGAGGACCGCGCCCGGCGCCTGATCGGCGGCCAACGCTTCCTGAATGGTTCGATCCAGATCATCGGAGCCGGCAAAGCGCTCCTTGTGCGCCGAGGACGGCGGAAAAAGAAGGAGGGGGAGAATTTTCATTGATTAAAGTAATCGTTTCGCGATGGCTTCCAACTTGTTGGCGAGAATAATATCTTTCGCCGTAATTCCACCGGAATCGTGCGTCGTCAGATCAATCGAAACGCGATTCCAGACGTTGGACCACTCGGGGTGATGTTCGAGCGCTTCGATTGCGATCGCCGCCGTCGCCATAAAGCCGAAGGCGTGAACGAAGTCCGGGAATTGGTAATCGCGATGGAGCTTGTCGTTTTGAATCGACCAGCCGGGCAGGGAATCGAGCGCCGCCTGGATCTCGGTGGCGTTAAGAAGGGCCATGGCCCTATGGTACGCGGAAACGGGCGCAAAAAAAGTTCGAGGTTGATGATAATTTTTGCGCGGCGTTTACGCACGGTAAGACGCTCAATCGGGAAAGGGCGTTTTATCCGGCACGAACCAGGCACAGTAACGAGTTTATTGCTGCGGTGGCGGCTGGGGGATGAGATCGCCGCTAACGAGTTGACGGCCATTGTCTACCCGGAGTTGCGCCAGTTGGCCCGGTCGCGGTTGGTGACGCAGTTCGAGCCCCCGCTATCGCCCACCGAACTGGTGCATGAAGCGTTTCTGCGGCTCTCGCATCAGCGGCAGCCAGAGTGGGTGAACCGTTCTCACTTTTTCTTTATCGCCGGCAGGCTGATGCGTCAGGTTCTGGTCGATTTCGCGCGGGAGCGCCAGGCGGTGAAGCGCGGAGAGGGCCGGCGCCATCTCCGGTTGGAACGGATCGACGACCTGTCGCTGCGATCCGACGGCGCGATACTGGCGCTGCACGATGCGATCGAGGATCTCGGCGTGGTCGATCCGCGGAAAGCGGAGATTCTGGAGATGCGCTATTTTGGTGGCATGACGGCAGCCGAGATTGGCGAGGCGCTGGGAATTGCCGCCGTGACGGTGTCGCGGGATCTGCGCGCGGCGAAGGCATGGCTGCGAACGCGCATGGAGTCGGATTCGGCATGAAGCTCGACCGCTGGCGGGAAGTCGAAGCTCTTTTCCATGAGGCGATCGCACTGCCTCCGGAGGCGCAGGAGGCTTGGCTGCGCGAGCGGTGCGGACACGACGAAACGTTGCTGGGCGATTTGCGGCGGTTGATATCGGCCGATGCCACGGGGGGATCAACGATTGAAGGGGTGGTAAGCGAATCCGCGCGCGGCTGGTTGAGCGAGGCGGCGCCGGAGCGTGTCGGCGCGTGGAGGATCGTCGCGCCGCTGGCTTCCGGCGGGATGGGTGAAGTCTATCTGGCGTCGCGCGACGACAACACCTATGATCAACTGGCGGCGGTGAAGGTACTTCGTTCGGGGGAAGGGTTGCTCGAACGTTTCCGGCAGGAGCGCCAGATTTTGGCCGAACTGGTGCATCCCAACATCGCGCGGCTTCTGGACGGAGGCGCCACCACCGACGGCCGGCCGTACATCGTGCTGGAGTATGTCGACGGTGTTCCGATTACCGAACATGCCGGCCGTCTATCGATGCGGGAGCGGTGTCGACTGGTGATTACGGTGTGCGGCGCGGTGGCGTATGCGCATCGAAACCTCATTGTGCACCGCGATATTAAACCGGGCAACATACTGGTGGATCGGGAGGGGAATCCGAAGCTGCTCGATTTTGGCATCGCCAAAATCGTGGGAGATGGGCATTCGATGACGCTAACGCAGAATGCGATATTTACGCCCGATTATGCGACGCCCGAGCAGTTGACGGGCGCGCCGATTACGACAGCGACCGACGTTTACGCACTCGGCGCGGTGTTGTATCGGCTTGTTAGCGGCGCGGCCGCGGTGCGTGCGGGGTTGCCGTTTGCCGAGTTGATCAAGGAGGTCTGCGAACGGGATCGACCGGCGCCGAGTACGGCGGGCGGCGAGCCGGTGCACTTGGACCTGGACCGCATTGTGCTGAAAGCGATGGATCGCGACCCGGCGCGGCGGTATGGTTCGGCGGCGGAGTTGGCCGACGACCTGGAGCGTTTCCTGGATGGACGGCCGGTGGAGGCGCGTCGGAAATCGGTCGCCTATGTCGTGGGCAAGTTCGTAAGGCGGCGTTGGTTGCCGTTGTCCGCGGCGGCGTTGTTGGTCGCCGGGCTGGCCGTGTCGACGGCGCTGGCGACGCGGCAGGCCCGGATCGCCGAGGCGGCGAGAAGGGAAGCGGACCGGCAGAGCATGGTGGCGAAGTCGGCGAGAAGGGAAACGGCGGCGGCACTGGTGGAATCGCAGCGGCAGAAGACGCTGGCTCAAGAGCAGTTCGAGCAAGGGCGCAAGTTGACCCACAAGTTCCTGTTCGACGTGGAGTCGGCGCTGATGGAGGCGACAGGGGCGACAAAGGCTCGGAAGATTCTGGTGACGACGGCGCTGGAGCATTTCGAACAGATCGGTAAAGAGGCGGGCGATCGGAGCGAGGTCGTCGCCGATCTGGCGATGGCCTATGACCGGTTGGCGGATTTGCAGGGTTATCCAGGGGCGCCGAACCTGGGCGACCTGGCGGGGGCGGAGTCCAGCTATAAGAAGTCGATCTATTGGAATCTGAGGTCCGAGCGGACCGTCCGGGCGCGAGCGGTCCTCGGCTACACGTGGACCAAGCTTGGAAGGATCTACGCTTCGCTCAACCGGCCAGGCGATGCGCGAAAAGCGTGGGTGGAGGTCGACCGCGAGTTGCCGCCCGAGACGGCGCCGGGAACCGCCTTTGACCGTTTACGCGTGGCTCGGTATCGAAGTAACCTGGCCCGGATGCGATCGGAGTTCGAGGAGTCGGCGGGAAACTTCGCGGGTGCTTCGGTACATGCGCGGTCGGCGCTGAACAGCATCTTGCGGCAGCGGGACTTGCAGCCTGAGAGTATCGAGATGCACGTCCCGCTGGCCAATAGCTATCAGGCGCTAAGCCGGGCGCTGCTGATGGCGGACCAGTGCGCCGAGGCTCTTCCGATGGCCGAGGCCGGTATGGCCGAGATACGGAAACTGATCGCCCGCGAAGAAGGCAAGCTGCGGACGCGGAGCCGCATTATTCCCATCGGCATTCAACTGGTCGACGTGCTTCGGCATTGCGAGCCGCCGGTTCGAGACCTTGAGCGCGCGCTGGTGATCGACCGAAAGATGCTGGCGGTCGCGGCCGAGGTGGTGGCCGTGGACAAAGTCGATACACGCGCGAGGAACAATCAGATACAGGTGTTGGAGCGATACGCGGGGCATTTGTACGTCCTGGAGCGCTACGAAGAGGCCTTGGGGCCATATGTACAGGCCTATCAGAGCGCCGCGCAGTTGGTGAAGGAGTCTCCCAAAAACGGCAATTACAAAGGGCGCGCAGGCAACTTGGGATCGCTGCTGGGTTGCCTGTACGTGAAGTTGGGCAGGAACGGCGATGCGCGCGAACCGCTGGAAACGGCGATTCGGTGGATGCGAGATCCGACGACACCGATGGGCGGACAGAGCGAGTTTTTGGCCGACGCGGAGAAGTGTCTGGCCCAGTTCAGGCCATAATCGAAACATGAGCCGCCGGTTGGCCGCCTTGCGCGGGGATCTCGATCTGTTTCCTTCGCCGGACCGCGCACGGCCGGGACTGGTGATTCATGACAAGAACGGGTTCTCGGACCGCCAAATCATCGTGCCTCCGCTGCTGTTGCGCGCGCTGGAAGTGTTCGACGGTGAACTGACCGATGTCGACCTGCGGGCGGCGCTGGCTCGTGCGACCGGCGATTTGGATAACACCAACTTGGCGGCGCATCTCGAACAGGTTTTGTCGGAGTCCGGGTTTCTGCGGGACGAGGTTTTCGACCGCATGCGCGAAGAACGATTCGCGGCGTGGCGGGCGGTGGAACAGATCGAGTATTCCCATGCCGGGCCCGGTAATTATCCGGGGGATCGAGAAGGCGCCGAAGCGGCGTTAGGTACTTGGTTTCGCAAAGTGGAAAGGGAAGCGGCGGAACCGGTTCGGGCGATCGCGGCGCCGCATGCGAGCCCGGAGGCCGTGAGCGACTGCTACGCGGCGGCGTATGGGAGCTTGGCCGCCGGATTGTCGAAAGCTGCGGCGCTCGACAAGACGTTCGTGATTCTGGGCACGTCGCATTACGGCGATATCGACAAGCTGGGGACCACGGCCCGGCCTTTCGTAACGCCGTTCGGGACGTCGGCGGTGGATCATACGGCGCTGGCGGCGGTGCGGGGGCCAGGGGCGGTCGAGGAGGACTACTACTTTTCGATGGAGCACTCGGTCGAGTTCCAGGTGGTGTTCCTGCAGTATCTCTATGGGCCGGATATTCGGATCCTGCCGTTGTTGTGCGGATCCTACGCGAGGAGTATTTACCTTGGCGGAGCGCCGGAGGATAACGATGAGGTGCGGAGGTATCTGGACCGGCTCGGCGAATTGAACGTGAAGTTCGGCGACCGGTTGGTCTGGGTGTTGGGGATCGACTTGGCCCATGTCGGCCGGCGGTATGGAGACGACCGGGCGTATCGCGCCGGTGACATCGCCGAGGTGGAGGCGCGGGACCGGCGAAGGTTGGCCGATATCGCTGGGGGCCGCACCGAGGCGTTTTGGGCGGACGTGCAGGAAGGGCAGGACCCGCTCAATTGGTGCGGGTCGGCGCCGCTCTATACCTTCCTGCGAGCCGTGCCGTCCGCGAAGGGCCGGTTGCTGGACTACCGGGGATGGCAGATCGATCGCGACAGTGTCGTGACGGCCGGCGGGCTGGCGTTCGCACCTTAGGACTTTGGGTCTAGTTTTCGTGGTGGCCTCAAAACGTAGAACTCGCAGTACGAGTCCTCCATGGGCAAAACTACGGCGACTGCCTTACCGTAAAGGTGAGGCATTCAATGATATCCAAGAAGGGTCGCCAGGTATGGGTCATACTCTGGCTGTAATGTTCGAAGAGGTGGCTGGGACGCTACACCAGATCATCGACCCGGTATCGGATCGATCGTTCTTGCTGTTGTCGGGGATCGTGATCGTTGCGGTCGGGATGCGGCTGCGGCGGGCACTGGACTACGTTAACATAATATAGATTATCGGAAGTCCGACGGCCCAGGGCTTGGCCTAGCGGTCACTGCTTCGGCTCAAAAACGAGCATTTTCAGAGGTTGATGAACCGAGTGGATGTGGAGTGGAAGGCCTTTCCGAACTTGAACGAGCGCACCTGGCTCGACAATAAGTTTCTGGGTTCCGGCTTCGATCATAGCGCGGCCGGTTTCGACGAAGTAAACCCGATCGTTTTGGGCGGCGGCTTCGGATATGTCTGAACCGACCTGGATGTTGTAGACGCCTACCTGGAGGGACTCTGTTTCTAGCAACTGCTTGGTTCCCATTACAGATGTTTGGTTTACGATCTGTTTCCTCAGTTTGTACTTCGCAAATGGAGCGAACTCTCCGTCGGGCCGTTTGACCTCGTCAAGGATCGTCAAGTCGCCATCGGGTGCGAGGCCGTAAGTGCTTCGTCCGCGAACTGGGTCGCCCCAATCGGCGATGAGTTTTCCGTCGATCCATTTGCCAGCGACCGGGTAGGCGTTGCCATAGGAATCGGACCATGTTGCGTTACCATTGGCGCCATAGAGGGCGCGGCCTTGGAAAGACTGGCCAGGAGCGATTTTGATGTTAATGTTTAGCTCGTCAAACTTTCCGCCAAGTGTTGATTTTACAGATAGTTCCGCATCTACATCGCGGCCATTGAACTTCCCCGCCCCTTTCCATAGCCCTGTCCAGCGGCGCAGGCCCTGCACGGCGCTCGGATACCTGGGATCGGCCATGACTTCGGCGGCCTGTTCAAGATGGCGACGATTGTGCGCGGCCATGGTGAACAGCCACTGGTAGGCGTCCAAGTTGCTCGAGCCCAAGGGGTGAATCGCGCGAGCGCCCCGCAGGTTCGCCGAACCGGCGAGCTGGATGGAATCATCGCGGCGGCGGCGGAATTCGGACAACAACTCCGTAAGCGACTTGCCGCTGGCTTTCGGCAAAAGCGGTTCGGGGGCGTTCAGTCGCTGATTTCGGTTGGCGACGATCGGGCCGAGGATGCTTTCGATCGGGCCAGGATCGAATCCACTAACGCTTTCTTTTCCAGTAGGATCAGACAAAGTCTTCGCGTTTTGCTGGAATACGATCTCGGCCGCCACGAGGTGATCGAGGATCTCCCGGATGGTCCACCGTCCTTCGACCTGCCTGAAGTTGGCTTGCTCGCCGGAAATGCCGTCATAAAAGCCGAGCGTGGCGGTCTTGGACGATGTGAGCTCGGCAACCAGGGCCTCTCGCGTTCGCTCCACGGCCCGCCGGTAGGCGCCGTCGAAGGCGACGGACCAGGTTCGCCCGTTGTCGCTGGTCTGTTCCCAGTACTGGCGAACCGACCCATCTTTGTTTGGTGTGAAGGTGAGACGCGAGATCGGACGGATCTTAGCCCTCTTTGAATCACCGCTTTCGCCGTCAAGTGGTTGATGTGACAACGCTTAACTCACATTTATTGCTACTATATGTAGTCAT
>Ga0194131_10008566_pt1 | contig 13250 bp, 7 predicted proteins | sample TA2KigO120mmetaG_FD_148631 | JGI IMG/M metagenome (GOLD analysis project Ga0194131, IMG submission 148631) | Freshwater microbial communities from Lake Tanganyika, Tanzania - TA2015053 Kigoma Offshore 120m | ecosystem: Environmental > Aquatic > Freshwater > Lake | place: Tanzania: Lake... | reverse complement strand
TAGTGCACCTCGAGGGTTGCGCGGCGCACGGAGGTGACGATCCGTGCATCTTCGATGTACACATCGCCGTAGGCACGCAGCCAGACGTCGTCCACGATGCCGGCGTAGGGTGTCGAATCGCCAACCGGCCACAGCATCTTGCCCCGTTCATCGGTTATGGGCGGGTGTGTCCGGTCGAGCACATCAACTCGCAGTTCGAAGGATCCGCCGGGTCTCACCCTGTCCGTAACGTCGATCGCGAAGGGAAGCCACGCGCCAACATGCTCTCCCGCCTTCTCGCCATCGACGAACACGCGGGCTATGAAGTTGACCGCGCCAAACTCGAGCCGGACACGGCGGCCTTTCCATCCCGCCGGTACGGCGACGGTGCGAGCGAAGACCTTTCTGTCAAAGTCCTCTCCGGAGTATGCGGGGACCACTCCTCCCTCACGCCATACGCCGTTGAGGCTGACTTGCTCCCGCAACGCCGGTGCTGCGCCTGACAGCGTCGCTGCGGCAACTAGAACCGTGAGAATGAGTTGGTGCGGGAGTCGGCTCATAGGTCAATCGCTACGACCTCATGGAGTGCGACCGAAGGCACCTTCACTTCGATCCACGGTCCTTTGATCGCGGACTGTGGCTCCGAATCCGCGGTGAGCAGCCTGACCTTCTTTACCTTGCTTCCTGCCGGCAGTCGCAGGCGAACAACCTGAGCGCCGACAGGAAAAATCTCGCGCACCGGCCCCTTCATCATCATCGGGTTGGTCAGGTTCACCAGGTGGACTGTCATCGATTCCTTCTGTCGCCACGCTGCGACATCGAGGATTCCCGGGCCTTCCACGCTCACCGGTCCCTCCCCCGCGGTCCACCGCACCGCATTCACGATCAGTGCAGACAGGTCCGGGTTAAGTACTTCCCAGAAGGTCCGGTCGATATCGAAGGGGAAGAAGACAATTTTGGCTGCCCCAACCTCGCGCGCGAAGACCTCGGGTTGCCGCCGGTCGTCGTCGCGAGGGAACATCTCTTCCATCGGCAGATCCGGATATGGCGCGACGAAATGGAACGGTTGAATCGGAAAGTTCGCGACCGGTTTGACCGGGACCCGGTACACGCCGTTGATGATGCGGGCGGCTCCATCGAAACCAGCCAGCAGCGCGTGGTTCCTTTCCCGGTTCACGCGCAGGTACGAGTTTTTCATCGGGCCCTGCAACTCGCCTGAGCTCTGCACGCCAAAAAGATCGGCCAGTCCGAAGTCGCTTCGACGCTTGCCCGTCTCATCGAACAGCGATGACTGCAGCGTTGCAATCAGGCCGCCACCCTTCTTGACGAACGCGCGAATCTGATCGCACTCTTTGTCCGAGAGACACGCGACGTTTGGCAGGATCAGCGTTTTGAATCTCTCGACTTCCGATTCGTCCAGAAGCGCGGAGTTCACAAGGTCGCACGGAATACGCGCCTCGACCAGCGCGTGGTAAACCCCGCGCGCTGCATCATCGGCGGTTTCACCCACCTGCCGGCTCCACTTGTAGTGGCGGTGCGTGGCATGGGAATGCAGAATGCCAACATGGGCGATCGTATGCCCGGTGTTGCGCAAATACTTCTCGTGTTTCCATTGCCACGTGTAAAGTTCTTCCAACACGGACTCGTACCGGCGGTCCCGAAGCGTGCCGGAGAACTTCGCAAACTTCGGACGCAATCCGTGCGCGACTCCTTCCGAGACCCATAGCTTCGTCTCCGCGGCGGACCCGGACGCGTCCTTCCAGCGATACTCCTCCATGCCCGTTTGGAAAGTCAGACCGACTGGGTTGGTGCCGAGGAGAGCAGCGAGTTCCTTGCCGCGCTTTCCCGCCATCCACGGCGGGGTCAATCCTTCACGGCCCTGGTAATCGAGATACAGCGTCTTGGCCCTTGCTTTGACCTTCGCCATATCGAAGCGGTCCAGTTCTCCCGCAACGCCCGGCAAAACGAACGCGTTGGGATTGATCTTCCGGATCTCTGTGTTCCAGTGGTCCCACAGCTCAAACAACCGGGCTTCTCGCCACTCCTGATATCGCACCCAAGATGGATCAGATGCGTCATCCTTCGCAGGCAGCGGCATCCCGCTGAATTTGGGAAAGGCGTTCTTGCAATACTCGCAGTGGCAGATGACCGACGGGCTCCAGCGATTGTGGTTAAAGCCGTCCACACGGTAGACGCTCACAATTTCCTTCATGACCTCGGTCATGAAGGTCTCGTTGTAACGTCCGAGCAGGCAGGTCATATACAGATCCGCCATCACCGGATGTGGGACTGGCTCTCCGCGGCGGTCCCGCCTCACCCACTCCGGATGGGCCTTGAACGTCTCCGCGGGCAAAGCGTGATGGTCGACTCGGTTGGTGACCACCATCCCCTGCTTGCGGCAGCCTTCGATGAGGTATCCCAGCAGATCCCTGTCGCCCAAACCACGCGCCCTCTGATGAAACGGGATCTTGGTCGGATGATAGGCGACAATACCGCCCGAACTCCAACTGGCGGCGTCGACATGGCAGCGCTTCAGGTAGTCGAGCCAGAAGTCGGCATCGAACTGGCCAACATCGGCGTGCGTGATGTTCATCGTGAACCAGCGCATCGGGCGCCAGTACCAGTCCGGAGCGGTTACGTGCTTTGCTGTCAACGGCCCGGGCGCGGCCTCGGCCGCGGCGCCCGCGAACAGGCTTGCCGCGGAGGTTGTGCGAAGTAGTTGTCGTCGCGTCATGGACTGACTCCTGTGGTTAAGAATGCGGGCGCATGGGTTGGCTCCGACAGAGGCTGCTGCCGCGGCATCCGAATGAGTCCATCCGGTTCTTCACCCGTCAAGAACTTTCTGATATTTGCGACATAGGCTCGTGCCCGGATTTCCGCGCTGTCCAAGGTTCCCGCTCCGACGTGTGGCGTCAAGACGACGTTGTCCATTCCCAGGAGCGGGTTTGAGCGCAGCGGAGGCTCGTGGTCGAAAACATCCAGACCCGCTCCCGCAAGCCGGCCTTCATGGAGCGCCACAATGAGTGCCTCTTCATCCAACACCTCGCCGCGTGAAACGTTGACCAGTATCGCCCCGCGTTTCATCCGCGCGATGCGTTCCCGGCTAATCAGGCGGCGCGTCGAGTCATCGAGAGGAACGTGCAGCGACACGATATCGCTGACTTCCAACAGTTCCTCAAGAGGCAGTTGCGGAAATTCGGCGCTCTCGAGCGGGTCCGCGCAGCAGACGTGCATCTTGAACGCCGCCGCTCGAGACGCGACCTCTCGCCCGATTCGGCCCATTCCGACCACACCCAGCGTTCTTCCCGCCAAGGTGCGGCTCACCATCCGCCGGTCCCACATCAACCAATTGCCTTTTCGAAGTTCGCGGTCGAGTTCCGCAACTCTGCGTGCCACCCCGAGAATCAGCGCGAAGGTCAACTCCGCCACCTCGTCGGCGATCCCGCAGGCCGTCGTCGCAACCGGAATGCCGAATCGTGCGGCGGCTTCCAGATCGATCCCGTCCGAGCCGGCTCCGGGCGCCTGGATGAAGCGCAGCCGTTTGGCTTGCCTCAACATATCCTCGGTGACTTTTCCGGCAATCAGAAAGTCAAACTGCGGCAACAGGTCATTAACCGGACCGTCCGACAATGTCAGTAACTCAAATCCGTCCGGCATTTGCTTGCCTAGAACATCGTAGATTTCCTGATTTGCTTTCATCAGGAATCCGACTTTCGTGCTCATTAAGACCTTTCCTCCGTGAACACCGTGCGCCGTAAGTGTTCGGCGCCCGTCTTGATGAATAGGAAGTCACTGCCAAACGTCGCGAAGCTAGCGCCGCGCTTGAGCCAGTCTTGCGCTTCCTGCCAGGAGCCCGTCGTTGTGCCAAACGGAATTTTGGCTTTCCGGGCGGCTTGCATAACGGAGGCGCAGAGTTCCAGCACTTCGGGTGTTCGTGCGAACGTGGTCCACTGAGTGGCATCCGCCTTTATGCGGTCTCCCGGTTTCAGCATGGAGAAGGCAATGTCGTTCGGGCCGACGAAGGCGGCATCAATCCCGGGTACCGAGAGCAACTCCTCGGCATTGGCTGCCGCCCGCGCATCCTCGATCTGGAGGATGAGCGCCGTGTGCGAATCGGGGCTGGCCATGTATTGGGCCATCGCCGATCCATACCGTGCAGCTCGAAACGGACCAAAGCTCCGCCTTCCCAGCGGTGGGTACTTCGCCGCCGCTACCGCCCGCCGCGCGTCCTCGGCCGAATTCACCATGGGGACCAGGACGCCATCCACGCCCATGTCACAGAGCCAGTTGATCAGGTGATAGTTGTTCTCCGCCACCCGAACGACGGCGCGGCAGTCCGTGCGCCCGAACGCGCCCAGCAGGGTTGGGAACTGGCTCGCCGTGATCTCGCAGTGCTGCATATCGAGCACCACGAAATCGAACCCTAGTTGCGCCATCAATTCCACACAGGCGAAACTGGCGAAGCTGGACCAACACCCCACCAGACCCCCACGCCGCAGCATACTCTGCAAGGTCTCTCGCTCTTCTAACTCTTGCACTCGTACTCCTCTCCCGCCTTAGTATCAAATTCAATGACAAGTGGTTCCGGCTGCCTGGTCTTTACCGCCTTGCCCGACGATCTCACGGACAATGCGACGGCGGCCCGAACCCGGCACGGTCCAGAGAGCTTGGCCCGAATCACTGTTTTCGCAAGCATTCCCTCTTTCCACTCGATATCGAGGGTGAAGCCTCCGCGAGCCCTAACACCCCTCAGATATCCTTCTGGCCAAGCCTTTGGCAAAGCTGGCAGCAGGTGCAACTCGCCAAGGTGGCTATGCAACAACATCTCCATCACCGTTAGTGGCCTGCCTCCGTTCCGGAGTATTCTGTAGGCGAGTTCACCGTCCTCAAAACGCCCCGCCATACTCTGACGGTCGGGGAGATTGGATCCTTCAGGCCCTCTCAAATTCCAGGAAGTTCGGGCCGCCGCGAATAACTTGGGCGCATGCCGTTTCGAGATTCGCGATCCCCGACTAAGCCCCAACAAGTGAGACGCATGGCGGTGCAGCGGATCGCGGTCTGGGTATTCTTCGTAGAACTCCAGCAACTGACCCTTGCTGCCGATCCTGAGTGGCAGGAGACGCGACTGCGCACCTTCGAGCGTCCGGCGGAAATCGGAATCTGCACCGAGTGTCCGGCATGCTTCGATCGTGTTCTTAAACAGCTCCCAGACCAGCGACATATCGGCCGCTGTGGCGATACTGACGCCACAGGATTCTCCGTTGGGCAGCAGATACCTCGCCTCGGGAGAAGTGGAAGGTGCCGTGACCAGATGGCCGCCCTTGTCTTCCACCAGCCAGTCCAGTGCGAATTCACAGGCTCCCTTGAGAATGGGATAGCATCGAACGGCCAGAAACTTGCGGTCACCGTTAAAGGCGTAGTGATTGTAGAGGTTCTCGCACAACCAGATTCCGCCAGCCATGAAATTCGCCCACGCCACATCGCCCTGGCCAAAGCGCCCGGCTGGCGAGGATTGTCTCCACAAGTCGGTGTTGTGATGGGCCACCCAACCGCGAAACCCATAGTTCGTGCGAGCGGTTTTTCGGCCGTTGGCGGCAAGGCCTTGCATAAAGTCGATGTATGGCTCGGCGCACTCGGCCAAATTCACGGCCTCAACGTGAGCATACTGCTTTTGCGTGTTCTCATTAATGGTGTAGTTGTAACTCCAAGGAGGGCGCACCGAGTCGTTCCACATTCCGCCTCCCAGTGTGCAGGGCTGCCCGCCTTGGCGCGAAGAGGCGATCAGGCGGTATCGGGCCAAGTGGAACGCTAGCGCGGGATTCGACTTCGGCGAGCCCCGCTCCGTCTCGTTCCCGGGTGGCCGGTTTATGTCGTGAACATGGAATCGAACGCGATCGAACAGCTCCCGATAGTCGCGCAGATGTGTTTCCCGAAGCTGAGAGAAGCTCTTGCGGCTAGCCGCGTCCAGGGCGGCTCGGCTGAGCGCTCCCGGGTCGCGGCCACTCTTTGAAGGCGACTTGTCATAGCCGCTGAAACTCGTCGCTCCCGAGATAAGAAGCGTTACCGCGTCGGCCGAACGAACGTGAACGCCGTCATGGTCCACCCGCACGCTCCCACCCTCAGCGGCCGCGCGAACCCGGCACTCGAATGTCATACCCGGACCACGCTCATCGTCCGCGTACAAGATCGGCGGATCGATGTCCTCGTAGTTCGGTTCCACATGGCGCGGAGCTTTTCCGCGCAGCACGAGTGTCTCGCCTTCCACCAAGGTTGCGTGGCGCAGCAAGCTGCCCAGTTTTGTAACGAAACTTAGGCGGCCAGTCTTTTCGCTACTCAGGCGGATCACCAGAACACGGTCGGGATAGGAAGCGAAGACTTCGCGCCGGTACTCGTTGCCGCCGAAGCGATAAACCACGCGTGCGATGGCCGTCTGGAGATCCAGTTCCCTGGCATAGCCAAGGTAGGAGCGGCCCGCCAAACCGGCTCTTGCGGTGACTCCCGGGACCTCGCTCCAGATTTCCGGGGTGCTTGGCGCGCCATGCTCGAAGGTGAGGTTCAGTTCGCCCATCGGCAAGTAAGACTGCGTGTACGGACCTTGCATCTTCCGGCAGAGCAGTTCCGCCTCGGCGAATTTTCCACTGAAGAGCAGCCTTCTCACTTCGGGCAAGATTTCACGCGCTGACGGATTGTTCCAGTCGGCCGGTTCGCCACTCCATAGGCTGGAATCGTTCAGAATCATCCGATCTCGATCCACATTGCCGTAAATGCTGGCTCCCAGTAATCCGTTTCCGACCGGCAGCGTCTCGCCGAACGCCGCGGCTGGGGCACGGTAAGAGAGTAGGTAGTCGCCGTTGTCGCCGGCGGCTGTCCTCGAATTCTGACTCGGGATCTGTCCCGGCGCCTGGAAGGGCGCTCCAACTTGAAGTAATCCCGGCGTCTCGGCCAGCCAGGAAACAACACGTCGTCTTGTGGCCATTGAACGCGCCTCCCGAAACCGTGTCAGAACAAAACCTTCAGCGTGAGCTGGACGCGTCTCGGGAAAATACTCATGGCCGTAATCGACCCGAACGCGGAATTCGTCGGGGCCGTGTTTGGCGGGCTGAAGTTGACGGTGTTGAATGCATTCAGTGCCTCGGCACGGAACTGGAACTTGACTTGCTCGGTGATTGTCACATTTTTGATCATCGACAAATCGGTGAAGTTGTAACCCGGCGCCCGGACACTGGCGAAACGGGGTGAAAGAGTCACCAGGTTGAGTTGCAATTGCTGCGCGGGAACTCTGTTTACTCCGTTGATATTGAACCAGCGCTGGACGTTCCGCCGCTCCGAAGGCAAAGAGAGGCTTTCCCCTGTCAGAATCGCGTTCCCAAAGCCAAGCGGAGCGCCGCTTTGGAACGTGTAAATACCAGACATTTGCCAGCCCCCAATCAACGTGTCGGCAAAGCGGTTCACATTGGACAGGAGCGAGCGCCCCTTACCAAACGGCAATTCGTAGACGCCGCTCGCCGAAACCAAATGCGGGAAGTCTTGATTCGAGATGGCGCGAGTTGGCGAAGGGTCGGCGGGATTCAATAACGTGACGGACTCGATCAACTTGGACCACGTGTACGATCCCTGAACCACCAGCCCGCCAGAGAATCGCTTCTCCGCCCGAAGTACCAAACCGTTGTACCAGCCCTGCCCGGCGGGAGTGGTCGAGTTGACGGCGGTGAACTGGGGAATTGCCCTGAGCAATGCCTGCTTGGATATTACGGTTCCATTGAGACCGGTTCCTGGTACCAGGCCCGCAAACGGGTTCGGCACGTTTGTCGTTAGGTTGTTGATGGTCGCTTGATCGCGAGCGGGACTCGTGCTGAGGTACCTCGTGGGAATCGCTCCAAATTCGCGCCCGAGTTGGATGTCGTTGGTCCGGCTTCCTATATAGATTGCGTCGGCGACGATCTTTCCCGGCAGCGCCCGCTGAATGCCGAACTGGAAAATCTGGTTGCGCGCCGGCCTGGGCGCCTCGTCAAAGTACGTGATGCCCTGGCCGAGGTTCGTTGCCGCTCCGCGCGCGGAACGGACCGGCTGTTGAATGCCATCGGGAAAAGGGTTACTGATGCTGGCGCGGAAGTTGAGGCCGCCATCGAGACTGGGCACAAGCGGGGTATCCTGACTGAAGCCAGTCTGAATGACGTCACCCCGGCGCTGTCCCAGAGCTCCGAAATACAGGCCATAGCCTCCCCGCAGCACCGTCTTTCCGCTCGGGCTATAAGCGAACCCGATTCGCGGCATGAAGCTGTCGTTGGGCGTCCGATACAAACCCCTTGGCTGCCCGCCCGAACCGGCAAATGTCAGGCCGCCTTGCGCTTTGAACTGGCCCGCCGGCAGTTCCGGGATCGGAGTCCTGGCGTAGTTTGCGGTGGCCGCGGCAGTGACCGGGAGCGTGGCCGAAGGATCGAAGCCTCGAACCGTGCGGTTGTATCGCTCCGTCAATGCGAGTTCTTTTTCGAAGCGAATTCCCAGATTGAGCGTCAGCCGCTTTGACACCTTCCAGTCGTCCTGGAAGTAGACGCCCCACATACGGGAACTTTCTGCGTAGCTGTCGGCCAAGGTAAAAGCGCCGCCCGTTGGACGGCCCAGCAGCATAGACGCGAGACCCTGGCCAAGAGGAGCGGCAGGCGAATTATCGAAAGGCCCGCGCGTAAACGTGGAGTCGTAACTTTGGGACATATGAGTCGCCAAACCATAGTTATATTGGTTCTCGATGTAAGCACGGAACTCTCCGCCGAACTTGAAGCTATGGGCTCCCAGCATCTTGCTGAACGACTGGATCCACTGGCGGGTTTCAACAGGCCGCCACAGTATTCCCGGGCCAAAGCGGTCATTCAATCCAAGATCCGAAAAGCCTTCGATCTGGAAGTGCGGGAATCTGCGGATTCCGGGGGCAATCAGATTAGCGACGGAAGCGGGAAAGCCCAGCGTGGTGATGTCGTAGCCGACGGATGACGGGGGATGGTCGGCATGCCGGATGAATCTCGAAAAGCTCACTTTCGTGTTCATCAGGAAGCTGGGGCTGAATACGTAGACATCGTCAAAGGCAGCGCCTGTCGAGAGGTAGCGGAAGTACAGCCCAGAAGCCTCGTTGTCAAAGAAATCGTTCAGCAGACTGGTTCGGTTGTACTGATTGAAGCGCCCGAAAACCCGGTGTTTTTCGCTAAGGTTGTGATCCACGCGGACGGTTTGCGTGAAGAACGAGAGATCTTCGGGTTCGTTTGGCAGGGCCAAGTTGTTCGTTCCATCGGCGGCGCCGGCAACATTGGGCTTGGCGTAGAAGCTCAGCACTTTGGCCGATATCGGGTTGATTCTCGAACTGGGGATGCTGTTCCCTGGGAAAGGGTCGCTGGTGAACCTTCCGTTCGGCGCCGTGCGCCTGGTGGCCGGATCGTAGATCTGGTAGATCGCGCCGATATTGATGAGTCTGGAAAAGTTTCCTGCTATCATTTCCGGCGTCGGAACGGTAATGATCGAGCCTCGCGGCGCCAAGGAGTGGACCTTTTCGTAGGAGTACATGAAGAACGTGCGGTTCTTGCCGTTGTGGAGCTTGGGGATCACCACTGGCCCGTTCACCGCGAATCCCCCGCGTTTCAAGTCCGTCACCGGCCGCGCCGCGCCAACTCTGTTTGCGAAAAAGTCGTTCGCGGTGAGCCACGTCGGCATGGTGGAGTAAAAGCCGGCGCCGTGGAGCGTGTTGGTCCCCGATTTGAGACTAACGTTTACTACGGGGCCCAATGTCTGGCCGGTTGTGGCATCGAAGGTGGCGGTTTGCACCTTCACTTCGGATACGGCATCGGTGGAAGGAACGAATGCCGGCGCCACGACCAGTGAGCCATTGTCGACGTAGGTGTTGGAGGAGCCGTCCAGCGTGAATTCGCCGCGCGTTGCGGGAGTGCCGGCCATATTGAATCCCACATTGTTCGAGGGCTCCCATGGTTGATCCTGCTTGACGTTCGCCGTTCGGTTGGCGCCTGGGCTCAGCTTCATCAGAAGATTCGGATTTCCGTATGGGACCGGGAGTTCGGCCACGCGGCGAGAGTCGATCACCTGGCCCACCGATGCATCCGTGCTCTCCAGCGGGGGTACCTCCGATGTCACCGTGACCGTTTCACTGACTTCACCCGGAGGGAGGACGAGGTTCACTTCCAATTGATCGTTGATGCGGACGGTGATGTCGTCCCGGACCACCCGCTTGAACCCCGGCTTCTCAACGGAGATCCGGTACTGACCGGGAATTAGGTAGCGGGCGGCATAGTTCCCCTGCTCGTTGGCCTCGGCGATCGCCGTGACGCCGGTAGCGATGTTCGTGGCTCGAACCTGTACACCCGGCAGCGAAGCGCCTGAACTGTCAGTCGCGCGGCCAATGATGGACCCCCGCGATTCTTGACCCCATCCAGCGGGCGCGGCTAGAAGCGCAATCAAGAGTGAGGTGAGAAGCGGGCAAGCGGCAGTTTGGGTGAGTTTCATGGGAGTTTACCTGGAGCCTTCTCAAGAGGCTTAGGAGTCCAACAATGCTACCTGTTTCAACTCGTAGAACCTCTTGCAGTTCAACGTCTTATCCTACATAATGGCGTGATGTCAACGATCCGCGGTCAGAGAGTTTCATTGTATGAAACCATCTAGGCTTGAACTCAACTGGCGCCGTTGGGCGATGGTGTTCCTTCTGTCCATTGGGTTCACGATCGCCTATATCGAGCGCACCAACCTCTCGATCGCCTTGGCCACCACGGAGTTCCGCTCGGCTTTCTCACTCACGGACGCGCAGCGAGGACTCCTGAATTCGGCGTTCTTCTGGAGCTATGCGCTGCTGCAGATTCCGGCGGGCTACGCCGCAGACAGGTTCGGAGTGCGGCGGCCCTATGCCATCAGCTTTTTGATATGGAGTTTGGTTTCCGCTGCTACTTCAATAGCCACGAGCTTTTATCAGCTGTTCGCCCTGCGGCTGCTGCTGGGGGCGAGCGAAGCCATCGTCACGCCAGCCAGCATGCGCTGGATTGCCCTGAACATCCCCGAGCAACGGCGAGGAACGGCGGTGGCGATTCTCTTTGCGGGAGCCAAGGTCGGCCCTGCGCTAGGCGCCGACCTCTCCGTGCGCCTGATCGCGAGTTCAGGTTGGGAAGGAATGTTCGTAATACTCGGCCTGGGCTCCCTCGTTTTCCTGATTCCGTGGCTGCTGTTCTTCACGGACGGTTCTGCCTCCAACGCCGAAGGGATCGTGGAAACGAGACAGAAGTATTCGCTGTCTGCTCTCTTCCGCACGCCGATGATGTACGGCGTCTTGATCGGAACCGGGGCTTACAACTACTTCGTCTACTTCAACCTGACCTGGCTCCCTGCCTACTTCGTCGAGCGGTGGAGTCTATCCCTGCTGAGCATGGGTGCCTTTACCGCGATGGCTTTTCTCGGAATGGCGGTGGTCGCGATTCTGTCTGGCGCGTTAGCCGATTGGCTGATTCGGCGAGGCCACGATTCGGTGCGCATCCGGAAGCTCTTCACAATGGCCGGCCTCGCCATTGCGTCCACTGAAATCGTCGGTTCACTCACGACCTCACGCGACGCGGCTGTCTTTTTTGCGCTTGTCTCGCTGGCAGGCCTGGGGATGACGACTGCCAACTACTGGGCTCTGACCCAAACCCTGACTCCACCAGCCGCAATCGGCAGGATCTCCGGAATTCAGAATTGTGCCGCCAATCTGGCAGGCGCCGTGGCACCGGCCGCAACGGGCTGGCTGATCCAGTCGACCGGAAGCTATGACGCGCCGATGCGAGTGATACTGGTCGTATTGATCATCGGGTTGGCTGCGTTTGGTCTTTTGGTCCGCCGGAAGTTCCGCCCCATTCCCGAATAGTCTCTCTTCATGCCGAACCAGAGTCCCGAACGCCGATACGTCATTGATGCGGCATCCAGAATACTGGATGTCTGGGAGTTGTTCGCCAGCGATCACGAAGTGATTGGATTGGCGGACGTGGTGACGCGGGCCGGCTTGGTCAAGAGCACCGCCTTCCGTTTCCTCCGCACGCTCGAGAACAAGGGTTATATCGAACGCGTCCCCGATAGTCACGGTTATCGCAAGCGTAGAAGGCGCCGGATCGGGCTATTGTCGCTTACGGCAAAGCTGCCCTTCGTCGCTGAAGTGGAGAATGGGATCGTCGCCGAAGCGGCCAAGCTCGGCATCCACCTCACCATCCGCCACGGTGAATTTGACCGCGCAAGGACATTAAGTGGCGTCGACGAACTCCTGGGCTCTGGCGTTGAACTTCTGCTCGTATACAACTCGGACGAGCATCTGTCCCATGTCATTGCGGACCGCTGTGGGCAACTGAGAGTCCCCATTGTCGCCGTCACGTTTCCCGTGCCGGGCGCCAGCCTTTTCGGAGTGAACAACTATCGGGCCGGACTGATTGGGGGCGAAGGGCTCGGCCGGGAGATCCAGCATCGCTGGCGCGGACTGCTCGATTTGGTGATTGTCCTCGATATCCCCGGGAGCAGCCCCTCGCAGCAGGCCCGCATCACCGGAATGAGGGAAGGACTGCATGCGCAGACGGGATTCGAAGGACGAGTGCTCCACCTCCACATCGACCGTCGGCAACGCACGGCGGAAGCGCTCATGGCCGACCTGCTCAAGGGCGAGAAAGCCACGAAGATCGCTGTTTTGTGCTACAACGACGCCACCGCGATGGGCGCGGATGACGCAGTAATGGCGGCCAAGCGGCGGCGTCAGGTCATGATCCTCAGCCAGGGTGGGGCCGAACCGGTTCGGCGGCGGATTGATCGGAAAGACTCGGCAATCAGCGTCGCGGTGGCACACTTTCCAGAGCGATTCGGTTCCCGGTTGGTGCCTGCCGTCCAGAGCATTCTGAACGGACATTCGGTGGCAAGTCCCATTTACATCGAGCCTGCGTTGTTGACAGCATCGAATTGCCACCTTTATCAGAGACTCATGACTGCGGTATAGAGGAGTCAGTTGTGACAAGCTTGACAAACTCTCGGTCGCGAAGCCTATGTCGTATGGTCCGAAAATCGGATCTGCTTGAATCTTCAGGGGCTGCCGAGCTTTGCAGGCTCGCGATAATGGACTCAAAGGATGCTGAGAGCCCTGGACCCATTCCGGTTTTTACTGATCGCCGTCGCCGGCTGGACGAACCAGCATCAACTGCTCGTCATTGACTATTTGCGCGAGGAGAATCGCATTCTGCGAGAACAACTCGGCGGACGACGACTGCGGTTCACCGACG
>Ga0194131_10008558_pt1 | contig 13258 bp, 7 predicted proteins | sample TA2KigO120mmetaG_FD_148631 | JGI IMG/M metagenome (GOLD analysis project Ga0194131, IMG submission 148631) | Freshwater microbial communities from Lake Tanganyika, Tanzania - TA2015053 Kigoma Offshore 120m | ecosystem: Environmental > Aquatic > Freshwater > Lake | place: Tanzania: Lake... | reverse complement strand
GGTGTCCGGCGCCGGACTCGGCCGCCTGCTTGGCGAGGCCCGACAGCTCGTGGCGCGCGCGCTCGTCCGACCAGCGCCCGCGCTCGAGCACCGTTTCGCGGCCGTCGCGCACGCGCAGCAAGGCCACTTCGAGGTCCGCGCGCGCGCGTCCGGCCGCGTCGATCACGCGCACGCCGAGCGGCTCCGCCGTGCGCCGCGCGGACGAGCGCGCGATGGCCGCGCGCGCGGGCTCGGGCAGTGCGCTGCGCTCGCTCGTCGCTACCGCATCGAGAGCCGTGAGCTCCGGCGTCGCAAGCGCGAGATCCGGCCGCGACTCTGCTGTCGCGGCACCGGCGGCGGCCGCGGCCGCGCACGCGTGTTCCAGCGCGCCGCCCGAGCGCTCGACGCGCGTGAGGGCCTGCACGCCGAGCACGACGGCCGAGAGCGCGAGGAGCACGCCACCGGCGATCCAGCCGCGCAGGTACCGCTCGTTCGCGCCCTCCGCCACGGTCAGTCCTTCTGCGGACCTGCGTCGGCCCCCGACTCCTGCTCGGGAGCGCGCGGCGCATCGCCGGGGCGCAGATCGAAGACCTGCTCGCCGGCCGCCTCGGTGACCGTGATCACCCACGGGGTTTCCGGTCCCGACGGCCCGAGCGAGCTCCAGTCATACCCCTCCCACTGCCTGGACTCGGCCCTCACCACGTAGGACCAGATGTACACGTGGTACGAACCAGCCGCGGGAAGCACGGCGACCGCCTCGCCGCGCTCGTCCAGCGATCCTCCCGTCCCGTCCTGCGCCCAGGCGGGGATCGCGTCCTCGGCCACGCCCTCGAAATTCGGGTCGAGCGAGTACTGATAGCGCCGCTTCGGATCGATCGGCTCGGCGCGCGCGAAGCGCAGCCGCACCAGCAGACCGGCCTCCAACCGCACGGTGCGATCCTCGCGCAGGCCGAGGACGCGCAGCGGCCGGAATCCGCTCGCGCTGACCTCGAGGTCCAGCGCGGGGCCGGAGGTCGCGACGCGCGCACGCCCGCCGCGCAGGTCGATCGAGCTGGTGCGCGCATGTTCGCCCCGCTGCAACGCGAGCACGACGACGCGCCCGTCGCCGACGGGCTCGCCATCGGGTCCGAGCACGGTCAGCGTGTACCCGCGCACGAACTCGCGCAGGTCGATGGCCTGGATGCGCTCGTCCGCGCAGGTGGCCCCGGCCTCGACCAGCAGGCCGCGCGCTTCGTACAGCGGCCGTTCCTCCCCCTCCAGGCGCAGCGTGAAATCCCACGCGCCGCTCTCCAGGCCGCGCGCGCGGAAGCGGCCGTCGGGCTCGATCGACAGACCGACCTCGCGCGGCTCGTCCTGGTCCGGGCGCGTGAAGGTTGCGCGCAGCTGTGCCTCGAGGCGCTCGCGCGAGACGTCTCGCGACAGCAGCACGCGACCGGCCAGCGCACCGCCGCTCGACAGCACCAGGCGCGTGCCGGCTGGGTCCAACGGCACGCGCCCTTCCGACAAGTAGCCTTCCTTGGCCGCGCGCAGCGACAGCGCGCCGCCCTGACCGTCGATTCGGTACAGCGCGAAGGCGCCGGATTCGTCGCTGAACACGCTGCCGTCGCCGACCACCTGGTAATTCTGCGGCTGCAATTCACCATCCGCATCGACGCGCCGCGCGTTGGCCTGCTCGAGCCAGACCTGTGCGCCGGGGATCGGCGCGCCGTGCTCGTCGACCACCGATCCGCGCGCGCGCGCCGACTCCTCGACGAGTTCGATGTCGCCGAGCGCGATCTCGACGCCGCTGGGCAGGTCCGGAATCGCGATGCGGCCCGCGCGGCGTGGGGCCCCCAGGTCCGGCGATGCCACCGCTGCGTCGCCCGAGTCCGCGCTCGCCTCGCTCGTCGAGCCGGCATCCGCCGCGGCGGCGGCCTCGATCGCAAGAGCGGCGGCCGGCTTGCGGCGCGGGCCGATCTCGACCAGCAGCAGCTCGCGCACGCCGTCGCCCACGCCGTTGCTGGCGACGTGGTGGAAGCGGCCGTCGGAGTCGGTCACGACCGCCGATTCGAGCTTCCAGCCGCTGCTGCGCTGGACCTGCGGCCAGAACACCATGCCTTGGAATTCGCGCTCGCCCTGCGGCACGCCCGCCGCATCGACGACGCGGCCGCTGAGCACCGGCAGGCGCTTCTGGAAGCGGTACTCCAGCAGCACTTCCTGGCCGGCGCCGCGCGGACCGTCCAGCGCGGGCAGCGACTGGCGCGAGTAGCCGTCGCACTGCACGCGCACGTGGAAGCGCTCGAACAGCGGCAGCGGCTGCAACACGAACTCGCCGTCCTCGAAGGCCCGCCCATAGCGCAGGTTGTCTGCGCGCGCGCGCGCGGGTCCCTGCAGGCGCCCGGTATCGATGCTCACCTGCGCGAGGCCGCGTACGTGCAGCGGCTGCCCCTGCTCGTCGAGCAAGCGCACGCGGATCGCGCCAGTCTCGGGCAGGCGCAACTCGATCTTCGCGGGCGGCCGCTCGGTATCCAAGGCCTGCTCGACCGGCAGCTCGGACGGGTAACCGATCCCCACGCTGAACTCTTGTCCGTCATGGCGCTCGAACAACGGATCGAGCGCCGGCACGAGCGCGTAGGTCCGTCCATCGGCCTGCACGCACGTGCGCGCCTCGTACACCAGGCGGCGTTCGGAGGCCAGCCGCGCGCGCAGCGCGATCGGCGCGCCGACCACCGGCTCGCCGCGCGCATCGAGCACGCTCACCTCGAGCCTGCGCGCCGGCCGCACGTACAAGAGCGCCGGCTCCTCGCTGTTGGTGCGCCACTGTGCCTCGCCGTGCAGGCCGTTCGCGCTGACCAGCACGTGCAGGGCCCCGCGCGGCCGCGGCAGGAACAGCTCGCCCTTCGCATCGCTGGTCTCGACCTCGCCCAGGCGCTCGAAGCGCGCCACCGGATCGGGATCCACGAAGGGCGCGCGTTGGACATCCAGGCTCGGCAGCGGCCAGGTGTCGTAGGCGCGCACCGGCAGATTCGCCACCGGCTCGAGCGTGTCCCGGTTCAGCACGCGCACGCGCAGCCCGCTCGTGCGCCGCGCGGCCGCCGTCGCGCTCGCCGGCTCGGGCGCGGCCAGCACGCCTTGGCGATCCTCCGTCGGCGCCGGCGCCGCGGCCTCGCCGTCGGAGCCGAGCGCGTTCGATGCGCCGGCCTCGGCCGTGCCGACTGCCGCGCTCGTGCTCCGTTCGCTCGCCGACGCGCTCGAGCGGCCGGGCCCCCCGTCCTGCAGAGACCACCAGGCCAGACCGCCCAGGCCCGCGACCAATGCCGCCGCGAACAGGCCCAGCCAGTGATTCGAGCCCAGGTGCGTGCGGCCCATGACTGAATTGTGGCAGAGGCCCGCGGGTCACGCCATGCCGCGCAGCTCGCGCGCGATGCGCGCGTGGTGCAGCGCGTGGATGCGCGCGTAGCGCACCCACTGGGCCGCATCGAGCGCCCCGAAGGCCTGGTGCCGGCGGCGCGCGCGGCTGCGACCGGCACGCGCGAATTCGGCGAGCACGCGCCCGAGTTGCGCGCGCGCCAGTTCCAGGTCCGCGTGAACCTGGACGGCGCTGCGCGGCCCGGTCGGCTTCACGCCGGCCGGGGCCTCGCCCCTTCCGCGCGGGATCCAGCCGCAGAGCAGCACGATCCAGCCGGCGCAGGATGGCCCGCCGAGCTCCGTGGTCGCACCTCCGTCAGCGAGCAGCTCCTCGACGTGCGCGAGGATCTCTGCATTGGCTGCCAACACGTGGCGCACGTGCTCGGCGCGCGACCAGCCCGACACCCGCGCCGACCTCCATTCACCGGTGCCACTCGCGAGCCACTGGTCGAACTCGTCGTACAGCGCGAGCAGCAGGCGCTCCTCGACCGGCGGCGCGATCGGCAGCGCCGCGCGCGGCCATCCCAGCGGGCGGTGCAGCAGCGCGCGCGCGACTTGGAATCGATTTCCGTCCGGCATGCAGCGAAATCCGGCGCGCACCCGCGTTCCGACTCCGGTCGGGTGACCCGGAACGGCGATCCCAGCGTGTACGCGGTGGAATTGCGAGGAATTCCCGCCCCCACCCGTCACCCGCGAGACAATGCGATATTCTATGCTCACCGGCGCAAGCGCGCCCACCCCCATGCCCGGCCCCCTATCGGCATCCGCAGCTTCCCTCCCGGCGGCGCTCGAGATCCGCGGCGCGACGACCGCTCAGCAGGCGCGCGTGCTCGTTCCGGCGGCCTTGGAGTTCCTGGTCGCACTCGAGCAACGCTTCGGCGCGCGCAGGCGCGAGCTGCTCGCGCTGCGCGAGGAGCGCCAGCGTCAATTCGACCAGGGCGCGCTGCCGGACTTCCTGACGCACACGCGCGCGGTGCGCGACGGCGACTGGCGCGTCGCTCCGATCCCCGCCGACCTGCTCGATCGACGCGTCGAGATCACCGGGCCCACGGATCGCAAGATGATCATCAACGCGCTGAACAGCGGCGCGAAGACGTTCATGGCCGATTGCGAGGACTCGCTCGCGCCGACCTGGAGCAATGTGGTCGACGGTCAGGCCAACCTGATCGACGCCGTGCGCCGCACGATCGAGCTCGTGGTGCCCGAGACCGGCAAGCGCTATCGGCTCAACGAGCGCACCGCCACGCTGATCGTGCGCCCGCGCGGCTGGCACCTCGAGGAGAAGCACCTGCTGCTCGAAGGCCGGCCCATGTCGGCCGCGCTCTTCGACTTCGGGCTGCAACTGTTCCACAACGCGGCCGAGCTGCTGCGCCGCGGCAGCGGCCCCTATTTCTACCTGCCCAAGCTCGAGAGCCACCTCGAGGCCCGCCTGTGGAACGACGTGTTCGTGTTCGCGCAGGACACGCTCGGCATCCCACGCGGCTCGATCCGCGCCACCGTGCTGATCGAGACGCTGCCGGCGGCCTTCGAGATGGACGAGATCCTGTACGAGCTGCGCGAGCATTCCAGCGGCCTCAACTGCGGCCGCTGGGACTACATCTTCAGCTTCACGAAGAAGCTGCGCACGGACCCGACGCGCGTGCTGCCCGAGCGTGGGCAGGTCGGCATGACCCAGCCCTTCCTGCGCGCCTATTCGCAGCTCCTGATCCGCACCTGCCACCGCCGCGGCGCGCATGCGATGGGCGGCATGGCCGCGCAGATCCCGATCAAGGACGATGCGGCGCGCAACGAAGCGGCGCTCGAGAAGGTGCGCGCGGACAAGCGCCGCGAGGCCGGCGACGGCCACGACGGCACGTGGGTCGCGCACCCCGGACTGGTCGCGCTCGCGCTCGCGGAATTCGAGCGCGTGTGCCCCGGCCCCAACCAACTCCATGTCCTGCGCAAGGATGTGCATGTCGTCGCGGCCGACCTGCTGGCGCCGCCGGCGGGCACGATCACGGCGGCGGGGCTCGCGACCAACCTGTCGGTCGGAGTGCGCTACCTGGAGGCGTGGCTCGCCGGCAACGGCTGCGTGCCGATCGACCACCTGATGGAAGATGCCGCGACGGCGGAGATCTCGCGCACGCAGGTCTGGCAATGGCTGCGCCACGCGGCGCGCCTCGACGACGGCCGTCCCATCACGCGCGAGCTCGTCGAGAGCGAGCTCGAGCGAGTGCTCGCCGCGCTGCGTTCCGAGCTGGGCGCCGAGCGCTGGCGCAACTCCCGCTACGACGCTGCCGCGCGCCTGTTCCGCGAGCTGTGCGTCGCGCCGGAACTCGCCGATTTCGTCACCGTTCCCGCCTACGCGCTGCTCTAGCGCATTCCGTTCGTTTCCCCCCCCATTCACTGCCCGAGCTGCACCATGTCCACACCGTACTTCGACTACAAGAACGGCACGCCCCTTTCGGCCTGTCGCTGGGAGGGCATCCAACGCGACTACACGCCGCAGGAGGTGGCGCGCCTGCGCGGCTCGCTGCGCATCGAGTACACGCTGGCCGAACGCGGCGCGACGAAGTTGTGGGAGCAGATCAACACCGACGCGTACGTGAACGCGCTCGGCGCGCTGACCGGCAACCAGGCCATGCAGATGGTCAAGGCCGGCCTGAGTGCGATCTACCTGTCCGGCTGGCAGGTGGCGGCGGACGCGAATCTGGCCGGGAGCATGTACCCCGATCAGTCGCTGTATCCGGCCAATTCGGTGCCTGCGGTCGTCAAGCGCATCAACAACTGCCTGCAGCGCGCCGACCAGATCCACCACATGGAAGGCGATGATTCGATCGACTGGTACGTGCCGATCGTCGCCGACGCCGAGGCCGGTTTCGGCGGACCGCTCAACGCCTTCGAGCTGATGAAGGCGATGATCGAGGCCGGCGCGGCGGGCGTGCACTTCGAGGACCAACTGGCCAGCGAGAAGAAGTGCGGCCACCTGGGCGGCAAGGTGCTGGTGCCGACGCAGACCTTCATCCGCACGCTCAATGCCGCGCGCCTGGCCGCGGACGTGTGCGGCGTGCCGACGCTGATCGTCGCGCGCACGGACGCGGAGGCGGCCACGCTGATCACCAGCGACATCGACGAACGCGACCGGCGCTGGCTGACCGGCGACCGCACGGCGGAGGGCTTCTTCCGCATCAAGAACGGCCTGGAGCTGGCCATCGCGCGCGGCGTCGCCTACGCGCCCTACGCGGACCTGGTGTGGTGCGAGACCTCGACGCCCGACCTGCACGAGGCCAGGCACTTCGCCGAGGGCATCCACAAGCACTACCCGGGCAAGCTGCTCGCCTACAACTGCTCGCCGTCGTTCAACTGGAAGAAGAAGCTCGACGACGCGACGATCGCGAAGTTCCAGCGCGAGCTCGGTGCGATGGGCTACAAGTTCCAGTTCGTCACGCTGGCCGGCTTCCACGCGCTGAACCACTCGATGTACGAGTTGGCGCGCGGCTACAAGGACCGCGGCATGGCCGCCTACAGCGAGTTGCAGCAGGCCGAGTTCGCCTCCGAGGCGAACGGCTACAGCGCCACGCGCCACCAGCGCGAGGTCGGCACCAGCTACTTCGACCAGGTCACGCAGGCCGTCTCCGGCGGGCAGGCGTCGACCACGGCGATGCGCGACTCGACCGAGTCCGCGCAGTTCGGCGCGAGCCGCGTGCGCGAGCACGCCTGAGGCTCGCCGCGCACGCCATGCGCGTCGAGCGCGTGGGTGGGCGCGGGAATCCGCCGCGGCCCCAAAGGCCGCGACGGGGCCAGATCGCCCGGCGCGGATCGAAAACGCCCGCGCCGGGCGGTCATTCTCCCGGCCGGGCGCACGCACGGGCCGGCTGGGCAGGACGGCGCGAATCTGGGAGAATCCACGCAGGCCACGGGCCTTGTTCCGACAACCGATGAACGCCCCTGCACACCGCACGTGCTGCGCGTCCGCGCTGCGCGCGAGCCTCGCCGCGCTGTGCGGCACGTAGACCGCGCTGGCGCAACAGACCCCCAACCAGGTGTTGGTGCTGCCCAGCGCCGGTGCCGGGGACACCTTCGGCACGGCCGTCGCGCACGCCGGTCAGCGCCTCGCGATCGGCGCGCCGCTCGACGAGAACGGCGGCCCGAGCAATGCGGGCAGCGTGACGCTGTACAGCGCCGCCACCGGCGGATTCGCGTGGGAGACGACGCTGATGGCGGCGGACGCGCAGGTCAACTCCGGCTACGGCGGCGCGCTCGCCCTGGCCGGTGATCTGCTGGTGGTCGGCGCGCGCCTGCGCGACGGCGGCACGCATGTCGACAACGGCGCCGTCTACGTGTATCGGCTCGTCAGCGGAGCCTGGACACAGGAAGCGCTGCTGGAGTCGCCCACTCCGCGCAACGGAGCGCAGTTCGGAGCGGCGCTGGCTCTGGACGGCCAGCGCGTGCTGATCGGCGCGCCGCGCGAGTCCGTGGGAGGCACGCTCGTCGATGCCGGCGCCGCCTACTTGTTCGAACACAGTGCGGGTCAGTGGACGTTCCGCGCGTACGTGCGCCCGCTGGTCTCGATCAAGGGCGACTTGTACGGCACATCGGTTGCGCTGCACGGGAACCGACTGCTGGTCGGTGCGCCCGGCCGCCCGGGGCCGAACGACCTCGCCAGCGACGCGTTGGACAGCGCGCTGTTCGGTTCCGCCGTCGACCTGGCCGATGGACGCGCGCTCGTCGGCGCGCCCGGACACAACTTCGGGCGCGGCCGCGGCTATCTGTACACGCACTTCGGGCCGACCTGGGTGCAGTCGCAGCTGCTGCTTCCAGCCTCGGCACTGCCCAAGGACGAGCTCGGCGGCGCGGTCTCGCTGTCCGGGAACCGCGCGCTGCTCGGCTCGCGCTACGACAAGGTCGGCGCGCTGAACTTCGCCGGCAGCGCCAGCCTGTGGACGGCCATGCAGTCTCCCGCGGCAGCGGTGACGCCGCGCCTGCCTTGCACGGCGTCGGCGCCCGCCGCGAGCCTGTGGGCGCTCGACGGAGCGGGCAGCCTCGCCTCCACCACTCAATTCCGGCTCGACGACCCGACCAACGCGGCCGGACTCGCGCCCGGCACGACGGTCGGCCTGCTCGCGCTCTGCACGGCACCCGCTCCCGGCTATCCGTGCGGATTCGTGCTGCCCGGGCTCGGCACGCCGAGCGGGCTGGGCTCGGAGGTTCTCGTGTCGCTCGCCGGCGGCGACGTGTTCGCGCTGAAGTTCGGCGGCGCCTGGCAAGGCCCGGGCACGCCGTTCGCATTCCAGCACGTGGTGCCGGGCGAGACGTCGATCCTGGGCGTGATGCTCTATGTGCAGGGCCTCTTCGTCGACGGCGCGAGCAGCGCGCTCGTGCTCAGCGAGGGCCTGGACCTCAAGATCGGCTACTGAGCGCGGCCGGCCGAGCCGCGCGACTTGGTTCGCCGGCGCCTTGGCGTTAGAACGCAGCGATGCTGCCCGCCCTGCCTCCTGATCGCCTGCTGCTCGGCCCCGGTCCATCCCCTACCGCGCCGTCGGTGCTGCTGGCGCTGGCGCGACCGACGCTGGGCCACCTGGATCCGTGGCTGCTCGCGCGGATGGACGAGCTGCGCGCCGGCCTGCGCGAGGTGTTCCGCGCGCCGAACGGCACGGCCCTGGCGCTCTCGTCGACCGGCACGTCGGGCATCGAGCACGTCGTGTTCCATCTCGTCGAGCCCGGCGAGCGCGTGCTGATCGGGAGTTCCGGCTACTTCGGCGCGCGCCTGGCCGAGATCGCGCGGCGCGCCGGCGCCGACGTAATCGTCGTCGAAGGCGCCTGGGGGCGCGCGCTCGATCCCGACGCGCTGCGCAAGGCGGCCGCGGGCAAGCGCTGCAAGCTCGTCGCGCTGGTGCACGGCGAGACCTCGACCGGCGTGCTGCAGGATCCGCGGCCGTATCGCGCCTTGGCCGATGAGCTGGGCGCGCTGCTGGCGCTGGACTGCGTGACGACGCTCGGCACGGCACCGCTGGAGTTCGAGGCCTGGGGCCTGGACGCGGCCTGGTCCTGCTCGCAGAAGGGCCTGGCCTGCGTGAGCGGCCTCGCGCCGGTGTGCTTCTCTGCGCGTGCGCTACAGGCGATCCGCGCGCGGCGCACGCCCGTGGCGAGCTTCTACTTCGACCTCGCGCTGCTGCTCGACTACTGGGGCGGCGCGCGCGGCTACCACCACACCGCCAGCTCGAACCTGCTCATCGCGCTGCACGAGGCGCTGCGGCTGGTGCTGGAGGAGGGTCTGCCCGCGCGCTGGCAACGCCACGAGCGCAACGCGCGCGTGCTGTGGAGCGGCGCGGCCGAGCGCGGATTGGAGCTGCTCGTGCCGGAGGCCGAGCGGCTGCCGGCGCTGACGACGCTGAAGGTTCCCGCCGGCGTCGATGACGCCCGTGCGCGCAAGATGCTGCTCGAGCGCTACGACCTCGAGATCGGCGGAGGCCTCGGACCGCTGAAGGGACAGGTCTGGCGCATCGGACTGATGGGCCACGGTTCGAGCGAGCGCAATGCGCGGCTCGCGCTCGGCGCGCTCTGCACGGCGATCGACGAGCAGCGCCGCCGCGGCTAGGGCCCGGGTACCAGCACGAGCTGGCCGTAGAACCCGGCGTACTCGGAGTTGCCGCCCACGAGCTTGATCTCCTGCGGCGTCAGGCCCAGTCCCTGGGCCTCGAGCGACGGCAGCGGCACCGCGCCGACCAGCTCGGCGAGCTGCGGCAGAAGCAGGGAGGTAAGGAAGTCCAGTCCCTGGGTCAGCACGGCCGGGTCGGTTCCCGCGCGCGCTTCGAGCACGACGGCCGCGAGCGCGAGATTCGACAGCGTCGCCGCCAGCGTGCCGTCGGGCTGCGCCGACAGGTTCATGCCCGCGGCTCCATGGGCGGACAGCACCAACCAAGGCAGCGTGCCCTGCGCGGCCTGCACGTTGAAGGTGACCCGCAGGCCGCCCAGTTCCAGCCGCGCCAAGGTCGGCTGTCCCGGCGTCGTGCGCACCAGCGGCGGGAAGGCACCGTGCGCCTGCAACTGCACCGGCGTGCCCGCCGGGAACAGCTCGAAGCCGGCGCCATTGAACAGCGGCGCCAGCACGTCGGTCGTGAACGTGATGCCTCCCTGCGCGGCGAGCAGCGAGGACAGATCACCGTTGAGCAGGCCGGCGCGCGTCGAGGCCGCCAGCACCTGGTTCAGGAAATCGTCGGCCAGCGCCGCCGCGGCCGCGTAGCCGGCGCCGCCCGGAGTCGCGGCCCCGAAGACGGGCGGGCTGGTGGGCGTCGACAGGTACTGCGTGAGCTGCGGCGAGCCGGGCTCCGACGAGAGCGCCGAGGCCTTCCCGTTCAGACGCAGCGTGATGCCGTGATTGGAGTGCAGCACCGACGCGAACGGCGCGTCGATCTGCACGTCGACCTCCAGCGTCGAGTAGAGATTGCCGGACACGACGAAGGCCGACAGGATTTCCTCGAGCGCCGGGCCGAGCTCGCTCTGCACGGTCGAGGCGATGGCAGCCTCGACGTCCGCCTTGACGCTGGACTCGATCACGAACAGCTGCGCGAGGTCACCGAGGAAGCCGTTCAGATCGAAGTCGAAGTTGTAGCGCGTGACGGAGACATTCGAGACCGTCGAGTCGAGCGCGCCGCCGACGGCGCTGAACTTGACCACCGCGGAGATCTCGGTCGGTGAGGTCGAGATGCTGCCCGTCAGCGAGTACGGGATCTCCAACACCTCGCCCCACACGTTGAAGTTCGCGTGGATGTCGTAGATCCGCACGACGCCCTGCAGGCCCGCGCTGGTCGGCGTGAGCTGCACGCTGATCGTGTTGGGATTCCAGGTCAGGCTCGTGAAGTCGACGGTGGCCGAGAAGATCGTGAAGCCGAACCAGCCCTCGTCGTTGGCCACCTGCACCGGCGGCTGCGCGAGCAGCAGCGTGGCGAGGTTGGCCTGCTTCAGCTCGGTCGCGGCCGCGCCCTCGAGCAGGTCGAGCCCGGACTGCTCGAGCTGAGCGCACAGGCTCGCGCTCGACGTGCCCGACAGCGCGGCGCCGGTCCCGAGCCCGAGCGTCTTCACCAGGCGCGCCTTGCTGCCGTCCGGATGCACGACCTCGCAGTCGATCTGCTGCACGAGCGCGGCAGCATCGAGCGCGGGGAACAACGGGCCGAAGGCGGTGCCGGTGAGCGCGACGGGCTGGCCCTCGATCGTCAAGCTGGCTCCCGGCGGCCCGTACAGATTGCCGCTGGCGATCAAGAGCGCCGACGGGTTGTAGATCGCCTCGATCTCCGGCGCGAACGTCAATCGGTAGGCGTGCACGAGGCACTCGTCGCTGGCCTGCACGCCACCGAGCGAGACCGTCAAGCGAGCGCGGTACTCGCCGTGCAGGTCGGGTCGCAGGATCGCGAAGGGCTGGGTCGCGTGCACGAGCCCGGCGTTGCTGCCGGCGGGCTTGGAAACGAGCTGCCACAGGAAGCTCGTGCCCGGCGGCGGCTGGCTGGCCGAGCCGAACACCGCGCTGCCGTCGAGCACGACGTCGTTGCCGACGAAGGCCGACTGGTCGGCGCCGGCCCCGGCAGGCGGCGTGATCGAGAGCACGGCGCCGTTGGACACATCGAGACCGTTCGAATCGGCGGGATCGAGCGCGACACCCGCGAAGTACACGACGGCACCGGCCAAGGTCGAGTCCTCGGGCAGGAACGCGAAGGCGTTGAACTGGCCGCTCGGCCCGCTGTTGCCCGCGGCAACCAAGGCGAGCGCCGGCGTCAGGCCCAGCGGCACCAGTTCGCCTGCCAGCGCGATCGGTCCGGGGGAGAGATCGTAGAACACGAAGGCGGGCTTGTTCGGCGCCGCCTTCAGCGCGATCGACAGCGGCTGTCCGTAGGCCAGGCTCACGGCGGTCTGGCCGCCGAGAGTCAGCTCGGACGCGGCCAAGAGCGGCGCGCAGGTTGCGGTCAGGAGGGCGACGGCGTACGCATGGCGGTGGAACAGGCGCATGCGCTGAGACTAGCGCGCGGGACCGGATCGCGATACCGGGCGGCTCAGGTCTCGCGCCAGCCGCCGAGGTTGCCGCGCAGCTCGCGCACGCCGCTCGCCGCGAGCGCGCTCGCGAGTACGCTCCACTCGACCAGGCCGCTGGCCGCGCGCGCGCCAGGCGCGATCGGCGCGCACGCCAGCACGCGTTCGACGAGGCAGGCCAGTGGAATGCTCGCCAGCGCGTGGGTGCCCTGACCGCCGTGCAGGCACAGCCGTCGCTCCATCGGTAGACGACCGTTGTCCGTCCCGCGCAGCCACAGCGCGAGCACCTCGTCCGCGCGTGTGGCCTTGCCGAGCAGCTTGCCCAGCAGCGCCCTGCCGCCCTCCGGCGGCAGCGCCGCCGACACGCGCACCATGTTGATGCGCCGGCCCTGCGTGAACAGCAGGGTCTCCGGCGCATCGAGATTGGCGACCTTCGAGCGCCCGATCGAGGCCGGGAACTCGGCCCAGCGCTCGTCCCCCCCCACCTCGCGCTCGGTCCACTCGCCGCCCAGGCGCATCTGCATCCGCTGTCCGCGCCCGCTCTCGACGCTCGCCCGGCGCGCCGGCCCGATCCGCGACTCGCCGCCCGGCACGCTGGCGATCCAGATCTCGTTCAGCGCGGCGAACTCCTCTTCCAGCGCCTCGACCGCGGCGCCCGTCAGGAGTGCGTGCGCGGCACCCGCGCACAAGAGCCGCGCCCCGTGCGTCTGCGCCAGATCGTGGAGCGCGAGCACGCGTTCGCAGTAGCCGCGGTCGTCGCTGGCGTCGATCAGCGTCGCGCCGAGCTCGGCGCAGGTCCGCGCGAGCGCATCGCTCTGCCCGCGGAACGGGCCGGCGCAATGCACGAGCAGGGCCGAGGAGCGCGCGAGCTGCGCGAGCGCCTCGGGCGCGG
>Ga0194131_10008555_pt1 | contig 13262 bp, 7 predicted proteins | sample TA2KigO120mmetaG_FD_148631 | JGI IMG/M metagenome (GOLD analysis project Ga0194131, IMG submission 148631) | Freshwater microbial communities from Lake Tanganyika, Tanzania - TA2015053 Kigoma Offshore 120m | ecosystem: Environmental > Aquatic > Freshwater > Lake | place: Tanzania: Lake... | reverse complement strand
GCGCCCGCCAAGTAACTACATGGAATTCTTAAAGAACCATTACGAGAAGATCATTCTCAGCTTAGTGCTGGTGCTGATGGCGGCCGGGGCAGTCGTGCTGGTGTTGGAAGCTGGATCGTGGGAGGAGGAGTTAAGGCCCTTCCGCGAGTTAGCCGTGCAACCCGACGGTCAGCGCCCACCTTCGCCGGATCCGGCGCCGTATCAAGCCGCCTTGAGCAGGGCCCAGCCCAAATTGGTTGACCTGACTAAAGGGCATAAGGTTTTCAATCCTGAGTTGTGGTATGTGGACACCAACAACAACCTCATCATTGGCACGAACGTCGGGGTGCGAAAGCTCTTTGTCACCGAGATCAAGCCCATGCGCCTAAAGTTGGAGCTGGTTATTAGTGGCTCACTCGAGCGGCCGTCCTATCTCGCGCGGATGACCCGGGAGTTCATGTCCAAGCCTGCTGACCAGCGGCCGCTCAACCGCACCATCATCCTCAACACCACAAATTACCTCGACGACACCCGGCCCGTCCGAAACTTCCAAGGGTATTTTGTTGCGCGGGCTACCAACGGGCCGCCGGACAGTCCGACCATCGACATTGAATATCACGAGCCAGGCCGTGAGCTTGTAAAGTTCAAGCTCACCAAGGAGAATCCATTCGAGATCGTTGTGGACTATGGAGTTAAGTTGCTTTATTCAGTTGAGAATATTCAGTTTCCGTCGCCGCTCCGCAAGGATCTGCTCTATGAGCGTAAGGGCGCGCAACTCGTTTTCGCTGGAGACACGAACATAATTGTTGAAACCACAGCGAGCTACGTGGTAGTGAAAGCAGTCTCAAATGACAAGCCGACCACCATTCCGCTCGGTCCCGCGCCGCCAACTCCCCCCGCGCGGAGCACACCCTGAGTCGCAGGTTCCCAACCCGCCATTGTTCTAGTCTCTCCTGCCATGAAAAGCGCCTCTCTCGTCCTTGGCCTGGCCGGCTGGTTGGCCGCTTTACCTTGGGTCTCGGCTGCTGGGCCGGATCCAATTGCCATCGCTGAGGAGGAGGCATTGCGCCGCCAGGAGCGTCGTCTGGTAATGGAGGCAAATATCTCGCGTGCGAAGCGCCTGCAGAAGGACAAGGACTACGCCAACGCAGCTAAGCTCTACGAAGAAGCCATTGGTCATGCTAAACTTTTAGGAGGTGTGGATGCCGTGCAGCGGCAGTATCAAGAAGCCTTGGTAGGACTTGTTGAGAGCCGTCTACAAATAGCCCTTGCCTTGCAGGAAAAATACGACTTCAAGAGTGCGGCCGCTGAGGTCGAAAAGCTAGCCCCCTTCGATCGAAATAACAAGGAAGTGGAGGAGTTTAAGCGCTTCAACGCCCAAGTTGAAGAGGCCCATCGCGGTCGGGTGTCCTCCCCTGAAGTGTTTGACCGACAAACCGAATTAATGAATAAGCGCGGCGATGTGCTGCGGCTCGTGCGGGACGGCCAGTTTTATTATAAGTTAGGTGAGTATAAGGAAGCAAAGGAACGCCTAGAGGAGGCCATAAAAAAGGATCCCGTCAACGAAGCCGCCTACTTCTACCTGCGGCTTGTTATGGAGGCGAAGTTCGACATCGAGAGCAAGAAGCGAGAAAAGACCTATGGGGATCGGGTGGTGGAAGTCACGGAGAAGTGGAACCAAGGCACCCGAACTGACCTGCCCAGGCCCAATCCTTATTATCGGACCAACTCGAGCATTCCGGGCATGACACACGTCAGTCCCGGCACGCAGCGCATCAACCACAAGTTGGATTTGATCATCTTCCCTGAAATAACATATGACGGACTCCCCTTGCCCGAAGTCATCAAATTCATCGACGCTGACACCAAGAAAAACGACCCCGAAAAGCAGGGCTTAAACTTCCTGATCAATAACGTAGTGAGCGATTACATTTCAGCGAACGCCACGGGGCCTGGCGGCGCTAATCCCGGTGGCGGTGCCCCGCCGGCGGCTCCTATTTTAGATCCTAATACGGGCCTTCCTATTGCCGCGCCGGGAGCGGGCGGCACACAAAAGCCGGATATGGAAACGGCATTGGTCAAAATTTCTACTACCTTGAGAGGGCTGACCCTGCGGCAAGTCCTTGATGTGGTTTGTAAAACAACTGAGGTCAAGATGCCTGACGGTCGGAGTTCCGGCTTGAAGTATTCCATCGAAGACTACGCCATCGTGTTTACGCCGAAGATTCCGGAGCAAGCCTTCATGTTCTCCCGCATTTTTAAGGTGAATCCTGACACCTTTGTGCAGGGCCTCCAAAGTGTGGTGGCCCTCCCGGTGCAGGCTGCGTTTTCTAGCGGCGGTAGCGCCGGTGGCGGTGGCGGCTTCGGCGGTGGCGGCGGTGGCGGGTGGCGGCATCGGCGGTGGCGGCATCGGCGGTGGCGGCATCGGCGGTGGCGGCATCGGCGGTGGCGGCATTGGCGGTGGCGGCATCGGCGGTGGCGCCGGTGGTGGAGCTGGCTTTACCATTGCTGGTGTCTCGGTAGCGGGCGGTGGCGGTGCCGGTGGGGGGGGATTAGCTGGTGTGACCTCTACTAACCTTACCTCGGCGCTCAATGATCAGGTGCGTTCGTATTTTACGGCGGCCGGCGTGGCAAACCTGGGCGTCACGGCCGGTCCCGATGCCACGCAAGTTTTTTTCAATGACCGCAACGGCCTGTTGCTGGTGCGTGCGTCTTTGCAAGACTTGGACATCGTCCAAATGGCGATCGAATTGCTCAACGTGATCCCGCCGCAGGTTCTCGTCGAATCCAAGTTCGCTGAGATCAATCAAAACGATCAGAAAGCCCTGGGATTTGATTGGTTTTTAGGCAACTCCATAATGGGGCCGGTGGCGGGGCAGGCGGGCACGCAGCCCTCCTTGCAGGGCTCACCAAGCCCAGCCAACCCCCTGGGCATCTTCCCGCTGCCCCAGTCGCCAATTGGTCCACTTGCTTCGGATGGCAACCTGACTCCGGCCGCCGCGCTGCGGCAAAACGCACCGGCCCTTGCTACTTTCACTGGCATCCTGACCGATCCTCAGTTTCGGGTAGTAATCCGCGCCTTGGAACAGCGTGATGGCACCGACGTGCTGTCCGCGCCCAAGGTTATCACGGTCAGCGGTCGACAGGCACAGATCCAAGTCACGGATATCACAACCGTCATCACTGGCATTAACGTGGGTCAGACTGGCGGTGGCGGTGGTGGTTTTCCTGGCGGTGGTGGTGGTGGTGGTTTTCCTGGCGGTGGTGGCGGCGCCATAGGATCGACCCTGTCTCCGACCGTGCAGCCTCTGCCGACCGGGCCGGTACTCGATGTGCTGCCCACGGTTGGCGCCGACGGTTACACAATCAACATGTCGCTCATTCCTTCGATAACGCAGTTCGTTGGATACGACGCAGTTCCGCCTGAGTTTGCCGGAGCGATTCAGGCTCAGTCGGTTGGGGCCGGGACGGTGGGTGTATCGTTGACTGCGCAAGTTCCTTTGCCGCGCACACGCATTCGTCAGGTGGTTACGCAGTGCGTTGTTTGGGATGCGCAGACCGTCATGCTGGGCGGCCTCATCTCCGAGGAAATCCGCAACATCAAGGATAAGTTCCCGGTGTTAGGCGATCTACCGTTGCTGGGCAAACTTTTCCGCTCGGAGACTAAGGTGAACAATAAAAAGAATCTGGTGATCTTCGTTACTCCCACGATCATTGATCCGGCGGGCAATCGGGTCCACACCGACGAAGAAATGCCCTTTGCGAAGAACCTCACTCCGGCGCAGCCGCCTTTAGTGCGCTAATAATCTTTGCCCCTTTCCGCAGTGACCAGCGCTAGTGCCGACGGAGCGCTCGCCGTCCCGCCTAATCGAGGAACTCCCCGACTCCTTCTGGTGGATGGCCACGCTTATGCCTATCGCGCCTTCCACGCTATCCGCTCGCTTAACGGCCCGGATGGCGCCCCCACCAACGCTGTTTACGGCTTTGTGAAGATGTTCGCAAAGTTGCGCGAAACACTTCATCCGTCGCACGTCGCAGTGATTTGGGATGGTGGCCTGGCACCCGAGCGAATCGCCGCACTTCCCGATTATAAGGCCCAGCGTCCGCCCATGCCCGAAGGCTTGGACCAACAATTGAACGACATCGGCGAATATTTGAAAGCAACTGGCATTGCCTCGTGGTGTCAAAAGGGCGTGGAGGCGGACGATTGGATCGCAGTTGCGGCGCGGCGCGCGGCCGCCGTAGGTGTGCGGGTGGTAATCGCCAGCTCTGACAAAGACTTCATGCAACTGGTCTCGCCGGCCGTCGGCCTAGTCAACCCAAATGACAAGGCAGAACGCATATGGACTGACGCGGAAGTGTTTGCCAAGTCGGGAGTGAGGCCAGGACAGATCGTGGACTGGTTGAGTCTTGTGGGTGATAGCGTAGACAACATCCCGGGGGTGCCTGGTGTCGGCCCGAAGACGGCGGCGGACTTGCTGCGTCAGTTCGGCTCAGTGGCGGAGCTTTACGGTCGGCTGACGGAGGTAAAATCTGAACGGCTGCGAGCAGCCCTGACCACCGCCGAGGCGGACGTCCGCCGCAACCTGGATCTGATCCGGTTGCGCGATGACGTGGGCGGTGAGTTTCGCCTGGCAGATACCGTCCCCTTGGCGGCAGACAATCAACGCTTGCTGGAGTTATTCCAGCGTTGGGGATTCCGCTCCTTGGCGCGCGAGATAGAGGCACGTGGGTCAGCCATTCAGGGCACCTTTTTATGAACACCGTTAACCCCTTCAAAACCCCGCATGCAAAGGGTTTCCGCGATTTACTCTCGGTAGAAATCCGTAGGATTTCTGGCGAGGAAAGCTTGGACAATCAGACGTCGGTTTGTTAATTCTAAACGAAAGCGTATGTCGCCAGTTTTCCGCGTCGTTGCGAGACTGTTTGCCTTCCTCCCAGTCCTGTACGGGAGCGTGGCGGTCTGGGCGCAAGGAACGGTCACTCCCTTGGCCGGCGAGTATTCGCTGTCGGGTCCGTTGGCAGGGGACCAGACGCGGCCAGCACTCGCGTTCGGCGCGGCCGGCGGCTACGTGGTCTGGCAAGATCCCGTTACCGATGGCGAGGGTAGCGGCATCAGCGCACAGCGGCTCAATAACAACCTCTCGGGCTCGTTCGCGCCGTTCCGCGTAAACCAACTTTCTGCTGGGCATCAGGAATTTCCGCAGGCGGCTGTGCTGCCCAATGGCGGTGCGGTGTTCGTTTGGCAGGGGGGTGCGCTGGGCTTCCAGAAAATCTACGCGCGCTTTTTAAACCCTGACGGCACGTTCGCCACGGGCGACTTGCTGGTGGGTGCGGACACCAACCAACCGAGCTTACAGCCGACCGTCGCGGTGCTTGCGGGTGGCGATGTGGTGGTGGCTTGGGGCCGCATGCAGGGCGACGGCCACCTGTCGGGCGTTTGCGCACGGCGGCTCTCTGCCGCTGGCGCGCTCTTGGGCGATGAGTGGCAGGTCAACCAGACCACCCTCTACAATCAGAGCCGGCCCGCCCTCGCCGCGCTGACCGACGGCGGATTGGTTATCACATGGGTTTCCGAGTCCGCACGTGGAGTGGATACTCGCGTCAGTGAAACGACTGTTGAGACTTACGCGGTGGACATTTTCGCGCGCCGCTTCGGCGCAGCCGGCAATCCCCTTGGTAACGAGTTCATGGTCAACACTGAGCCGTTGCGGTGTGACAATCCGGCTGTCGCCGCCGCGCCAGACGGTGGATTTACCATTGTGTGGGAGCAGCGGGCGGTCGAGCGCACCAACAGCCTAGACATCCTTGCGCGCTGCTTTAATGCCGTCGGCGCACCGCTGGCCGCACCCGTAGTTGTGAACCAGACGACTCGCGGTGACCAATACTCGCCGCGCGTTGCCCGTTTCGGCGAGACGTGGCTTGTCCTCTGGACCAGCCTGGGTCAAGACGGCTCCTACGAGGGCATTTACGGTCGCACGCTCACCGGCTCTGGCTTGGCTTCGGGCGGCGAATTTCTTGTTAACACGACCACCTTAAACCGGCAGTTCCACCCGGCCGTCGCGGCGGACACCGCAGGACGCCTACTCGTCGTCTGGTCAAGCTTCACGGGGGTCACCACCGGTTGCGACTTATACGCGCAGCGCTATGCCTCGGGCCAGCTGCTGCCCACGCCACCTCCTCCGAGCGTCAGCGCGTTGGGCCAAGCGCGCTTGGCTGTCTCTTGGGCGGAATTAGCCGGCTACGACCTCGCTCATTACGCGATTCATGTGAACGGTGAAGTGATCCCGCTGACGACCACGAACCAAATATTAATTGTGAGTAATCTTGTCGCGGGTAGTACGCATTCTTTTCGCCTTGAATACGTGTTGCGCGACAGCCGCCGCTCTGCGATCTCGACGGCCAGCGTCGGCACGACTTGGGGCGCGGATGCGAATTTCGATGACCTGCCGGACGATTGGCAGGCGCGTTACTGGGGCTTGAACCCGCTCGGCTGGCCGACGGGCGCGGCGGATAGCGACAGTGATGGCGCAACCAACTTACAGGAGTTCCTCGCCGGCACCAACCCGGTTGACCCTGCCAGTTCATTGAAGCTGGGCATGATTCGCAACGGGCAGGGGCTCTGGCTCAATTGGAATACTGAACCGGGCTTTGTCTATCAGGTGCAGGTCTCCACTAATGCAACCGTTTGGCAGAACATTGGGCGTGCGAGATTTGCTCCGGGATCCTTGGATGAAATGCAGGTCACGGGGCTTGACCTGCGCTTGTATCGGATTCTGCGAATAAGATAAGGCACTTCATGCGTAGGATTACCCGCAACTTAATCGCTGTGACCATCGCCGCTGGGCTGGCTGCAAAAGCTGAAGCCTTCTCGCTAATGGGGCCGTTCGCTAGTTGGCAGACAACGGCCATAGGTTATAATTTGCCGGCGTCTCTTGGAGGGCTGGGTGACGTGGGTGGCCCGATGCTCATAAATGAGGAATATCGCCTTAACACTCCGGTGCTGACTTACGGTTTTGATGGCAACTTTCTTTTTTTCTTTGGGTCTAACGGAGTGGCTGCGGTCAACGCGGCGATGAGCATCCTGAACGATATTCCCGCGGCGAGCGCCATGAGTGCTAGCCTCGCAGAGTTCCCCCTCCAAGCCATCGGCCCTGCCAATGCCACCGCGGCCAGCCTTCAGATTCGTGACCTAAAGTCCGCCACTCTGTCCACCGTTTTGGGCCAACTGGGATTAGCTGCGCCGGAGCGATGGGTCTTTACGCTTCGTGATCGACTGGTGGTGGGGGGGGTAACCAATTACGTGGTGATTCAACGCCACTATGACCCGGTCACGCTCTTGCCGACTAACGTGGTGAACGGTGTGCTTTACACTTATAACGTCCGCGATCCAGTCCCCAACAATACTCACGCAGACGCGGTTGAGACCCGAGCTAGTGGTAATCCTGACAACATTACCGCTGCTAGTATTGATGATCGTGGCGGATTGGGTTTTGGCCAATTCATGACGGGGTTGACAAGAGATGACATCGGTGGGCTGCGTCACTTGCTTCGATTTAACAACCTAAATGTGGAGACGCTGGATGCTAGCGTTACGCTCCGCCCCTCGACGTTAACGTCGCCTTACGCTCCGGTGACTGGCACTAACGGTACCAACTCTGTCCTACCACCCTTCAATCCGGGGTTTCCCTTTGCTCCGATCGGTTCTAGTGGTACCAACACGAATAACCCTGTTCTCACCAATGTGTTGGTGGCGACGGCGCGCCGTCCAGGTATTGGCAAAGTCAGTTTTAACCCCATGCCCGTGGATGCACTACTAAACTTGGCCATAACACCGGTCACCAACATGTACACCGACTTCTTCTATCAAACTAACTCGCTTACGCTTACCAACCAGCAGGTGCAGCGGGTGACCACTATCCCTGACATTCTTTTTTCAGCGGGTGACTTGTATAACGGTGCGCCTTTTTCTGGAGCAACTCTCCAAAGACCGACAGCCACGCGGTGGGTTAACAACTCAGCACTTCAGACATTTGTCGGAGGTACAAACTCTGCAGCTGGCCCGGGGTTAATTCCATCCGCTGGCTCCAATGCAACGGCAATCGTTATTACGTTTAATTCCTTGGGGCCGAGTCGTCTGAATTTTACTTCCGGTGGCTTCGTGCAGTTTCTGGACGAGGGCAGTGCCATCAATAACGGTGTCTGGGGGTATTTTGACACGACGATATACTCCGTGTTTCCCGACGGAATTACGATTCAGGACTTGGAACGGCAACTCTTCGGACAATGACATCCGCGCCAGTAACTCAATCAGACGTCCCTAGGGGCGTGCGGGTAAAATTGCTTCCTCGAGGCTGGGATATTGCGGGCGGTTGGCTGTTGCGATTGGCAATGACCCTCTCATTTTTTGTCGGGCTTTCAGCCCGAGCAGCGACAGTTCCATATATAGAAAACACCTCGATTATTACTAACGCGCAGATTGATGCGACCACTTACGTTAATAGTGGCACCCTAAGAGCTGAGGGCATTTCGTTTGGTCAACTTTTTCAAACCCTGAACAACCTCAACTTTACGAACGCCGGTCAAATGATTGGGGATCTTGGTTTCAACCTTCAGTTTGTCACCAACTCCTCCCGATTTCCCGCGAATGCCATCGTCAACCAGAGCGGAGCGACTGTGAGCGGGCAGACGATCCTGCTTTCGGCGACTAACCTGATAAATGCGGGTGAGCTGCGTGCCGGTCTCGCCGGGTTGCTCCAGTTGAACGGGCGGAACGTCAACCTCAGCCGCTCCATCCTCTCCGTCACGGACGCCATCGGGCTCACCGGGACAGGCATCCGCTTGGTGAACACCAATGGCATCGTGATCTACCAGAATCCTAATGCCGTCGCCGACTTCTATTGGGGGGCGGGCACTGGCAACGTGATGAATTCCTTTTCGGGAGTTAATTTGGGCCTTGACCTGCAAAGCCTCAACTTGGCGACCGGTGGATTGCGCCCCCCCTCCGTGAGTACGCCACTTCATGAGGTGCAATCGGTGACGAACGCGTTGACGAATGTCATCACGGTATCCTCGCTTACAAACTTCTCTGGCACCAATTACAGTGCCCACGTTCGGACCAACGCGTTCGGTACTAACGTTATCATTCAAGTTGTGCTAGTTCAGACCAACATTGCTAACACCAATTTGGCTGTGGACGTGCGGTTTATCACCAATTTTGGGGTTAATTTCTTCCCCGGCAATGTGCCCGCGCTGCGGTTTCGCTCTTCCGGTTTGGACTTCACGACGGGGCTCCTCTATACCAACAGTCTCTATCTTTTTGACTACCTCAACACGTTCCCCAACGCCCTGCTGTCGGCCAACCAGCAGACTAGTTCGGCCCGGCCGGCGGCTTATGAAGTGAGCCGTTTACCCACCAACGATTCCATTTTCAACTCTCCTTCTGCGCTAACCACTAATGAGAACATTGCCAACATCACTTACCACCAGTCTGGGTTCGCCCAAGCCATCGTGACCAACAATCTTTACGCCGCGTATCACATGGCCGTGGGTAACGCCGCGTTTGTACCCGGCAATTCCTCCGCTCCTCACTTGAATGATCCCACTAATTTTTCAGGTCGGGTGGAGATTAATGCCGAGAATCTGGACATGAGCACCGCCCGCATACGCGCTGAAAATTTGGTGAGTATCCGGGCGACTAATCTCTTGAACTTCGAGGGCACGCTGATTGAAGCACCCAATGTCCAAATTGCTATCGCGAATACCAACTCGACGCTTACGCTCACCAACTTTACTCCCACAGAGGTAGCGCGGCCCAACGGCACGGTGTTCTTCTACAGTACGGTCTGGACAAACGCCGTCACCAACGCCACGCCGCAGTTGAACCTCCGCTACCACGTCCTCATCGTGGATGCTTCACAACTCAGCGGCATTACGCCCATCAACTTGCAAGAGTTCTCTGTCCGCGGAACGAATGTCATCATTAACAATGCGTTGAAAATCGGGCGAACTCTTCAAGTAAATTCACCCGCCATAACTTTTAGCGCATCCAGCACCCTTGATCTGCCTTTGACCACGGCGAACAGCTTGTCCACCACATCGAATTTTCCTGAGGTGCGTTTCTTCACCAACTTGGGTTCTATTACTGTTCCCCTTCAATGCACGCTGGGGCCTGACCGTGCGCAACCCATTGACTTCTTCTTAAATCGCGGCGTAATAACTGCGGACAATATTTCTATTCGCGCGAGTGTCTTTGAGAGTTCGGGCACGAACCAAACGCGGGCGCTTGTGAACGGGACCAGCGTCGGCGGAAGTGGACCGATTTCCATCGTTGCCGATTCTGCCAAGTTTGATGGTGGTGGCAGTGGTGGCATCATCGCAGCCGGGGGCAACATTCTGCTGGCGGGTAATGACATCAAGATCCGCAACCATCTGCTCACCACGGCTAGATCGCTCATACTCAGTCCAACGAATTCGCTAACCGACACCGGCGCCTCGGGAACGAACCGCATCAATTGCGCGCGGGGCTTCAGCCTAACCGTAAAACCCACCAGCGGTGACCTCCTTGGCACCACGATCTACACCACCGCACCGTTTGTTGGTGAAGTATCACATTTTTGGGCGGGCACAGATCTCGGCCCGGTGCCCGCCGGCTTCACCAATAATGCCGCGGTGGGCCGCCTGTTACTCGATACCAGCACCAACGCTTTTTCACAGAACCGGCTCTCCTTCGCAGGAGTTGGGACTAGGAATGCCCTGTACGTGGACTACCTCGACCTCGCTGGAACCATCACCAACAACTTAGCTGCGCATTTGGTCATCGCGCCCGATTTCACGATCTACTTCGCGGACGCTAGCCTACCGCCCGAGACGCTAGACGGTCAATTGGGCGGCCGCCTGCGGTGGGTGAAGGACTACGCCGGCCCGAACACCGGCGTGGATGTGTTGCTGCCCGACGGCCGCACTACTAAAGTCAATGTTGCCAAGCTCAACAGCTTGATACTCGACTCCGACGCGGATGGTATCGTCAACGGGATCGATCTCAGCCCGTTTGACGGCGTTGTCATTGACAGCCGTGTGACCTTCACCAACGTCCCGCCGCTGACGGCGTTCGTAACTTGGGAGGCTGCCGCGCAGACCGTTTATCGGGTCGAGAGTAACACCAACCTACTGACCAGCACGTGGCAGTTCTCGGCGAACTTCACCAACTCAGCTGCCACCAACCGCGTAGTGACTTACTCTGAGCCGGTGCCCCTAGGTGCGCTGGAGCGTTACTACCGCATTTCTTATCTACCGTGAGCAGGCGCATTGCAGCATTAACTGGGCGGGTGGGGGCCGACGGCATTTTTGTCCGGCTGCTCTGGTTGCTCACGTTCGTCGGCACGGTGAGCTTCGCGCGGGCTCAAGATGCGGCCATTCTGTTGGACGGCGAACGGGTTCACCCTACGCGCGTCCTGGCGAAATATCGTGCGCAGGCCACGGCGCAGACCGCTGCGCCCGCTTATGCCGCCGCCGGGCTGCGGGTTACGCGCGCCTTCGCCGGCGCGCCTAGGTTAGTCCTGTTGGACACGGTGGCCAACGCCAAGGTGCCCGCCGGCGTGGCGGCCCAAGCAAACCAGTTGCGCGCGCGTATCCAGCAGCTCCGTGACTCGGGTCAGTTCGAATACGTCGTGCCGGATCACCAGCGCAAGTGGTCGCTCTCCCCTACCGACACGCTCTTTCAGAATGGCACGCTGTGGGGTCTGCGGAATTACGGGCAACTTGGCGGGCTGGCCGGCGCGGACATCGGGGTGACCAACGCTTGGGACATCACCGTCGGCGCGACCAACATAATCGTCTGTGTGCTCGATTCAGGCGTTCGCTACACGCACCAAGACCTCGCCGCGCAGATGTGGAGAAATCCCGGCGAAATCCCCGGCGACGGGATTGACAACGATAGCGATGGCTACGTGGACAACGTCTTCGGCATCAACTCGGTTACTGGCTCGGGTGATCCCAATGATGACGTGGGTCACGGCACCCACGTGGCGGGCACCATCGGCGCTGCGCCGAACAATAGCTTCGGACATGTCGGCGTATCGTGGAACTCACGCTTGATGGCAATCAAGTGCGGCGACCTCACCGGCCCGTTCACCAGCGCGATCATCCAAGGCATTGACTTCTCCATCTCGCGCGGCGTCAAGGTCATCAACGCCAGCTTCGGTGGTTACAGCTTCAACCCAGCGGAGTTTGATGCCTTCCTGCGGGCGCGCAACGCGGGCATCTTGGTGGTGGCGGCGGCAGGCAATGATAGCAATAACAACGACTTGCTTCCCAGCTTTCCGGCGTCCTTTCCTCTGGACAACATCATTACCGTTGCGGCTTTGGATCGCCGGGACAACCTAGCCGTTTTCTCAAACTTTGGCCGCACCAATGTCCACATTGGTGCGCCGGGCGTGGAGATTTTCTCCACCTATAACATCTCGGACACCAGTTACGTTGAGTTGCAGGGCACGAGCATGGCCGCGCCGCACGTCGCGGGCGTAGCCGCGCTAGTCTTCTCGCTGAATAGCACCATCACTTACTCCGAGGTTCGCAATCGTATCCTATTTTCTAGCGTCCCAATCCCCTCGCTTGCTACCAACACAATTCATGGCGGGCGCGTGAATGCGTTCCGCGCCCTAACCTTGGGGGAGGATAACCTCTTGGAGGTTGCCGTCTCGCCCGCGCCCGGCTCCACGCTGCTTGCCGGGGCCACCATCCCCATCACCGTCGAGGTCACGGACCTGCGGCCAGTCACTAACGCCATCGTCAGCGGCACTGTCCCGGGCGTCTTCATTAATCAGACCTTCATCAACAACGGCACGGCGCCAGACACCAACGCTAACGACCATCGCTACGTTATCAACCTGAATGTTCCCGCCATCCCCACCAACCGACTTGAACTGTCGCTTATCGTGGACGGCTCCCTTGCGGGCAAGACCAACTTCACTAATACGTATGTCTTTCGCACCGCCACCATCCCGCCCAATGATGATTTTCCGCCCTTGGCCAAGGTGCCGGACAATGGCGGCGTAATGCTCGGCGACAACACCTTCGGGTCGCTCCAGTTTGGTGAGCCGGTTCACGCCGGTCTGGCCACCGCAGAAAAGTCGGTCTGGTGGAACTTCGCACCCACCAATAGCGGCCCCGTGCTTGTGGACACGGCCGGCAGTGCGTTTGATACCGTTGTAGCCGTTTATGTTGGCGACACGCTCACGAACCTGACTCAGATTGCCGCTACTAACGACGTCGGGAACATTCCG
>Ga0194131_10008552_pt1 | contig 13264 bp, 16 predicted proteins | sample TA2KigO120mmetaG_FD_148631 | JGI IMG/M metagenome (GOLD analysis project Ga0194131, IMG submission 148631) | Freshwater microbial communities from Lake Tanganyika, Tanzania - TA2015053 Kigoma Offshore 120m | ecosystem: Environmental > Aquatic > Freshwater > Lake | place: Tanzania: Lake... | reverse complement strand
GTCGCCCGCGTTCATCCAGCTCTTCGACCAGACTTCGATACTTAGACCGAAGCCAGCACACAATGGTCTCGTCTCTCATCCCTGCTCTTGTGCAGAGGCTCTCCACTCCGGTCAATCACTATTGCGGTAAGTTGTTTCCTGCCACCGCCTAACGGCGCTTGCGCACGATAGCGGAGCGCGCTGTTGACAACCTGATCGGCAAGATTTCCGCTTGGGACGCCGCCAACACCAGAGAGGGGTGTTCCGTTTCTTGGTGCGGCGTTGTGGGTATTGAGTCCATCAACCATCGATGTCTGCATCGATATCGGCGTCAGTTTCAGGGAGAAAGGACTCAAGAAAACTTGATAATCCTGCACCAAGAAGGGTGGTAATCCCTTCGAGCATACCGATCCCAACCATCAATCCTAAGGCAATAGCAAAAGGGAGGATCTCCGTCTGCAAAAGAAAGTCGCTCATGTGGCTCCACAGACCGTTCCCACCAGTCTGTGCATCAAGATCGGTGTTTCAGCGCTGAGACTTTAGCTGCGAAGGAAAAGGGCTTTCCTCCCTGTAGCTTGCAGCCTATGGCCTGGTTTTTTGGAGCCACTCCGCCATTCGTACCGCTTCGACCGTTTCCCTCACATCGTGTGCTCTGATGACATGTGCGCCATTATAGACAGCGATAGCGGCACAGGTGAGCGAGCCGATTAAGCGATCGGCAGCGTTCGGTTGATCGAGCACTTTGCCAATAAAGGACTTGCGTGAAACGCCCACCAACAAAGGAAAGCCCAGCTCTCGTAAGCTCGCCAACTCTTGGAGGACAACGCGATCCCACTCATGCCAGAGAATTTCAGGTTGACGAAAAAACCCGATCCCTGGGTCGAGTACAATATGCTCGCGAGGAATGCCGGCGTGGTCGGCAATAGAGAGGCTTTCTTGCAGAGCTGCACGGATTCTCACCATTGGTGAACCTGGTTGTGGCGCAGGTTCGCTTGCCATAATGATGAGTCCTGCGCTCGTGTTGGCAACGAATTCGGCCATGTGCTGATCATATTTCAGTCCACCTACGTCATTGATGATCGTTGCTCCGGCCGCGAGCGCTGCGCGAGCGGGGGCGGCACGTTTCGTGTCGGCTGAGATCGGAATCGACACAGAGGGAGCAATTGCGGCGATTGCGCGGCTCAAGCGTTCACTTTCTTCCTCTGCAGAAATCGCAGTTTTTAGGTAGGGAGCGGTGGACATCGCCCCAACGTCAATGATATTTGCTCCTGCATCCACCATGGCCTGCGCCTGAGCGATGATCTGTTCACGATGGACCTGTACAGAGCCCTGGTAGAACGATTCTGGACTGACGTTGAGCACGGCCATAACGCGAACGGGATTGCTATCGCCGACGTCGAGCCCAGCAAGTTGTGACTGTAACGAGGAAAGATTTCTGTTCATGCTGAGGAAGTGTGGCAAAATTTTTTTGGCAAGGGAATGAGGTGCCTTTTGTGTTTTCGCGTTGCCAGTCTGCAGCTTTTCTTCTACACTACCGGAGCTATGACAGAGGAGAATATTCATGATTAATCTTTATGACTTCCCGCAGAGCCCATATTGCCAGAAAGTGCGTCTGGTTCTCGCGGAAAAAGACCTTTCCTATGAAAAGATCTTTGTCGACCTTTTAAAGAATGAACAAAAAACCACAGAATTCTTACGCTTGAACCCCTACGGCAAAGTCCCAGTGCTCGTTGACGATGATGAGGTTATCTATGATTCCACGCTGATCAACGAGTATATCGAAGATGAATATCCGCATCCGCCGCTAATGCCAGAAGAGTCTGGTGCCAAGGCGAAGGTCCGCATGTTGGAGGATTTTGCGGATAACTCGTTTACCGCGCAGGGCGGGTTGTTGGCGGCAGAACTGCGGAAGCCTGCCGAGCAACTGGATCAGGACCGTATCCAGCGTTACCGTGCAGATTTGATTCGCGTGTTGGAATTTCTTGAGCGGCACCTGGAAGGGAAAGAATACATGAGTGGTGCTTTTTCCCTCGCGGATTTAGCGTTTGTCCCGCGCCTCTTGCAATTACCGAAACTTGGCGTGGAGATTCCCGCACGTTTGATCAACGTATTGGCCTGGAGCGAACGCATTAAGCGTCGCCCCTCAGTGAAACAACTGCAGCAGGAACTGGGCTTAGTGTAAAGTTGCCGATCTCGCGGTTGTTTGAGGAGAAAGCGAGGAGCCTATGGCGAACTTGCCAGAGATCATTCCGATTTTCCCGCTCCCGAATGTGATTCTGTTTCCACAGGTGATGTTGCCGCTCCACATTTTTGAGCCGCGTTACCGCCGGATGGTGCGAGACGCCCAGGGGCGTACCCCAGCACTAATCGGGATGACACTGTTACGTGGCAATTGGCAGGATCAGTACGAAGGGACGCCGGACATCTTCCCTGTTGGGTGCGTGGGAGAGATGGTGCGGGTTAACCCGTTGCCCGATGGACGCTTCAATATCTTACTCCAAGGGATGCGCGAGTTTTCTGTGGTCGAAGAAAATCTCACGAATAGTTATCGGGAAGCGAAAGTCGAATGGCGTCCTCCACGACACGAATCGCTGGCCGATGGTACGCGTGGCACCCTCCGTCGCCTACTTGAACGTTACCTCCAGAACAATGAAAAGGTCCAGCAGTTTTTAACCGATCAATCGATTGAAGACGAATTTCTGGTCAATTTCTTTGCCTTCCATCTCGATTTTTTGCCGATTGAAAAACAGGGGTTGCTCGAAGCTGAAACATTACCGGCCCGTGCAGATCGCCTGTGCGACATGTTGGATTTTAAGTTGAGCGAGGCGCAGTGGCCAGAGGCTGGAGGCGCTCCAGGAAAGCCAAGAATGCACTAAATATCCTTGACAAAGCACCTGGGGGCCATATAGTGAACACGAAAAATCTTTCATCTGACGTATAGATAGGACTCATGAGACGTAAACAAGAAATGACGCTTGGGGAACGACTGTATGTCCCGGAAATCGTTCGTGGACTTACGGTGATTCTGTCCCATTTTTTTCGTAACTTATCTCTTCACATTGCCCATTTCTTTGGCTTTGCCCAAGAAACAAAAGCGGAATATACGACCCAATACCCGGAAGAGCGTAAGCAGTACCCTGATACGTATCGGGGGAGCCATCGTTTGACGCTCAAAGAGGATGGTTCGGTGCGCTGTACTGCATGTTTCCTGTGCGCGACAGCTTGCCCTGCCAATTGTATCCATATCGAGGCTGGTGAGCATCCTGATCCAACAGTGGAGAAGTTCCCGCTCCGCTACGAGATCGATACATTACGGTGTATCTACTGTGGGATGTGTGTTGAAGCATGCCCGTGTGACGCAATTCGCATGGATACGTTCGTGCATCCGCGTATTTGGGGATTCTCACGGACTGACTTCATCGAGCCAAAAGAAGTGTTGATGGGACGCTCAAAGACGCTAGCCGCCGGAGGGCGAGATTCGGTGATGGTGGAAATGCTGGAGAGTTACAAAGAAGCCGAGCGTAAATCTCTGCAATAGACAGGTAAGAGACTTGAATTGAGAGAGAGTTAAGAAAATGCAGGACGGCAAACCTATGGCCAAAACTTACAAGCAACTGATGGAAGAAGCGCGTACGTCGATTCCCGAAGTCTCGATTGACGAGGTCAAGAATCGTGTCGAGCGTGGTGAGAATTGGGCTCTTCTTGATGTACGCGAACGAGAAGAGTATCGCGAAGGCCATCTCGAAGGAGCTGTCTCGCTGCCGCGTGGTTTCCTTGAAATGCGTGTAGAGGAAACAGTTGCCGACAAGAGTAAGCCCATCATTGCTTATTGCGCAGGTGGAGTTCGCTCACTCATTGCCGCACGAACGCTGAAAGAAATGGGTTACGAGAACGTTGTGTCGATGTCTGGTGGCTATACGGCCTGGAAAAATGCAGGCTACAAATGGGTTGCTGATCGACAGTTCTCCCAAGACCAAATTACCCGCTATGCACGTCACTTTACGTTACCTGAGGTGGGCGAAAAGGGACAAGCCAAACTCATGGAGGGGAAAGTGCTCTGCGTTGGTGCTGGAGGACTTGGCTCTCCTGTCGCTTTTTACCTTGCCGCGGCTGGCATCGGGACAATCGGTATCATCGATAACGATGTCGTCGATATGAGTAACTTGCAACGGCAGATTCTCCATACCAACGATCGTGTAGGAACCCCGAAGGTTGAGTCTGCTCAGAAGACCCTCAATGCGCTGAACCCAGACGTGAAGATTGTGCCGATCAATGAGCGTTTGTCGTCTGAGAATGTCATGCGCATCATCAAGGATTTCGACATCGTCATTAACGGGTGTGATAATTTTCCTACCCGCTATCTCATCAATGATGCATGCGTCATGGCAAAGAAGCCATTGGTCGATGGTTCGATCTTCCAGTTTGAAGGACAAGCGACGGTTTTCTTGCCGGGTCGTGGCCCTTGCTATCGTTGCCTCTTCCCCGAACCGCCACCGCCGGGAGCTGCACCTAGCTGTGCAGAGGCTGGCGTGCTTGGGGTGCTGCCAGGGCTGGTTGGTTGCGTACAGGCATTAGAGGCAATGAAGCTGATCCTCGGAGCCGGAAGACCACTGATTGGACGAATGATGCACTTCGATACGCTTAGCTCAGAGGTACGTGTGCTCAAGCTGCGGCGTGATCCCAATTGCCTTGTGTGCAGTGATCATCCCAAAATTACGCAGTTGATTGATTACGAAGAATTTTGTGGTTTGCGCAATCCAAGTGCTGCGCATTCGTAAGGTGGGACCTGCTGACGCGCTGATAGCAAGCTTGCTTCAACTTCTCTTTCTCGTTCCTGCTGAGAAACACGAAGCGCGTTGGTGATAGGGGGAGTTAAACGATCAGGGCACGGTACGCCGTGCCCTTTGTTTTTACTGTGAGGAGTATGCGCCGTGGCTGCAACACAAGAAGTGCTGAATTTGCAAACGCTCGCTCGTAAACTACGGATTCATTCGCTGCGGGCGACCGCAGAAGCTGGTTCGGGGCATCCCACCTCTTGCCTGTCCGCGGCAGATATTGTTTCGGTACTCTTTTTTCATACGATGCGTTTCGACCCAGCGAAACCGCATCACCCCAACAATGACCGCTTTGTGCTCTCGAAAGGTCATGCTGCTCCAGTTTTGTATGCTGCACTGGCGGAAGCGGGGGTATGGCCGGTCGAGCAGTTATTAACGTTACGCCTGTTGACAAGTGATTTGGAAGGGCATCCAACCCCACGGATTCCGTGGGTCGACGCTGCGACTGGCTCGCTTGGGCAAGGGCTTTCGGTCGGAGTGGGAATCGCACTCAACGGTAAATATTTGGAGAGGAGCGATTATCGTGTCTATGTGCTGCTGGGCGATGGTGAGATTGCTGAGGGGAGCGTGTGGGAAGCTGCTGCTTTAGCGGCACATTATAAGCTCGATAATTTGGTTGGCATTATCGACGTCAATGGACTCGGCCAGAGTCAACGTACGATGTACAATCACGATACTTCTGTCTATCACAACCGGTTCAGCGCTTTTGGCTGGCATACCGTGACCGTAGATGGTCATGATATGCCAGCAGTTGTTGCGGCTCTCGACCAAGCTCAGAGCGTGAAAGACCGCCCGACGATGATTGTCGCTCGCACGCTGAAAGGGAAGGGCGTTTCCTTCCTTGAGGATCGTGACGGGTGGCATGGCAAACCGTTGAAGAAAGGTGAAGAACTCGACAAAGCGCTCAGCGAGTTGCCACTGAATGGCAATGGAGCTGCGGCGAAGATTGCGCTACCACCTGCGGCTCAGGTTCGATCTGCCACTGGAACAGGATCGTACCCCACACCAGAGTACAAACGTGGTGAGAAAGTTGCGACGCGCTCGGCGTACGGGACAGCACTGGCGAAACTGGGCTCGGTGAATCCTCATGTTGTTGCGCTTGATGGTGATACCAAGAACTCGACGTTTGCTGAGAAGTTTCTCGCCGCACACAAGGACCGTTACTTTGAGAGTTTCATTGCCGAGCAAAATATGGTCGGTGCAGCCGTCGGCCTGGCTGCCTGTGGAAGAATGCCTTTCGTGTCGACATTTGCGGCGTTTCTCACGCGTGCCTTTGATCACATTCGCATGGCGGCAATCTCTGGGGTTGCGATTACATACGCTGGGTCGCACTGTGGAGTCTCGATTGGTGAAGATGGCCCGTCGCAGATGGGACTCGAAGACATCGCCATGATGCGTGCGATTCCACACTCAACCGTACTTTATCCGAGTGATGCGGTATCGGCTGAGTACTTAGTGGCTACTGCGGCAAATCTCAAAGGGACAACCTACATCCGTACTTCACGTCCTGCGACACCCGTGTTGTATGCCAACAATGAAGAATTCCCTGTTGGGGGAAGTAAGGTCCTGCGTTCGAGTAGTAACGATGCGCTGACTATTGTCGCTGCTGGCGTCACGCTTCATGAAGCACTGGCTGCATACGAGACGCTGAAGGCTGCGGGCCTCAACGTCCGCATCATCGACGCCTATTCAGTCAAACCGATTGACACTAAAGGGATCGTCTCAGCAGCTTCACAAACGCGACAGCGCGTGCTGGTTGTGGAGGACCACTACTACGACGGCGGACTAGGCGATGCGGTGCTCAACGCTGTAGCAACACATGGGGTGCAGGTTCATAAACTTGCAGTGACTGACGTCCCGCGATCTGGCAAACCGGATGAACTTCTCGATGCTTATGGCATCAGCGCGCGGCGGATTGTGGAGAAGGTGAAGCAACTCGTCGCGTAGGCAGGACTCCTGGATTCTACGTCGTTGCATTTGAATCCGTCCGCAAGAGATTTGGACTCCTTCGCTTGTGAAGCACGAGCCCGTAGCGTGCCCCATGCGCACGAAGAACATGGCGTGGAGACGCATCGTGCGCGCAGCACACGTTACTTGGAGGGTGCCAATGTCTTGTGTTTCGCTTGGGCTTGTTAGGTTTCTACGACCGCTTCTTCTCGAACCCTGCATAATGGATCGGTAGCCCGAGGTTGCGAAACTTGCGCTCGAAATCGGTCAGAATTGGTTTCCCTTTCTTGGTGATATGATCTCGTTCCCAGGGAAATTGTCGCAACTCCGGCACACTGTTGAATTGCTGCACGATCTTCACAAAATATTCCTGGACGTCTGATGCGAGGAGTATTCTCCCTCCGGGTAGTAACGTTTGCATGAGTGCGGTTGCAAAGTCGGCATGAAACAAGCGCCGTTGATGATGGCGTCGTTTCCACCACGGGTCAGGAAAGTACAGATGGTAAACTGAGACACCTCCAGGCCAGACCGGCGTTTGGATTAAGCAACGCATATCGGCATGGATAACCATCGCATTGGTTGGCCCCTGGCGGTGCAGCCGTGCAGCTAACCGCAACGCACGCCGTTTGTTGATTTCGACGGCAAAAAAATTGCGCTCCGGCGTATGCTCGGCATAGGCACAGAGAAAGGAGCCCTTGCCAGGGCCAATTTCAACTTCAACTGGGTGATCATTGCCAAAGATGTCAGACCATCGCACTGTCAGTGCGGAGGAAAGTGGAGGTGTATTCATGGAGGCTGGAGATTCTGTATACTGCCTGCTCGCAGTGAGATATAGGGAACCAAAGTAGCGAATCTCTAGTGAAGGAAAAAGGGCTATGCGATACCTGGAGTTTGGCATCTTTCTTCCCATAGCAAAGAACGGCTTTATTGCGTCACGCAATACCGCGCAGTTTATGCCGACATGGGAACTCAATCGCGATGTTACGCTTAAATGCGAAGAATTGGGATTTGAATTTGCGCTGTCGATGGTGAAACATCGCGGCTTTGGCGGGGTGACCGAGTATTGGGATTACGCGCAGGATTCGTACACGCTAATGGCGGGACTGGCACCGATCACCAAGCGGATCGAACTCTATCCCTCGATTGCCAACCTTACCATGCACCCGGCGATTTGTGCGCGTATGGCGGTGACCATCGACCATATGTCGCATGGCCGCTTTGGGCTCAATATCGTTTCGGGTTGGTACAAAGATGAATATCAACAGATGGGATTGTGGCCGGGAGATGAACACTACGAGACGCGCTATGACTATGCGACTGAGTATGTGACGATTTTGAAGGAATTGTGGCGCGACGGTGTTTCTAATTTCAAGGGGAAATACTTTCAGTTAGATCACTGTCAGTGTAAGCCATTGCCAACCCGGGACCTTCCTATTGTGTGCGCCGGGCAGTCTGGACGCGGATTACGTTTTACCGCTGAGATGGGTGATCGTAACTTTGTCATTGGTGACATCGCAAAACTGCGAGAAATCAGTGCCGAAGTAAAGAGCGAAGCGGGCAAGTGCGGACGCACGGTTGGCACGATTGCGCTCAACAATATCATCGCAGCTGAAAGTGACGCTGAAGCACAGGCACGATTCGACCATATCGTGGAAGGTGCAGACGTTGGTGCACTGGTGAATATCACTGGCCAGGCGGAACTCGACAAGTCGGAAGGCATGTCGATGAGTTTGAAGAAAAAAGCAATGTTTATGGGGCTGCCGACGCTCGTTGGGTCCTTTAAGACTATCGCCGAGTATTTCGATCGCATGGCCGCTGAAACCGATGTCGCGGCAGTGATGCTTGCCTTTCCTGATTTTCGCCAGGACCTGGCTGATTTTGAGAAACATGTCTGGCCACGGTTAGAGTGTCGAAAGGGAACACGCGAGGCGTAGCCTCGTAGCGTGCGCTGTGCGCACGAAGAGCCTTTCACGTTAAACTGCGCCCTCCGTCGATATGAAACACCGCACCGGTGCTATAGTCAGACTCAGCAACGAAGGCGACGAGCGCCGCGACTTCCTCCGGGGTGCCCATACGCTTAAGCAGGGTTTTATCGATCTCGCGTTGCTGCACCTCCTCGGGGGTGTCGTCTTGAAAGAGCACGGGCCCAGGGACAACCGCATTGACCATCACGTTCGGTGCGAATTCCATTGCTAAGCCTTGAGTCAAAGTGAGAACGCAGGCTTTGGCAATAGAGTAGGGGAGATAATCAACCCACGGACGTAAGCCAGCGACATCGGCCATATTGATGATATGGCCGGAGCCCCAATCGAGCATGCGTAACCCGACTTTCTGAGAGCAGATAAAGGTCCCTGTAAGGTTTGTGTCTATGACCCGTTCAATGTCGTCCGCTGTCAGTGTCGCGATTGGGGTGCGGTAGAAGATAGAGGCGTTATTGACCAATACATCAATGCGGCCAAAACGCTGGACTGCTGTCTCTACCAGGCGCTCAACCTCAGCCTCTTGCGTGATGTCAGCTTGCAACGCGACTGCCTCATGACCGGCAGCAAGTAACTCACGAACAGTCTCTTCCGCTTCGGCTTGTGAGGTATGGTAGTGAACAAGCACACGGCAGCCTCGCTTGGCAAGCGTACGCACGATCGCTTTACCCACGCGTTTTGCGCCACCGGTGACGAGAGCGACTTTGTTGCTGAGAGTCATAGGGCAGAAAACATAAAACGTAAAACATAAAACGTAAAGCGAAAAAGGCGAACCTGAATTGAACCATCGAAGATTCGTACACTTCGGCACCCACCGAGGGACACCTCCCCGCTCGTCCTTCGGACTACGCTCAGCATGAGCGGGTTTGGTCGCTGATGTCCCAATGTCACGTGGATCGATTTAGGAGGGGTGGAGTGGTTACGTTTCACGTCCTCATCGGATCATGCTGCGGTTGTAAAATGATTTCCGTTGGGCAGACCCGCGGTGAAGCAGCCACAACTGTATACACAGCTTCTGCAACGTCTTCTGGACGAATCATCTTATTGCGGTCGATACGGCGATTGGGGGGAATCAATGCGGTATCGACATAGCCCGGGCAGATCGTACAGACTTTGATGTCGAATTCTCGCACTTCCTCGAATAGGGATTGGCTGAACCCGCGGACACCAAATTTCGCTGCTGCATAGGCAGCCTCCCCCGCTTTCCCGGTTAAGCTAGCAAGGGAGCAAATGTTGACAATGGTTCCAGTGCGGCGTTGTACCATTGAGGGTAGAACCAAGCGAGAGAGATGCATGGTTGCCCATAGGTTGACCCGTAGCGTCCACTCCCAATCGCTCAGCCGCGCTTTGACGGCGGTTGTGCGCGGTGTTCCTCCACCAGCGTTATTCACCAAAATATCGATGTGACCGAAGCGTGCCTCGACGGTCTGCACCAACGCTTGTATTTGCTTATCGTCTGTCACATCAGTGGGTACCATCAGCGCCTCGCGTCCGTATGCTCGGATCTGGTCGGCAACGTTCTGCAGATCAGCTGCTGTTCTCGCTGCTAATATGGGATGAGCGCCAGCCTGAGCCAAGCGCAGCGCCACTGCGCGCCCAATGCCGCGACTGGCTCCGGTGACAAGTGCAACTGGCTCTTGTGGTGCGATGTCCATGAATTGTGGTCATACATAGCACGTCCTTCAGAATCGCTCACCTCGTGCCGATACAGAGTTTGCGTCACGAGAGGAGATACCGCCTCCTTCAGTCTTCCTCTCAACGTAATTGACTAGCTCCAGAGGGAAGGATCAGACAGATGGGTCTCTTTCAAACGGGACAGCGTGGTTTTCAGAGGGAAGGACTGCGCGAATTTATCCGCAAGTCCTATGCTACGCATTGCGAGCACTCATCTCTTCCTGCCGGGACACCACCTCATCGTGCAGGGTTACATGGGGCATTGGCCGACAGTTATGTCCACCGCGGAAAACCTGTGCGAGAACTTGCGTTGTGGATGGAGATTACTCCGTTTCTACTCATGTCGGAAGAAACTTCCTGTGAGGCACTGGCGGAATATGTCGTGTACCAAGATGAACCTCAGGCTGCGAATGCGACGTGGCTAACGCAAATCATCAGCGCTGCACTCCGCATTCCTCCGCCGTCAAAAGATTCCCCTCGTGCGATGGCGGCTCTTGCCATGATTAAGGACGTTTCCTGGGGTGCTCTTTTGGAAGCGGATGTGCGCTACAGTATAGAGAAAGAGGCGGAGCAAATCCGTAAAGCGTTAGCGGATAGCAAACTTTCAGCGTCAGGCGACTAACGCCTTTTTCAGATCATTCATCTTGAATCCTCCTTTTCGTTGATTTGTCGCAGTGCGTCCGCTAGTATCCAAGCCGCGCCGCTCCACGCGTGCGTGGTACGGTAACTCCAAGGAGACAAGGAAAAGGAGGACGTATGGCTTACGAGTACGCCATCTACGAGAAAAAAGATCGCATTGCGACGATCACCCTGAATCGCCCGGCGGTGATGAATGCGGTGCACCCACCTGCTACGGCCGAATTGTCGGCAATTTGGGACGATGCCATTGCTGATGAGAATGTGTGGGTGGTTATTCTGACTGGTGCCGGTGATAAAGCGTTCTCTGCTGGTAACGACCTCAAGTATACCGCCAGCCAAGGATTCCCTTCAGGACCACCGGCCAAAGGCGGGTTTGGTGGTTTGACCGATCGAACCGATATTTGGAAACCCTTAATTGCGGCGGTGAATGGTTTTGCGCTCGGTGGTGGCTTTGAGATGGCGCTCTCGTGCGACATCATTATTGCGGCTGATCATGCACGGTTAGGCTTACCTGAGCCGCGGGTTGGGCTCGCTGCATTAGCTGGTGGCGTACACCGTCTGCCGCGACAGATGCCGGAAAAGATTGCATTAGGGTACATGCTGACAGGTCGGCATATGACCGCGCAGGAAGCGCATCGCTGGGGGATCGTCAACGAAGTTGTTCCTCTGAAAGATCTGATAGCCACTGCGAATCGTTGGGCAAACGAGATCCTGGAGTGTGCACCGCTCTCTGTTCGCGCAACCAAGCAAGCTGCGATGATGGGGTTGGGAATGCCGTTGGCACAGGCACTGGCTGGTTCCTATCCAGCGATCAAGCAAATGATGACCTCCGAAGATGTGAAAGAAGGGCCAAAGGCTTTTGCTGAAAAAAGGAAGCCGAATTGGAAGGCCAAATAGGTGTTAGGTGCTTGGGGCTGGGGGCTGGGTTTAAGGGCAAGACTCGAACAGGTTTTCCTGTCGATAGCCGATGCGAGAAGCCAGGTTTTTTATGCCTCACACCCAGCACTCAGCACCCAACTCCGCCTTAATTCGCGTCCGCTACGCCGAAACCGACCAAGCCGGTATGGCGCATCACTCGGCGTTTCTGCCGTGGTTCGAAGTTGGTCGTGTGGAATTATTACGTTCCCTCGGTAAGCCCTACCAAGAATTCGAAGCCGAAGGCTTGCACTTTCCGGTACGCGAGGCTTTCTGTCGCTACTGGATGCCAGCACGGTTCGACGATCTTCTGTCGATCACCACAACGATCGAGGAAGTTGGTGGTGCGAGTGTGCGGTTTGGCTATCGCATTACCCGCTCGGCTGACGACGTGTTGATCGCTGAAGGATCAACACTGCATGCGTGTGTCGATGACACTGGAAAAGTGAAACGCCTTCCGGCTGAGGTCAGGTCAATGTTGGCGGGGTAGGTCAAGACTTTTCCTGCTTCAGCAGACGGAGCTGATGTCGGTAGCACTGCTGCGCCCGGCGCAGAAAAGCGTACGTCTCTGGCCATTGGTAATCTGGATAGGTGTAGATGAACGGATGAAACTCGCCGTGATAATAGAGTAGGGTGACTTCGGCGTAGATGCCTTGCGAAAGATAGATGCGATGAGCCTGGTCCTTTGCAGAAGCAAGAACTAGCTTGGTTCTGTCGACATAACCGGGATCGAGATTCACCCGACGAGGCGATGTTGGACGCTCACCGCCCGAGAGCGACATCTCAAGCTCGTTAGTCGTTAATTTAATCCCCGCTAAAGCGTCTGGAACGATCAATCGCTCAAACGTGACAAACTTCCGCAGTAAGTTCTCTCCCATCTCTTTGCGATAATATTCGGTCATATTCCACGGGAAGGTCTCGCTTGCAAGATCAACTGGACCATAGTGCGACTGCAGCGCTATCACACTAGTTGTGAAAAGAGCCGGATCGTTCGTCAGCAGTGCGACGAACAACTTGACTGGCTTGGCTGGCGTGGGAAGGCCCATAGGGCAAAAAGGCGGTAGGCTTTAGGCTGTAGGGAAATTAAAAATGAAGAATTAAGAATGTAGCAGGACTTACGCTTTGGACCTTAACAAGCCGTGACATGAGGGTTTTGTAGTTCAGCGCGAAGGTAATGACTAAACAAACTCTCCCGCACGGCATACAGGGTCTGGCCCAGTTCTTGAGCTTTCACTTTCAAGGATACCCACGCATGATAACAACATGCTAAGTGATTGCGCTGTGCCCGCGCCGCCC
>Ga0194131_10008550_pt1 | contig 13267 bp, 12 predicted proteins | sample TA2KigO120mmetaG_FD_148631 | JGI IMG/M metagenome (GOLD analysis project Ga0194131, IMG submission 148631) | Freshwater microbial communities from Lake Tanganyika, Tanzania - TA2015053 Kigoma Offshore 120m | ecosystem: Environmental > Aquatic > Freshwater > Lake | place: Tanzania: Lake... | reverse complement strand
GAGCCTGCTCTGCATCGTTGAGTCGCCCTCGGATGTGGTGGCGATCGAGCAGTCGGGGGGCTACCGCGGTCGCTATTTCGTGCTGATGGGGCATCTGTCGCCACTCGATGGCATAGGTCCCGAGCAACTCGGTATTCGTGAGCTGGAGGGTCTGCTCGAAGCCGGTACGGTCAAAGAAGTTATCCTGGCGACCAATCCGACGGTCGAGGGCGAGGCCACGGCGCACTTTTTATCGGAGATTGCGCGCTCGCAAGGGATCCGGGCCACACGCATCGCTCATGGCGTGCCGATTGGTGGTGAACTCGAATATATTGACGGCGGCACGCTCGCGCATGCCCTCGCGGGGCGTCAGGCCCTCTCCTGACCGCGGCGTTTTCCTGGGCCCTGTGCGGCTTTCAAGTCGGTGTGCAGACGGCGGAGTCGCCGATAACTTTCGTAGCGCCGCGCATCCATCGCGGTCGACTCGGTCGCCGTGCGTACCGCGCACCCCGGCTCTTGCAGATGCAGGCAATCGATGAAGCGACAGCCGGGCGCGAGTCGGTCCACTTCCGGAAAGCCGAGACTGCGGGCCTCAAGCGAACTGATCGACGGCGCGAAATCACGAACTCCGGGCGAGTCGATCACCGCGCCGCCGCCCGGCAAATCGTAGAGGGCCGAGCTTGTGGTGGTGTGCCGACCTTCGGCGTCGCGATCGAGATCGCCGGTCGCAATGGCGCTCGCGGGTACCAGACGAGTGATGAGCGAAGATTTGCCCACGCCTGATTGCCCGACGAATACGCTGGTGGCCTCTTGCAGTTCGGCGGCCAGCGCCTCGAGATTGCTGCCGGTCTCGGCGCTGCAGCGCAGCACCGAATATCCCGCAGTCTCGAAACTTTGGAGCATCGCCGCAAGTTCGTCGGCAAGTTCAGCGGCGATGTCGAGCTCGGCTTTGTTGAGGACGACGAGCGCGCGGATTCCTGCGGAAGAGGTGGCACAAAGATAGCGATCGATGATGAAGGGGTCGGGTCGCGGCAGCGGCGCGATGACCGTCACCAGCAGGCTGATATTGGCGACGACCGGTTCAGCGTCGCCGCGGAGAGTAGAGCGCGCGAGCAGACTGCGCCGCGGGAGGATTTCGTTGACGTGGATCTCGTCGTGGGTCGGATCGGCGGTGCAACGCACCTGATCGCCGCACACCACCTGCAGCTTGCGACCGAAGGGGCGACCCTGTAACACGCGACCGCTGGCATCGCGCAGGCGCAGATGTCGCCCGTAAGCGGCGATGACTTGAGCGTCGAATTCCAAGGGGTTCCCGGTCTCGGTTGGAAGCCGGCACTGTAGCCTCTGCTAGACTGCCGCTCAACCATGCCAAGTCGCGACGCATTGATCTGGATCGACCTCGAGATGACCGGGCTCAAACCCGAGTCCGACACCATCATCGAGATCGCCACCCTCGTCACCGACTCGTCCTTGCGCTTGATCGCCGAAGGTCCGGTGCTCGCGATCCACACCGATGAAGCCGCGCTTTCGCGGATGGATGAGTGGAATCAACGGCAGCATGGCGGCTCGGGGCTGCTCGCTCGAGTGCGCGCAAGCACGGTGACCCTCGCGCACGCGGAGCAGGCGACGCTCGAGTTTTTGACGCAGCATGTGGAGCGTGGCGCCTCGCCCATGTGCGGCAACAGCATCTGCCAAGATCGGCGCTTCATGGCGCGCTTGATGCCGACGCTCGAAGCGTTCTTTCACTATCGCAATCTCGATGTGAGTACCGTCAAAGAGCTCGCCAAACGTTGGGCGCCCGACATTGCCAGTGCGTTCAGCAAAGAGGGGACGCATCTTGCGCTCGATGACATTCGCGAGTCAGTGCGCGAACTGCAGTATTACCGCGAGCATTTCTTTGCCCTTGGGACTCGTGGCGCATGCTGATGCGTGAGGTCGCATGCTGATGCGCGGGAGCGCAATGTCATGACGGGTGAGGCCTCTGCCGTCGATTTGCCGAGCTTCGATGATCTGGTCGCGGCGCACGGCCGACTGCAAGGACGAGTGCGGCGCACACCGGTTTTGACCTCGCCCGAGTTCGATGCACGCGTCGGTCGTCAGGTGTTCTTCAAGTGCGAGAACCTGCAGCACGTCGGTGCCTTCAAGTTTCGCGGCGCCATGAACGCCTTGCTGCTGCTGGGGCAACAAGTACAGCAGCAGAGCGCGGGCGGCGGCAGGGTCGCGCGCGTTGTGGCGACGCATTCTTCGGGCAATCACGGCGCAGCTCTTGCGCGCGCGGCGCGTGAGCTCACGTGGCGTTGTGTCGTAGTCGTGCCGCGGGATTCTTCGCCGGTGAAGCTCGCGGCTATCGAGGCCGCAGGCGCTGAGCTCGTCCGCTGCGAGCCGGGTCTCGCGGCGCGTGAGGCGGCGTTGGCCGGCGTGATCGAGCGCACGGGCGCGGTGGTGGTTCACCCCTTTGATGACTCGCGGGTGATCGCGGGGCAGGGGACGGCGACCCTCGAATTATTGGTGGAGCATCCGATTCTCGATGTGCTGACGGCGCCTGTTGGTGGCGGCGGGCTGCTCTCGGGCACGGCAATCGCAGCCAAGCGCATGGCGCCGACCTGCAAGATAGTCGGCGCAGAGCCGGCGATGGCGGATGATGCCGCGCGTTCGTTTCACGGTGGCACGCGGGTCGGTATGGCTGGATCACCGGCGACGATTGCCGATGGGCTGCGTGGTTCGATTGGGGTGCGGCCCTATGCGCTCTTCAGGCAGTGGGTGGACGATGTTGTCACCGTGTCGGAGGCTGCTATTGTTCAGGCAATGCGCGTCGCACTCGAAGATCTCAAAATATTGATCGAGCCCTCATCGGCGGTGCCACTCGCCGCACTCATTGACGGGCGCATCGGCAAGCCCGGTGATCGCATCGGTGTGATCATCTCGGGCGGCAACGTCGACCTCTCAGTGTGTCCGTTCCTCGCGGGGAACATCCGCTGAGTTGCCCGCCAGCATCATCCAGGTCTCGATCACGGTGTCGGGGTTGAGCGATAAGCTATCAATGCCCTGATCGACGAGCCAGCGTGCCAGGTCGGGGTGGTCAGACGGGCCTTGGCCGCAAATGCCGATGTATTTGCCGGCTTTGCGACAGGCGGTAATGGCCATGGCGAGCATCACCTTGACCGCAGGATCGCGCTCATCGAAATGCCGCGCGACAATGCCAGAGTCGCGATCGACCCCCAACGTCAGCTGCGTCATGTCGTTCGAACCGATCGACATGCCATCAAAATATTCCAAAAACTGATCGGCGAGCACGGCGTTCGCGGGTAGCTCGCACATCATGATGAACTTGAGATCGTTCTCGCCGCGCTTGAGACCGTTCGCGGCGAGCAGGCGGGTGACCTCGGCCGCTTCGGTGAGCGTACGCACGAAGGGCACCATCACCTGCACGTTGGCAAGACCCATCTCGCCGCGGACTTTGCGCAGCGCGCGGCACTCGAGTTCGAAAGATGCGCGGAAGGCGGGGTCGACGTAACGCGCCGCGCCGCGAAAACCGATCATCGGGTTTTCTTCGGTGGGTTCATAAAGACGCCCGCCGATGAGGTTCGCATATTCGTTCGATTTGAAGTCGGAGAGCCGCACGATGACGGGCTCGGGGGCGAAGGCCGCAGCGATCTGCGCGACGCCCTCGGCGAGCTTGTCGACATAGAAGCTGACCGGATCGGCGTAGCCCGCCATTTGTGTGCGGATTTCTTCGCGTAGTGCCGGATCGAGTTTGTCGAATTCGAGGAGCGCACGCGGGTGCACGCCGATCATGCGGTTGATAATGAACTCGAGGCGCGCAAGACCGACGCCCCGGTGCGGAATGCCGGCGAAGTCGAAGGCGCGATCGGGGTTGCCGACGTTCATCATTATTTTGACGGGCACCGGTGGCAAAGAATCGAGCTCGATCTGCCGTCGCTCGAAATCGAGCGCCCCTTCGTACACATAACCGGTGTCTCCTTCGGCGCAGGAGACCGTGACCGGCTGACCCTCGCGGATGACGTCGGTGGCGTTGCCGCAGCCGACGACTGCCGGAATTCCGAGCTCACGCGCGATGATCGCGGCGTGGCAGGTGCGACCACCGCGGTTGGTGACGATGGCCGAGGCGCGCTTCATAACCGGTTCCCAATCGGGATTAGTTATGTCGGCGATCAGGACGTCGCCTTCCTGCACGCGGGCCATTTGCGACACCGAGGAGATCACCCGCGCAGTTCCAGCGCCGATGCGCTGACCAATGCTGCGCCCCTCGGTGAGCACGCGCGAGCGCTTGGCAAGCGTGTAACGCTGGATGGTGCGACCGCTGCGGCTTTGCACGGTCTCAGGGCGTGCCTGCAGGATGAAGAGCTCGCCGCTCGCGCCATCCTTGCCCCACTCGATATCCATCGGTCGGCCGTAGTGCCGCTCGATGATCAAGGCCTGCTGCGCGAGCGCGACTAGGTCGTCGTCGTTCAAAGAAAAGCGATTACGATCCGCCGGGGGTACATCGACGGTGCGTACGCGTTCGCCCGAGCCCGGCGCGCCATAAACCATCTTGATGGCCTTGGCGCCGAGGTTGCGTCGCAGCACGGCGGAACGATGCTCGCGGATCGCCGGCTTGTAGAGATAGAACTCGTCCGGGTTGACGGCGCCTTGGACGACGGTTTCGCCGAGACCGTAAGAGGCCGTGATGAACACCACGTCGCGAAAACCCGAGTCGGTATCAAGCGTGAACATGACGCCACTTACACCGAGATCGGAGCGCACCATCTGCTGAATGCCGGCAGAGAGTGCAACCAGCGAATGATCGAAGCCTTGATGCACACGATAGGCAATCGCCCGGTCGTTGAAGAGCGAGGCGAACACGTGGCGCATGGCTTCGATGACTGCATCTTCGCCCTGCACATTGAGAAAGGTTTCTTGCTGACCGGCAAAAGAAGCCTCAGGCAAATCTTCGGCGGTCGCCGAGGAGCGCACAGCAACCGCGGCGTCGGTGCCAAAGCGACGATAACCTTCACGCACCGCGCGCTCGAGTTCGGCGGGCAAGGGCGCTTCGAGAATCCAGCGGCGGATGTTGGCGCCCACTTCGGCCAGACGCACGACATCATCGACATCAAGGTCGGCGAGTACGTTGCGGATACGTTCATCGAGCCCATCTTGCGCGAGCATTTGCCGATAGGCTGCGGCGGTGGTCGCGAAGCCGCCCGGCACTTTGACCCCAAGTCTTGCGAGCGAACCGATCATTTCGCCGATCGAGGCATTTTTGCCGCCGACGATTTCGACGTCATGCATGCTCAGGTCTTCGAACGGCAGTACGAGTGCGGTCGTGGGGTCTACGCGCAATGGCTTGTCCTCGGGCAACGGCGGTGAAAGACTGACGGTCAGGATAATGAGCGACGGGGAGGGACGAGAGTGACGACCAGAACGGTGTTTTTCGTTTCGGACCAGACCGGCGTGACGGCGGAGACCATGGGGCACAGCCTCTTGACGCAGTTCGACGGCCAAGGTTTTCGGGCCGTGACTCTGCCATTTGTGTCCAGCATTGACAAGGCGGAAGACGCCGTTCGACGCATCCATGCCGCCGGTGCCGAAGACGGCGCACGACCGATCGTTTTCAGTACGCTGGTCCAAGACGATCTGCGTCTGGTCCTGAGATCTGCCAACGCGCTTTTTCTGGACTTTTTTGACGCCTTCGTCGGTCCAATGGAGCACGAGCTCGGTACGCTCTCAAGTCACAGCTCAGGCAAGGCCCATGGCATTTCGGACTCGGTCGCTTACGCGATTCGTATCGATGCCACCAACTACGCGCTCGCCAACGACGACGGCTCGAACCGCGAATACGGCCGTGCCGATCTGATCCTGGTCGGCGTGTCACGCTCGGGGAAGACACCGACGTGTCTTTATCTCGCCATGCAATACGGCGTGTTTGCCGCCAACTATCCGCTGACCGATGACGATCTCGAGTCGACGCGGCTACCGCCGGCGCTGCAGGCGCACAAAGGCAAGCTGTTCGGCCTGCGCATCGCGCCACCGCGGCTGCAACAGATCCGTCAGGAGCGGCGTCCGAACAGTCGCTATTCTTCGGCGCAACAAGTGCAGTTCGAGACGCGCGCGGCCGATGCCATCTTTCAGCGTAATGGCATTCCGGTGCTCGACACGACCGAGTGTTCGATCGAGGAAATCTCGGCGCGTATTCTGGAGGCGACTGGCGTCGAGCGCCGCATTCGCCCATGACGGCAAGGTCTGCCAAAGCGCCTGCCTCGCAGCTCGCGATTCCTCAAGGATTTTGGCTATAGTGTCGGTCATGGATTCGCGTACGCGTGGCAAAGGCGACTTGCGGCAGTGGCTCTCGCAGCACCTGCCCACTGAATCTTTGCTGCCGACGAGTTGGCGTTCGCGGCCAGGGAGTTTTGTCGCGTTGATGAGTCTTTACGAGAGCAATTACCGCCGGCTCGGACAGCTTGCGGGCGAGCTGCACTCTCTCGATGGTTTGCATCGCTCCAGCGTGCAGGGTGATGTGGAGCTCGAACTCGCCGTCATCGAGCGCTCTCCGTATACCACCATGCTGCAGCTCACCTATGTGTTCGGTGAGGGCTCTGCAATCCCCTCGGCGCCTGACATGGAAGTACGCATCTATCACGATGCCCGGCTCGCCGAGGCGCACTCATGGGCCAATCGCCACGAGCACCCCTTGCTGCGCAGTTGGCGACAGCACGCGGGTCAAGATCTAGATCAGCGCTGGGCGCGCAACATCATGCTCAACAAATGGCTCGAGTATTGCCGCGAGCGCGGGCACGGCTTTACGCGGCTTCGCGCCGCGCCGTGACTGGGCGGGGCTTCGCGGGTTTCGCGGGCGCCGCCGTCTTCAGCATGTCGACCATGACTTCGGCCGACTGATCGAGCACCACATCCGGGAATTTTGAGCCATCGAGTTCGCCGATTGCCTTGAGTGGCGTCTCGGCGCGTGCATCGCGGCGCGAGTTTTCGCGATTGAGTCGCTCGTTCTCGAGACGCGTGCGTTCCGCTTTGCGCTTTTCGAGATTGAGTGACAACGACTTTTGCTTACGCATTTCATTGAGTGCGGCAATGTCACTCACCAGCCAACGGTAGTCGGGATCGCGCTGCCGACGGGCGTTTTCTTCCATGGCGAGCTCGGCGATCGATGGCAATTGCGTATCGAGCGCACGGAAATCGGCACCTTGGATACGATCCCAAGGCAGGGCGTCGTCGAGCGCGCTCTCACCGACATCCTTGAGATCGATGGGCGAGGCGAGTTTAACGTCAGGCTCGACGCCGCGATGTTGCGTGCTCTCGCCGGTGACGCGGTAGAACTTGCCGATGGTGACGGTGAGCTGGCCATTGACCGGTCGCGCACTCCAGCGCGACAGCGGCACCAGATTTTGTACCGTGCCCTTGCCGAAGCTGCGCTGACCGACCACCACGCCGCGCCGATAATCCTGAATGGCACCGGCAAAGATTTCGCTGGCCGAGGCGCTGAAGCGATCGATCAGCACGATTAGCGGGCCGTTGTAGACAACCCCGGAGTCCGAGTCATCGAGGACTTCTTTTTGACCGTTGGAGAACTGCACCTGCACCACCGGCCCACGATCCACGAAAAGACCGGTCAGTGATTGGGCCTCGGGCAGAAAGCCACCGCCGTTGCCGCGCAGATCCATCACCAAGCCATCGATTTTTTCGCTCTTGACTTCTTCGATCAACTTGCGCGTATCGCGAGTGGTGCTGCGGTAGTTGGCATCGCCCGCGCGTTGACCGTCGTAGTCGGAATAAAAGCCCGGCACATTGATGATGCCGACGCGGTATTCGCGATCGCCACGCTTGATAGTTTTGATCGTCTTACGCGCGGCTTGCGCTTCGAGCGTGACCTTGCCGCGCGTGAACTCGACGATTTTTTCGGGCGAGCCCGGCGCAGCGCCCACCGGCAGAATCTGCAGACGCACCAGCGTACCGCCCTTGCCGCGTATGAGTTGTACGACATCATCGATACGCCAGCCGACCACATCGGTGAGCGCGCCGTCCTTGCCTTGACCGACCGCGGTGATACGGTCGTTGACGCTGAGCGTGCCCGCCGCCGCCGCTGGGCCACCCTCAATCAGATTCATGATGGTGACGTAATCGTCGACAAGCTGCAGCGAGGCGCCGATGCCCTCGTAATTGAGGCTCATCTGGATCTTGTATTCCTCGGACTGGCGTAGCGAGAAATAGTTGGAATGCGGGTCGAAGGTGCGCGCGTAGGAATTGAGGAAGAGTTCGAACACTTCTTCGGGTTTGATTTGATCGCCGCGTTTGAGCACGCGATCATAGCGCGTGCGCAGCACGTCACGGGCCTCGGCCCAGGTTTTGCCGGCGAGCAGCAGCGAGAGCGCATCGTTCTTCACGCGCTTGCGCCAAAGTTCATCGAGCTCGGCGATCGTGGTGGGCCACGGTGCTTTTTCGCGATCGAACTCGAAGACTTCATCGAGCGTGAAGTCGGGTTCGCGATCAAGCAGCGAGAGCGCGTATTGAATACGCTCGCGATTGCGTTGCTGGTAGCGCGCGAACATGGCGTAGGCCGGTTCGATATCGCCGGTGCGGATCATGTCGTCGAAGCGCAGTCGATAAGGCTGAAACTCGGCGATATCACTGGCCAAAAAATAACTGCGCTGGCCATCGAGCCCGTCGATGAACTTGTCCATCGCGCGAGGGGACATCGCGTCATCGATCTTCATCTGGCTGTAGTGGTTGTCTTCGAGCAGCGAGCCCACCCGGCGCGCGATCATGCGCTCGCGTGCCGAGGGCGCGAGCGCCCCTGGGGGCAGTGCGGAGGTGTCGGCGGTGAGCCGCGAGGAGCTGCCCACGGTAAGCAACCCGATCGACAGCAAGGTGACGGCAAAGAGCGCGGTGGGACGGCGTCCGGAGGGATTCATCGGCGGTGGATGTACTGTAAGATTTGTGCAGCCTAGAACGTCGGCCGCGCCCCTTCAAGTGCGGCGTCGCTCCAGTCGGTTTTTTCCCATGCGTCCACTATCCATTTTGCTCGGCATCGTGATGGGTTCGACGGTGTCGATCACCGTTGCGCTCGTGCTCACGCTCATCGTTTTTTTGCTGCTGCCGGAATACGCCGACCGGATCGGCGAAGAGTTCCCGCCGCTGCTGCGGGCGCTTGGCGGCTCGGCCGTGCTGGCGGTCGTGTCGGCGAGCGGTTTTTATGGTGAATTACGCGAGACGAGCTGGCGGCGCTGGCCGCAAGCGCTGCTTGCCCTCATGCTTGTGCTGCTCGGCTGGATCATGTGGCCGAGGGAATGACCGGACGGAGAGATTCATGACGCTGTTTTCCATTTTGTCGGCCAAACATGGTCAGTCTGCCTGCCTCGCGGCGCCCGCCGCGGCAGTACTGTTTCTGGCCGCCTGTTCCGGCGCGCCGCGCGAAAGCCTGCCGCCGCCGATTTCCGCCGCGGACTACGAGCGCCACATTGTCACGCTCGCGAGCGACGAGTTCGAGGGTCGCAAGCCCGGGACTGCGGGTGAGCGCAAGACCGTCGATTACCTCATCAGCGAGTTCAAAAAGCTAGGCCTCGAGCCTGGCAACGGCGACTCCTGGGTGCAGCAGGTGCCGATCGTTGAGATCACTGCGGGCAGCGATGCCAGTCTCAATTTCGGCGCGACGCAGCTTGCCTATGGCAAGGACATGGTCATTTGGACCAAGCGACCCGTCCCCGAGGTGACGGTGTCTGACAGCCCGCTGGTGTTCGTGGGGCATGGCGTGGTCGCGCCTGAGTACGGCTGGAATGATTACGCGGGCGTCGATATGCGTGGCAAGACCGCCGTGATCCTCATCAACGATCCGGGCTTTGCCACGGGCGATGCCAATCTTTTCCGTGGTCGGACGATGACTTACTACGGGCGCTGGACCTACAAGTTCGAGGAGGCGGCGCGACAGGGTGCTGCTGCGGCCATCATCATCCACGATGACAAACCGGCCGCTTACCCTTGGGACACCGTGCAAAACAGTTGGATGGGTCCGCAGCTCGATACGGTGAGCGCCAATGACAACGCGAGCCGCGCTGCGATCGAAGGTTGGATCACGCGCGCAGCCGGCGACGCACTTTTGCAAGCCAACGGCCACAGTTACGAACAATTATTGATGGTCGCAAGCCAGCCCGGCTTCAAGCCGATTCCGCTCGCCGAGCGTGCCGGGGGTTTCGTGCGCAACACGATTCGCCGCTCGGTGTCGCCGAATGTGGTGGCCAAGCTCAAGGGCAGCAAGCGTCCTGACGAGTACATCGTCTACATGGCCCATTGGGATCACCTTGGCAAAACTTTGGCCCGTAGTGGTGACAATATTTTCAACGGCGCGCTCGACAACGCCACGGGCACAGCGGGGTTGTTGACCATTGCCAAGACCTTCGCCGAATCACGTCGCCGCCCCGAGCGTTCGCTCGTATTTTTGGCAGTGACGCTCGAAGAAAGTGGTTTGTTGGGTTCGGCGTACTACGTCGCCAATCCCATCTCCCCGCTCAAGCGCACGGTCGCTGCGCTCAACATGGATGCGATCACTTGGGGTGGTCCCACACGCGATGTCACGGTGGTGGGCGCGGGCGCCTCGCAGCTCGAAGAATATCTCGCGCGCGCGGCCGCCAAACAGGATCGCGCGGTGCGTGAAGAGCCGACACCCGAGAACGGTTTCTTTTATCGCTCGGATCACTTCAACTTTGCCAAGGCCGGCGTGCCTGCGCTCTACATCAAGCTCGGCATCGACGATCGCGAGAAGGGCGCTGAATGGACGCGCGCGCAAAACGCCGAATGGACGCTGAAGCACTATCACAAGCCCTCGGATGAGTGGGTGCCAGGCACCGACCTGCGCGGCGGCTTGCAGGATATTGCGTTGCTGTATGAGGTTGGCGCGACGCTCGCTCGCGAGCAGAGCTTCCCGAGTTGGTACGCCAAGAGCGAGTTTCGCGCGGCGCGCGAGCGTAGCCTCGCGAGTGCGGACTAGAGCCGTCGTAGTGCCCAGTTGGCAAAGCGCAGCGCCGACAGCAATGTGTACGGCGCAAACAGCAGAATCCAGGCGGCGAGCGAGCCTGAAAAGAGCAGGGTGAAGAAATCGCCGAGGATGGCGAACATGCCGCCGTTCGCGTAAGGGCCGAGCAGCCCCCGACCCGTCACCCAAATGAGCAGCGGCAAGGCCACGGCGCCGAAGATCACGGCGCCGAGCAACAGTCGGGCCTCGCGGTTCAGGGTGACGAGATCGAGCTTCCGGTTCTTGCGCGCCATGCGGGCATAATACGGCATGGCTAGCTTACGAACAGCCGTGCTCGGCGCCGGGTATCTCGGTCGTTTCCACGCACAAAAATACGCGAGCGAGAGCACATCGCAGCTCGTGGGGGTGGTCGATCTGCGCCCCGAGGCGCGCGACGCGCTCGCCCGCGAGCTCTCGATCACGGCCTACGCCGATTACCGCGACCTCTTGGGACGCGTGGATGCGGTCAGTATCGTGACCACCACCCCGGCGCACTTCGCCATTGCCCGCGATTTTCTGCAGGCTGGCGCGCACGTGCTCGTCGAGAAACCGATTACCGAAACGGTCGCGCAAGCGCGCGAACTCATCGACATGGCCACGCGCTGCCAGCGAGTTTTGCAGGTGGGCCACCTCGAGCGCTTCAATCCGGCCATCGTGGCGGCGGGCTCGCGGCTCGAGGGCGCGCGCTTCATCGAGTGTCAGCGACTCGCGCCGTTCAAAGAACGGGGCACCGACGTCAATGTGATCCTCGATCTCATGATTCACGATATCGACATCGTGCAGAGCATCGTCGGTCAGCCGCTGGAATCGGTTGATGCCGTGGGCACGCCGGTGTTTTCGGGCGCGGTCGATATCGCCAACGTGCGACTACGCTTCGTGGGCGGCTGTGTCGCCAATGTCACGGCAAGCCGGGTCAGTCTGAAAACCGAGCGCAAGCTGCGCGTGTTTCGCGACGATGCCTATCTGTCGATCGATCTGCAGCAGCGCATTCTGACCACGATTGCGAAGCGCGCAGTCCCGGTCGCTGGCGAGTTGCCGGTCACTATCGAAGAGCAAAGTTTTGAGCAGGGCGATGCCTTGCGTGCCGAGATTCGTTCCTTCCTCGATTGCATCGTTGCGGGGCGCGCACCGGTGGTCAGTGGCGAGGACGGCTTGCGCGCGCTCGAGACGGCGATCCGCATCACCGATTTGCTGGCGCCGAAAGGGCTGGCACCCACGGGCCTCGGGCCGACAGGAGGCTGAGTTCGATGAGCACTCTCAACGCATCCTCGCGCAAGGTCACGGTCGCCGCGACACAGTTCGCCTGCAGTTGGGATGCCGCCGCGAATATCGCGCGTGCCGAGTCGCTGGTGCGCGAGGCGGCGGCGCGCGGCGCGCAGGTCATTTCGCTGCAAGAGCTTTTCGAAACGCCATACTTCTGTATCGAGCAGGAGCCGGCCTATTTTGCGCTCGCCACCACGGTCGAAGAAAATCATGCCCTGCGGCATTTCCGTGGCGTGGCGCGCGAGCTCGGCGTCGTGTTGCCGATCAGTTTCTTTGAGCGGGCTAATCAGGCCTATTTCAATACCGTGGGTATGCTCGACGCCGACGGTGAGCTGTTGGGTATCTATCGGAAATCGCATATTCCAAACGGCCCGGGGTATCAGGAAAAACAATACTTCAGTCCGGGCGATACCGGTTTTCGAGTCTGGCATACGCGTTACGGGCGCATTGGCGTCGGCATTTGCTGGGATCAGTGGTTTCCGGAGTGCGCGCGTTCGATGGCGCTGATGGGCGCTGAACTGCTGCTTTATCCGACCGCGATCGGCAGCGAGCCACCACCGGCGCCGGCGCTCGACTCGCGGCCGCACTGGCAGCGAACCCAGCAAGGACATGCGGCGGCCAACCTCATGCCGTTGATCGCGTCGAACCGCCACGGTATCGAGCGGTCGGCTCAAGACCCGAAAAATCTTTGGATCCGCTTCTATGGCTCGTCGTTCATTGCCGATCAGACGGGCGCCAAGGTAGCCGAGGCCGGCGAAGAGGGTGATGCCGTGATTACGGCGACATTCGATCTCGCCGAGATCGCGCGACAGCGCACCGGTTGGGGCGTCTTCCGCGATCGGCGACCCGACCTGTACGCCCCACTCGTGGGCTTCGATGGCCAACCGAGCACAGGCTGAGCCGATTCCCGCCTGGGTCGTCACCGGGCCACTCGGCTGCGGCAAGACGACCGTGATCGCGCAATGGCTCGCCAGCAAAGAGCCGAGCGAGAACTGGGTTGTGCTGCTCAAT
>Ga0194131_10008546_pt1 | contig 13269 bp, 10 predicted proteins | sample TA2KigO120mmetaG_FD_148631 | JGI IMG/M metagenome (GOLD analysis project Ga0194131, IMG submission 148631) | Freshwater microbial communities from Lake Tanganyika, Tanzania - TA2015053 Kigoma Offshore 120m | ecosystem: Environmental > Aquatic > Freshwater > Lake | place: Tanzania: Lake... | reverse complement strand
ATGTCCTCCATGCTGCCAGACTATCAAACCGATCACCGCGCAGCTGCGCCAGTTTCGAAGTCTCTGCAGACGCTCGCTGTCGCAGAATGGGCAACTACCACGCGATCCCGAGATCAACTCGTGCTGCTCATTCAGGGGAGCGATCCAAGCCGGCTCTATGAGCTCACAAAGCCCGAGAAGGCCGAAACCGCGCGTCGGAACACGAATCTTTTTCAATCAGTCGTGCGGGAGCGAACCGATCACGTGCCGTACGCCGAGAATCTCATTCATCGCACGGATAGGGGACACATGGTCCGCAGCAAATCGGAACTCGTCATCGCAAACATGCTCTTCAACATGAAGGGCGGGCTGGAGAAGTACGAATACGAATGGCAGCTTTCGGGTACGGTTGACCTGCACGTACTTCGGCCGGATTTCTTCTTCAGCGATCCGGCCGGCGATGCCATCATCTGGGAGCACCTTGGCATGTTGTCACGTGACGATTACCGGCAGGGTTGGGAATGGAAGAAGGCATGGTACGAGCGAAATGGGTTCGTGATCGGCCAGAATCTGTTCGTCACAGAAGATGATGAACGGGGAGGGCTGGATTCGAAGAAGATTCGGGAGGTGGCTGAAATCATTCAGAAGAAGCTCGTTTGAGTGTTTGTTGCTTGCACATGAGGCAGGTCACTGGCGGCTGCATCGAAAACTGTACTTGCAACACTCGGCTGCGCCGCCGCTGGAAGAGCTGGAAACGCGGAAAGCCAGGCCGGGATTACGCATGTCTGGCAATGAGCCTGGTGATGAACATGTCAGCGATTGCCCAGGAAGGTACCGTCTCGTCCTGGTTTTGCCGGAGTGGGCTTGCCCCTGGAGGTCAGGCGGGAGGCGTCGCCGCAGGCCCGGTACCGCTCGACGCAGTCCCATTTCTTCTGGCGGTCACGCTGGGTCATCTGGGGCTTCTCGACGGGTTCGCTGGGGATGGTGAAGGAGGTTTGGATGGGGGAGTGTACTCCCGGGACCACGCCTTGATTCTTGCTGGGAGCTGAGAATGATGGTAGAATTCGAAAAAAGGCAGCCGGGCATTCCCGGTGCGTGCCGGGAGTCCCAGCCGTGCCGCTCGCAGGCGTACCACCCTGGACCGACCAGAACATTCTGCTCTACCACGGCACGGTGGACCTTTGGGTAGCGGACATCCTGAACGCGATCGACCTGGGGCGATCCCAGCCCTACACGGACTTCGGGCGGGGTTTTTACACCACAACGAAACTTGACCAAGCAAGAAGTTGGGCACGTGTCGTAGCTCGAATTTGGGGAAGAGCTCCGGCGGTTATCCAGTTCAGTGTGGAGCGGAATGCCATCGCCCAACTGGAATGCATGTTCTTCATCCGTTCGAGCACGGCTGCCATAGACTTTTGGAGCTTTGTGCAATACTGCAAGACGATCGGTGGAGATCACAACCGGCTATACCAAGCAGGGTACTACGACATCGTGGCCGGGCCGGTGCCTGGCAACTGGAAGGACCAGACCGTCATACCGGATAGCGATCAGATTTCTTTCCATACGAACTTAGCGGTGAGCGTGCTCGATCAACTTCCCGTAAACCGAAAAAGGCAAGTGCCGTGAGCACTGAACGCATGAAGACCTCACTCGTCACCTCGGCCGAATACCAGAAACACTTCTGGCATGTCGTCAGAGCTTGTCTACGGGAATTTCATGATGCCACGCCGGCTGTCATGTCGAGAATGTACAAACTCCGCCACAAGATCGATGAGGCTACGATCAAGGAAATCGAGCTTTTCTTCCACGGCGAACCATTTAACGTTGCTTGTGGCATCGCCCGGCATCATTTGCCCATCGAGCCATTTCGTGAAAAGTACCTTGAGCTACGGGATGGAGAAGACAACCATCACGAATGACGTTTCAGGCGTAGTATAGCCGCATTCGGTCCGAAACACCGCGGGCGATTCAGACTGATGCGCACGGCAAGAGGCAGATGACTTCAGCGTGTCGGACCTCGGCAATCAACTGACGCGAGTGCGTCGATCGAAGCCGCCGGTGGTCGGCTGGGCACCCTATCTGTACTTAGCCGCACTTGCTCGACAGGCCACAGCAACCTAGGCTTTCCTGACCTACAACGCGCCAAATCACTCATGGAGCTTCAGGGATGAACCTGGCCGGCAATGCAGATAACCTTCGCGCCCGATGACAAGCTCCACCTGACCAACCTTACCAAGGTATTTTGGCCGGAGCTCGGCTACGCGAAGGGCGACCTCGTCGCCTACTATCGCGAAATCGCGACCGTCATCTTGCCCTATCTTGAGGACCGGCCGCAGGTTCTCCATCGCCACGTTGACGGCTACGCCGGCAAGGAGTTTTTTCAGCGTGTCAGCCGGCAGCGTCCCGAATGGGTTCCCGTCGTGGACATCATTGTCAGCGGTCACAAGCCAAAGGCCTTTCACCTCTGCCAGAACTGGCCGACGCTGCTTTGGCTGGTGAATTTCGGCTGCATCGAACTGATCCCCTGGAACTCGCGGGTACCATCGCTAGACCGGCCCGATTATCTCGTCATCGACCTGGATCCGAGCGACGTTGCATTTCCGCGGATTGTCGAAGTCGCCCTGGCCGTTCGCAAGGTGTTTGACCGAGCCGGCGCGCCGAGCTTTTGCAAGACGTCAGGACAGAAGGGACTGCACGTCTATGTTCCGCTGGGTACCACGTACATCCACGAACAAGCGAAGCTTTTCGGTGAGATTGTTGGCCGATTGGTTTTCCATGAATTGCCGACGTTGACCAGTCTCGACCCGCGACTGGAAAAGCGAGCAGGGCGCGTTTACCTCGACACGACAAGGAACGCCCGCGCACAGGCCGTCGCCGCCGCCTATTCCGCTCGTCCCCATCCCGGCGCCACGGTGTCCGCGCCATTGGCATGGTCGGAAGTTCGCAAGTCGTTGGATCCCGGCAAATTCACTATCAAGACGATGCCGGGCCGGATCGCCAAGCTAGGGGATCTATGGGACGGCGTACTCGGTAGCGGGATCGAATTGCACGATTGCCTACAACGGCTGGAAAAGCTCGTGAACCGATGACTCGCAAAACGGTTCTTGTCGTTCTCGCTCTTTTGGCCGCTGGGGGAGTCGCGGCTGCATTGGCGCTGCGCGGAGAAGCTCCCGAGTTGGTTCGCGAGCTGCGCGCTCTTCCCGAGGTTGCCCGGGTATCCTATCGCGGGCCGGTCAATCCCCGCCTCACGGTCGTTCACTTGCGCGACTGGCATTTCGGCCCGCGCGAACTGGCCGAAGCCGATGGCGTGAACTTCGACGAGAACAATGCCAGAGTGGAACAGGTGCACCGTGCGAGGCAGGTGGGTCCTGTGCAGCGGCGGTCGGCGACAGGTGATGAAGCCAGGAAGCCTGTTCCACTTCGCCGCCAATACCCCGACCGGCTACGAAGTGCCCTTTGCTGAGGATGCCTACATCCTCATCCTCAAGGGCAAGCGACTGACCAAACACGAACAGGAATTCATCAACTACCTCAAAGGGCTGGCCAGACGACTGAAGCGCGAACAGGAGGCAGGTATCCCGTACCTGCTGAAGGAATTACCCAAGGATCATCCAGCGATTCGCTTTGCCAGGAGCGTGAATCCATCCTTTGATCCCTACCAGGCGAAGTGACGACTCGACCTCGGCGCCTCGGCCACATGAAAAGCCCGCGCCATCGTTGTCGGATACCACAACCGCTCGAAAAGGCCGCTCACCTTGGCGGCGTCAGGACTGGGCCGTCATCGGGCGGTGGAGGCGTGAACTTGCGCGGAGCGCTGGGCCGCGGCAACGGCAGGGGTGACGACGAGCCTGGCGGCGCCTTGGTGGCGGGCGGCCCGCCGATGATCAGGTCGGGATCGATGAGCGGCGGTTCGTCGGTCGTGGGCCGTTTGCTGCTGGGTGCATTCTCTTTTGGTGCCGGCCGGGCGGTGCCGCCAAGCTGAAAGAGCTTGTACGAGGACCAGGCTTGCATGCGGACGCGCAACGACGGATCGTTGGAGGCGGCCTGCTGCAGGGCCTGGCCGGCTGCGACGGTACCGGGGCGGACGCGTCCCAGCGCCGCGGCCGCCTCGCGGCGCACGCCAGGCCTCGTGTCGTTTTGCAGGAGATCGACAAGCGTTGGAATGATGTCCGGATTGGCCTGGGCATCGAGGTCGCGCAGCTCGCCGATGGCGGCCGTCCGCTTGCCCTCATCCGGGTCGGACTTGGCCGTGTGCAGTAAATCGCGAACCGATGTCTCCTGCCGGCGAGGCTTCTTGCCAAAGATGCCGCCCTGTGCGGGGAGCGCCAGGATAAGCGCGAGCAACATGAATACCACGATGCAACGGTTCATCACACTATTTTATCGGCCTTTCCTATAATCACCTTCCCCCGGCAAGCTGGGAAAACTTGGCGGGTGGGGAATTCGCGCCGCTGCAACCCTCATCCTCCGCGCCACATTCATGCGGGAAGTCCTATTTTTGCTCATTCTGACGGGTGTCGGCCCACTGGCGTACGCCGGGCTGGTTAATCGCCGCACGAGCCTGGCCCATGCCGTCACATGGGCCGTCCTTGCCTGGATCGGCTGGCTGGCGGCGTGGGTTGCCGCGGCGCCTGGCGACCAGGGCGGCGCCGCACGCTACGCGGCGCTGAGCCTGGCCAGCTGCCCGGGAATCGCCGTGCTCGGAGCGCGCTGGCCGACCGTCGCGGCGTGGGATCTCGTGATCCTCGGCATGCTGGCGATCATGCTCTGGCCTCTGGTCGAGGCTGCGGTCATCGGTCGCGAGCAACTGGGGACGGTGCATCTGGTGTTCGTGGCCGCCGTGCTGGCCGTCAGCGTCGCCAATTATCTGCCGACGAGAATGGGTCCGGCTGCATTGCTCGCCGGCTGTGGGGCCGCCACCGACTGGCTGACGTTTATTTCATCACTCGACGAGACGGGTCACTGGATATCGGGCGCGTGCATGGCCGCCGCCCCGTGGTTGGCGTACCTGACCTGGCCGAGCCGGGCCGGCGAGACCGCCATCGATCGACTCTGGCTGAATTTTCGCGATCGCTACGGTCTGGCCTGGGGACAGCGCGTCCGCGAACAGTTCAACCGCGCCGCCGGCAATGCCGGCTGGCCGGTCCTGCTCTCCTGGAGTGGCCTGCGCATCTCGTCGGAAACGGCAATCGAGGCAACCACAGCAGGTGCGATGCTCGACACGATGCAGGGACTGCTTCGGCGCTTCGTCTCAACGGCTGCTCAGCCGGTAGACAAGTAGACTTGCAGCAGCAACCAGGCGCCGCCGGCGATGAGGGCGATTCCGACGCCCAGCGCCAGCCAGAACCAGGTGCCCTGCTTGGCGACGTCGCCGTTCTTGGCGGCGGGCCAGCTGGCGAGCGCCTGCGCGGCGGCCTTCTTGAACTCGGGCACGCGGTGCAACGCAACATACTTGCCTGTCGCTTGCCGCGACAGCTCGGCATGCGGCGACAGTCGGCCCTCTTCCAGACGCCTGGCGATCTGGTCCGTCGTCGCCTTGCCCTTGCATATCTGGCCATGACGGTCGCGAAAACGCACATACCAGTAGTCGGCCGGCCGGGCGGGCTTGTCGTCGGCCGCATCCCGCGGCACACTCAGGTCGGGACAGGTCTCCTGGGCAGCGATGCTGAGGCGCTGCTGCACCACCGGATCCTGCAGTGCCTTGTCGGCATCGACGAAACTCGGCACACTTGGTGCCAGGCCGGTGCGCTCCAGGTCCACGATCAGCTCGCTGGCAGTCTGATAGCGGTCGCGCGGCTCGCGGGCCAGCATCTTTTCCAGGATCTGATCGAGCACGGCCGGCACGTCCGGGTTTCGCGAGCTGGCGAGTTCGTAAAAGCCAAGTTGCTTCTTGTCGACAATCTCCAGGGCATTGCCGCCGCTGAACGGGACCTCGCCGGTGACGAGGTGATAGAGCGTGGCGCCCAGGGCAAAGATATCGCTGCGGCCGTTGGCCGAGCGAGCGTTCATCGCCTGCTCGTACGGCATGTAATAGGGCGTGCCGAAGCCCTGACGTGCGTGCGTCAGATGGCTAGTCTCGTCGGTGCGCTTGGCGAGGCCCAGGTCGGAGAGCTTGGCGACGCCGGTGTTGGTGATGAGGATATTGGCCGGCTTGATGTCGCGATGAACGATGTTGCGCGAGTGGGCATGCTCCAGCGCCCGCGCGATGTCGAGAACGATGTGCACCACGTCCGGCACCTTGAGCTTGCCAAAGCGATCAAGCAACGCCTGGGCGCTGACTCCGTCCACGAATTCCAGCACGAGGTAATGTCGGCCGGTCTGCCGGTCCTGGCCCTCGGCGATGTTGTGGACAATGTTGGGATGGTTGAGCTGCTTGCCGCTGCGGGCCTCGCGGTAGAAGCGATCGAGCGCGATCTGGTTGCCGGCCAGATGCTCCGGCAGGACCTTGATGGCCACCTGGCGATCCTCGGATTGCTGGTAAGCGAGATAAACCGCGCCCATGCCGCCCTCGCCCAGGCGGCGCAGGATGCGATACTCACCGAGCGTGCGCAGCTCTTGGGTTGCCGGCGGTGGGGAGGCTGCCGGCGTGCCGGCGCCATTCCTGGCGGCGCCGTTGGCGGCCTGCTCAGTGCCGGCAGCCAGGCCGGCAGCATGCCCATTTACCTGCCGATTCTTGGGTGAGGCCAGATCGACCTGCGTCTTGTCGAGAGAAGACCGGACCTCCCGAGCTTGCTCGCTGGTCAGCAACTGGCGTTCGACGAGGAGGTCAACGATGTCAAGGGTTTTTCCCTGGGCCTGTGCCTCGAGCACGGCCTGGCATGCCGGCTGGACGCGAGCGCGGTCTAGTCCAAATCGCGCCACGGCCATGTCGGCGACCGACCTGGTCGCATCGGCAATCATCGCGAGTCCTTCTCCGGCCGGCCACACTCGCACCAGCCGCATCGAACGCTTCAGACGGGCACATGGGGGCAAGAGAAGTGTATACCCCCAGAAGGCGATCCGCAATCGGATTTGGCGACGGCGTTACATTTCGTCGCCGCTGCCCAGGTGTGCCGGCCAGCGCCGGCGTGGCACTCGTGCCACTCGTGGCGCTAGCGCCTTCGGAAGCGCACCATCTGCGTCGTGATCCTGCCGACATTCTTGCCGACCTTGCCGACTTTTTTCGCGATACGGCCAAAGGCGAAGATGGCCGACGCCGCCGGAATCCAGGCCAGTGCCGGATGCCCCCAGATGCGCGCCTCGCTGAAGCGATTCATCAGGTAGAAGAATACCGGTGTCAGGACGATGCCGAAGAGCGTGACGCCGACCATGCCGCTGAAGACCGCCGTGCCCAGCGTGCGGCGCATCTCGGCGCCGGCGCCGTGCGCCAGCATCAGCGGCAGCACGCCGAGGATGAAGGCCAGCGACGTCATGACGATGGGCCGCAGCCGCAGCCGGCAGGCCTGCAGCGTGGCGTCGCGGCGCGTGTCCCCCGCCTCGCGGCGCTTCTTGGCGAACTCGACGATCAGAATCGCGTTCTTGCTCGACAGCCCCACGAGCACCACGAAGCCGATCTGCGTGAAGATGTTGATGTCCATGCCGGCCAGGCGCACGCCGACGATGGCGCTCAGCAAGCACAGCGGCACCACCAGGATCACCGCCATCGGCAGCGACCAGCTCTCGTACTGGGCGGCCAGCACCAGGAACACCATCACCACGGCAAAGGCGAAGATGATCATGGCCGTGTTGCCGGCCAGCAGTTCCAGGTACGACATGTCCGTCCACTCGTAGGCCATGTGCGGCAATTCCTCCTTGGCGAGGCGTTGCACCAGATCGATGGCAGCGGCGGAACTCATGCCTGGCCCGGTCGAGCCGTTGATTGTCGCAGCCGTGTACATGTTGTAGCGCGTCAGCACCAGCGGGCCGTTCGTCTGCCTGATGCTGGCCAGCGAGCCGAGCGGCACCATCTGCCCTTTGTCGTTGCGAATCTTGAGCTGCGACAGATCCTTGATGCGATTGCGCTGCGCACCTTCAGCCTGCACGATGACCTGCCAGGTGCGGTCGAACAGGTTGAGGTCGTTGACGTAGAGCGAGCCCTGATAGACGCGCAACGTGTCGGCGAAGTCCTCGAGGCTGACGCCCTTGCGAAACAGCGCACGCGGGTTGGCCTTGATCTCGAGTTGTGGGACATTGGCGCGAAAGACGGAGAACATGCCGACCAGCCCCGGTTGCTCGTTGCCGCGGGCGACCAGGCTCTCGGTGGCATCCTGCAGAGCGTCGAGGCCCAGATCGTCGCGGTCCTCGACGACGAAGGCGAAGCCGCCGGCCCGGCCGACCCCGCGCACCGGCGGCGGGCCGAACACCGCCACGTTGGCGTCGAAAATCTTGGCCGCGAACTCGCCGCGCAGCCGGTTGGCAATCGCCTCGCTCGATGTCTCGGGCGTCTGCCGGTCCTTGTAGTCCTTCAGGTTGACGAACATCGAGCCGAAGTTGGAGCCGAAGGCGTTGAGCACGAACGACTGTCCGGCGATGACCGTGGCGTGCCGCACGCCGGGCGTGGACCGCGTGATCTTGTCGATCCTGGTCAGGACTTCATAGGTCCGCTCCAGCGAAGCCGAATCGGGAAGCTGGATGTTGACGAGCAGGTAGCCCATGTCGCCGCTCGGAATGAAGCCCTTGGGCGTGCTCAAAAAGCCCAGGTATGTGAGGCCCAGCAGTCCGCCGTAAACCAGCACCGCGATGGCGCTCAGCCGCAGCAAGTGACCGACGCAGTAGGCATAAAACCCGGTGAACATCGTGAAGCCGGCGTTGCAGCACTCGAACACCCACTTGAGCGCGCGATTGAGCGGCTTGCTCAGCAGCCAGCCGGCGAGTCCGCCGACGCTGACGGTCAGCGCCACGGCGCCCCACTCCGCAACTGCGCTCGCCAGGCGCGCCTGCGCTGCCTCCTGCAGCATCCCCTCCGCCCACGGCGACCAGAACCAGTAGCACGCCGCCGCCGCCAGCGCGGCGATGCCCATCCGCGGCAAGGGAGGCGCGGCTCCCTTGTCGTGAGAGCGCAGCAGCAATGCCGTCAACGCCGGGCTCAACGTCAGCGAGTTGAACGCCGAGATGATCGTGGAGACGGCGATGGTCAGCGCGAATTGCCGGAAGAACAGCCCCGTGATGCCGCTGATGAACGCGCAGGGCACGAACACGGCGCTCAGAACCAGCCCGACGGCGACCACTGGCCCGGAGACCTGTTCCATCGCCCTGATGGTCGCCTGCCGCGGCGCCATGCCCAGTTCGATGTGATGCTCGACGGCTTCCACGACCACGATGGCATCATCCACGACAATGCCGATGGACAGCACCAGACCGAAGAGCGTCAGGTTGTTGAGGCTGAAGCCAAGTGCAGCCATGACGCTGAACGTGCCGATGATCGCCACCGGCACGGCGATGAGCGGAATGAGCGCCGACCGCCAGTTTTGCAGGAACAGCAGCACGACCACGGCAACGAGAATGATGGCATCGCGCAACGTCTTGAAGACTTCGTTGATCGACTCGCGCGTGTAGGGGGTTGTGTCGAAGGCGATCTCATAATGAATGTCGTCCGGGAACGATTCGGCCAGTTCCGCCATCTTTTCCATGATGCGATCGCGCAGGGACAGCGCATTGGCATCGGGCAGCTGAAAGATGGCGAGGAAGATCGTGTCCCGGCCGTCAAAGCGGACATTCACGTCATGGCTCTTGGAGCCGAGTTCGACGCGGGCCACGTCCTTGAGACGGACCATGCGGCCGTCCTGCGCGACCTTGATGACGATGTTTTCGAACTGCTCGACGTCTTTGAGGCGGCCGAGCACGTCAAGCGTGATCTGCATCTCCTGGCCGGTGTCCACAGGCGGCTGGCCGACCGAGCCGCTGGCCAGTTGCGAGTTTTGCTCGCGGATGGCCCGGACCACGTCGCCGGCAGAGAGGCTGCGGGCCGCTAGACGGGCCGGGTCCAGCCACACGCGCATGCTGAAGTCACGCTGCCCGAACAGCATCACGTCGGCCACGCCGGGCATCCGCAACAACTCGTCGCGAACTTGCCTGAGGGCGAAGTTGCTGAGGTAAAGCTGGCTGTAGCGCCCGCCGGGCGAGGTCATCGCCAGACCCATGAGGATGTCCGGCGGCCGCTTGCGCGTCGCCACGCCCGTCGCCTTGATGACGTCCGGCAACATCGGGATGGCCAGGTTGACGCGGTTTTGCACCAGCACCTGGGCCATGTCGATGTTGATGCCCTGATGGAATGTGACCGTCAGACTGTAGGAGCCGTCATTGGTGCACGACGACGACATGAACATCATGCCCTCGACGCCGTTGACGAACTGCTCGATGGGAGCGGCGACGGCGCCGGCCACGTCGCGAGCGCTGGCGCCGGGGTAGTTGCACGACACCTGTACCGTGGGCGGCGTCACGCGCGGAAACTGCGCGATCGGCAACGTGAACAGCGACAGCGCGCCCCCCAGCGTGATCGCGATGGACAGCACCGCCGCGAAGATCGGCCGATCAATGAAGAAACGCGAGAACATGTTTGCCTTCTCGTTCCCAGACGGCCTGGGAACGCAAACAACTACCGCCAGTGAGCGATGTCCACCGCTGGCGGTTTCGGGCAATGGCGCTATCGAGAAAGAATTCGTTGCGTTGCTACCCCCCTCTCAGCACCCCGGCAACGAATCTGCACAAGAGCCTTCGACTTAACGCGTTATAGTTCAGCATCTTGCGGAGCGCATCAGGCCGGCGCTTTCATTGCCGGGGGTATCGGCCCTCCGGACTCTCGACGGCCCACACCCGCGAGGCAGCCAGGGAACGAGTGCAGGAGCTTCGCTAGCGCTTCTTCGAAACCTCTGCGCCGTTGCCATTGATCAATTCCAGCGGGTCCACGAATCGCGTCTCGACCTTGGAATTGGGTCGAACCTTCTGCATGCCGCTGACGATGACGACATCGTCGCGGAGCAAGCCCTTCTCGATGGCACGCAGGCCGTCATGCAACGGGCCGACCTTGACCGGTCGATAGATCGCCTCGCCCTTGGGATCCACGACGTAGAGGTATTTCTTGTCCTGGTCGGTCCCCAGGGCACGCTCCGGCACGAGCAGGGCCATGCGCGGCTCGCCGACCAGCAGGCGAATGCGCATGAACAGGCCGGGTGAGTACATCAGGCGCGGGTTGGCAAACGTGCCGCGTACGCGCAGCGTCCCGGTGCCCGGATCGATCTTGTTGTCCACGAAGTTGATTGTGCCCTGGTGCGAGAAGCCGTCCTCGTCGGCCAGGCCCATGAGGAACGGGACTTCCTTGTCGATGGCGCGGATCTTGCCCTCGTAGATCAGCCGCTTGAGCCGCAGAACGGTGCGCTCATCGACATCGAACGAGGCATACATGGGATCGAGGGTGACGATGCTGGTGAGCAGGGTATCGTCGGCCTTGACGAGATTGCCGGGATCGACGTAACGGCGGCTGACAAGCCCGCTGATCGGGGCCGTGACCTTGGTGAAGCTGAGATTGAGCTTGGCGAGGTCGCGCATGGCGTGTGCGACGCCGACGGCGGCCTCCGCCTCGTACCATTCGCTGGCGGCCTTGTCGAAATCTCCCTGGCTGATGGAACGCTTGGCAAGCAGCGCCTCGGCGCGGGCAAAGTCCTGCTGCATGCGCTTGCGGGTCGCCTCGGCTTGTGTCACGGCCGACTCGGCCTTCTTCACTTCCGCCTGATAGATGCGCGGATCGATCTCGAACAGCACGTCGCCCTTGTTCACCAGGGCGCCGTCCTTGAAGAGGATCTTGTCGAGATAGCCGGTGGCCCGGGCGCGCACTTCCACGCTGGCAAAGGCCTCGGTACGGCCCGTGAAGTCCTCGTAGTCGGTGATCTCCTTGGCAATCGGCTTGCTGACGAGGACGACCGGCGTCCTGGGCGGCATGGGCGCCGGCCCGTTGCCGGTGCAGCCGGACAGCGCCAGCGCCGCAAGCAGCGCCGTCGCGAACAGTGCCGCCGCGGCCGGGCTGAACGTGCCGTTTCGACGCCGAGACCCGGGATTACGATGGCTGTCAGGCATGGTTGGTTCTCCCAGGGCGGCTTCGCCGCGCTTCCTTCTCCGTCAGGATGCCGTGAAACACCACGTCGAGAATGTCGCGCGCCTGTTGCTCGTGCGGCTTGTGTTCGCCGGTGAAGTAGTTGATGAAGATCGTGCCGTACAGCGCCTGGCTGAAGACGTTGGTGATCCTCTCGACCGGCATGTCGCGGACCCGGCCCTGAGCGATCAGCTCGCGATACATGTCGCGCCAGCGCTCGACGTTGCGGTCGCGATGCTCGAAATAGGTCGGCTTCTTGCGGTCGCGAAACTGGGCCCGCTCCTGGATGAGCAACTCGACAAAATCGGGGTTGTCCGCGAAGAAACGCAGATAGGCGTGCACCGCCCGCTCGATGCGCTCGAGGGCATCGTCGCTGCCGACCATGCCGGCGTCGATCTGCTCGCGGAGCTTGCGCATGACGCGATCGACGGCGGCCAGAAACAGCTCGCGCTTGCTGCGAAAATAACGATAGATCGTGCCCTTGCCGACTTGCAGCTGGTCGGCGAGGAGCTGGGTATCGGTTTCGGAGTAGCCGTGCCTGGCGAACAGGCGGGCCGCGGCGTCGAGGATCTCTTCGCGGCGTCGCGTACCCAGTTCCGGATCGACCGGCCGACCCAGCTTCGGTTTGTCCAAGCGTGCTGCGACTCCGCGCATGCCGTGCCTCCATTAATAAACGGACTGGTCAGTCATTTATTAATGGTAGCGTCGAAATCGGCCAGGTCAAGTCGCTCGTCCGCAATGATTGGCGCAAAGAATAAGCCGCTGTCGGCCTTGCGCCAGGCCGACAGCGGCAGTTCCTTCGGACCGTTGGGTCGGGTCGCGGGTCAGAAAACGAACAATTCAATTTCGCATGGTTGCAGGACGGGTCTCCTGACAAACCGGAAGTTCGCCGGTGCGTCGGCGGGATTCTTGCGAATTCCGCTGCGGCCTGGCGGCGACATTTCGTTACAGTTTCTTCTTGTCCGTGGACTTGGGCTGAGTGCTGGGCATCGGCAGGACGGTATTGGTTCACGGCGCGGGCAATAGAGATATTGCCCTTTGTTGATTGTGGTGGGCTTGGACTGCCTCGACAAGCCAGTCGAAGACGTTGCAGGATTGGCGGCGGCAGGTTTCGATGACAGTCAGCAGTCGCTCGACGAACTGACTGCCGGACGCTGATTGCGTGCCGAACGAGAGCTTCCGCCAGATGACCGCGTGCCGCAGCGCTTGCTCGGCGGCATTGTTGG
>Ga0194131_10008541_pt1 | contig 13278 bp, 9 predicted proteins | sample TA2KigO120mmetaG_FD_148631 | JGI IMG/M metagenome (GOLD analysis project Ga0194131, IMG submission 148631) | Freshwater microbial communities from Lake Tanganyika, Tanzania - TA2015053 Kigoma Offshore 120m | ecosystem: Environmental > Aquatic > Freshwater > Lake | place: Tanzania: Lake... | reverse complement strand
TGCTCCACAGCTCTTCGGTGATGAACGGCACCGTCGGCGCGAAGAGCCGCAACAGGATCGACAGCGCGGTGCGCAGTGTCGCCAGCGCGCTGCGCTTCTCGTCGAGCGTCGCCGCGTACGCGCGCACCTTGACCAGCTCGAGGTAGTCGTCGCAGAACTCGGCCCAGAAGAACGTCTCGACCGCCTCGAGGCCGGACGCCCATTCGTAGGCCTCGTAGGCCGCGGTCGACTTCGCGATCACCTCGCGCAGCCGTTCGACGAGGCACAGGTCGAGCTGGGCGCGGATCGCGCCGGGCCCGATCTCGCCGCGCTCGACCGCGCCGATCGTGCCTTGCACGAGCCGGTTGGCGTTGAACAGCTTCGTGACCAGCCGTCGCCCGACCTTGAAGACCTCCTCGTCATAGGCGGTGTCGACGCCGGCGCGCGCGCGCGCGGCCCAGTAGCGGACGGCATCCGACGAGTACGTGTCGAGCAGGCGCTGCGGCGTCACCACATTGCCCTTGCTCTTGCTCATCTTCTTGCGGTCCGGATCGAGGATCCAGCCGCTGATCACGACGTTGTGCCAGGGCACCGTCGCCTCGTGCAGCCACGCCTTCGCGATCGTGTAGAAGGCCCAGGTGCGGATGATCTCGTGCGATTGCGGTCGCACGTCGGCCGGGAACAGCCGTGCGTGGCGCGCGGGATCGCCGACCCACTGGCTGGCGATCTGCGGCGTCAGCGAACTCGTCGCCCAGGTGTCCTGCACGTCCGGATCGCCGCAGAAACCGCCGGGCTGTCCGCGCTGCGCCTCGCTGTAGCCGGTTGGCGCGTCCGACAACGGATCGACCGGCATGCGCTCGAGTTCCGCGAGGATCGGCTGGTCGTAGCGCGTGCGGCCCGCGGCGTCGATCGGATACCAGATCGGGAACGGCACGCCGAAGTAGCGCTGGCGGCTGATGCACCAGTCCTGGTTGAGGCCCTCGACCCAGTTGCGATAGCGGGCGCCCATGAACGACGGGTGCCAGGCGATCCGCTCGCCGGCATCGATCAGCGCCTGGCGCTGGTCGAGCAGCCGCACGAACCACTGCCGCGTGGTCAGGAACTCGAGAGGGCGATCACCCTTCTCGTAGAACTTGACCGAGTGCACGAGCGGCTTGGGCTCGCCGTCCAACGCTCCCGCCGCACGCAGCTGTTCGACGATGCGAGTGCGTGCCTGCTTGAGGTTCGCGCCGCTCAGCGACGCATATTGCTGCGCTGCTGCCTGCGGGTCGCGGCTCGGCCAGCCCGCGCTGCCGAATTCCAGCGGCAGCAGCCGGCCGTTGGGGGCGAGGATCTGGCGCAGCGGCAGCTTGTGGTCGCGGCGCCAGTGCACGTCGGTCACGTCGCCGAACGTGCACACCATCACGGCGCCGGTGCCCTTCTCAGGATCGGCGCGCGGATCGGCCAACACCGGCACCGGGACGTTGAACAGCGGCGTCAGCGCCTGACGGCCGACCAGGCTCCGATAGCGCTCGTCCTCGGGGTGCACCATCACCGCGACGCAGGCCGGCAAGAGCTCCGGTCGCGTCGTCAGGATGCGCAACTCGCCGCCGTCCTCGAGCGCGAAGCGCAGGATGTGCGACGCGCCCTGCACCTCGCGGTCCTCGACCTCAGCCTGCGCGACCGCGGTCTGGAAGTCGACGTCCCACATCGTCGGCGCGTCGACCTGGTAGACCGCGCCGGCCTGGAACAGCTTGGCGAAGCTGACCTGACTCGTGCGGCGGCAGTGCTCGTCGATCGTCGCGTACTCGAGGCTCCAGTCGACGCTCAGGCCGACGCGGCTGAACAGGTCCTTGAACGCGAGCTCGTCCTGCGCCGTCACGAGCCGGCACAGGTCGATGAACTGCGCGCGGCCGACCAGGCGCGGCGCACCCTCCGAATTCGTCGACGGGACGAAAGTGGGGTCGTGCGGCAGCGTCGGATCGCAGCGGACGTTGAAGTAGTTCTGGACGCGGCGCTCGGTCGGAAGGCCGTTGTCGTCCCAGCCCATCGGATAGAAGACCGAGCGGCCGGTCATGCGCCGGTAGCGCGCGACGAAGTCCTGGTGCGTGTAGCTGAAGATGTGGCCGACGTGCAGCGAGCCGCTCACGGTCGGGGGCGGCGTGTCGATGACGAAGGACTCCGCGCGAGACGCGTTCGGGCGCCAGGCGTAGACCTGCCACTGTGCCCAGCGCTCGCGCCACGTGCTCTCGGCCTGAATCGGGTCGTAGTTCTGCATGTCGGTGGCTCGTGAAGAGCCGCAGATCATGACCTGCGCCCGCGATGCGTGCCAGCGCGGGCGAGCACGAGCGCGGGCGCCCCGCGCGACCGGTGTCGCGCGGGGCGCCCGCGGTTCAGCGCAGCTCGTTCAGTGCCGTGCTTTCAATGTCGTGCTTTCAGTTTCGTGCTCTCAGGGCCGCGTGAACGAAATTTCCAGCCCGTTCGACATCAAGATCGCACCGCCCACGGTCACGGCGACCGACTGCAGGTACACGCCGCCCGGGATCGGCAGGAACGGGGGCAGCGGCGCGGGGATCGTGACTGGAGCGCCACCGAGGCCTGCGCCGAGGAAGGTCGGCGGTGGAGCGATGCCGATGTTGATCAGGTTCGCGCCGAACGGGATCGGCGGGCACGTGAACGTCGCCGAGTAGTACGTGAGCACGGTCGAGGCGAGCGGCGAGCCGGTCGTCACGACCGCGAAGCCCGGATTCGGCGACACGCTCTGCCCGATGCCCGCGAGCGTGAGCACACCGGCCGGAGTCGCGGGACCGTACGCGATGCCGTGCGCGGAGAACGCGAGCCCCGATGCGGGCGGCAACAAGACCGGGAAGCACGGCGCGGGGCTGTAGAACGTCGGCGGCGCGGGCACGCCCGGGAACGCCGTGCGCGCGACGATCGCGCCGTCGGTGACGTACACGGTGCCCGTGCCTGCAAGCGCGGCGTGATCGACCGCGATGCCCGTGAGTCCGCCGAGGCCGCACGGTGCGCCCGCGGGGAAGATGCCGAAGGGGCCCGCAGCTCCGCCGGGCAGTACGTTCGCGACCATGCCGGGGATCGCCGACGACAGGAACAGCGAGCCGGTCGAAGGATCCCAGTCGATGTCGGTGTGCGGCGCGGTCGCCGCGGGCAGCGGGAACGGCGGCACGGCGAGGATCGGCAGCGGACCGCAGCCCGGCGCAGGCGGCGGCAGGATCGCGCAGGCAGCAGCTGCGCCGCACAACCACAAGAAGCCGGTTGCCGAGTCATGACCGAGGCCGGTGACCGGTCCGAAGCCCGGCGGCAGGAAGGCGGCCGGAAGGGCGAACGAATTCACCACGGCTCCACCCGGCGTGTAGGCGGTGAAGATGAAACCGTTGGTCGCCCACACGAGGTTGCCGACGCGGTCGACGGCGACGTCACCGGCCAGCGCGGGCGGCGGGGGAAACGCGGGCACGGTCGGGCAGGCGTAGGGGACGGCGGTCGGGAACGCGCCGATGCCCGGGCCTGCCGGATAGCCGCACGGGCCGAGGCCCGGGCCGGTCTGTTCGGTGACGGTCGCGGCGGGGCCGTTGATCGAGTAGAGGGTTTGCGCGGAAGCGAGGCCTGCCAGCGACAGCACCAAGCTCGAGCCAAGGAGAGTCCGTTTCATCGTTGCACCTGATAGGGGTAGGGGAGCCGGCACCCAACCTGACAGAGGCGGACATGCGCGCGCTGCGCGACAAACTCCTGACTTTCGCAACCCTTTCCCAAATGGCCCCGCGGCCCAGGTAGCGTAAGGCGATGCCGATCCTGTCCTGCGCACTCGCCGCGGCCCTGACCCTGGTCCCCCAAGCTCCCCCCGCCGGCTGGAAGCAGCCTCCGGCGGAGCTCGTCGCGTTGCTCGACGCACCGCCGCCGCCGAGCGTCGATCTCTCGCCCGACGCGCGCTGGATGCTGCTCGTCGAGCGGCCGGCCATGCCCTCGCTCGAGGAGGTGCTGCGCCCGTGGGTCGGTCTGGCCGGTGAGCGCATCGACAGCGCGACCAGTGCCGCATACATCGTCGGCTACTCGACCGGTCTCGTGCTGCGCTCGATCGAGAGCGGCAAGGAGCAACGGATCGCGCTGCCCGAGGCCGCCAAGCTCGGCGGCGTCTCGTGGTCGCACGACAGCCGGCGTTTCGCGTTCAGCATGCGCGGATCCACGGGCGTCGATGTGTGGGTTGCGGGCGTCGACGAGCCTCGAGCGCGCCGCGTCGCCGGCCCGCTGGCGGCGGCGCTCGACGCGGGTTACGACTGGATGCCCGACGGCGAACGCCTGTTCGTGTGGCTGCGTCCCGCGGACCGCGGCGCGATGCCCGATCGCCGCGCGTTGCCGAGCGGGCCGGCCGTGCAGGAGGTCGCCGGCGCCTCGACGCCGGTGCGCACATGGCAGGATCTGCTGAAGAATGCGCAGGACGAGGCGCTCTTCGAGTGGCACGCGCGAGCTCAGCTCGCGATCGCCGATCCGCGTGACGGCTCGCTGCGCGAGCTCGGCGCGCCCGGCCTGTACACCGACGCGTCGGTCTCGCCCGACGGCGCGCACCTGATCGTCACGCGCCTGGAGCGGCCATTCTCGTACACGCTGCCGTGGAGCTACTTCCCGCAGACGATCGAGGTGTGGGGGACGGGCGGCGCGCTCGAGCAGGTCGTCGCGCGCGTGCCGGCCGGTGATTCGATCCCGCAGGAGGGTGTGCGCACGGGTCCGCGCAGCGTGCAATGGCACGCGAGCCGCGACGCGACGCTGGTGTGGGCGGACGCGCTCGACGGCGGCGACCCGAAGCAGAAGGCCGAATTCCGTGACCGCTGGATGGCGCAGGACGCACCGTTCGCGGCGCCCGCGCGCGAGCTGCTCAGGTTGCAGCACCGCGCGCAGGGCCTGGCCTATCTCGCCGACCCGCAGCGCGTCGTCGCGAGCGACTACGACCGCGACCGGAAGTGGCGCCGTTCGCGCCTGTTCGACCTCGCCAAGCCCGACGCTCCGCTCGCGACGCTCGACGATCGCAGCATCAACGACCGCTACGGTGATCCGGGCGCGCCGCTGTCGACGACGACCGCTCGCGGCACGCGCGTGCTGCGCCAGGACGGCGACTTCATCTACCGCAGCGGCGCCGGCGCGACCAAGCAGGGAGCGCGCCCGTTCTTCGATCGCCACGACCTCGCCACGGGCAAGACCGAGCGGCTGTGGCGCTGCGGCGAGCAGGTATACGAGAGCGTCGTCGCGATCGCATCGAGCTCCGCGAGCGCGAAGCCGACGCTTGTGCACGTGCGCGAGACGCCGAGCGAGCCGCCGCGCTGGAGCCTGCTCGATCTGGAGCGCGGCGACGCGCGCGTGATCCACGCGATCGCCGACCCGCAGCCGCTGCTGCGCGGCATCAAGAAGGAGCTGATCACCTACAAGCGTTCCGACGGCGTCGATCTGTCGGCGACGCTGTACCTGCCGCCGGGTTACGTCGAGGGAACGCGCCTGCCGGTGTTCGTCTGGGCCTACCCGCTCGAGTTCACCGACGCGTCCACCGCCGGGCAGGTCGGCTCGACGCCGTACCGCTTCACGCAGGTGCGCGGTCCGTCGCATCTGCTCTTCGCGCTGCACGGCTACGCGGTGCTCGACGACGCGGCGATGCCGATCATCGGCGACCCGGAGACGGTCAACGACACGTTCCTGTCCCAGCTCGCGCTCGACGCGCAGGCCGCGATCGACGAGCTCGATCGCCGCGGCATCGCGGATCGCGCGCGCGTGGGCGTCGGCGGGCACAGCTACGGCGCGTTCATGACCGCCAACCTGCTCGCGCACACCGACTTGTTCCGAGCCGGCATCGCGCGCAGCGGAGCGTACAACCGCACGCTGACGCCGTTCGGCTTCCAGAGCGAGCGGCGCACGATCTGGGAGGCGCCGAAGGCGTATATCGAACTCTCGCCCTTCCTGTCGGCGCACAAGATCGACGAGCCGCTGCTGCTCGTGCACGGCGAGAAGGACTCGAACATGGGCACCTTCCCGATCCAGTCGGAGCGGCTGTTCCAGGCCGTGCAGGGCAACAAGGGACGGGCGCGGCTCGTGATGCTGCCGGGCGAGGACCACGGTTACCGAGCGCGCGAGTCGGTGCTGCACGTGGCGGCCGAGATGCTCGAGTGGATGGACCGGCACGTGCGCGATGCGGGGCCGCGACCTTTGGCTGCGTCGCCGGCGCGTCCGGTCGAGGCGGCGGCGCAGCACTGAGCCGCGAATGAAGGCGAGCAGCAGGTTCGTGGCGTGGCGCCTGCTCGCGCTCTCCCTGCTGTTCACCAGCGTGGCCGTCGGCTGCCTTGGGCCGCAGGATCCCAAGGACCTGCCGTTCCGCAGCGGAACCATCGATCTGCGCGCCGACGGTTCGCGCGAGCGCGCGCTGCTTGCCACGCCGGCCGTGCTCGATGGCTATCCGTGCGACGGCTGGGTGATGTGGCACGACAACGGCGTGTTGATGTCGTTCGACCTGTCCACCGACCACGAGTTGTCGGGGCACAGGCTGCCGGCGCGGACGCGCGTGTTCCTCGACCGCGCAGGCAGGCTCGCGCACGCGTGGTTGCCGCGCGACACGCGTGTCGGTCCGTACGTGTGCCGCGGCGGCATGAAGATCGACACGGCCTTCCATCCCGACGGATCGCTGAAGGCCTTCTTCCCGCCCGACGACCTCGTGATCGACGGCGTCACGTGCGAGGCGAGCGTGTTCCACCCGATCTACCTGCATCCGAACGGGCGCCTGTGGAAGGCGCGCGTCGCGGTCGACGTCATCGCCGGCGAGCGGCACTACGCGGCGGGCTCGGATATCGAGCTCTCCGGATCGCCTCCGTACCCGACTGTTCGATAGCGGACAGCGCGCGAGCCAGCGCGCACCGCGAGGGCTCCGAGCGGCAGTCCGCCAGGACACCGATTCTCCTCGACTCCGCGGACTTCGATCCGTGGGGAACAGAATCGCGAGGAAATCGGTGCTTCCTCTTTTCCGGGTGTGACGCGGCGCGGGTCAGAACGCGCCGCTGTATTGAATGCGGCGCGGGTCAGAACGCGCCGAAGAACACCGACGTGAACGTCGAGACTGGTGCGGCCTCGCGGAAGTCCTCGAGGCTGCGGTTGAGCAGGCGCACCGAGTTCAGCACCTCGTTGTACAGCTCCTTGTTCATGATCAGCTCGCCCAGCGAGCCCTGCTTCTCGCGCACGGCACCGACGACCACGCGCACATCGTCCGAGATCGCGATCAGCTTGTCGTACAGCTCGCTCGTGTTGAGCAGCTTTCCGACCGTGCTGCGCTGATCGGCCATTTCGTTCGAGACGCGCAGCACGTTCTGCGCGATCCGATCGTCCTTGAGCAGCATCCCGAGCGTGCCGCGCCCGCTCTGCAGCTCTTCCGAGATCAGGCGCACGTTGTGCGCGGTCTGGTCGAGTTCGGTCGCCAGCCGGTCGGCCAGCTCCTGGTCGTAGACGAGCTTGCCGAACAGGCCCTGGCCGCTGCGCAGGTCGGTCGAGAGCGCCGAGAAGTTGTCGATGGCGCCCTTCAGCGTCTGGTAGAGCGCATCGTCGTTGAGCAGGCTGCCGAGCGTACCCTTGCCTCCGCGCACGTCGGCGAAGACCTGCCGCGTCTCGCGCATCGTCGCGGCGAAATCGGCTACGGCCGTGGTGAAGTCGGCCGACAGCTGCTCGTCCTTGAACAGCTTGCCGATCGGGCCCTTGCCGTCGCGCACGTCGCTCGTGATCGCCTCGAGGTTCGCGACGACCTGGCCGAAGCGCTCGCGATTCTCGGCGATCACGGCGCCGGCGTCCTTGAGCGCCTCGAGCGGGTTGGCGGCGATCGTGCCGGCCAGCGGACCGAGCTTGCCCAGGTCGAGCGGCGCGGCTTCGGCCGGGCCGGGATCGATGTTCACGTTGCGGCCGCCCAGCAGCGTCGTCTCCTCGATCCGCACGCTGTGACCCGCGCGGATCTCCAGCGGCTGGTTCAGGTGCATCACGACGTGGATGCGCCGGTCGGCGGCCGCCTTGGGGTCGTAGACGATCGACTTCACGCGGCCCAGTCGCATGCCGCTGACCATGACCGGGTCGCCGTCGCGCAGCCCGTGCGCCTCGGGGAACTGCGCCTCCAGGCGCGTCGGCGTGCCGAACAGGTCGAGGTCGGTGAGGAACAGCGTGTAGAACGCGAGCATCCCGATCGCGACCAGGAAGAACAGACCGAGGATGAGTTGCTTGGCTCCGGACATGGGCGGACCTCGAGGTTGAGCTAGTCGTGCGGCGGACGCAGGAAGCGCTTGACGCGCGGGTGTTCGGAAGCGACGAATTCCTCGGGCGGCGCATCCAGCACGATCGAGCCGGCGTCGAGCAGCACGACGCGATTGGCGATGACGCGGATGCAGGACACGAGGTGCGTGACGACGACCGATGTGATGTTCAGCTTGCGCGCGAGCTCGCGGATCAACAGGTTGATCGACATCGAGATCTCCGGGTCGAGCCCGGTGTTGGGCTCGTCGTAGAGCACGATCTCCGGATCGGTCACCAGCGCGCGCGCCAGCGACACGCGCTTGCGCATGCCCCCGGAGAGCTCCGGCGGCATCTTGTCGTAGACGTCCGGCAGGTGCACCAGGTCCAGGCGCTCGATCACGCGGCGGCGGATCTCGGCGTCGGGCAGGTCCGTGTTCTCGCGCAGCGGCAGCGCGACGTTCTCGCCCGCCGACAGCCAGTTGATCAGCGCACCGTCCTGCCACAGGTAGCCCATGCGCTTGCGCAGGTCGATCAGGTCCTTGCGCGCGATCGTGCGCATGTCCCGGCCCTCGACGAACACACGGCCGCTGTCGGGCTGCAGCAGGCCGATGATGTGCCGCAGCGTGACCGATTTGCCGGTGCCCGACGGGCCCATCACGCACAGCGTTTCGCCGCGGTGCACGTCGAGATTCAAGCCGTCGAGCACGACCTTCTTGCCGAAGGCCTTGCGGACGTTCTCGAAGCGGATCACGACTTCTGCGGTCACGAGGGCGGAGCTCGGCTCAGTTCTGCTGGTAGAAGGCCCAGGTCATGAAGTAGTTGAGGATGATCACCAGGATGATCGAGTCGCGCACAGCGGCGCGCGTCGCATTGCCGACGCCCAGCGCGCCGCCCCTCGTGCGCATGCCGGCGCTGCACGAGATGATCGCGATCACGATCCCGAAGACGAAGGACTTGAGCAGTCCGATGTAGACGTCCTTCGGAATCGGGATCAGCACGCCCGGCGTCTGCAGCGCGTCGATCGCCGAGTCGAAGTACAGCTCGAGGCCCACGCCGAGCTGCGAGCGCGCGACCAGTCCGCCGCCGATGATGCCGATCGTGTCGCACAGCACCGTCAAAGTCGGGCACAGCACGGCCAGCGCGATCAGGCGCGGCAGGACGAGGTAGCTCGTCGCGTCGATCGACATCACTTCGAGGGCGGAAAGCTCCTCGGAGACCGCCATCGTGCCCACTTCGGCGGCCAGCGCGCTGCCGACCGCCGCGGACAGGATGGTCGCCGTGATGAACGGTCCCATCTCGCGCGCCATCGACACGGCCACGATCAGTCCGATCTGGTCCTGCTGGCCGATGCGCGAGAGCTCGATGCCGGTCTGCAGCGACACGACCATGCCCATCGAGAAGCCGACCAGCAGCACGACGTGCAGCACCTTGATGCCGCCGACGTACATCTGGTCGGCGATCATCGCGCGGCGCCTCCACGAATGGTGCAGCCGCCGCACCACCTGCCAGAACAGGTCGAGCTGCTCGCCGGTCTGGCGCACGAACTCGAGGAAGCTCGACGCGATGCGCTTCACTGCCGCGGCTCCCGCGTCGCCCGCTCGGCGTCGATCATCTCCGCCGGCCAGCCCGGGCCGGGGAAGGCCGGGCGCATGGCGTCGAAACCGTCGCGCCCGCTGGTCCGCCAGCGCAGCAGTCCGAACAGGAACGAGCGCTCGACGACGTCGCCGCGCTCGTCGGTGAAGGCGCGCGACGCGTACAGCCCCGACAGCGAATGGCGCGATTCCTTGCGCGTCGACTCGGAGCGGTAGATGCCACCCCACAAGCGCTCGCGCTCGCCGAAGCGGCCGCGTTCGCCGACGTACAGCTCCCAGATCCACGCGTAGTGGAACTGGATCATCTCGCTGCGCCAGAACGGATTGAGGTCGGGGAAGGCATAACGCACGTGCCCATCTTGCTCATGGCGCTGGTACAGAGGCCAGAGCTTGCGCCACGAACTCGTGCTGCCGTCCAGACGATCGAGGCGATCCCAGGACTGCCAGATCGGGACGACGTAGGTCGACTTGCGCTGCGATTCGGCGTAGTCCTCCCAGCGCCGATGGTAGAACGGCCAGAGGATCGAGTCGGCGCGCAGTCCCGCGTTCTCGAAGTGCGAGTAGAACGGCCACAGGCGCGTGCGCTCCTCCGCCTGCGGGTCCAGACCGCCGCGCTGGATGCGGACGAAGGGCCAGGGGGCGTCGATCGACCAGTAGTTCCCGCGGGGGTCGGTCGCGTAGCCGAAGAACGGCCACAGCACGGTCGTGCTGCGGTAGGTGCCGATGCGCGTGCGTCCGAAGAGCGGGAAGAACATGAACTTGGTCGAGCTCAGTTCCTCGGTGCCGGGAGTGCGCTCGCGGTGCCAGTGGAGCAGCGGCCACAGCCAGAACCAGCGCGCGTAGCGGCCGTCACGCGCCGAGTACCCGACCAGCGGCCACACGCGCATCGAACGCGACTGCGGGCCGCTGCTGCGCCCGAAAATCGGCCACAGCACGTGCCAGGAGCGCACTTTCTCGCGCTCGGTGTACAGGAACAGCGGAAACAGCGCGAAGCGGATCTTGTCGTAGGTGAACAGGTGGTCGACCATGCCCCCGAAGGGGAACAGCGCGAAGCGGTCCGTGCCCTTGGCGCTGCGCGAGAGCAGCAGGCCCGGAACCGCGACCAGGTCGAAGCGCGAGCGATCCGGCAGACCCTCGTGCTGCGGCTCCTCATTGCGAGACTGGTAGTAGAACAGCGGCAACAGCATCGTCGTGTGCCCGGTTCCGGACTCGCGGTCGAAGCCCACCGGCACGAGGAAATGCGTGGTGCGGCTGCCGTCGGGGTCGCGGCGCCGGCTCCACAGCGGACGCACGCCGTTGATCCGCGACGTGCTGCCCGGGATCGGGTTCTGGGACAGGTACAAGCCGCCCAGCGCCTCGACCTCGGTGCCGCCGCTCGCCAACGCGTGCCGCGACCACAGCGGTTCGAGGTGGATGTCCGTGCCGGGCGCGGCGCAGCCGGCGAGCGCCAGGCACGCCATCAGCGCCGCGTGCCGGAAGCGGCGCGCTGCCTGCCCGAGGAACATGTGCATGGTCTAGGCGCAGCGGGCTCGGCGATCAAGCGGGAACGAAGCCCGCGAGCTCACGTCACGCGGTTGCTACGCTCTGCGTTCGTCCGATGCCCACGATCCTCTCCGGCGTCCAACCCAGCGGTCAGCTGCACCTGGGCAACTACTTCGGCGCGCTCGCGCAGCACGTCGCGCTGCAGCACGAGCCCGGCGAGCACTTCTACTTCATCGCCGACTACCACGCGCTGACGACCTCGAAAGGCGCCGCCGAACTGCGCGAGCGCGTGCGCGACGTCGCGCTGTCCTACCTGGCCCTGGGCCTCGATCCGGCCAAGGCCGTGCTGTTCCGCCAGAGCGACGTGCCGGAGGTGACCGAGCTCGCCTGGCTGCTCGCCTGCGTGACCGGAATGGGGCTGCTGGAGCGCGCGCACTCGTACAAGGACAAGCTCGCGCACGGCATCCGGCCCAGCGTCGGGCTGTTCACCTACCCGCTGCTGATGGCGGCCGACATCCTGGCCTACGACTCCGATCAGGTCCCGGTCGGCAAGGACCAGGTCCAGCACGTCGAGATGGCGCAGGACATGGCCGGCTATTTCAACGGCGCCTACGGCGAGGTCTTCAAGCGCCCCGAGGCGCGCCTGCCCGCGGCCGCCGCGGAGGCGAAGGTGCCTGGGCTCGACGGCGAGAAGATGTCGAAGAGCTACGGCAACACGATCTGGATCTTCGAGTCCGGCAAGGCGCTCAAGAAGCGCATCGGCGCGATCGTCACCGACAGCCGGCCGCCCGAGGAGCCCAAGGACCCCGAGGGACTGGTGCCGTGCCAGTTGCTGAAGTTGTTCCTGTCCGCCGAGGAATACGCGCAGTGGTGCGAGCGCATCCGCGCGGGCGGCCCCGGCGCTCCCGGCTACGGGCACCTGAAGCTGCGGCTGCAGGAAGCCATCGAACAACACTTCGCCGCCGCGCGCGCCGAGCGTGAACGGCTGGTCCAACACCCCGAGCAAGTCGAGCGCGTGCTGCGCGACGGCGCCGCGGTCGCGCGCGCGCGCGCGCGGGCGACGCGCGACCGCGCCTTGCAGGCCTGCGGCCTGCGCTGAATAGGAAGCTCCATGCAACGACCCCTCTCGTTCCTGTGCGTTTCTTGGATCGCGCTGTGCGCCGCCGGCTGCGGCACGACCGAGCCGCGGCCGGTCCCGCAACCCGTCGAAGCGCGCAGCAAGCCGGCGCCCGCCGCGGACTCGGCCAAGCGTCCGTGGCCGACCGAGCTCGCGGCCGAGGCGCTGCTGATCGGGGACGTGATCGAGATCGAGGGGCCTGAGGGCCTGATCGAGCACCTCGCCGTGCGCCAGGAGGGCCAGGACGTCGAGTACAAGGCGGAAACGACCGCCGACGGATTCCTGCAGACCTGGAACGCGAAGGGGGGCGCCGAAGTGCGCGGCCAGCTCGACAACTGCGTGCTCGCGGCGCTGCAGCGCTTGAGCGCGCTCGAGCGCCCGGGCGCCACCAGCGTCGAGATTCGCGCGACTGGCGCGGTGTTCAAGCGGCGCGGTCCACAGGGGTGGACCGAGGCGCGCGGCACGCAATGGAAGGTCTCCTACTCGCTCCCGCGGCCCTGATGCGCACGCTGCTCGCCGTGCTCGTCGCGGTGTTCGCCGCAGCCGGCTGCGGCGGGCCCGGCGTCGCGCGCGCGCGCGGGCCGTCGCTCGAGCAACGCGTCGGCGCCGAGGCCTGGTCGCGCCTGCTGCTCGTGCGCGAGAGCCTGCGCGCGAACGAATTGGAGTCGGCGCGCGCCGAACTGGTTTCCGTGTGCCGGCTCGCGCCCTCCGCCGCCGAGCCGGCCCTGCTGCTGCAGGAGGTCGAGCTGCGGCTGGTCGAGCGGGGCTGGTGGCCCGAGCCGCGCGATTCCAAGGAGGCCGCGCAGCCCCTCGACGTGCCCGCGGCCCTGGCGGCCTATGCCGAGCGCGAGCAGGCCGCCGCGACCGCGCAGCCCG
>Ga0194131_10008536_pt1 | contig 13284 bp, 6 predicted proteins | sample TA2KigO120mmetaG_FD_148631 | JGI IMG/M metagenome (GOLD analysis project Ga0194131, IMG submission 148631) | Freshwater microbial communities from Lake Tanganyika, Tanzania - TA2015053 Kigoma Offshore 120m | ecosystem: Environmental > Aquatic > Freshwater > Lake | place: Tanzania: Lake... | reverse complement strand
CGGCGCGGGCCAGCGTGGCGAGCGCCGCGTCGCTGTCGAGAGCGAGCGTCGCCACCACCCGGCACGCGCGCGCGACGCCGTCGCCGCTCCGCCGCAGTTCCTCGGCGAGCGCTCGCTGCAGTGGTTCGGCCAATTCACGCCGCCCGGAGGCCGCCATCGCCACCAGCGCGCGCTCGCGCAACGATGCCAGCGACGTGGCCCGGGTGATGGCGTCGAACGCCTGGCGCGTGCCGATCCGCTCCAGCGCGTGGAGCATCGCCGCTCCGCGATCCGGGCGATGGAGCGCGCGTTCGAGTCCGGCGATCAGGCCGGGGGCATCACGGCGCAGCGCTCCCGCCTGCGTGGCCTCGGCCAGCAGCTGGGCACAACGGGTCGCGAGGTCGGCGTCCGCGTCATGGAGCAGGGTCGCCAGCACCGTCGGCAGGTCGACCCCGCGATCGGCGAGGGGCGCGGCGGCGATCAGGAAGTTGGTCAGCAGGTCGCCGCCCTCGGCCGCGGCGTGGCGCTGGCCGAGCCGGCGCACGATCGCGGCGACTTCGTCGCTGGGCGCCGCTCGGAGCGATTCGGTCGGCGGCGCGGTGAACGCGGACGCCGGCGCTTCGGTGGCAGCGGTCCCGCTCGCGGCGGCGGTGCCGGTCGAGGCCGCGGGCAGCGGTGGCACCGGCGCCGTCGGCTCGGTGGGCGCCAGCGCGATTTCGTCGCGTTGCGTGTCGCGTCCGCTGCCGCGATTCGCGCCGTGCCACGCGGCGATCGCGCCGAGCAGCAGCAGCGCCGCGGCGGCGGCGAATCGGGACGCAGGCGACACGATCCAGCTCCGTCCCGGCGGTGCCGCCACGAGCGGCGCCGGTGCGGCGCTGCGGTCGCGGATGGCGGCGCGGAGCCGCTCGCGCTCGGGACCGGAGGAGCGCGGCTGCGGCAGGTTCGCGAGCGCCTCGTCGAGCCGCTGCTGCGTCGCGACGGCATCGGCGCAGGAACGGCAATGGGCGAGGTGCGTCTCGAACCGGAGTGCGGCGTCGACGTCGAGATCGCGATCGACCCAGGCCGGGAGATCGCGCGCGTGCGGGCAGCGGCGGGGCGCGGCGGCGCTCATGTCCGCGCCTCCGCGCGATCGCCGTCGTCGGCGAGTCCGAGTTCGCGGGTCAGGCGCTGGCGCGCCTCCCAGACATAGAGCCGCGCCGAACGGATCGACGTGCCCATGCTGCGGGCGACCTCCTCGTACTCGAGCCCCTCGATCGTTCGCAGCGTCAGCGCGGTGCGCAGTCGCGCCGGCAACTGCGTCAGCGCCCGCTCGAGGTCGGTGAGCAACTCGCGCTGCTCCGCCTGCCGGGACGGCACGGCGGCGGTCCGGTTCACGGCATCGCGGTCGGGTTCGAAGTCGCGCGGCAGGTCGCCGACATGGCGCTTGCGGCTTCGGCGCGAGCGCTCGACGTCGGTGCAGTGGCGCAGCGCGATCGAGGTGACCCACGTGCCGAACGTCGACTGGGCGGCGAAGCTCGCGAGCCGCATCCACGCCTTGGCGAAGGTCTCCTGCACGGCGTCCTCGGCATCCTCGCGATTGCCGAGCATCCGCAGGCAGATCCGCAGCGTGCGGTCGAGGTAGCGGTCGACCAGCCGGTCGAACGCGCCGCGGTCGCCGCGCGACGCCGCCTGTGCCAGCGCGCGGTCGTCTTCCACCGCTTTCCTCGGGTTCAAGCTGCGCAGGAGGTCCACGCGGGTTCCCGATTCGCCCCGGACCTGCCGGATGCGGTCGCCGCTCGCGCGGCGTCGCCCTTCCGACGGAGCCGGGCATGCACTGTTCATGCCCGCGATCGTCGGCGGCCGCAAGCGGCGGGGGCGGGACGCTTCTTCCGCCGGGGCCCCCGGGCGATCATGCGGCGATGACCCGCCACCCTCTCCTCGTCCTCGACGTGGTCGGCCTGACGCGCGACCTCCTGCGCCACGCGCCGCGGCTCTCGGCGCTGGCCGCGCAGGGGTTCGTCGCGCCGATGGATGGCGTGCTCCCGGCGGTCACCTGCACCGCGCAGGCGACCTTGCTGACCGGTGCGCTTCCGCGCACCCACGGCATCGTCGGCAACGGCTGGTATTTCCGCGACCTGGCGGAGGTGTGGCTCTGGCGCCAGAGCAACCACCTCGTGCAGGGGCAGCCGCTGCTGCGGGAGCTCGCCGAACTGGAGCCGGCACCGACCACGGCCAACCTCTTCTGGTGGTTCAACTTCCAATCGGGGGCGACCTTCGCCGTGACGCCGCGGCCGCACTACCCCGCCGACGGCCGCAAGCTGCCCGACTGCCAGAGCGATCCGCCCGAACTGCGCGACGAGCTGACCGAGCGCTTCGGCACCTTCCCGCTGTTCCAGTTCTGGGGCCCGACGGCCGCGCTCGCATCGACGCGCTGGATCGCCGACGCCGCGCTCCACGTGCTGCGGACGCGCGATCCCGATCTCGCGCTCGTCTACCTGCCGCACCTCGACTACGACCTGCAACGCTTCGGCCCGCGCGATCCGCGCATCCCGGCGCAGGTGGCGGCGGTCGACGCCGAGGCGGCGAAGCTGGTCGACCACGCGCTGGCCACCGGGCGCGAGGTGGTGGTGGTGTCGGAGTACGGCATCGATGCGACGGTCGGCGCAGTGGCCATCAATCGCGTGCTGCGCGAAGCCGGATATCTGGCGGTGCGCGACGGTCCGTGCGGCGAACTGCTCGATCCGGGCGGATCGAGGGCGTTCGCCGTCGCCGACCATCAGATCGCCCACGTCTACGTGCGGCGTGCCGGCGACCTCGCCGCGGTGCGCGCCCGACTCGAACGCACCGACGGGGTCGAACGCGTCCTCGACGCGGACGGCAAGCGCGCGGCCGGGCTCGACCATCCGCGCGCGGGAGAGCTGGTGGCGCTGTCGGCGCGCGACCGCTACTTCGCCTACCACTACTGGCTCGACGACGCGCGCGCGCCCGACTTCGCCCGCACCGTCGACATCCACCGCAAGCCGGGCTACGACCCGTGCGAGCTGCTGCTCGCTCCCGACGATCGCTGGGTCAAGCTGCGCCTCGCGGCAGGGCTGCTGCGGAAAAAGCTCGGCTTTCGCTACCTGATGCGCGCCATCTCGCTCGACCCGGGGCTTGCGCGCGGCAGCCACGGGCTGCTGCCGGCCGGGCCGGAGAGCGCGCCGCTGTTCCTCTCGTCGTCGCGCGGCGACGCCGCCGACTCGGTGACGATGACCAGCGTCAAGTCCCGCCTCCTCGCCCGGCTGCGCGGCGCCGTCCAGACCGCCTGAGAACGCGCGCGCCCGCACCGGAAGGGTGCGGGCGCGTCGTGCGGACGGCGCGCGGGGGGGAGTGCGCGCTTGCCGGGTCGTGGCCGGGTCACGTCACGGCTTGATCACCTTGTAGTGGACCAGGTAGCGCCACATGAAGTCGTTCAAGACCGGGTCGTGCGCCATGTTCTGGAAGGTCGTCTCCGACATGCTGCGGTTCATCTCGACGCCGTAGCTGTAGGCGGTCTCGCTCGGACGGAAGTCGAGCAGCAGGTTGATGATGCTCTGGTTCGCGTAGCCGCTCGAGTTGGGGGTCGCGATCAGGTTGCCCGGCGGGGAGAGCGGGTTCGGCTTGCTGTTGCCCGCGTCGCCCGCGAACACGTCGGTGATGTAGTAGTCGCCGGTGTTGCGATTGTGGTCGTCGATGATGCCGCGGCGCGCGTAGTGGTAGATGTCGGGCGCGCGCTGCAGGAGATCGTCGATGAGCGGGTCGCCCGGCGACTTCTCCTCGAGGTGGTGGGCGAACTGCTTGTAGGCGAGCGCCATGCCGCGCAGGCCGGTCCACGTCTGCGACATGTAGCCGTAGGTGGCCTTGTCGGACGACTTGCCGGAGGCCCACGTGATCATGTAGCCGTCGGGGTTGGTGGCGCTGCCTTCCGGCGTGCCGACCGGCGCCTGCCAGCCGAGCGTCGTCGTGCTGACGCCGAAGTTGTTGCTCTGCTGGAAGACGACGTTGGCCCACTGGTGCATCACCGTGTAGAGCCAGTCCTCGAGCTCCTTGTTCGCGCCGAGGTCGAGCACGGCGCACGCCGCATTCGTGATGGCAGCGAAGGTGCCGGGCACGAAGTTGCCGTAGGGCTGGACGTTGGGCGAGATCTTCTTGTCGAGGATCGTCTCGGCCAGCGGCTTCGCGGCGTCGAGCAGGTGCGTCTCGCCGCGAGAGAAGGCCCAGTCCGGCACGGCCTGGAAGAAGGTGTGCTTGCTGCCGTCGTACATGTCGGTCTTGCGCGTCACCGGCGCGGTCGAGTTGCGGATGTTCTGCCGGTCGGCGAGCTTCCCGTCATCGACGTTCCACGCCATCTTGTCGGCCTTGTAGTAGGCCTCGAACAGCGAGTGGAGGTAGCTGCCGCCGTGTCCGGTGCGCAGCCAGTGGTAGAAGCGGCGCGTCTCCTCCCAGTTGTTGTTGCCGCCGCCGGTGCCGCCGGCGAAGCGGTAGTTGGTGCGCTGCGGGCGGGTGGTGACCGTCCCGCTGGTGCGGATGTTCGCGAGCGTCTGGTAGCTCTTCGTCTCGGCTTCGGTGACCAGCTTCCACGGCCAGACATCGGACTGGTTGTAGGCCCACAGTTCGGCGCGCGCCGCCACCGGGTAGTCGAAGCTCGACGCGTCGTTCAGCGGCGCGGCGGCCGGCGCGTTCTCGAAGCGCAGCCAGAAGGTGCGCGTTTCCGCCGACGCCCAGGTGAGCGGGTAGAGGTGCACGTCGCTCGCCGCCTTGTGCGGCAGCAGGCCGATCTCGACGCGGCCGTCGCCGCCCGCCTCGAGTCCCACCGGCCACGTGCGGCAGGCGTGCTCGACGCCGAAGAGGACGCCGCGGCCCGACGACTGGCTGTTCACCTCGACGAACGCCGGATCGGAGAACTCGTTCTCCGCCGAGAACCAGTTGGTGGCCGAGGAACCGCAGAAGTTGGTGCTGGCGATCCGCGCGCAGACGCCCTCGATGGCGAACGCGTCTTTGCCGAACTTCTCGAGGAAGCCCTTGTAGGAGCCCGAGTTCGGATCGGTCTGCAGCTGGTAGTCATTGCGCTTGACGAAGCCGGTGACGAAGGCGGCGTCCTGGCCGCTGCCGATGGCGCCGGAGACGAGGCTGGTCGAGTCGCCGTGGAGCGCCGGCTTCGGCATGCGCACGTCGAACGGGCCCGACTCGTTCAGCTTCATCCGATAGGTGAAGCCGCGGAACTGCAGGTGCTCGGGGAACTGCAGGCTCGTGTCGCGCAGCGACACCGTCGCGCGCAGGTCGGAGGAGCCCTTGAACGCCTCGACGTAGACGCGCACCAGGACGCGATTCGCATCGCTCGACGAGGTCGACTGCGTGAACATGCCGTCGATCTCGATCTCGCTGCGAACGGGGCCGTTGCGCCGGACCGTGACCGCGGTCTTGTGCCAGGTCCACTCCTTGTCGGCCGCGTCCCAGTAGTGGGGGACGTTGCCGGCGGTGGTGGAGATCAGGTCGCGTCCGCTGCCGACGATCGAGGAGAACAGGTCGGCCTTGGCCGAGTCGAGCGTGACCTTGATCGAGCCGGTGTCGACGGTCGTGACCGAGCCGCTGGTGGTGGCGAGGTTGCCGCCGCCGAAGCTGCCGGCGCCCTTGTCGACCTTGACTGCGCCGCTCACCTGGTCGGCGACGACGTCGGCGCGATACTCGACCAGCGCCCACTTGACGCTGCCGTCGCTCCACGTGGAGAGCGTGCTGAACTGCGCCTCCTTGGCGCCGGTGAGCGTCAGTTGCGGCACGCCCGACTTCTCGAACACCTGACCCTTCGGCAGGGGCACGCCGATGCGGACCGGCGCCAGGCTGCGGTCGAAGCCGGCCTTGCCCGCGCGCAGCACCTCCTGGGTCAGCAGCGGGATCGGGAAGGAGACGGTCGGCGTCGGGTCGCTGGTGCTTGCCTCGTCGGGGTGGACCTCGACGAGCGACGTGAGACGACCCTTGCCGCCGGTCTTGAAGTAGCCCTGCAGGTAGACCGGCCCGTTCCACTTCGCGGCGTCGACCGTGCCCGAGTAGCTGCTGCCGGAGACCGCGATCGCGGTGGCGCTGGCGAGATCGACCCCGAGGAACCCGGGCGCGCTGCCGTCGGGGTGGCTGGCGACGACGATCTTCGGCGAGATGTAGAGCGTGACGTCGGTCGCGTTCGCCGGCAGGTTCATGAACTTCGCCGTGAACGGCTGGCCGTCGGCGAACTGGTCGAGTTCGAGGTAGTAGGGCCGCTCGCCGCTGACGTGCGAACCCATCGAACACGTGGAGGTCGACTGGCCGTTCGCCCCGAGGGCGAGGGCGGCGACGAGCGCCGGAACGGTGAAGTGCTTCGACATGTTCGTGACGATCTCCGAAGAGCCCGCTTGCGATGCAAATCGCGGGGGTGCTTCGTCGTCGTCGTCGGGGTTCTGAAGCGGGCGGAGCCCGAGGATGCCTCCAATGCGAAAGAAGTTCGGACCGGGGTTGCCGCGGCGCGGCGACGTGCCGGCCGGTCAGCCCGTCACGGCTTGAGCATTCCGTAGTGGACCAGATAGCGCCAGATGAACTCGTTCAGCAGCGGGTCATTGATCGAGGCGTCGAAGGTGTTCTTGCCCTGGCTCGAGTGGAGCTCGACGCCGTAGGAGAACGCGGTCTCCGACAGCCCGTTCAGCAGCTTCAGGTTGATCAGCGCGTGGAACGCGTAGCCCGCGGCGTCGTCATCCTCGATGTCGAACCCCGGTTCGGTGAAGGGGTCCACGTTCGAGGTGCCGCCATCGCCGCGGAAGACGTCGACGATGTAGATGTCACCGGTGTTCTGGTTCCAGTCGTCGCGCATGCTGCGACGGGCGTAGTGGTACCAGTCCTCGCCGCGGAGGATGAGGTCGGTGATCAGGGGATCGGTGGGCGCGTGCTCTCGCAACCGTTGCACCAGGCCCTGGAACGCCTGTGCGCCGTTGCGGATGTCGGTCCAGCCTTGCGTCGTGTAGCCGTAGTTCGCCCTGTCGGAAGACTTGCCGGCGTCCCACGAGATCATGTAGCCGTCGGGGTTGGCGGCGCTGCCGGGCGGCGTGCCGATGGCCGCCTGCCAGCCACGGGTGTTGGTGTTGACGCCGAAGTTGTTGTCGACCTTGAAGACGATGTTGGCCCACTGGTAGCCGATGTCGCGGGCCCAGGTCTCGAGCGTCGCGTCGTCATGGTAGTCGAGCACCGCGAGCGCTGCGTTCACCATCGCGCCGAAGGTGCCGGAGACGAAGTTCCCGGCCGGCTGCACGTTGGGCGAGATCGACGGGTCGAGGATCGTCTCGGCCATGTGGCGGCCGCTGTCGAGCAGGAAGGTCTCGCCACGGGCGAACCCCCAGTCGGTGACTACCTGCCAGTAGGTGTGCTTCGAGTTGTTGTAGTAGTCGTCCTTCTTGGTGATGACGGCGGTCTTGTTGCGGATCGAGCCGCGGTTCGCGACCGAGCCGTCATCGAACGTCCACGGCATCTTGTCGACCTTGTAGAACGCCTCCATCCAGGAGTTCATCGCGGCGCCGCCGAGTCCGCCGCGCAGCCACTGGTAGAACCGGCGGGTCTCGTCCCAGTTGTTGCCGCCGGCACCGGTGGTGTTCGAATACTCGTAGATGGTGCGGATGATGTCGGTCGCCGCCGGCTTCGGCGTGCGCAGCCCCGAATGGGCGGTGTAGGCATCGAGTTCGGCCTTGGTGATCAGCTTCCAGTGCCACACCTCGGCCTGGTTGTAGACCCAGGGCAGGGCGCGCGCGCCGAGCGGCGCCTCTCCCGCGTAGAGCAGCGCGACCGGATCCGCGGTCGGCGCGAGCGTCGGCGTGATGGTGAAGAAGCGGGTCTCGCTGCAGGCATAGGTCAGCGTGTAGGCGTATGCGTCGGCCGGGTCGAGGTGCGGCAGGATCCCGACCTCGGTCCGGCCGTCACCGCCCGCATCGACGGCGATCGGCCAGAAGAAACGGGCGAGCGGCAGTCCGAGGAGGACGCCGCGACCGCCGTCGACGCGGTTCAGTTCGAGGAAGCTCGGAATGGCGAATTCGCTCTCGGCAGTGCGGTAGCCGGTGGAGGCGTTGCCGGTGAACCAGGTGGCGCCGATGCGTGCCTGCACGCCCTCGCGGGCAAAGACATCGACGCCGAACCGCTCGATCAGCGGGACATAGCTCGACCAGTTGGGGTCGTAGCAGAGGTCGTCCTTCGTCTTCTTGGCGAAGGCCTGGTCGAACCGCGCGGTGTCGCCGCTGGTCGCGAGGGCCCCGGTCCACAGTCCCGGCGGCAGGCCGTCCTTGGTGGTCTGCGGCAGGCGGACCTCGAACGGGCCGGACTCGTTGACGAACCCGCGCCAGCTGAAGCCGCGATAGAAGAGGTGCTCGGGGAAGTTGATCGAGGTGTTGCGCAGCGACGCCGTCACCCGCGCCGTCGCCGAGCCCCGGGTCAGCTCGACCAGGAAGCGGGCGAACACGCAATCGGGGTCGGTGGAGTCGCTGCTCCGCGTGAAGCGGCCGTCCACCTGCACCTCGGCGCGGACCGGACCGTTGCGACGCAGCGCGACCGCTTCCTCGTGCCAGGTCCATTCGGCATCCGTGGCATCCCAGAAGTGCGGCAGGTTGCTCCGGGTGACGTCGAACACCTCGTTGCCGGCGAGCACGAAGCTGTCGAACAGACTGTCACCGGCGGGATCGAACTTCACCGTCACGACACCGGTGTCGACCGTCACCACGCTCCCCGCCATCGTCGCGAGCGCGGCGCCGCCGTGATTGCCGGCGCCCTTGTCGATCGAATACGCCGTCGAGATCGCGTCGGCGGCGAGGTCGGTCCGCCACTCGCACAGCGCCCACTTCACGCTGCCGTCCGGCCAGTGCGCGAGCGTCGAGAATTGCCCCTCGTTGGCGCCGACGATAGTCAGCTGCGGCACGCCGCCGACCTCCTGCACCTGTCCGATCGGCAGCGGGATCCCGACGCGCACCGGTTCCGCGGTCCGGTCGAGGGAGGGCGCGCCGGGGCCGGTCATCGCGCTCACTTCGAGCGGCAACGGGAAGATCACGCTCGGGGCAGTGCCGGGATCGTCGCCGGGATTGATCGCGTTGCAGACCGTCATCGAGCTGAGCCGCCCGGCGCCGCCGGGCAGCTTGACGTAGGCCTGCAGGTACACGGGAATGCCGGCGATGCCGGTGGGAAGGACCGTGGTGTAGCTGAAGCTGACGGGATCCATGTCGATCATCCCGCCGGCATCGAGGTCGGGTCCGAGATAGCCCGGGATCCCGAACGGCGTCAGATCGACGAGGTTGGTCTGGACACCCCACAACAGCAGCGGCGCCTTCGCTCCGGCGGGAAGGTTGCGCAGCTCGAAGCTGACCGTCTGCCCGTCGACCCACGTCGAGCATTCGAGGTACATCGGCCGTTCGCCGTCGACGAACGAGCCGACGCGCTGCTGCGCGGGGGCGGTCGCCTGCATCGTGGCGGCGACGGCCAGCGTGACGGCGCCGGCGCGGAGCGCCGCCCACAGGGAGTGCCGTTCCACGGCAATGGGGCGACGGCGCGGGGCGACGATGTTCCCGTCATGCGACGAGGAGGTGGACAGACCTGCTCGCAAGGCCGTCTCCTTCTCAGATTCCAGATGTCGGTTAGACGCGATCAGGCAGTCGCGGTCAGGTCGGACGGCGTACCGGTCGAACGACGGACCGGCGATCGCCGCGAACTCATCCGCGCCGGAGCAGCACGCGCGGGCAGAGCACGGCAGCGCCACCTGCGCGATGCCGGGCCGGAAAAGTAACCGCCCTCGTGGCGGCTGTTGCAGGGTATTCCCGTAATCGCCCCGGAGCTCGCCGGCATTCGATCGGAGTCTTGTTCTCGCCGCACGGCCAGGTGCGTGGCGGGGCCTCGGCCGGCTCGCGGTTTCGGCGGCACCGGCCCTCGTGCCGAAGCGGTCAGCGTGACCCGTGGACCTGACGTCCACCCGACCAGGTCGCGAGCACTCGAATCGCCCTCCAGGTCTCCGGAGTGACGGTCACCGGGTCGTTCGAGAGCAGAATGACATCGGCTCGCATTCCGCGCGCAAGCTGACCGAGATCGGCTTCGCGGAACGCCGCATGAGCGGCGGCGACCGTCGACGCCTGCAGTGCCTCGGCGGCCGTCAGACACTGCTCGGGGAGGAACGGGGCGGCAACGACATTCGCATGCGCGGCGACGTCCTGGTCGGGGTTGCGCCGCGTGATGCCGGCGGCGAGGTTGCGCAGCGGCGACAGCGGCTCGACCGGCGCATCGGTGCCGTTGCACAGCCTCGCCCCGGCCGCGAGCAGGTGGCGCCACGGGTAGGCGGTGGCCGCCGTCCGCGCGCCGCCGAGTCGCGCCGGCACCCACGGCGCGTCCGAGGTCGCGTGGCAGAACTGCACCGAGGCGATGACGCCGAGCGCCGCGAAGCGGGCGACGTCGGCGGGATCGACCAGTTGCGCATGCTCCACGCGGAAGCGGTGGTCGCGCGGCGCGTCGCGGCCGAGCGCGGCGGCATAGGCGTCGAGGACCATGCGGTTGGCGGCGTCGCCGATGGCATGCGTGCAGAGCTGGAAACCGCCGGCAAGTGCGCGGCGGGCGAGCGCGGTCAGCTCGTCGGCATCGATCAGCGGCAGGCCACGGTGGCCGCGTCGGTCGGCGTAGTCGTCGAGCAGCCAGGCGCCGCGCGAACCGAGCGCGCCGTCGGCGTAGACCTTGATCGCGCGCACGTCGAGGAAACCGCCCGGATCGAGGGTCGGGCCGGCGGCAAGCCGCTGGTCGAGCAGCGCAGCGTCGTCGCCGTCGAGCATCGCGTGGATGCGCAGCGTGAGCCGCCCCGCACGCGCCTCCTCCTCGAGCAACGCCAGTCGCGGTCCGCCGATACCGGCGTCATGGAGCGCCGTGACGCCGTGGCGCGCGCACTCGGCCAGCGCCAGCGCCAGCGCCTCGCGCTCCTCCGCCGGCGCCGGTTCCGGCAGGCGCGTGGCGACGAGGTCGACCGCACGATCGATCAGCACTCCGGTCGGCTCGCCGCGCGCGTCACGCACGATCTCGCCACCGGCAGGCGCCAGCGTCGAGCGATCGATCCCGGCCAGCGCCAGGGCGCGCGCGTTGACCAGCGCGGCATGGCCGTCGACGCGCTGCAGCAGGACCGGATGGTCGGGCAGCGCGGCCGACAGCTCCGCGTGATGCGGGAACTCCTGGACCGGCCAGTCGTTCTGGTCCCAGCCGTGGCCGCGGATCCAGCGGTCCTTGGTCGTCGCGGCCGCGCGCTGCACCGTGCGGGCGATCACCTCGGTGAAGCTGGCGGTGCCGGCGAGGTCGACCTCGCGCAGTGAATGGCCGAGCCCGAACAGGTGGGCGTGGGCGTCGATGAAACCGGGCAGCGCGACCGCTCCGGCCGGGGCCTCGACGAGGCGGGTTCCCGCGCCGATCCAGCTCGCGGCGTCGCCGCGGTCGCCGACGGCGACGATGCGATCGCCGCGCCAGGCGACGAAGCCGGCGGTCGGTCGCGCCGGGTCGAGCGTGCGCACGAGTTCGGCGCGCAGCACCACGTCGGCCGGCTCCGGCCTGGCCGCAGCGACGCCGGAGTCGGCGCCGCGGCCGAGCGGCGCGAGCAGCAGGAGCAGGAGGAGCAACAGCGGCGCAGCCATCACGGTCTCCGGCGAAGCGTGCCGGCTACCATACGCCGCTCCGCGCGCGCTCCCGCGCCGCGCCGTCGTCGGAGCAGCGCGTGAGCATGCACGAGTCGCCATCGACCCGCCGTTCGTTCCTCGCCGCCGTCGCCGCCGGCGCTGCAGTGCCGGCCACGCTCGCCTGCGCGGCCGCGCAGGCGACGGAACCGACCGCCGCGGCCGGCGGTGCGGTCGGCGCCGGCGGCGACGCACGCTGCATCGCGTCGGGCAATGGCCTCGCCGCCGTGGCCACGGCGTTGGCCGCGATGCGGCACGGGCAATCGCCGGTGGATGCCGCGGTGGCCGGCGTCAACCTGAACGAACTCGACCCCGAGGACGACTCCGTCGGCTACGGCGGGCTGCCCAACGAGGAGGGCGTGGTCGAGCTCGATGCCGCGGTGATGGACGGACCGACCCATCGCGCCGGCGCCGTGGCGTCGCTCCGCAACATCAAGACGCCGTCGCGGGTCGCCCTGCAGGTGATGCGTCGCAGCGACCATGTGCTGCTCGTCGGCGAAGGCGCGTTGCGGTTCGCCCGTGCCCATGGCTTCAGCGAGGAGAACCTGCTCACCGAGAAGTCGCGCAAGCTCTGGCTGCACTGGAAGGAGACGCTCTCGGCCAAGGACGACTGGTTCCCGCCGACCGCCGCGGAGATCGCCGCCGACCCGGTCCTGCGCGACCGGCCCACCGGCACCATCCACCTCTCGGCGCGCGACGCGCAGGGGGACCTCGGCTGCACCACGACGACCAGCGGGCTCGCGTTCAAGATCCCCGGCCGGGTCGGCGATTCGCCGCTGATCGGGGACGGCCTCTACCTCGACAACGAGGTCGGTTCGGCCGGCGGGACCGGCCGCGGCGAGGCGTCGATCCTCGCCTGCGGCGCTTTCGCCGTGGTCGAACGCATGCGGTCCGGTCGTGCGCCGCTCGATGCGTGCCTCGACGTCCTCGCGCGCGTGGTCGACCAGAGCCGGCGCAATGGCAACGCCGACGGCAGCGGCCGGCCGACCTTCAACCTATCGCTGTATGCGCTGGCGAAAGATGGTCGCTACGGATCGGCGTCGCTGATCGACGGACCGACCTTCGCCGTCGCCGATGCGGCCGGCCCGCGGCTCGAGCGGGGCGGTCACCTCTTCGCCTCTGCATCGCGCTGACGGCGGCGTGGCGCGGCCGTTCGGGGCCCTTGCTTCCCCGGCGCGGAGGACGTAGACCTTCGTCCGTCGTCGGCCGCCCGGTCCGGGTCTCCCGGACGCCGGAGCGCCGTGGCGCGGCACCGTCGGTGACCGCGCGGTTCCACGCGAAGCCGCAGCCGGGCGGCCGCGCAGCCGACGGTGCAGGGCCTCCGGAGGGGGGGCGCGAAAGGGAGCGATGGCGACGCGCAAGAAGGCGAGTGCGAGCGGCAGCCGGGCGGCCAAGGTGTCGCGGAAGCCCGTCGAGAAGACGGTTCGACGCAAGGCGACGCGCGCCACCCCGGATCGCGCTCTGGACGAGCGCGCGGACGAGGTGCGCGACGACGTCGCCGATGACGCGGAGGACGATGCGGTGAGCGACACGGCCGCCGAGGACGCCGGCGACGACGTCGACGTCGACGACGATCCGCTGCCTGTTCCCCGTCGCAAAGCGGTGCAGCGCGATGCCGGTGGCG
>Ga0194131_10008527_pt1 | contig 13294 bp, 16 predicted proteins | sample TA2KigO120mmetaG_FD_148631 | JGI IMG/M metagenome (GOLD analysis project Ga0194131, IMG submission 148631) | Freshwater microbial communities from Lake Tanganyika, Tanzania - TA2015053 Kigoma Offshore 120m | ecosystem: Environmental > Aquatic > Freshwater > Lake | place: Tanzania: Lake... | reverse complement strand
ACCACCATGCGGTGGTCCCTGGTTTTACCCCTGGGGCGGGTTAAACGCCTGAGGTGATGGAGGGCTCAGCCGAGGAGGATGAACCGCAGTCCACGAGAGAACGTCGTGGCGTGAACAGGCTGATTCGCGGAACCCTCGTTATTGGGACGCTGCTCGCATGGGGAATGGGGTGCGCTCGGCAGGCCGCTCCTGTCCCGTCGCCGCTCTCGACCACCCGGGCGCTTCACCTCCGAAAGTCCGAGGCTGACGCAGACGCCGTGCCAGGCAAGCACGACCTCAAGACCGGCCTCACCGAGGAGGCCTTTGCGCGGATGTTGATCGGGCGTCTCCAGCAGGCCGGCGAAAAGCGCCCCATGGCCTTCGAGGCCACCGGATTTGCCATCACCGTTGGCGAGTGGCGGCATCCGCTGCGCGGGCCTACGATGAGCTCCAGAAGGCGCGCACCAACGAAGAGCGCGAGGCCGTCGTGCGAAAGGCGCTGGCGTCGCTGGCCGTCAACGCGCAGGCCCGGCGGCTCTACTGGAGGGAAGCCGCCCCGCTCCTGGCGGCCGCGCTCGCGCCCCGTTACGGGCTCGAGGAACGGCGTTTCTCCGAAAAGGTGGCGGCCGGCCGCGAGCCGTTCCCGATCGTGCCGGCCGGCGCTTACGTGGCCTATGCCCTCGTGTTGAAGGAAACCGCCGTCCCACGCCTCGTGACCTTCGAGGATCTCAGCAACTGGAACGTGACGCTCAATGATGCCCGCCAGCGCGCCATCGCCAATTTGCGCCGCGGGCCGGCGCTGCACCTCGAGCCCGTTACCGAGGGCGCCTACGTCAGCGAGGTCAACGACGCCGGGGTGGCCGCGGAGTTTCTCAACCCCGCAAGCATTCGCGCCCTGCCGCTGAAAGGCGCGCCAGTGGTCCTCATCCCGAACGACGCGGTGATGCTCGTCGCGGACGCGAGCAACCCGAGCGCGCTGCTCTTCATGGCCAGGCGGTACGAGTATTACGGCTCGGTCACCGGCTTCCAGCCCTGCCCCGCGATGCTCCTGAAGGACGGCAAGTGGCGTACATTCGCCCCAACGCGCCCGCCAGCGGTGCGCGCGAAATTTCTGGGGATACGGCAGAGCGCGCTTGCCGAATGGCATGGAAGGCAAGTCCCGCTGCTCGAAAAATTCTTCGCGGCACGACGCCAGGATACTCAAGTTGCGCCCTTCAAACGCGGCACCACCCGCGCCGGGCAGCCCGTCACCTGGACTCGCTGGCAGCGCGGCGCCACGGTGTGCCTGCCCATTGCCGACTTCGTGATTTTCGTGGACGGCGACCGCCTGCTGGCCTCCGCGCCGTGGGCGCGCGTCCGCGAAGTTCTCGGGGAGAGGTTGCAGGCGACGGAGTTCTATCCGACGCGGTTCATCGCGGCCCGATAGCCCAATGCCGCTGAGCTGGCCACACTGGGCATCGCCTTACGGCTCCGTGAGACGGCGGCGAGTCAGCGCGTCGAGGAATGAAACCCGGGTGTCATGCACACCGCCAACTCCGCTTCTCGTACCGCTGGTCCCACTCCGAGGCGGCTAGATGCGCCGCCACGCCGACAATGCCGCTGGCAACCGCAATCTCAATCCACTCGCGCCTCGTCACGCCCGCCGTGACGCCCTCGCAAGGAGGGGACCGGCGCGCGACACCTGAAGAATTGGCAAGCATGATTTAGTTAGGGGATGCGCCCCATCGGTGAGCTGGCATGACTTGTTGGAGGACCTGGATATTGATACGGACCGCCACCCTGGTGCTGCTGGTCATTGCCGTCGTGATTGCCGCGGCCATCGCGAAGCCGCGCGTGCGGAGCGTCGCGCTCGACGACGGCGGACAGGCCCGCGTCGCCCTGACCCAGCGGCAGATTTTCGATGAGATCGAGGGTCAGGCCGGGCTTGACCTCGACCTGATCGGGGGCCTCGCCGCCCTCAACACCGCCCTTCAGCTCCCCGAGGAAGCCGGCGACATCAGCGGCGAAGCCTATCTGGGGATGCAGCCCGGCGCGGTTTTTGCCGTGGGGGATTTCTCCTACCTGCCGCTCAAGCGCAAGCAGATCAAGCTTGACATGGATTATTCCACCGTGGAAAACACCGACCGCTCCCGCGGCACCAACATTTTCACCGTCGACTATCCGCTGAGCCTGGAAAATAGGTTTGATCGCCCTGCGGGCTCAGACACCTAACGCTCGTAGGAATCCGCCCCTGGCCCGGCCGCCGCCAGGCGCGCGCCCCGCAAGATCAGCTCGATCAGCCGGGCGCCATCCTCAATGGGGCGGATGCCCAGCACGGCGTCCTGGCCGGTCGTCGTCTCCGTGACAAACGAGAATTCCCCGCGCGTGGTGCGCACCCGCGCCAGCCGGGCCCGCAGGAAGGCGTCGCGCACGAAGACCAGCGAGGTGACCTCGTCCCACGCCGCGCGCACTTCGCGCGTCTCGCACGTGTACGCCACCCCTTCGCGGGTCACGCGGATCGCCGTGGCGGCGCGGCGGCGGCGGCCCGTGTACTCGATGACCATGAGGAACAGCCAAGCCGGCAGGTAGCAGGCCGCCAGCGACATGAACAGCGGCGACCCCACCGTCAGAAACACCGTGCCTACGCCCAGCCCGGTCACGCCGGCCACCTGCGACGCGAACACCTCGCGGCGGGGTGGCTCCTCGGCGTAGCCGAAGCGCTCCTCGTCCTCCAAGAGCACGATTTCCCCGCGCAGCGCGTCGCGCATCCCGGAAACCTGCTGAAAACGGTCCGCCGGATCCAGCGACACGGCCTTCAGCACGATCTGCTCCATGCGCGGCGAAATCGACGGGTTCAGCCTGCGCGGCGGGGGGAATACGAACGGCGTTTCCGCCGGATCATGGCCGGTCAATAAGTGATGCAGCAGCACGCCGAGCGCGAAAATATCCGCGCGCGGGTCGGTTTGCTCGCGCCCGTACTGCTCCGGCGCGGCGAAGCCCGGCGTTCCCATGATCACCGTGTCGCGCGACTTTCCCAAAGAAAAAAAGCGCACGATCCCGAAATCGATCAACTTGATCGTGCCGTCCGCGCCGAGCATGCAATTCGACGGCTTGAGATCCCGGTAGATGATTCCCTTGCTGTGCAGATACTCGAGCGCGTCGCAGATTTGCACGGCCCAGCCGGCCACCTCGTCCTCCGCGACGGTGCCGACGGCCTCCAGCGTGTCGCCGTCGACCAGCTCCTCGACGAGGCAGCGGCGTCCCTCATACACGAAATGATCGGTGACCCGCGGCAAATTCGGGTGCGACATCCCGGAAAGGATCTCCGCCTCGCGCTCGAACTGTGCCACGATGGCGCGGCGCATCGACTCGTCCCCCACCCACTCGCGCATGTGCTTGAGCGCGTAGCGGCCCGGCAGGCGAGCGTCGCGCACCTCGTACACGATGCTCATCCCCCCCTCGGCGACCAGCCGAACCACCGTGTAGCGCCCGTCGAGGACGGCGCCCGGGGAAAGCAGCCCGGTCACGGCGCCATCTGCCGCGGCTCGATCGTCAGCCGGACGTCGCCCACGCTGCTAAAAGGCGTGGAGGGACTCAGCGCGATTGCCCCGGGGATCCCCGCGCCGTGCACCGTCCACCCTTCGAGATCGGAGTCCAGCAGCACGCCCAGCACGTACAGCCCCTCCGGCAGTCCGTCCGCGTGGAAGCAGCCGTCCGCGTCAGTGCGCACCGCGGTCAGCGGATGCAGGTCGTCGGGCCGCGGCACGTAGGCCATCTTGCGGGCCAGGTCCTGCTCGGTGGCGAGCATCGAGTGGACGAAGCGCAGCATCGCCGCCTGATCCGTCGGCACCTGGCTCCACCACAAGATCTCGCGTGACGAGAAAATCCGCACCGGCACGTCGGCCAGAGGCTTGCCGTTGAGCAGCAGGCGGCCCTGTATGGAGCCGTTGCGCATCTGATACGTGGTTACCTCGCTGCGCGCCTGAATCGTGCGTCGTGCATCCCGCGTGGAGCGCGCGCGCATGCGGTCGGCCCAGGCCGCATCCCCGTGGTGCTCGAACGCCAGGGCCAGCCACTCGTAGCCGAAGGGGTTGAGCGGCGCGAACCGCGCGGGGTCGGCGAAAGCGTTCACGTGGCGCAGGTAGCGCGCGTCTGGCGCCATGCGGAGGATGTTCCACAGCGTGCTCATGGCCATCCACGGGGGCGCCGTGCGCGACTCTGAGTAGGCCACCAGCCGGGCCATTAACGGCTCGGGATCCCAGCGGAAGAGCGCGTCCGCCGCGTACAGCGTGTGCGCGTGGGAGGCCGCGAGGCTGTTGGGACGCTCGCGCACGAAGCGCTCCAGGCGCGCCACGTTGTCCGGAGTAAGGGCGTCGGGGAGGTGCAGGCGGTAGGTCCCCACGTCGCGCCCGTCGGCGTTTGGCGCCAGCACCACCGCGGTGCGCGAGAACGACTGGGTGGGAATGAGGCCGGCCGCGCGCTGCACGGTGAGGCCGTACTGCCACGAGGCGGCCACCCGCGTCTCCACGTAGTGGGCGTAGACGAGCAGCCAGCCGCTCAACATCCCCGCCACCACGCCGCCGATCACCACCAGCAGGCGCACCCGGGCGGGGTTCGCGCGGTAGCCCAGCGAGGCCACCAGGAAGGCCAGCGCGAGGCTCGCCATCACCACCACGAAAGCCAGCGTCTGCCACAGATACGACGGGGACACGCTGGAGAAAAAGGCCAGCGCTTCGGTGTAGTGCAGGTTGAAGCGCGAGAACACCGACGACACGTAATTCACGCCGCGGTCGCCCAGGTAGATCGCCGCCAGCACGCCGTAGAAGGCGGTGGCTATCGCCGCCGCGCCGCGCAACGAGCGCGCGGTCAGCACTACGAACGCGCCGCCGCACAACGCCACAATCCCGACCTGAATCGCCGGGTGCAGCCACGCGGCCAGCACGCCGCGGGTGAAGCCGTAGGGGATGGCGTAGGCGGCCACCAGCATCCCCAGGCCGGCGTACAGGGTGAGGGCAACCATCCCCAGGAAGAATCCGGCCACGCTCCACGGGCGCAGACGCGCGCCCGCGCGCAGATCGTGGACGAGCGCGCCGGCCCCCAACAGCCGCACGCCGATGAGCCAGACCGCGAGCAGTGGCACGGCGATAAGCAGCCAGTCGACGGCCGGGTGGATCACCACCGAGTCGAACCACGCGGGGAACGCGCGGATGAGCATCAACTGGCGGTGCGGGGTGAGCGCAAGGCTGCCTTCCCACAGGAAGTGGATCACGCTGGCGCCCAGGATGAACGCCGAGGTTACCGATAATCCCGCGAAGGCCGTGCCGCCCAGGCCGGCCGCGCGCCAGAACGCGCCGGCGGTGGCCGGAACCGGCCTGGGGCCGCCCAGGATCGCGCCGGCAAGCCACTCCAGACCACCGCGCAGGCGCGCGCCAAAGCGGCGGCCGCGCTTCTGGCGGGCCACCGCCTCCAATGAGCGCTTGACGGTGACCGCGGTGAAATCCTCGGGCAACACCGGGGTCTCCAGCGCCGCAACCCGCTTCTGCAGGCCGAGCAGGGCGTCGCGCTCGTGGCGGCAGGGGATGCAGGCGTTGACATGGCGCTCGACATCGGCCGAAGCCTCGCCGTCGAGCAGTGCGGACAATTCGTCACGAACCTCGGCGCAGTTCATCGCTCGCCCCCCCGCAGACACTTGAGCAGGTGCTTGCGCGCCGCGTTGAGCCGCGACTTCACGGTGCCCAGCGGGACCCTGAGGATGTCCGCCATCTCCTGGTAGGAAAGCTGCAGGTAATCGCGCAGCAGAATCGAGGTGCGCTCGAGGTCGGACAGGCCGGTGAGCGCCTGCCGCATGGAGAGATCGCTGTCGATGCGCTCTTCGAAGCGGTCGGTGTCGGCGAGGAGCGGCTCGGGAAGCGCGTCCTCGGCGCTCAGCAGGGGCCGCCGGCCCTTCGCGCGCCGGGCGTTGCGGCACAGGTTCACCACGATGCGCAGGAACCACGAGCGGAAGGAGGTGGGCTCGCGCAGCGTGTGGATGCGGGTGAAGACCACGATGTACGCCTCCTGCAATACGTCCTGCGCCTGGTGCGCGTCGTTGAGGTGCTGGCATGCCAGGCGCCAGCCCGCGTCGCGCACCAGGTCGATGACGGCCTCAAACGCGGCGGGGTCCTCTGCCTTGATCCGCTCCACGAGGTGTGCCCAAATGGGCGTCTCGGTTTTCTCAGCGGGGCGCGCCACGGGCAGCGCCAACGCCATGGATCGCACGGTCGTACCTCCGGTCCCGGGGGTCTCGTCGCTCACGATGACCTCTCCACCCTGGGTTCCAGTTGTACGTGTCGGGCGCGCCACGAAAGGTTCGGTGGAGACTTCAGCGGGCCGTGGCGGAGCGGCATGGCCGCGAACGCCGTGTCCAGCGGACCGTGCAGGTTGGGAAGGTTGTGGAAGACCGCCTGCGCGGTGGTCAGCCACGCGTCCGCCAGCACGACGCCGAACAGGACGCGCGCCAGGGGGCGGTACAGGGTCAGGCTCAGGCGGCCGAACGCCGCCGCCACCGCGATGTCGAAGCAGGCCCAGGCGTACTTGAGCCATCGCGCGCGGTCGCTGGCCAGCAGCACGAGGATCCACACGATCAGCGCGGGGGCGGCTTTCCAGATCCCCCGGGGGACGCGGCTCAACAGCCGGTCCACGGTCTCCCGGACGAAGCGGTCCGGACGGCCGCCGGCAAAGGCCTCAAGCACCTCGCGGACCGCGCGGCGCACCTGGGCGGAGATGGACCTGTCGGGCCACAAGATCTGAAGCCAGTCGTAGCCGTGCGGCGCGAGATCGTCCACCAGGCGTTGCGCGCCGCCAAAGAACGCCACGCCTTTGCCCTTCGCGGGACTCTTTTTCACTGTGGTCGCTGGACCTGGGGTGCTCGGTGCAGATTGGCGCGCCGGACGTAGGCCCTCACCGCGTCGCCTTCCGGGGTAGGAAGAGCCGGGCTCGGGGATCTGGAACGACGTTGCGTTCCAGTCATACTGCCCGAGCAGGCGAAGCACTTCCGCTTTCACGGCGATACTGGTTCGGTGCGGCGTGGGGCCGGTCATTCATGGAGGAGTCGCGCGGGGGCTTGCTTAATGCACGCGGACACATTTACAAGGAGGCTGGTACAGATGGCCGACAACAATGCAGTGGTAACCGTTTTTGACTCGCACGACGCCGCCGAAGCCGCCGTGAAGGAGCTGGTCACGTCCGGCTTCGATGCCAAAAAACTGTCCATCGTGGGCAAGGACTATCACACCGAGGAGCACGTGGTCGGCTTCTACAACACCGGCGACCGCGTCGCGTCGTGGGGCAAGTTCGGCGCGTTCTGGGGAGGCCTCTGGGGCTTCCTGTTCGGCTCGGCGCTGTTCTTCGTGCCGGGCGTGGGCCCGATTCTGGTGGCCGGCCCACTGGTGGCCTGGATCGTGGCCGGGCTCGAAGGCGCCCTGGTGGTCGGCGGCCTGAGCGCTCTGGGCGCCGCGCTGGTCAGCATCGGCATCCCGAAGGACAGCGTGCTGCAGTACGAGACCGAGATCAAGGCGAGCAAGTTCCTCCTGGTGGCGCACGGCACGCCCGACGAGGTCAACAAGGCGAAGGACATCCTCAGCCAGAAGCACGCCGCGACGACCCAGGTGTTTGAGAAGATCAACACCGAGACGACGAAGCAGCCGGCCACCGCCACGGCTTAGTGGCGCGCGGCACAAGTAGCTTCGCCTTACGGGACAACGACTGACCCGGGCGTGTCGCGCGGCACGATCAAACCGAATTGGGGCTAAGTGGTCCGCGGCAGAAGTCTGATCATGGATTGGAGCCACGGGCGCGGACCACTTAGGCTGCTCTTGCCTGAAAAAGGCCCGCGAGTGCTCGCGGGCCTTTTTTGTCTGGCAGGGGATATCCGCGAGGATACGCAATTTGGAGGATGTCATGGGTAAGCTGCAGCCAGAACGCGCCGCGCTCGCGGTCATCGATATGCAAGAGGGGTTCCGCGCCGTCATTCCCGACTTTGACGCAGTGGCGGCGCGCATCGCGAAAGCCGTGCAGGGCGCGCACCTGCTCAACGTGCCGGTGGTGGTCACCGAGCAGTATCCGCGCGGGCTGAAGCAGACGGCCGCGGAAATTCGCGGATGCCTGAACGGCGTCGCTGTGCTGGAAAAAATGACCTTCTCCTCGTGCGGCATCGAGGCGTTCGGCAGCGAACTGCGCGGGCGGCAGGCGCGGCAGGTGCTGGTCTGCGGGATCGAGGCACACATCTGCGTCACCCAGACGGCGCTGGATCTTATCGAAGAGGGATACGAAGTGCACTTGCTGGTGGATTGCATCACCTCGCGGGATCCACGCAGCAAGGAAATTGCCCTGGCGCGCCTGCAGCCGGCCGGCGCGATTGTTTCGTGTTTGGAGATGGCGCTGTTCGAATTAATGAGCACCGCCGAGTCTCCGCAATTTAAAGCGGTGCAGGCGCTCATTCGGTAAATTCTCGTGGTCCGTCGATTTCTGCTGCTGTACTTTGGAATGGCGCTGGCCGGAGTGGCGCTGGTGTCGGTGCTGTTGGTCGCGTTTACCGGAACCCAGGGAATTCCACCGATGCGACTCGCGGAAAGCACCGTCGAAGCCCGCCTGCGGCGCATCAACGAGAATCATCTACGCTTGCAGCTGGCCATCGCGCGCGACGTCACGCCCCTGCTGGGATTGCCCGGGCGGCCGGCTGAGGCCGATCTGGAGGCGGTGCTCGCGCGGCGAAAGTCGCTCGCCTCGCTGGCCTGGATCTCAGGCGAGGAGCGGATTTTCGCCGGTAACGTCGATGCGACGCCGCTCGGCGAGCCGCTGAGATTCACTCGTTCGGACACGACCGTGATCGAGGCCGCGCTTGACCAGGCACCCGCGGTGAAGGCGCTGCTGGGAGGCCTGCCATCCGAGCCGGGCCTCTTCGACGTGCTGCTTGACGGGCAGGGCGGCGTGGTGGCGAAATCCGCTCCTGACGGGCAGATTGCCGGCACCATCGAGCCCTTTCCGAATGATTCCAATGGCACGGTGTAATCCGGTCTCTCACTCTATCGGGTTCGGCAGCGCTGGCTCAAGGAAGTGAAGCTGGGCTTGCTCGTGCAGCAGCAGGTGATGCCCATCAATCGCGGGCTGCCGCCACTGGCCGCGCTGGGCATCCTGGCCGGCTTCATGGCGCTGGGCGCGTGGCTGGCCGCCGCGCACGTCACCCGCCCCATCCGCGAATTGCGCGCGGCGGCGGCGCGCATTGCCGAAGGCGGGCACGTCAAGCGCTTGGAGATCGACACCCGCGACGAGGTTTCGGCCCTGGCCAGCGATTTCAACAAAATGGCCGAAATTATCGCGCAGCGCGAAAAGGAACTGACCGACAAGAACGCCGAGCTAGCCCGCTCCTCGGAGCTGAAAAGCCAGTTCCTGGCCACCGTATCGCACGAGCTGCGCACGCCGCTGACGGCTATCGTGGGATATTGCCAGGTGCTCAAGGACGGCCTGCAGGGGCCGGTGACCGACGGACAAACGGAAGTGCTGCAGCGCATCGCGCTCCAGGCCGAGGGACTGGTCCACCAGATCAACCAGCTCCTCGACGTCACGCGCATCGAGGCGGGCCGCATGGAGCTCGCGCTGGAGCGGGTAGTGCTTGCCGAGGCGGTGGAGCAGGCCTACAAGGCAGTGGAGCCATCGCTCAAGCAGAAGTGGCTGCGCTTCGACCTGGAAATGAGCGGCGACCCGGTGGTGGTGGCGGCGGATTTCGAGCGGCTGCGCCAGGTGTTCACGAACCTCCTCAGCAATGCGGTGAAATTTACTGAAAAGGGCGGCATCACGGTTACCATCCGCACCGTGGAAGGCGTCGCCGAAGTGGTCGTGGACGACACCGGCTGCGGCATTCCCAGGGAGCAGCAGGAAACAATTTTTGAGGAATTTCGCCAGGCCGACGAGGGCGCCCGCCGCAAGCACGGCGGCAGTGGCCTGGGGCTCGCCATCGCGCGCCGCATCGTGGAGATGCACGACGGCACCCTCACCGTCGCCAGTGAGCCCGGCGTGGGTGCCACCATCACCGTGCGCATCCCCATCAAGACGGAGGCCAGCCGCCCGTCGCGCCTGGAGACGTTTCGCGCCTCGCGAGCCAGGGCCGCGTGCTCGTGGTGGACGACGAAGGGGACATCGTGGAAGTCCTCCGCACCTACCTGGAGCGCGAGGGATATGAAGTACAGGTGGCGCGCGACGGGAAGGCCGCCATCGATCAGGTGACCCGCCAGGCACCCGACGTACTCGTGCTGGACGTGATGCTACCCCACGTCGACGGGCTCAACGTGTGCCGCGAAATTCGCAAGACCCGCAATTTGCCGATATTGATGCTGAGCGCGCGGGGCGACGATCTGGACAAGATCGTGGGGCTTGAGATGGGCGCCGACGACTACATGACCAAGCCCTTCAACCCGAAGGAGCTGGTGGCCCGGGTGCGCGCCATGTTCCGTCGCTTGAAGATGGCCCCCGACGACGCCGAGGTCATCGTGCGGCGCGGCCTGCGCATCGAGGTGGCCGGCCAGCGCGTGGAGCTTGAGGGAAGCCCGCTGGCGCTCACTCCCCTGGAGTTTTCACTCCTGCGGGCGCTGGCCGGCAATGCGGGGAACGCAATGACCCGACAAGATTTATTGAACCGCGTGTGGGGCCCCGACTTCTTCGGCGACGAGCGCACGGTGGACGTGCACATCCGCCACCTGCGGGCGAAGCTGCAGGAGGTCAACCCGGGGCCTTCCTACATCACCAGCGTGTGGGGCGTGGGATATAAATTCGAGGCGTGAGATGATTGACGACGAGGCACGCATTCAAGCGCTGACCGCAGAAATGTCATTGCATGAGGGTGCCAGTCTGATCAACTTGTGTCCGGGCTGAGATTTCAGTCTACCGGCTGACTACATCGCGTTCTTGAGATACGCAAACGGGGGAGAAGGCCTGGTCTGGGGGAATTTTCTTCGTCTGTGGCGTGGCGATGACCGGGTCGCGTTCAATCGCGAGTACGAGGCAGATACATGGGCACCCGGGCATTTTTTCTTCGGGGGGAATGGGGAGAAGGCCTGGCTTTCGACACTTCAACCGACCTGGGAGTCGTGGAAGTGTCCTTCATCGGAATGTCCAGGGAGGATGCGTTGCCCTGTGGAGCCTTTCTTGAGCGAGGCGGTACGGCCTTCGAAACGTGCGGCACTGACCGGGACACCTGTGGAGATTCCTTTCTCGCCTTTCATGAGCGAGGCGGTACGGCCTTCGAAGCATGCGGCACTGACCGGGACACGTGAAACACAACCGCCGATGGCGGGTCTGTACTGTGTGAAACCCGCATAACCGCGGAGATTCTGGAGGGATTTTCCCCCATGCTTCGCTTTCTGGAAAGCTTGTTGGATCAAATGGCGCAGCACGTGCTCATGCCCCTGGTGCTCGCCCTCCTCATCCTGGTGATTGGCGCTCTGCCGTCGCAGAACGGCGCTGCGCTCACGACGCGACCGGCCGTCAGCTCGGCGGTGGATGACGCGATGAGCGCCTCCCAAGAATTGATGGTCTTGCGGTCGATTCGAATCCAGTAGGGAGGCCTGGGCGCGGTGAACGTGCCCGCATGCTGTGTCTCCGCTGCGGTACCCGGTGCCGCCAGGCTTCTCGTTCGACGCGGAAGCCCAAGGCCGCACCGTCCGAGCCAACGAAGCCGTTCGGTGAGGTGCCGGCCCTCAGTAGATGCGCTCGCCGCGTCGGTCTCTCGGTCCTTCCTGGACGTCGGGGACACGCTCGGCGTTGCGCTGGAGTCCGACGTGGTTGCTCGCCCTCTTTCGAACTCGCCGAGCAGGTGCGCGACGGCTTGATCGACGAGTACTTCCCCCGCCTTGACGGCATGGAGCAGTTCATCGGAGGCAATGCCGCCGAGTACGTCGCCTTCCTCGGGCGGGTCGAGCACAAGGAGGCCGACGTCATCGACCTCGCAAGGCGAATTCGAGGGGCGCGTCCTACCTCATGCGGATGCAACAATGGTTCGATCGCGCCTTTGAGTGTGCCCGTTTCCCGAGAGCGGGGACGAGGCGCTGGAGGCCGCCGAAGCCGCCATGGAGGAAGTCGGGGACATCGACGCCGAGACGCGCGCGCCCGCCGTGTCCGATCGCCTCGGCCTCCGAGGCCAGGTGCACCCGCCGCTGGCGTTCATCCAACAACGGCAGCATCACTTGGAGTTTGCGTGAAAGGGCAGCCTCGTCGACACTCGCGCTCATGCTCGAGGCGTTCTCTGTTGACCGCGCGGAATCCTCCGTTTTAATAGTCTCCCGCGAACACCAATGAAGGCCTGTATGAAGTTGTTATTTCGTGCCTAGCTCTTAGTGGTCCGCGCCCGGGGCTCCAATTCATGATCAGACTTGCGCCGCGGACCACTTAGGCACTGAAAAGAATTAGCCGCAATCTCTGCCCGTCTTGGCCCGGCCCTACCGGACCAAGACAGCGAAACGAAGCATGAGCTTGTTTCACTACGGCCACTTATTCCTTTGCTGCGCCCCGAATGTTCGAGATGATGGTCGAATACTTCGATTCTATCCCCATGCCGGTGGATGACATGTCGAAGCCGCCGACTTTGTTGGGCGCAAAAGTCATCGTGTGACCGGCTCCGTCGTCGAAGCGGACGCCGCCGTTGTCGAGCTTGTTGAAGTTGCCGCTATATTGCGAGCCGTCGTAACGGGTCAGTCGGATCTTGCCCTTATGGTCGGGATCCGCTTCCAGCACGGCTCTGCGCTTTCCTCCGATATTGGGCTCGGTGTTGATGGTGAGCCTGTCGTCCTGTCGCGTGATGTCCCCGGTGCCGTGAATCTTTGGGAAGCGAATATTGACCTTGAAGTCGAACTCGCTTTTCCCCTGCGGCACCATTGAGGTGGGGAGCTGGTCGAGCGGGCTGGCCGTCTTCGCGTCACTCTCGCGCAGTGTGCTGCGCAGGCTGTGGGTGAACGCCTGCTCGCTAGACTAGGAGGCACCTGCTCGTGCGGTTCGGCGCCCTTCTCCTGGGGTTTTGCGTGTGAGACGGGCTGAGTGCGGGGCGGCGGAACCGGCATGTAGACAGGCATGTTTCGGGAAACGTTGTGAATCATACGCCATCCTTGGAGCACCCGCGGGCCTCAATTTGCAGATCGGCATGTTAAAGTTTCCGGTGATGGACTTGCCAGTAGTTGATCTTCCAGCGCTCGCTACGGGGCAGGAACTCCCCGACGCCAGTAAAGCCGGTTTGGCTGTGTGCTCCCGACGCCAGTAAAGCCGGTTTGCGCTGTGTGCTCCCCGACGCCCAGTCAAGCCCCCCTACGCCCAG
>Ga0194131_10008524_pt1 | contig 13297 bp, 15 predicted proteins | sample TA2KigO120mmetaG_FD_148631 | JGI IMG/M metagenome (GOLD analysis project Ga0194131, IMG submission 148631) | Freshwater microbial communities from Lake Tanganyika, Tanzania - TA2015053 Kigoma Offshore 120m | ecosystem: Environmental > Aquatic > Freshwater > Lake | place: Tanzania: Lake... | reverse complement strand
TCTTTCGACGGCACTTCGGAATGAACACCACGTGATATTTGCAGTCCCACTTACTATGGTTTAGACTTTGGTTTTCGTCCATCAGGATTCTCCTTTCGTGTGCTTGGCGGCTCACGTTTGGAGTTTCCCTGATGGACTCCCGGAAATGTCAAACTGCTACTGCCACCCCGGCACAGCCGGGGGGCCTCTTACGTTAGGCTAGGCGGGGCAGGGGCGACGATGCCGGAGATCTGGCGAGCCGCGTTCGCAGCGTGATCGGGGTCGGGTTCGATACGCGACCCGCGGGCTGAAACGGTATCGACCCAGCTTCAACCCGGATTTTGCACCAGAGCCGTTGTGTCTACACACAGCGACCCGAGCGCCGACTCAAGGGCCGGAATGGTAGGGGCGGCTCCGGCCGCGCCATAACGAATCGACACGCCGATTCTCGATAACCTTATTGACCACGACAATTGGTCTTGACAACCAGGACCACGTTAGTATATTACCGATGCTGGGAGCCAAAATGGAAATTCCGGCTGAACGCGTAACTCCCACTCTGCGGCATCCATGCAATCGAATTCTACCTCATGACCAATCGGTTCTTCGCCTACTGGGTCTACGGCGGCTCTCTATCCGGTATGCTCCTTTGCGCGCTCCTGCCGGCGCTCGCCGCTGTCTGGCCCCCATCCATGCTCGCCGTCTTCGCCCAATTGCCGGTCTACATGCTGCACCAGTGGGAAGAGCATGACGCCGACCGCTTCCGTCGCTTTGTCAACCAGAATGTTGCCAAGGGCAGGGAAGCGCTCAGCCCCGCCGCCGTCTGGGTCATCAACGTGCCCGGCGTCTGGGGCGTTAACCTGGCGTCTTTCTATCTCGCGTTGGAGGGCGGCGTCGGCTGGGGGCTCATTGCCATTTACCTTACGCTCGTAAACGCCACGGTCCACATCCTGGCCAGCCTCGCCACCCGTACTTACAATCCAGGCGTCATCTCCGCAATTGCACTATTCCTGCCCGTCGGCATCTGGTCCTGGCTCACTGTCGTTGATACAGGGCAGGTGCAAGCCACCCACCATACCGTCGGCCTCGGCGCGGCCATCCTCATTCACGTCGCCATCGTGGCACATGTCAAACTGCGCGCCGCGGTGGTGGAAAACAACGAATGATGTGCCTTGGCGTTCGGAACTGGTTCTTCTGCCGGCTCTGGTGCAATTCCGAGTCAAACCAAACTCGGTAACGGCCGATGTCTCGTATCGAACTCGACTGCTATCACGCAGCCAGCGCGGCTCGCCAGATCTCCGGCATCGTCGCCCCTGCCCTGCCTAGTTTGCCAAATTTGAATTGCCCTTTCTTGATCTTCTCCGCCAGTTCGATACCGCTGATCACAATGGTCGCCGACTCAAGGCTCTTGAGTCCCAGCATCGGCCGCAACCGCTGTTTCATCCTTCGATGGCACTCGGTTGCCAACCTTCCCAGACCGCCGACAACCAAGCCCACAGGAACCGATCAGCGGCCGTCAGCTTCGGCCGCTGCACCGACCGTTGCAGAACACCGAGTTGATGGCGGAGGGCCAGAATCTCAAGCTGACGCGCCGGTCGCTGGCGAAAGAAAGCCAAGAAAGCCGCCGCCAGCGCCACCAACGGAGGCGAACAAGGGAATCGAAGGAAGAAGGGCAACCCTCAATTTATCAGCAACTTCGAGGTTTGCGAGAACCACAATCAACGCAGCCCGGCCCTCGGATCTGCCAAGTTGGAGCGAGCTCTGCCGGCGCATTGGCCTTCGCAAACCGGCACTCCTTAGAGTTAGCGACACGGGCGACTCCCCCTTTGCCGCCCGCATCTGGCGGCCCGTTGTCGTCACGCCCGCTGCCACGCTCGCAGGCCTTCCCGCCGATCAACTCGAAGCGATTCTCCTGCACGAACTTGCACACATCCGCCGGGCCGATTACGCCGTCGAACTCGCTCAGCGCATTGTCGAGACGATATTTTTCTACCATCCGGCCGTTTGGCTGCTTTCGTCCGCCGTGCGTGCCGAACGCGAACAGGCCTGCGATTACGCAGCCGTGCAAGCCGGCGCCGATCCCGCCGCATTTGCTCGCGCGCTGATGACGCTCGAAGAGTTGCGTGCGCCACAGCTCGCGCTTGCGGCCTCGTCGGCTAGCGTGCCTGCGCGAATCCGGCGCCTTCTCGGCCAAGACCGCAATAACAACAGCCTCGTGCCTCTGCTCGCGGTCGTGGCAGTGCTCGCCATCCCTGCGGTCGCACAAGTCACGGCCTACACGCTTTGGTTGAAGGAAGACGTCGCCTACATTATCGAGGCCCCGGAGCGAGCCGCCTTTCAGCGCCTACGGACCGATGCGGAACGCGAGAAGTTTATCGAGCAGTTCTGGCAACGCCGAGATCCAACTCCAAACACGCCGCATGAGAATGAGGCGAGGGAAGAGCACTACCGGCGAATTGCGTATGCCAACGAACGCTTCCCAAAAGACGGCACCGCCGGTTGGAAAACCGAACAGGGACGCACGTACATCAAGTTCGGCCCGCCCGACGAAATCGAATCGCATCCTCGCCAAGGTTACGAACAGTGGCGCTATAAAGAGATCCCCAACGTCGGCACCAAGGTGATCTTCGAATTCGGCGAGCGCCGCAGAATGCAGGCGCCACCGCCTCCTCCGCCACCTCCTCCTCCGCCCAAGAACGAAGACAACGCCGCGCGACTCCAGCGAGAACTCGAACGGCAGCAGCGTCAACTCGAACTCCAGCGCGCCGAAAACGACGCCTTCCGCGTGAAACAGGAACTCGAACAACGGAGCGCGCTTGTCGGCGAACTAAACGCCCAAGTCATCCAACTCCGCCAGCAGGTCCGTCAATTGGGTGAAGACGCCACCGACGTGCAGCGCCTGAACCAAGACATCCAGCGCCTTGAGCAGGAGATCGCACGCCAACGGCCCCAGTAGTATGTGGTAGCATTCCCCGAATGCTCTCCCGTCGCACGTTTCTCAGTTCCCTGGCGGCTCTCGCGCAACCCCGCAAGCCCGGCAAGTATAACGTCCTCTTCATCGCAATCGACGACCTGAAGCCAAATCTCGGCTGTTACGGCGATTCACTCGCCATCACGCCGAACATCGACAAACTCGCCGCGCGCGGTCTAACGATGACGCGCTCCTACTGTCAGCAGGCCGTCTGCAGTCCGACGCGAACTTCGCTCCTACTGGGACGCCGTCCCGACACGACGAAGATCTACGACCTTCAGCATCACTTCCGAGGCGTACTACCCGACGTCGTCACGCTGCCGCAACACTTCAAGAACAACGGCTACGTCACCGCGGGCCTGGGGAAGATCTGGCACGGCGGACTCGAAGACGGTCGGTCATACACCATCCCACATTGGGTTCCGCAGAGCCCAGGTGAATGGGGCTCGGTTGAAAGCGCTACGTGGCAGTCTCGCCGCGAAGCCGCCGTCATCGCGGCCGGCTGGCGGACACCGGCCAACGAACAGGCCGCGCAGAAAAAGAATCGCAAACAGGCTAACCGCCCCCACGTCTTCGAAAACCCAGATGTCGCCGACAACGAACTACCCGATGGCAAGACCGCTGATCAAGCCGTCCGCGCCATCGCCAAACTGAAGGACGAACGCTTCTTCCTCATGGTCGGCTTCTCGAAGCCGCACCTGCCTTTCATCTCGCCGAAACGCTATCTGGACATGCACGCGAAAGAGAAATTCTCGCTCGCGAAGTTCCGTCAGCCGCCAGCCGGGTCGCCCGAATTCGCCGGCCACGTCAACGGCGAATTGCGCACCTACAAAGGTGTGCCCGAGTCCGGCCCGATCCCCGAACCGCTCCAGCTCGACCTCATTCGCACCTACTACGCCGCCGCTTCCTACACCGACGCACAGATTGGCAAGGTCCTCGATTCGCTCGACAAAAACGGCCTGCGCGAATCCACCGTTGTCATCCTATGGGGCGATCACGGATGGCATCTCGGCGATCACGGTCTCTGGCACAAACACACCAATTTCGAACAAGCCACTCGCACGCCTCTGATCCTCAGCGTTCCCGGCGCAAAGACCTCGGGCCGCAAGTCCGCCGGCTTCACCGAATATGTCGACATCTTCCCCACGCTTACCGATCTATGCGGCCTGCCGCCATCGACCGGCCTAGAAGGCATCAGCTTCGCGCCGCTTGTCGACAACCCCGACAAGCCGTGGAAGAAAGCGGCTTTCAGCCAATATCCACGCGGGTCGAAAGAACATGGCGAACTGATGGGCTACTCGATGCGCACCGATCGCTATCGCCTGACGCTTTGGAAAAAACGCGTCGGCGGCGCCGAAGTCGCGGCCGAACTCTACGACTACGAAAAGGATCCCGACGAGCGTCAAAATCTGGCCGCCGACAATTCGTACGCGGCCGCTCTGAAAGACCTTCGCGCCCAGTTCGACGCGGGCTGGCGCGGCGCCCTGCCGCGTTAAGCCAAGCGGTGCAAGTAGCGGTCGATCGCCGCGATCTGCTCTTCCACGCGGCTTCGATCGCGCGCATCGGGCGCGAGCGCCAGGTACTGCTCGAAGTCCGATTTCGCCGCCTGATACTTGCGCAACTCCACGTTGACGGCTCCGCGCAAAACGTAGCTGTCCGCATCGCTCGGAGATGCTTCGAGCAGCAAATCCAAAATCGACGCGGCCTTCTTGTAGGACTTCGAACGCAGATAGATGGACCGCAAGTTGTTGAGCATGCGGATCACGATTTGCTGGTTGCTCACGGCATCGAGAATCCCCGGCGACGCCGAGAAATCCATGCCCGAGACCTGCCGGGCGAGATCGAAACATTGCTCGTCGTCCAGGAACTGGCCGTTGTTGAAGACATCGATGAACGTGTGAAAGTCGTCGTCGTCGTACCGCACGAGGAAATGACCGGGAAGACCGACTCCGCTCACCGGAAGTTCCAGCCGCTCGGCGATTGAAAGATACACGACCGCGAGCGAGATCGGAATTCCCGACCGAGACGCAATCACTTCGTTGATACAGCTGTTGCGCGGATTGTAGTAATCGGTCTGATTGCCCCCGAATCCCTGCTCGCGGAAGAAGAACTCGTGAAAGACTTGCAACTTCTCAATCGCGTCGTACTCCATGCGAATCCGCGCGTCGATCTCCGCCGCGTACGAATCCAGAATGTCGATGAACGGCCCCGGATCGAGATTGGGGAACTCGATAGAGGCCAACTCCAGCGCTGCCAAGTCGAGCGGCGCGTCGGAATTTTCACGATGTAACAGGTCGCGAAGCGTTTCCATGGAGGCGGACGGATCCCATGCCGCTAGAATAGCAGATCGCCGCGTTTGCCCCAAACGCGATAGTACTATTACGATTCTGGCTCGGCCTGTCGCAAATAGGCGTCGTTGCCGGAAAGCCAGTCGCTTCGCACGGGCGCGAACAGATCGAATACAAAGGAGTCCTCCAAAACGTCCACTGCGTGAGGAACGTGCGAGGAGATCTGCAGCGCTTCGCCCGCGTTGACTTCGATCTGTCGTCCCTCGGAGTGGAACAGCAGTTTACCAGAGAAAACGATCGAGACCTGTTCGTTCTCGTGATGGTGCAGCGGCACGTGCCCGCCTTTTTTCAATTCCAGTTTCGCGATCGTGATGCGGTCGGTATGAACGACCTGCCGCGCAAACGACGGGTTCATGACTTCGACCGCTATATCGTCCCAGCGATGGAGCTGCATAAGACCAGCGAGTGTATCATGAGAGGGTGACTCGTTGGTATCGAAGGACTCCGGCTTCGTGACCCCCCCGGTGGAGTATACGCTGCCCCTGAATGAAGCTAAGGGGATTGGTTCTGTGATCCTAAAGCCCGACTCGACGGCATTGATCGCGGGCGTTGGCATTCATCCATTCCAGATCTGGCCGGACGACCGAGGCTACTTCCTCGAAGTGGGGCGCACCGGCGAGGGGGCGATCGCGGCATTTCCGTTCGAGAGCACGCAAGTATCGGCCGCGCTTAGCTACCCCGGAACTATCAAGGCCTTTCACATTCATCGGTTTCAGACCGATTGCTGGGTGGTGGCCGCTGGCATGTTTCAAGTCGCGCTAGCGGATCTCCGCGCCGATTCGCCGACTTTCGGAAAGATCAACACTCTCTATGTTGGCTCGCTGCGTCCGTGGAAGATCACGATTCCGCCCGGTGTCGCCCACGGTTACAAAGTAATCGGCGCCGAGCCCGGCATGTTGGTCTACGTCACCGATCGTACCTACAATCCCGACGACGAAGGCCGCATCGCCTACGATCATCCGGGCATCCATTACGACTGGGAGTTGCAGCACAAATGAAACTGCTCGTGACGGGCGGCGCCGGGTTTATCGGCTCCGCATTCGTGCGCCAGGCCCTTACCGGCGGCGATGTGACCGCGCTTTGCAACGTCGACGCCTTAACCTACGCCGGCAACCTGGAGAATCTCGCTAGCGTGTCTCCCGACCCGCGTTATCGCTTCGAGCGCGCCGACATCGCCGATGCCGCGGCAATCGAAAATATCTTCGTGTCGTTCGCGCCCGACGCCGTTGTCCACTTTGCCGCCGAGTCCCACGTTGACCGCAGCATCCTCTCGCCCGAGCCCGTGATCCGCACCAATTTCAACGGTACGTTCACACTGCTCGAAGCCGCGCGCCGCCACAAAACGGAGCGGTTTGTGCACGTGTCGACCGACGAAGTCTACGGCTCGATCGACGAACCGCACGACGCCGACGAAGGCTATCCGCTAAAAGCCAGCAGCCCGTATTCGGCCTCGAAAGCTGGAAGCGATTTGCTCGCCTTGTCGTACTTCACCACCTACAAAATGAACGTCAGCGTAACGCGTGCGTCGAACAACTACGGGCCATATCAGTTCCCGGAGAAGTTGATCCCGCTGATGATCGCCAACGCGCTCGAAGGCAAGTCGCTGCCGGTCTACGGCGACGGCATGCAGATCCGCGACTGGTTGTATGTCGACGATCATTGCGCGGCCATCGATGCCGTGCTGCGGCGCGGCCGTGCCGGCGAAGTCTACAACATCGGCGGCAGCCGCGCGCTTCCGAACATTGAGGTCGTGAAGCGCATTCTCGCCGCGACCGGCCGCGGCGAAGATCTCATCGCCTACGTGAAGGACAGGCCGGGACACGACCGCCGCTACGCAATCACCAGCGAAAAGGTGGAAACCGAAACGGGCTGGAAGCCGCGCGTTGAATTCGAAAGCGGACTTGCTCGCACAGTGGCCTGGTACCGCGATAATCCCCAGTGGATCGCTAACGTCCGCAGCGGGGCGTACCGCGACTTTTACGAAAAGAACTACTCCAACCGATAGCCTATTCGGGCCGGGGAATCCGCGGCAGCAGTCCGTCGATTCGTGCGCTCGCCAGAGCGGAGCCGAATCGCATTAGGCCATTGAGTACGAATCCAACGCGGACGACAAACAAGTGCAAACCTTGGCGCACCGGCGGATCGCCATCGCACTGCGCGAGATGCAAGTGCCACAGTCCTTTCCTCGCTGGATCATGCACCGCCCCGCCGATTACCACCTCGACGCCAACTGGCGATGCGAGCGTGACCTCCAGAATGTCGAGCTGAAAAACTTGCGTCCCCGTCTCGAAGTCCTGCGCGAAGAAGAGAATCTCGCCGGAGGGGACGTTGCGAAATCCGCCGGAGTCGCCCTTGAACGCTTCTACTATCAGATTCTGAATCATAAATTGCCTTTCAAAACAATCAGCGAAGCCCGAGCCGAAATCGGGACACTACCGCTGACGCAGAGCGCGTAACCCCCGCAATCGCTCGCGCCGGTCCTCGATTGCATGCACCTGCCGCTCATCCAGGCCGAAGTAGTGCCCCACTTCGTGCCAGACCGTGTCGGTGACGATACGCCTCAGTTCCTTCTCGGTACGCGCCATCTCCTCGTGCGCGCACTGAAAGATCCGAATCCGTTGCGGGCCTTGGTCCTCTTCGAACAGCCCCAGTAGATCGCGTGACGGCCCCCAGTCCTCGACCGAGACCACCAGGTTCCGCATCCGCGCGCGGAACTTCCCCGGAATCTGCGCGATCGCATCCTCCACTAGCGCATCGAATCGTTCCCGCGACAGCCGTATCGCCACTTTGTCAGAATAGAGAGTTACCCCCTCCTTTCTCAACTTCCCATGAGCGAAATCTCCGACCTCCCAACGATCGCCGCCAATCTCGGCATCGGGAAACTCGACCGCCACATCTTCATCTGCGCGGATCAGACCAAGCCGAAATGTTCATCGAAAGAGGACTCAAACGAGGTTTGGGAGCACGTGAAAAAACGTGTCGCCGCCGCCGGCAATTGCTCGCTGCGCAGTAAGGCCAACTGCTTGCGCGTCTGTGAACACGGGCCGATCGCGGTGGTCTATCCCGAAGGCGTCTGGTATCACTCGGTAACGAAAGATGTCGCCGACCGCATCATCGACGAGCACTTGATAAACGGCCAGCCCGTCGAAGAGTTTGTCTTCGCGCGAAGCCCGCGCACATGAGTGAAAAGCGCGTCATCGTAGCCATCGACGGCCCGGCCGGTGCGGGCAAAAGCACAGTCGCGAAAGAGGTCGCCGAACGGCTCGGCTACTTGCACGTCGACAGCGGCGCGATGTATCGCGCCGTCGCATTGATGGCCGTCGAGAACGATATCGACCCCTCCGATCACAACAAACTCGTGCCGCTCGCTTCGCATGCCGACATCGTCTTGCGCGCCGGAACGGTGTTGTTGAACGGCCGCGATGTGACCGCGGAGATTCGCCTTCCCGCCGTCTCGCAGGCGGCGTCGAGAGTGTCGGCGATCCCCGGCGTACGGCGCGCGCTGGTGGCATTGCAACAGGACTACGCCAACGAATCCAGCGTCGTCATGGAGGGCCGCGACATCGGCACCGTCGTCTACCCGCACGCACAAGTGAAGATCTATCTCGACGCGAGCCCGGAGATTCGCGCGCGCCGCCGCGTCGCCGACGAAGGCGGCGACTACGAGCGAGTGCTGTGCGAGATCCGCGAACGCGACGATCGTGATGCGACGCGTCCGGATTCGCCGTTGCGGCAGGCCGAAGACGCTCATTTTCTCGATTCGTCCGGCATGGATCTCGAACAGGTCATCACCGAAGTGCTGCGCATCGTGCGCTCGAAAACATCGAATGGAAGAGGAGTCACCAGTTGAGTCAGTTGATCGTAATGAAGTTCGGCGGAACGTCCATGGGCAGCGCCGAACGCATCAAAATCGCCGCGTCGATCACGTCGGAGCAAGCGAAGAAGTCTCGCGTGGCAATCGTCGTATCGGCGATGTCGAAGGTCACCGACCTGTTGCTCGACACGTTGCGCCACGCCGAGTCGGGCGACAAAGCGACGATTGATAAAAACGTTGCAAGTTTGCGCGAACGCCACAAGCAGACCGCCGCCGAACTGCTCGCCGATCCCGGTCCTGTGCAAGATGGAATTGACGCGCTGGCCGCCGAATTCGAACGTATCGCCCAAGGCATGCTGCTACTTGGCGATCGTCCCCCGCGCAGCGTCGACGAAGCGATTGCCATCGGCGAACGCCTCACCGCGCTGATAATCGCCGCGTATTTAGCCGAACAAGGCGCGCCGGCGCAAGCGATCAATGCAGCAAGTGTCGTCGTCACCGACGGCGTGTTCGGCAACGCAACGCCGATCATGGAAGCAACACGCGCGAAAGCGAACTCGCTCATTCAACCGCTGCTAGCGCAAGGCGCCGTTCCCGTAATGACCGGATTCAACGGAGCCACCGTCGATGGTAAGCCGACAACGCTCGGCCGAGGGGGGTCGGACTTCAGCGCTTCGATCCTCGCCGCCGCGCTCGATGCTTCCGAACTTTGGATCTGGACCGACGTCGACGGCATTATGACCGCTGACCCTCGCCTGGTGAAAGATGCGAAGGTGCTCGATGAAGTGACCTACGCCGAAGCCGCCGAACTCGCCTACAACGGCGCAAAGGTACTCCACCCTCGCACGCTTGCGCCGCTAGTTGAAAAGAAGATCCCGGTGTGGAGCAAGAACTCGTTCAACCTCGCCGCGCCGGGCACGAAAATCGTCCCGTCGCTTGAAGAGCCGCCAGGCGCACGCGCTGTCACGTCCATGGCAAACGTTGCGCTGGTCTCGGTCGAACCGGCGTCCGGCGCCATCTCCGGCACGCGGGTGATGGCTCGCGCCATCGACGCGCTCGACATTGTGGGCGCCGAAGTGCTGACGCTTTCCAGTTCGTCTTACCGGCAGAGTTTTTGTTTCCTGATTCGCAAAGACGAACTGCCGGTGGTTTTGAAGAGCCTGCAGGACGCGTTTGCTCTAGAGATCGAACACGGCTACGTGAAGCCGTTTCTGGTCGACGAAAACGTGGGTTTGCTTGCCGTTGTCGGCGAAGGCATGCGCGGCGTGGCCGGTCTTGCTGGCCGCGTGTTTACCGCCGTGAGCCGCGAAGGAATCTCGATTATTGCGATCGCGCAAGGATCGAGCGAATTAACGATCAACCTGGTCGTCAGCCGCGATGGCCTCGAAAAGGCCGTCAAGGCGATACACGCCGAGTGCAAACTGGGGGCCTAGCGTATGTTTTTCTTTCTGCTCGCGGTCGTCGATTTCGTGCACTTCACCGACACGCACGTCATCAAGCTCGACGGTATTCATCCTGAGATCGCCGCCGCGCGCGCGTCGAACGGACCTTCGCGCGCGACGCTGGAGAAGTTCGTTGCCGCATTCAAGCCCGGCAGCGCCGCGTTCGCGATTCATACCGGCGACATGATTGACGCGTGGTGCTTCGACACGGCGTCTGGCGCGCCCGTCTACGGGCAGATAGAGAGTTTCACACGGCCCGTTTCGAAGCTGCAGGTGAAGCTGTATCCGGTGCTCGGCAATCACGACGTCGAGTGTTACCGCCGGAATCCGAAAAATCCGAAAGCGCCCGTCGGCGATCAATCGGTGGCTGCGCAGACGCGTCAAGCATGGCGCAAATCGCTGCCGGGCTTCAGGAAAGGCACATACTATTCATTCGCGAAAAAAGTTGACGGCACGCGCTACCGTTTCGCGATTCTCGACAACGGTGAAGCGGCGCAATCGAACTTGAACGCGCAGATGGAATGGCTCTCCGGCGAGTTGAAGAAGTACCCCAAGGACAAGGTCGTGCTAGCGCTGCACATTCCGATCGGAGCGTCGGATCTCTTCAGCAGATCGCTCGCGGCGGCCGTGAGTGGCTCGTCGAACGTCGTCATGATTCTCTGTGGACACCGCCATACGGACGACATCTCGCCAATCGCGCTCGGCGCGAGCAAACCGGTGCAGGTGCGGACCTCCGCGATGTTCAAAGGCGCCGATCAGTGGCGCCGCATCCGCTTGCACAAGGACAAAATCGAAGTGTCGGTAACCGGTACGCCCGATAGCGTAGCGGCAACCATTGCCGTTGCTCCGTAACCGCCACCGGCTACTCGGCGACGCCGAAAGCGTACTCGGCGAGCAGCTTGCCGCTTGCGCCAAACAACCGCGCTCGATAGCTTCCAGCTGGCAGCCGGCGAGTTGGAATCGACACCGCGAGCGCGCCTTGTGGATTGCGGGCGAGGCCGCCTACCGATTCGATCTCCGCGCCTTTCGGCGTGAAGATGCCGAGCCGGAACGGCCCGGCGACAGTAGGCGGCGGCTCCATCCACAGTGCAATTTGCTTTGCGCCAGACGGTACGCGGATGTTGTTCGTCTCCCCGTCGCGCGCTGCCTCCAGGATCAGGACAGGTAACGAAGACGAGGCGAGTTCTCGGCCGGCCATCTCCTTCTCGAGTGCACCGATTCGTTCTTTCGCGATCTCCCGTTCCCGGCGCGCCTCGGCCGCCAGCCTTGGCTGTTCGACAAGCACACTCCAACCGGCGATGGCCGCGAAAAGCGCCGCGGCCGCAATGCCGACGCCCGCGGCGAATGAACGTTTCGCGGGCGTATTCGCGGTGAACTCACCCGCAGCTACGGCCTCCTTCACCGCGCTCCGCATCCGGTCGAGGGCTTCGACCTCTTCAAAGCACTCCGCACAACCGAAAAAGTGCTCTTCGAACGCCGAGCGGTCGCTCGCGGACATCTCTCCGCGAACGTAGAGTTCGGCCAGTTCGCGCTGGCGTGCTTCCTGGTGGTTCAAGCAATCTCCGTAATGAAGTGGCGGTACTGGGGTGTTTGTAGCATTTTTATTTTTGCCGCGACGTGGTCAGCCGCAAGTAGAATTCACGGAAGCTCTTCAGCGCGCGGGACTTCACGAGCCGAACCCGGTCCGGCATGATCCCCATTTTCGCTGAAATCTCATCGTGGGATAGATCGTCGTAGAATGCGTAGCGGATGATCTCGCGCTCGCGCGGATCAAGCCGTTCGAGCGCCATCCTTAGCGCCTCGCGCTCGGCGCTGTCGACAGTGGGTGACGGCGACTGCGGCTGGCCCGCGGCTTCGATTTCGTCGTAACGGTTTGCCAAACGTTACTGCTCTCGGATGACATTGCGAGCGATGCCAAGTACGAAACCCGGAAGCGCCGCTTGGTTGCGGAGCGCACCATCGCGCAGCGCGCGGATAACCCGCAACATCGTTTCACTCCGAACGTCGTCGGCAGCAGCGGGAGATCGGAGGTCCCGCAATGCGATGAAGTAAATGCGGTCCCCGAAATCGGCGGGCAATCTGCCGATGACTTCCTCGATTTCGACGGGCTCGGGCTCCAGCATCATCCGTCATTCAATCCTATCGAAAGACAACAGCCCGGAGTGAGGCCGTTTGTTCGTGAGTCCTCGGACATAGGAATGGTGCCCTTTTCGTGATTGCTTGGTCTACTGTCTTTCTCCGCGCTTCTCATGGCGCAGTGGCCGCAATGGCGCGGTCCCGGAGGGCAGGGCCTTTCTTCGCCGATAATCGGTGTCGGCATGGTCGCTGTCATTTCGCAAGTAGGATCCTATGCGGCTTCCCCTGGCTCCGATCCGCGGCTGGCGCGCGATGAGCGGGCGCTGGCGATAAAAGAAAAGGCGATCGGCGGCGGCGGAAATGCCGGGCACAGGACGGATAGATCCCTCCGAACTGTGATGAACGAGAATGATTCGCACGCCTCGCCGGTCTAGTTCCGGTTTGGCGGCCGCTAAATCCGCGAGCGCCTGTTTACAAAACGGGCAGCCGGCGTGGCGGAGAAACACCAAAAGGGAGGGGGTGTTGTTGACGATGCGGCTCAACGGGATCCCGTCTTCGGTGCGGTGGCCTTCGAAAAGGCCGCGCAGACTGCCGATTCCCGCGCCGCGCACGGCGCTTTCCACACCGTGACTATCGGCGTCGATCACGCGCCAGAGCAACAAAAGCG
>Ga0194131_10008523_pt1 | contig 13298 bp, 9 predicted proteins | sample TA2KigO120mmetaG_FD_148631 | JGI IMG/M metagenome (GOLD analysis project Ga0194131, IMG submission 148631) | Freshwater microbial communities from Lake Tanganyika, Tanzania - TA2015053 Kigoma Offshore 120m | ecosystem: Environmental > Aquatic > Freshwater > Lake | place: Tanzania: Lake... | reverse complement strand
TGCGACGACAACGAAGGACATCAGAGCAGCCAGAATCGAGCGTGACATCGCGTGATCTCGCGTGATATCGGAAAGTGGGAGAACGAATGGGGAGCTGGCCGCGCGGCGCGATGACCGCGCCGCGCGGCGAAGGAACGCTCAACCAATCGGGATCGGATTCACTTCCGCCAAACGATAGACGCTGGCGAAGGCGGGCTGCAGACGAACCTGAGGAACGTCCCACAGGTGATGCAGGATGGTGGAGATCAGATGTCGGCCGTTGTACGGGGTGCCCGAAGGTTCGCCGCCGTCGCGCGTCGACTGGCCGACGACACGGCCGCGCGCCGCATTGCCGCCGTAGATGAGCAGCGGCGCCAGCTTGCCCCAGTGATCGCGGCCGCCGCGCGGATTGATGCGCGGCGTGCGCCCCATTTCGCCGCAGGCCACAAGCATGATGCGATCCTGCAGGCCGCGCGCTTCGATGTCGTCGATAAAGGCGGCGACGGCATGATCGAACGATCGCCCCACCGCTTCCATGCCGTCCGCGACGTTGAGGTTGTTGCCGTCGGCGTGGAAATCCCACACGCCGGCGTAATCGGCATGGACGGTGACGAACGCACAGCCTGCTTCGCACAGCCGCCGGGCCAGGAGCAGACTCTTGCCCAGCGACTTTGCCTGACCTGTGTACATGCCCTGGCGGCCCCGCGCAACCTGGCTCCAGTTGTGCGACGCGACATAGCGGGCGGTATCATAGGCCGACACCAGCCGCGGATCCTCACGCGACAGGTCGAGCGCCTCGGCGACCCGGCCGCTGAGCAGCACCTCTGCCGCCTGGCGCTGATACTGGTCGGCGCTTTGCACCTGGGTATCGCGTCCCAGCTGCCGACTCAACGCATCCATCTGTTCCAGTAATGCGCGCCGATCGGCAAAGTGATCCGGCGCCAGGTTGAGGCGAAGATCACGCATCAAAGGGCCCGGGCCACCTGGGGTGAAAGGGGCATAGTTCGAACCGACCGCCGGCGTCGCCGACAGATCGCCACGACCTTGCCCGGCCGCCACATCGCTGCACACCGACTGCGGCAGCAGCAGGGCGTTACGTGGCATGCCGGTCGTCGGATGCGTCGAACCGAGCACGCGCGCCGCGATGGCCCCGATGTTCGTGTTCAGTGACTCGGGCCCCACGAGCGGACGAATGTTGTGCCCGCCGTTGTCCGTCTGGAACGAACGCACGATCGTCAGCTTGTCGGCATGGCGTGCCAACCGCCCGAGCGTATCGCCGAACTGGACACCAGGAATCGTCGTCTGCGTAATGCCGGTGACCGTGCGGATATCGGAGGGAGCATTGGGTTTTGGGTCATACGTCTCGAACTGGGGCGGCCCACCTTGCTGGAAAATGAAGATGACCGACTTGTCGTTAGCGGAACCTGTTGCGCCACTTGCTTTTGCTGCAAGCAACGACGACAGCGACAAACCGCCCAGTGCCAGGCTGCCGATGCTGAGGAGCTGGCGACGGCTGATCCGAGCATTTTCGTGCAGCGTGAGCATGGGGAACTACTCCAAAAACCAAGGTACGTCCTTAAACACTATTAAACGCTGTTGGCTAAAACAAGTTCCGGGATTTTTTCAGCCATCAGCCATAGCCAGCTGACGCCTGCGGCGACGCTGTCAGTTGGCCGCGCGGACCAAGCGGAAGCCGCGGTCGTCGTTTCGGTCCGAGGGGCCGTGTCTGCTGCGGAGTCCGGCCCGGCACGCGGTGCCGTCGTTGCACCAACTGCCGCCTCGAAGTCCTTTGCTCGACGGCTCCGATGTGTCGGTCCATTGCCAGACGTTGCCGTGCATGTCATACAGGCCCAGTTTGTTCGGCGGATAGGAGCCAACCTTGACGGTTCGACCCAGACTTGGCCCCTTCACGGCCTTGCCGACCGGGTTATTACCGTCGAAGTTCGCCTGCTTCGACGATAGGTCATTCGTCGGCTTCTCGAAGTAGTAGTGATAGGAGCACTCCTCCTCCGTCGCCGCTCCACCGCGACACGCATACTCCCATTCCTCGTCCGTGGGCAGTCGATACAGGTATCCCTTCCCCTGCTCCTTTTCGTTCAGCTTCTTGATGAATTCTTGTGTGTCATTCCACGACACGTTTTCGACCGGAAACTGCTTCAAATCGTCGTCCGAGATCTTTTTGACCTGTCCGTCTCCGCCCGCCTTGCGAGTAAAGTGGCTGGGGTTCTTGGTCATCAATTCTTGCCACTGTCCTTGCGTCACCGTGTGGATGGCGATTTCGAAATCCTGCTTGATCTCCACCTTCTTCACTTTGCCCGTGTCGCCGTTCCAACCCATGTAGAACGTCCCCTTCGGCAGCGGCACGAACTTCACGCCGAGCGGACCGTCCTTCGGCTTCGGCGCACCTGCTTGGGCATTTCCCAACACAGACACCAGCAACAAGAACAGGATCATCGCAACCCGCCACCCCAGCATCGTCAGGCTCCTTTTTTGGATGCACGTCACAAGTTTCTCTATGAGAACAGTTCCGTAATCGGCGGCGCGCCGTTGTTCATCAAGGTCGCGATTTCGGCCGGGAGCAGCGCCGGGTTGATGCGAACCTCGCTTGCATCAAAGAGGGTGTGGAGCACCGTGGTCAACAAGTTTACCGGCCAATAGGGACGGCTGATCGCTCGGCCTCCCGGGCGATCCGACTCGCCAATGACCTGGCCCATCCGCAGACCGCCGCCCGCGATGAGTAACGGCGTCAGGTCTCCCCAGTGATCGGTGCCGCCGCGGTTGCCGCCCTTGTTCGTCGTGCGGCCCATTTCGCCGGTCACGATCAGAAGGATCTTGTCGCTCAATCCTCGCTGTTGCACATCCTCGAGAAAGGCCGCGATCGCGTGATCGGCTTGCGGCCCGAGAAACGACATGCCAGCCGGCACGCCCGGGTTGTTGCCGTCGGCGTGGAAGTCCCAGCAGGAGTCGATGACCGTGACGAAGCCGGCGCCGGCCTCGCAGAGCCGACGTGCCAGGAGCATCTGCTTGCCGAGCAAATTCGTGGCACGCGACTGGTTGACGAGATTGTTGAAATTCGGGCCGCCGCGATGATAATCCTCCATCACGAAGTATCGGCTCGTGTCATAACGTTCGATGACGCGCGGATCTTCGCGGCTGATGTCGAAGGCCGAAGCGACGCTTTGCAGCAAAACTTCGTGAGCCTGTCGTTGAAAAGCGTCAAGACTGCCAAGATCGCCGGGCGCCGAATCGAGACGACGGCGCAGGCCGTCGACCTGCGACAAAAGCTGACGACGGTCCTCGAATCGGTTGCGATCCATGCGCAACTGCAAGTTGCGCATGAGGGTGCCGCCCCCCGCGGGAAGAAAGGCCTCGAAGTTGCTTCCCAGCGAGCCGGCCGGGATGTATTGACCCAGGACGTCTTGAATCGTGAAGCCGCCCGTCGGCTGGCCGAGTTGCAACTCGGGCCGAATCGCTTCGGGAATGACGACGATGTTGGTGGGGACTCCGGTGCGCGGATTGACGTTGCCGCCGAGGGCACGCGCCATCAATGCCCCCATCGGAGCACGCATGCGATTATTGCCGGTGAGGACGGGCACCTGATTGTGGCTGGCATCGCCGCTGCCGAAGGAACGGACGATGGCAAGGCGGTCCGCCATCTGCGCGAGCCGAGGGAACGTCCCGCCAAACTGAACGCCGGGCAGTCGCGTCTGGACGAAACCAGTGCAACTGCGATTGTTGGCCGGCTGATTCGGCTTGGGATCGAACGTCTCGATCTGCGGCGGCCCTCCTTGCAGAAAAAGCAGGACCACCGACTTGTCCTTGAAAGCGGATGAACCCGTGGAAGCGGAGGCTTGCCCGGCCAGCATACTCGCGGCCGATAATCCGCCGAGCGCCAGGCCGCCCACGCGCAGAAACTCGCGGCGATTGATGCCGGAGCAGGTTTTGGTTGATTCATTTCCGAATATAGAGATCATGTAGATTACCTCCCGGTATTTGTTGCCTACATTACGCAAACAATTCCGCAATCGGCGGCGCGCCGTTGTTCATCACGTTCGCAATTTCCGCCGGCACCAGCGACGGGTTGACGCGAACTTCGCTTGTATCAAACATGGTTTGCAATACCGTGGTCAGGAGATTTTCCGGACGGTAGCGGCGGGTCACGGGTCTTTGTCCGGCGCGATCGGATTCGCCGATGACCTGGCCCATCCTCAGGCCGCCGCCTGCGATCAAGAGCGGCGTCAAATCGCCCCAGTGTTCGGAGCCTCCTGTGGTGTTGTTCCTTTGCCCCCGGCCCATTTCGCTGGTCACGATCAGGACGATCTTGTCACTCAGGCCGCGTTGATGGACGTCTTCGAGAAAAGCCGCTACCGCGTGATCGACCTGGGGGCCGAGGATCTGCATGCCCGCCGGCACCCCCATGGAGTTGGCGTTCCCGTGCATGTCCCAGCCGGAATCGACCACGGTGACAAACCGCGATCCCGCCTCGCACAGCCGGCGCGCCAGCAGCATCTGTTTGCCGAGCAGATTTGTCCAAATCGATTGGCAGATTCGGCCATTGAAGAGCGGGCCGCCGCGCTGATAGTTTTCCATCACAAAATAACGGCTGGTGTCGTAACGGTCGATGAGACGTTGATCTTCACGATTGAGGTCGAACGCGGCGGCGATGTCGCGCAGAAGAACGTCGTGTGCTTGCCGCTGATAGGCGTCGAGACCGGCGAGGTCACCGGTCGCGTCGAGTCGGCGACGAAACGTATCGACCTGGGCGAGAAGCCGGCGGCGATCCTCGAATCGATTCCGTTCCAGCCGAAGTTGCAGGCTCCCTATCAGGGCGCGGCCGCCTGTGGGCAAGAACGCTTCGTCGTTGCTTCCCAGGTTTCCTGCGGGGACATACTGGGTGCGAACGTCATTCAGCTGCCCCACTCCTTCCTGGGCACGAACCAGCTCGGGGCGGACCGATTCCGGGACCACCACGATATTGCTCGGCAGCCCGGTCTGGGGATTCACATTGCCAAGCGTCCGTGAAACGAGTGAGCCGATCGGAGCGCGCAATCGATTTCCGCCGGTCAGGACCGGCCGCGGATCGTGGTCCCCAAAGCCGCTGCCGAACGAGCGCACAATGGTGAACCGGTCCGCCATGGCGGCGAGCTTCGGAAACGTCCCGCCGATCCGAACCCCCGGAAGATTCGTCTGAACGTGCCCCGTGCTGCTGCGGATGTTTTCTCGCTGCTCGGGCTTGGGGTCGAACGTCTCGACCTGCGGCGCTCCGCCGTGCAAGAAGAGCAGGACCACCGACTTGTCCTTGAAGACCGAGGCACCGGTGGAAGCGGCGGCGTGCGAGGAGAGAAGATTGGACAAAGTCAATCCGCCCAGGGTCAGACCGCCCACGCGCAGAAACTCGCGCCGATTGACGCCGAAGCAAGTGCGGGTCGATTCATTTCCGAAAATAGAGATCATGAGACTCTCCCGGCCGCTTGCGGCTTAGCGTGATATTCCCAATGGATCAATTAATGGTTGTACATGAATTCGCTGCTGTTCAAGAGCGCCCACAAGATGTCCGCATAGGCGGCCCGAACGTCGCCGCGTTGCTGGATGTGAGCCTCCAGGTTGGCGACTTCCTCGGTACTCGGTTCCCGAGCGAAAGCGGCCAAATACAGTTCGCGGATTCGCTCGGCATGAGCCCGCTTGTCGGTTGCCAACTTCAGGATGCGTGCCCCTGCTGTCACTTTGGGAGCTGGTTTGGCTATCGATTGTTTTCCAACCTTGGGCGGCGGCGGTTCGTCCTTCAGAACGTCGCCGATCTGACCCAGAATCTCCGTCGAGTTGAACAGGTGCAACATCTGCGCGAGATTATGGGTGCTGCTCCGATCGCATTCGCAAGCGCTTGCCGCTTCGGGTCGGCCGAAAGCCTTGAGAAAATACGACGCTGATTGATTGTCCGGCAATCGCACCGTCCGCGATTGCGGCGTCATCGGCTTGGCCAACGTGACCTGGTTGATCGCATCGAGCAGCACCTCGGCCGGCAGACGACGAATCGTGAAGCGAGCATAGTTCTGCCGATCCTGAGCATTGTCTTTGTTCGGCTCGCAACTCAGACGATAGGTCGAAGACAGGCAAATGACGCGCACCAGGGCCTTGAGGTCGTACTTGCTGTCGATGAAGTGTTTGGCGAGCGCGTCGAGCAATTCGGGATTGGTCGGCGGATTGGTTGCTCGCATGTCGTCCTCCGGCTCCACCAGGCCACGTCCCATGAAGTGCTTCCAGTAACGATTCGCCAGCGTCCGGGCAAAATACGGATTCTTCGGATCGGTGATCCAGTCCGCCAGAACAGCACGCGAATCCCCTTCCTCGGCCGACTTGAGCGCCTTGGCTCCAAGCCCGGCCGGCGCCAGCGTTTCGCCCGTGCGCGGATGAGTGATCGGATCCGCTTCGAATTTCAAGACCACCGTCGGCCGTTTCGGAGCTTTCGGCATTCCCTTGTTCGACTTGGGATTGGGCAGTTGCACATCGGTTCGCGCGAAAAACGCGGTCAGCGACCAATAATCGCGTTGGCTCCAACGCTCCGTGGGATGGTGGTGGCACTTGGCACATTGCACCCGCTGGCCGAGAAAGAGCTGCGCGGTGTCTTCCGCCAGTCCGCTCGACTCGCGCAGCTCGCGATACCAGACTACTTGCGGCGTTTCCCCCTCCTCGCCCGTGGCCGTCAGGATTTCACGGACGAACGCGTTGAAGGGAACGTTCTCGTGCAGGCTCTTCACGATCCATTTGTGCAACAGAGTAGTCCCCTTTGCATCCTCGTTGGAACTATTTCGGCGATTGCGCAGCACAGCGGCCCACTTGTTCGCGAAGTAATAAGCATAGTCCTCGCTCGCCAGCAGCCGATCGACGAGTTTCTCGTGGCGATCTTCCGCCTTGGCTTTTGCGAACGCTTCGACTTCTTCCGGCGTCGGCGTACGCCCGGCGATGTCGATCGTGACGCGCCTGAGAAAAGTCACATCGTCGCACAGTGGCGAGGGCGGCAAGCCGATGGCTTTCCATTGTTTGAAGATCAGCTCGTCGATGAAATTTCGGGCCGGCGGAAGATTCGCCACCTTGGCGCCATGCGGAACCACGATGCGCGATACCGCCACCTGATCCTGGTAACGAGCCATGACGGAACCGCTGACCGATTGTTGTCCGACACTCGCGAGTCCGGTGTCATCAACGCTGATCGCTTCCGGGGGATCGGCCTTGAATTGCGCCAGATGAGTCACGTCGCGCTGGGTGCCGTCCGCGAAATACGCCATTACGGCCAGCTTTTGCGAGCCGCCGCGCTGGATGGTACTTGCGGCGGGCTGAACCTCGATGCGTGCCAGACCCGCGTCTTTGTCGCCTTTCCATAACGCTCCCGCGCTGATCCAGCGATGGAGAATCGCGTAATAGGTGGAGTTCTTGTGGGTCAAGGCTCCACCGCCGTGCGGCACGCTGCCGGTCGCTTTCAACAAGAGCAGACTTTGATCCGGATCCGTGAGATTGAGCCGCCGTCCCAGAGCGTCGCGCTTGAGGTGCTCGTAGTCCTCCTCCGGTTCGAAGCCAAACAGCGAGAGTTTGAAGCCGTTCTGCCCCGCCGCCTTGCCGTGACAGCCCCCCGAATTGCAGCCAAGGCGCGTCAGCGTGGGAACCACATCGTTGGTGAATCCGGAGCCCTGGGCGAACACCCCAACAGGGAAAAGAAGAGCAAGCGCCAGGGACGGAAGGGTCAGACGGATAATCATGGAAGAGTCCTGTCGGCGGGAAGGCGGCGTTAACGCAAGTCGTTTCGAGGCAATGGGAAGCAGAACTCCCCATTATTCGTCATCAGGCGGGATCCCTCATTAGATTAGCCGTTAGCGGCGAGATTCCGCGTTCGATTTTCGAGTTTTTCTGGAAAATCGGTCACGGCTTGCGAAACTTCGGCGAAAGCGTGATCTTGTCGTTGGTCCGCAAGGCGGCCGCGGCCGATTCGGAGATCGTCGTCAGACCCGTTAGGACGACTACGCCTTCGTGTTTGGCCAACGCCTTTGCGGCTTCCTCGGAGAGCGATTTCAACCCGGAAAGATCGAGCTTACCCTTGTGCGTCGCGAGTGCTTTGGCGACGTCGTCGGAGATCGTCGTCAGCTTCGGAAACTTCAACTCGCCCGGCTGTGAGGCGTACTTGGCGGCGAGCGGCGCTGACTTCAGCGACGTCAACGAGGGAAGGCCGTTGAGGTTGCCCTTGTACTCGGCGAGCGCCTTGGCCACGTCGTCGGTGATCTCGGCGACACCGTTGAGCGTGCTGTGCGGCCCCTGTTGGTACCTCCGCAGCACCGCAACTGCAAATGGTGGTGAACTCAGCTTTTTCAGGCCGTTGAAGTCGATCATTCGATGCGGTCCCGCCGTCATCTGCTTGGCGATGGCTGCGGCTGTTTCGTCGGAAAGCTCGGGACCGAAGCCGCGGATGTCGAAGATGCCGCTCCCCTTCGCCAACGAGGCGCCGGCAGCGGGAGAGAGCCTCTTGAGACCGAACAGGCGAATGTTGGCGAAGGGGCCGGACCAGGCGGCAGCCGCCTCGTCGGAAATCGTTTCGAGCGAATTTGCCGAGACGTGGCCGCGTCCCGCCATGATCGCCGCCGCCACGTCGGCGGGCAGTTCGGTCAATCCGATGTAGAGTTGCACGTGGTTCTTGAATTTCACTCGATTGCTCGGCGGACAGATCGCCCGAGCAATTTCCGGCGTGATCTTGGTGACCCCGTTCAGAAAGAGCCACTCCTGTTGACCGAGTCGTTCCGCCAGCACCAGCGAGGTGAGGCTCTTGAGTTGATCCAGCCGAAGATTGCCGCCGTGCTTCGCCAACGTGGCCGCGGTTTCGTCCGAAAGTTCCGTCACGCCTAGCGCAAGTTGGCCGCTGTGCGCGGCGAGCTCCACGGCGACGTCGGTGGACAATACCGTGATGCCCGGCAGACTCAGCGATCCCTTTGTCGTCGCCAGCGCCTTGGCCACGGTGGGCGTTAGCGTCGAGACTTTGGGCAGATCGATCGTACTGGTACGCGTCGCGAGTGCGGCGGCCGTTCCCGGCGAAAGCGCGGTGAGGGCCTCGAATCGCAGCTCACCCTTGTAGGTTGCCAGCACCGCCGCCGCTTCGGGCGACAACTCGGTGGCACCCACTCGTAACGAGTTGGGCGTCTTAAGCAGTTCGGTCGCCTGTTCGACAGTCAGTTTCTTCGCACGAGTCGGATCGCCCGCAACGAGCCAGTCTGGCGTGAGTGTCAGGGCAATCGTCAGGCAAATCGCCTTGTTCCAGGTATTCATGAACAGCTCCACCAATCACTCACGATCTACTTTGCCAGGTTTTGCGCTTGCGCCTTGGCATGGGACTTCACAAAATCCACGAGTTCCTGGCACTGGAAAAAGCCCTTCCACATGTTGTGGCCTTGGCCGGGCGGCACAACGAGCTGCATGGTTCCGCCAAGTTTGGTGTAGCGTTCCTTGAGCAGTCCGGAATTCGTTTCGAGCGGCACCACTGTGTCCTTGTCACCGTGGATCGCGAACAGGGGCACCTTCGCCTGAGCGAGTTTCTCGAGACGTTCGACGGGGCTGAATTCCTTCAGCCTTGCGGCGAGTTCGTCTCTCTTGATTCCGTAATTGCCAAGGTTGACGCCGCTCCAGCCCGCGAGGTTGCAGACGGGGTAAATTCCTGCGAACGCCGCCACCTTCTCGGGATTCTCGACGGCCCAGCCCAACGTCGTCAAGCCGCCCTGGCTGCGGCCAATCAGGATCGGTTTCTTCGCGTAGCCTCGCTTTTCCGTCATTTCCACGTAGAAAGCGGTCTGGCTCTTGATGGCCGCCGGACCTCCGTACGCGGCGCCGCCTGCCGCGACGGAAATCCCGGCTTCGAGAAACTGTTCGACCATCCAAGCCTCAGCATCCCCCAAAGCCCAGTCGGGAGCATACCAGACCCAGGCCTTCGTCTTTCCCGCCAACTCCGCTTTTGCGGCAATGAGACGCCCGCCCGGAATTCGCTCCGCTTCAAACGCCTTCTTTTTCGGAGCCGGCTGGGCTCGGGCAGGCTCAATGAGCAGAACAAGGACGAACAGTACGGATAGATAAGTAAGTGTTTTCATGGAACAATTGGCCTCAATGCTTGAATCATCATTTGCTGGAGACGAACTTCTTCACGGCCGCCCGCTTGTTCTGTTTGTCGTAGGTGAGGAAATGCGTCCACTCCACACGCTCCACGATGACGAGCACTGCCACGCCCGCCTGGCCGCTGCCATCGACGTAGTACTTCACATCCGAGACGCCGGGCCGTTCGGCCTTGGGTAGCTTCTCGATGTACGCGTTGTAATCGGCGACCACCGTATCTGCGGGCAGATCCTTTGTCTCCTTCCAACCCTTCAACGCGTCGGACACCGGAGCCGGGCCATCGCCCGATTTCGGGACCGGCTTCTCGCCTTCCTTTTTCGGCTGAGGAGCTTCGAACTTCGCGATGCCGGCATAGGGATACTTCGAAACCATGTCCCACGCGAGTTTCTGCAAAATCGCGCGCTGCTCGTCGGTCAAGCCATCGCCCTCCTTGCCCGGAAGCTTGAGCCCTACCGGCGACATCCGATACAGAGCTGCGAAGTGCATATAGGCACCTAGACGAAATCCAAGATGCCCCTGGTGCGGCATGATGTCGCCTCCCATGATGGAACCGCGATCGCCCGGCCTATTTCGGTAATTCACTTTCGTAATGCCCGGGAACTTCCCGGCCACAATCATCTTTCGCACCTCGAGCATCCCGTCGGCGAGCGGCACCAGGAAGACGATACGCTTGCCGGCCTTGGCGTTGACCGCGTCGACGTAGGCCTCCGCATGTTTGCGAGATTTTTCCAACTTGGCCTGATATTCCACGAGGTCTGTCGTCTCATACTCGTCGGGCGACTTGGGATTCTTGCGTCCGTCGTGGACCAGCCAGGGCAACTGGATGTGGACACGGAAATTGGGATTGTGCTTCGGACCGAGTTCGACGAGAGTCGGCAGAAACGAGGGGGACTCGGGCCCCACCTCGCTGCGCTGCCAAACGTAGACGTCGATCTCGCCCTTTTCGAGGAGCGGCTTCACGTCGTCGATTCGGTTGCCGTTGATACCGGTGATCTTCTTGTGGCCGACGATGCCGGCCGCCTGACACAACGGCACGGAGTTTTCCGTCGACCAACTGTGCCCGCCGTTCATCACGCGAAGCCCGGCGGGTAGCTTCTTGGTAGGCTCCGATTTCGGATCTTGGGCATAGGGATACTTCGACACCGTCTCCCAGGCGAGTTTCTGGAGCACGGCATTTTGCTCGTCGTCAAGCGGAACCTGCGGATGCGATGCCAGATTCCCGTTGGCGGGGAAGTTAGGCCTCATCCCTACTGGCGATTTGCCGTGGATCGCGGCGTACGCGCAATACGCAGCCAGAGCATAAATTTGATTGTTGCCATGCTCGTCGCGTTTGCCGTCGAAACTGACGAACAACTGCTCCTGCTTCGTCACCTTCGGAAACTGTCCCGCTTTGACCATCCGCCGCATTTTCATCACGGCGTCGTGCAGCGGAATGATGAACACCACTTGTTTGCCCGCCCGCTTGTTGGCCGTATCGACCGCGGCCTCAATTGCGGCTCGCCGCTTCGCCCAATCGGCGTCGTACTTGTCCAGGTCGTCGTCGTCGTGCGTTTGCTTGTCGTTGCCGCCGTGTGCCCAGGCGTGTTGCAGGTAGATACGTGCCCCCGGCTTGTGTTTCTGGATGATGTCGAAGAATTCGTCCATGGCCGGGAGCGGTGAGTGGAGTTGCACGAATCCGAGGTAGACCACATCGAAGTCGCCCTTCTCCAGGAGGTTCTTCTGCGCCTTGTCCTTCTTCAGCGCCTCGCCGATCCAGCCCTTGGCCAGAACGTCCTCTGGTTTGCTGTGCCCGAAGTTGTGGGTGTGGTGATAGAAAACACGCGGCAAACCCATCGCTTCGAACGGCAACGTGGCGGACCAACTATTGCCGACGTGCCACATGCGCAACTCTTTAGGGGCCGCCTTCGGTTCCTGCGCACCGGAGCCAGCAGCCCAAGCGAAGAAGCCGCAAACACTCAGAATCCCTGCGATGATTTGTGATCGAAACATGTGAAACCCGTTGATGTTTTTGTAAGTGGTTACTTGGACACGCCAGCATACGGATACTTCGACACGGTCTCCCAGGCGAGTTTTTGCAGGATTGCGTGCTGCTCGTCGGTCAAATCCTTCCACCGTGAGATCTTCAACCCGACCGGCGAGGTGCGATAGATCGCCGCGAAGTGGCAGTAGCCGCTCAGGGCCGAGACATGCGCCCCGGCGTGCGGCATCGCATCGGACCACAATTCCGATTGCTTCTTCACACCGGGGTATTTGCCGTCCAGAACCATTTCTCGAAGCTTCACCGTGGCATCGCCAACCGGCACGAGGAACACCACCTTCTTCCCAAACTTCTCGTTCAGTTTGTCCACAATGGCCTCGACCGGCTTGCGGGTCTTGTCGAGAGCCGCCTGAAGATTCGCGAGCTTGGAGTCGTCGTAGTCGGCCCTCGTTTTGATTTCCTTGGCGCGGCCATCGCCGACCAGCCAGGCAGCGTGATAAAACGCCCGAAAGTTCGGGTTCGCTTTCAGCCCCGTTTGGACGAGCTTCTCCGCAGTGACGCCATCCTTTCCCCACGGCGCTTCCATCCACCAATGCACGCCGTGTGCGTAAACATCTACGTCGCCCGACTCGATGGGGCTGAAGTCGTTCGGCTTCGGAAATCGAACTTCCTTGTGTCCCTCAATGCCAGCGGCCTTGACCTGATCAGCCACGCCGCCCGGCACGAAGTTGAACCAACTGTTGCCGTTGAACATCACGCGCAGGCCGGCGGGCTTCTGTTCCTGGGCGCTGGCGTGGGTTGACCAGGCGAGCAAGCCGCAGACAATTCCAATCGACAGGGTGTAACGCATCGAATGCCTTTCAATTCAAGTGAACGGTCTTGGTGAATTCCGATCTACCGTTTCACCATCGTCAGGTAGATCCAGGGCCCCAACTTTGACTTTTCCTGGGTCTCTAATCTCGGACCGTTTGGCCCCAGCTTGACGGTCGCTCCCTTGGGGAACGCCTTCTCGTAGAGGCGGAAGCTGCGTTCGTTGCCCAGATAGCCGCCTTGCAATGACTCTCCCGTGTCCTTCCAGTCCGCGAGCCAAGCCGGCTTCTTCGCGAGTTTCTCGTCGTGGGCGACGTAGACGGTGGCCTTGTCGGTCACGGTGAACTCCATCAGCGCCTCGCCCGCAAAGGCCAACGAGGCATTATTGGCCATG
>Ga0194131_10008519_pt1 | contig 13301 bp, 11 predicted proteins | sample TA2KigO120mmetaG_FD_148631 | JGI IMG/M metagenome (GOLD analysis project Ga0194131, IMG submission 148631) | Freshwater microbial communities from Lake Tanganyika, Tanzania - TA2015053 Kigoma Offshore 120m | ecosystem: Environmental > Aquatic > Freshwater > Lake | place: Tanzania: Lake... | reverse complement strand
GTTCACGGCCGCCGCCTACAACCTCGCGCGCATGGCGAAGCTGGAGGTCGCCGCCTAGCCTCCGTGCGTCCGCGACCGTGCCGCAGAACCCCAACAACGCAACGTCACGACAGCGATGGGTGGCTGCCGGCCCTCCCCTCCGTCCTCTACCATCTGCCTGCGCTCCTTCAGCAGCCTGCTAGGCGTTGGAGCCGTTCGCGGCACAATGCTACGATTCCCCGACATGGTGAACGACTGATGACCGCCCCCGCCCTGTCACCCGCTCTGCTCGAGCTCTACGAGGAGGTCGCGGACTGCCCGCGCTGCGAGCTGGCACGCTCGCGCACGGTGCCCGGCGCCGGGCCGGCGCCGGCGGACGTGATGTGCATCGGCGAGGGGCCTGGCCAGCGGGAGGACGAGCTGGGCCTGCCGTTCGTCGGGGCCGCGGGCCGCTTCCTCGACGAGCTGCTCGCCGTCGCGGGCCTCGCGCGCGACGCCGTGTATATCACGAACGTCGTGAAGTGCCGCCCGCCCGGCAACCGCGACCCGGCGCCCGAGGAGATCGCGGCGTGCGCACCGTACCTGGAGCGGCAGATCGCACTCGTCGACCCGCGCGTGATCGTCACGCTCGGGCGCTTCGCGATGGCGCACTGGTTCCCCGGCGAGGCCATCAGCCGCATTCACGGCCAGCCGCGCCGCGCCGGCGCGCGGCTGATCGTACCAATGTACCACCCGGCCGCCGCGCTCCGGAACGGCGCGCTGCGCCCGGTGCTGGAGGCGGACTTCGCGCAGCTGCCGCGGCTGCTCGAGCAGGAGCGCGCGCGGGGCGCGGCCGCGCTCGCACCGGCGCTCGCCGCGCCGGCCCCAGCCGTGGAGCGACTGCTGTGAGCGGGCCGGCGCTGCGCGTGATTCCGCTCGGCGGCCTCGGCGAGATCGGCCGCAACATGATGCTGTACGAGTACGGCGACGACATCATCGCCGTCGACGTGGGCGTGATGTTCCCCGAGGAGGAGATGCTCGGCATCGACCTGGTGATCCCCGAGATCACATACCTGATGCAGGCGCCGCAGCGCCTGCGCGCCGTCTTCCTCACGCACGGCCACGAGGACCACATCGGCGCGCTGCCGTTCCTGCTGAAGGAGATCAACGTCCCCGTCTACTGCACGCGCCTCACGCGCGGGCTCGTCGACGTGAAGCTGCGCGAGCATCGCCTGCAGCACGACGCCGACGTGCACGTCGTCGAGCCCGGCGAGACGGTGGCCGCGGGCGCCTTCGACGTGGAGTTCTTCGCCGTCTCGCACTCGATCCCGGACGCGGCTGGGCTGCTCATCCACACGCCGCTCGGCGTCGTGGTGCACACCGGCGACTTCAAGCTCGACCACACGCCCGTCATGGGCCAGCACACCGATCTCACGCGCCTCGGCGAGATCGGCCGCGAGGGCGCGCTCCTGCTCGCGATGGACTCGACGTACGTGGAGTACGAGGGCTACACGCCGTCCGAGCAGATCGTCGCGGAGTCGCTTGATCGCGTGATCGGCGCGGCCGAGGGGCGCGTCATCGTGACGACCTTCGCCTCGCTCATCTCGCGCGTGCAGATGGTGATCGACGCGGCGGAGCGCTACAACCGGCGAGTGTTCGTCACCGGCCGGTCGATGGTCAACAACGTGCAGATGGCGCGCGAGCTCGGCTACCTGCGCGTCCCGGCGAACATGATGATGAGCGTGCGCGAGCTCGCCGAGCACCCGGCGACGCGCACCATCGTGATCTGCACGGGTTCGCAGGGCGAGCCGACCTCCGCGCTGACGCGCATGGCCAACGGCACGCACCAGCACGTCACGATCCACCGCGACGACACGGTAGTGCTCTCGTCGAACCCGGTGCCCGGCAACGAGATGCTGGTCTACCGCAACATCGACAGCCTCTACCGCGCGGGCGCGCGCGTGATCTACAACCGCCTCGCGCCGGTGCACGTGCGCGGGCACGCGTCGCAGGAGGAGCTGAAGATCATCCAGCGGCTGGTGCGGCCGAGGCACTTCATCGGCATCCACGGCGAGTACCGCCACCTGGTGCTGCACCGCCTTCTCGCGATGCAGCTCGGCATGGCCGCCGAGGACGCGTTCGCGATCACGGACGGCGACGTGCTGGAGATCGACGAGGATGGCGCGCGCCTCGCGGGACGCGTGCCGGCCGAGTACGTGTACGTCGATGGCCTGGGCGTGGGCGATGTCGACCACATCGTGCTACGCGACCGCGCGCACCTAGCAAGCGACGGCATGATCGTCGTGGTCGTGTCCGTCGATCGCCAGCGTGGCGAGCTCACGCGGCCGCCCGAGGTGATGTCGCACGGCTTCGTCGGCCCCGAGGAGGAGCCGGAGATGCTGGACGGCGTGCGTCGCGTGGTCGCCGCCGCGCTGGGCGGCGAGCGTCACCCGATCGATTGGACCGGCGTGCGGGAGGCGCTCAAGGACGAGGTAGCGCGTTATCTGTACGAGCAGACACGGCGGCGACCGCTGGTGTTGCCGATCACGGTCGAGGTGTAGTCGTCGAGGTGTAGTCCAAGGCATCGCACTCGGCGCCGTGGCGGGCGGGGCCGGAACGGAAGCGAGTGGAGGATGGCTCGATCCCGTCGTGCCCGCTCCGGGTTTGCTAGCCCACTGGGGCTGTTCCGCGCTGAGCTGGTCGGGGCGCTGCTCGTCGCGCTGGCGCTGATCGTCGTGCCGTTCTTGCTGCCGCTCGCGAGCGTGCTCGCGGACGCGCGCGACGGCATCGTCGGCACACTCGGCGTGCACGTGTTCACCACCACGCTACTCATCGCGCTGCTCGGCACGCTAATCGCGCTGCGTTACACATTCTGGCTGCAAGACCAGGCACGGCACATCTGCGGCGCGCTGCTGCTGCTCGTGTTCTCCGCGGGCGCGCTGGGGCTGTGGCAGCCCGCGCAGGCGCTCGGCGGCGTGGACCTCGGCGAACACTCGGCCGGCGGCGACCTCGGTCGCGCGCTCACCGATGGCGCTTGGGCGACGGCCGCGTGGCTGCTGACGCTGCCCGCCGGCTTCGCGCTGCTGTGGCCGGCCACCGCGCTGCGCATGCTGGAAGCTCTGCCCGGCGTGCTCGCGGCCGTCGCGATCGTGGTGTGGCAGGGTTCGGCCGCACTGGCGCGCGTAGGCTGGCGCTCGCTGCGCTTGCTCTTCGCCGGCGTGCTCGGCGCCTCGCACGCGCGCGCGACCGCGCCCGTCGAGAATGGCACGCCCGGCGACGCGCTCGCCAACCTCGACGCGTACGACGAGGACGAGCTGTACGAGGACGAGGAGTACGACGAGCTGGACGAGCTCGACGACGAAGCGCTCGAACCGGGGCCGCCCGCGCGCCCGCACCGCAAGCCCGCGCAGATGCCGATGGACCTCGAGCACCCGGTGCAGGAGTGGCGCCACTCACCGGACGGCTGGCAGCTGCCGCCGACCTCGACGTTGGTCGCGAACGTCGATCCTCCCGACACGACCGCGGAGAACGACCGCCGCGCCGAGCTGATCGTGGAGACGCTGGCGTCGTTCGGCGTCGACGCGCGCGTCACGCAGATTAACGAGGGCCCGACCGTCACGCAGTTCGGCGTGGAGCCGGGCTGGGACGTGCGCACTCGCACGCTGCTAGAGCGCGATACCAGCGGCCAGCCGCTGCTCGACCCGGACGGACAGCCGCGGCTGCGCGAGCGCGAGGTCTCGCGAACGCGCATCCGGGTGAACCGCATCACGGCGCTCGGCAACGACCTCGCGCTCGCGCTCGCGACGCCCGCGCTGCGCATCGAGGCGCCCGTGCCCGGCAAGTCCGTCGTCGGCATCGAGGTACCGAACGCGAGCGCGCGCGTCGTGACGCTGCGCAGCGTCATGGAGTCGGCCGCGTTCCGCAAAGCGACGGCGCAGCAGCCGCTGTCGATCGCGCTCGGCGCGGGCGTCTCGGGCGACCCTGTCGTCGCCGACCTCGCGACGATGCCGCACCTACTGATCGCCGGCGCGACCGGCTCCGGCAAGTCCGTGTGCCTCAACGCGATCATCACCTGCCTGCTGATGAACCACTCGCCGGAGGAGCTGCGGCTGATCCTCATCGACCCGAAGCGCGTCGAGCTGACGACGTTCGACCGCGTCCCGCACCTGGCGTTTTCGAAGATCGTCGTGGACATGGACAAGGTCGTCGGCACGTTGCAGGCCGTGATCCACGAGATGGAGTCGCGCTACCGGCGCTTCGCCGAGGCCGGCGTGCGCAACATCGCGCGCTACAACGAGCAGGCGGAGCAGCTACGCCTGCCGTACTGGGTCGTGGTGATCGACGAGCTTGCCGATCTGATGATGGCGGCTCCGGGCCAGGTCGAGCAGCAGCTCGTGCGGCTCGCGCAGCTCGCACGCGCGACGGGCATCCACCTCGTCGTCGCGACGCAGCGGCCGTCCGTCGACGTAGTGACGGGGCTGATCAAGGCCAACTTCCCCACGCGCATCGCGTTCGCGATGTCGTCGCAGGTCGACTCGCGCACGGTGCTGGACCAGGGCGGCGCCGAGAAGCTGCTGGGCCGCGGCGACATGCTCTACGTGCCTACCGACGCGCAGAAGCCGGTGCGGCTGCAGGGCGTGTACGTCTCGGACGCGGAGATCGAGCGCGTGGTCGCGTTCTGGTCGGACGGGCGCTTCGGCGCGCTCGTGCCCGAGAAGCACGACGACCTGCTGCACGCCGCCGAGCGCGACCTGCTCGCGCAGGAGGCCGCCGCCGAGGACGCCGACCCGATGCTCACGCGCGCGCTGGAGCTCGCGCGTGAGCACGAGCGCATGTCGACGTCGATGCTGCAGCGGCGGCTGCGCATCGGCTACCCGCGCGCTGCGCGCGTGATGGACGAGCTGGAGACGCGCGGCATCGTCGGCCCGCCGGACGGCCCCAGCAGCTCGCGCCCGGTGTTGCTGCACGACGAAAACGCCCCCGAGGAGGCCGACGACGAGCTGCTGCTGGATAAGGACGACGCGGACGCAGAGCTCGACGAGCCCGCCGATCAGCTCGGCGACGGCGACGAGGAGGAGCTCGACGAACCCGACGGCGAGTCGGTGGCGGGCGGCGCGGGGCCGCGCCGCAGACGGCTCGTACCGGGGCCCGAGGCCGGCGGTCCCCGCGAGCGGCACGCCATGACCCGGTCTCGGCGCGGCACGCGACGCCCGCGTTAGCGCGGCGCTTGCTTCATGTGCGATACTGATGGCACGCAACCAGGTTGCACTCGGATGCGGAGGGCCCGACCCTTGGACAGCTCAATCACACAGCGAAGGACCGGCTAGCAGCAGGCTCCGGCTCCGACGCTCACCAACCCAGGCTTGCCGTTTGAGGCAAAGCGAAGCGGCTCCGATCGGGGCCGCTTCGCTTTGCGCGCGAGCTCGACGCGTGGGGCTGCGGTCCCGCGCCACGCGTCGCTAGCGGCGCCGCGCGCGCGGCGCCCTCCCGCGCCCGCCGGAGCGCGTCGGCAAGCCACGCGGCGCCGGCCCGCTCCCGCCGAACGCGGCCAGCGGCTCGACGCCCGGCTCCACGAGCTCGCGGCGGAGCTCGATCACCTGGTCGCGCAGCAGCGCGGCGCGCTCGAACTCCAGCTCGCGCGCGGCGTTCTTCATCTGCCCCTCGAGCTCGCGGACCAGCCGCGCGAGCTCGTCGCGCGGGAGCTCCGACGCGCACGGCACGCTGTACTCGGGCTCGTCCTCGGCGACGCGCAGCGCGTCGGTGATGTCGCGGATAGTCTTCTTGATGCCCTGCGCGGTGATGCCGTGCGCCGCGTTGTGCGCCTCCTGGATCGCGCGGCGCCGCGCCGTCTCCTCAAGCGCAAAGCGCATCGAGTCCGTGATCGTGTCCGCGTACATGATCACCTGGCCCTCAGCGTGCCGCGCCGCGCGCCCGATCGTCTGGATCAGCGAGCCGCCCGACCGCAGGTAGCCCTCCTTGTCCGCGTCGAGGATGCAGACGAGCGACACTTCGGGCAGGTCCAGGCCCTCGCGCAGCAGGTTGATGCCAACGACGATGTCGTGCACGCCGTGGCGCAGGTCGCGCAGGATCTCGATGCGCTGCAGCGTATCGATCTCGGAGTGGAGATAGCGCGCCTTCACGCCCATCTCGAGCAGGTAGTCGGTGAGGTCCTCGGCCATCTTCTTCGTGAGCGTGGTCACCAGCACACGCTCGCGACGCGCCGCGCGCGCCTGCACCTCGGCCAGCAGGTCGTCGATCTGCCCCTTCGTCGGGCGCACGTCAATCAGCGGGTCCACGATGCCCGTCGGCCGGATGACCTGCTCGACGACCTGCGTCGAGGATTGCAGCTCGTATTCGGCGGGCGTGGCCGATACGAACACCACCTGGTTGATGTGACGCTCGAACTCGTCGTAGTTCAGCGGCCGGTTGTCGAGCGCGGACGGCAGGCGGAAGCCGTAGTCGACGAGCGTCGTCTTGCGCGCAACGTCGCCGTGGTACATCCCACGGATCTGCGGCACGCTGATGTGCGACTCGTCGATGAACAGCAGCCAGTCGTCCGGGAAGTAGTCCAGCAGCGTCCATGGCGTCGAGCCCGGCGCGCGCCCGGCGAGGTGGCGCGAGTAGTTCTCGATGCCCGAACAGTAGCCGGCCTCACGCAGCATCTCGAGGTCGAAGCGCGTGCGTTCGGCGAGGCGCGCTGCCTCCAGGATCTGCCCGCGGCCGCGCAGGTACTCGAGCCGCTGCCCCAGCTCCTCCTCGATGCTGACAAGCGCTTCCTCGAGCCGCTGCTTCGAGGTGACGAAGTGCTTCGCGGGGTAGATGGCGTGGCGCTGCGCCTCGCTCAGGAGCTCGCCGGAGAGTGGGTCCACGGTGACGATGCGCTCCACCTCGTCGCCGAAGAAGTCGACGCGCACCGCGAGGTCCTCGTACGCCGGGATCACCGTCAGCGAGTCGCCGCGCACGCGGAACATGCCGCGCACCAGGTTCGTGTCGTTCCGTTGGTATTGCATGTCGATGAGCTGCCGCACGAGCGACGCGCGATTAATGCGCCGCCCTTTGTACAGATCAACGACGAACGACTCGTACTCGCCCGGCTCACCGAGGCCGTAGATGCAGGACACGGACGCCACGATCAGCACGTCGCGGCGCTCGAACAGCGAACGCGTCGCCGCGTGCCGCATCTTGTCGATCTCGTCGTTGATGTCGGCGTCCTTAGCGATGTACGTGTCGGAGCGCGGGATGTACGCCTCCGGCTGGTAGTAGTCGTAGTACGAGACGAAATACTCGACGGCGTTGTTCGGGAAGAAGTCGCGAAACTCGGACGTGAGCTGCGCGGCGAGCGTGCGGTTGGGCGCGATGACAAGCGTCGGCCGCTGGTGGCGCGCGATGATGTTCGCCATCGTGAACGTCTTGCCGGAGCCGGTCGCGCCGAGCAGCGTCTGCCCGCGGTCGCCGCGGGCGAGACCCGCCGCGAGCTCGTCCACGGCGCGCGGCTGGTCCCCGGTCAGCTCGAACGGGCTGACGAGCTCGAACGCACGGTCGGTAGCGACGGGCATGACGTGGGCTCCTAGCGCCGCTCCATTGTAGCGAGCGTGCCCGGTGCTACTCTCCCACTGCCTCCGCGCTCTACGAGCCGCACGAGCGCATCGGCGTCGCCCGCGACGCAGTCCGGGTACGCCGCGACGCCCACCGATACGGTCACGCGCGGCGCGGCGCCTTGAGCGTGCGCCGGGCCGACCGCGGCGCGCAGCTTCTCGCCGACGACCGTCGCCGCCTGCAGGCCAGTCTCCGGCAGCATCACCGCGAACTCCTCACCGCGATAGCGCGCGACGAGGTCGGACACGCGCACCTCTGCGCGCAGCGTGCGCGCCACCACCATGAGCACGGCATCGCCCGCCGGATGCCCGTGGCTGTCGTTGACGCGCTTGAAGTGATCGATGTCCAGCATCAGCACCGCCACCGACCGCCCATAGCGCTCCGCGCGTCCGAACTCGACGTCCAGTCGCTCGGCGAAGCGGCGGCGGTTGAGCAGCCCGATGAGCGCATCTGTCATCGCGAGCGCTTCGAGCTCGGCGCCGGTCATGCGCAGCTGCGCCGCGTTCCCGACTAGGCGCCGCTGGCGCCGCAGCGACTCGCGGCCCTGCGACGCGAGCTGCCCGCCGATCGCGAGCACCAGCGCGCACGCGACGAGGCCCCAGCCCTCGGCCGGCACGCCGAGCAACGAGGCATCGCGCCAGCGCTCGACGTCACCGAGCGGCGTGAGCCCGTAAGCGGCAAGCAGCGCGAGCGCGGCGCTCGCGAGCAGCGGCCAGCGCTCGCGCGCGCGCCGCCGCACGCTAGCCCGCCGCCGCCCCCGCCTGGCGCTCCAGCACGAAGCGCAGCACAGCCTCGACGGTGCCGAGCGATGGGTTGCCGCGCACGGCCTCGGCGACCACCTGCTCGGCGTCGCGGCGGTTGTACTGCAGCGCCACGAGCGCCTCGATGGCGTGGCCACGGACGTCGGGCGGCGACCCGGACGCAGCGCCGGGCGGTCCGCCGTCGTCGGCGAGCTGCGTCTCCTCTAGCAGCCGCCCGCGCAGACGGGCGATGATCGTCTGCGCCAGCCGCTCGCCGATGCCGGGCAATTGCTGCAGCGCGCGGGTGTCCTCGCGCTCCACCCAGCGCGCGACCTCGGACACCGGGTGTGTGAGCGCGCGCACCGCCTTCGCGGGGCCGATCGTCGGCACCTCGATGAACTTACGGAAGAACTCGCGCTCGCGCAGCCGCGGGAAGCCGAAGAGCAGTGGCACGGGCTGGCGCTCGCTCGCGTGCTGGTACGTGAACAGCGCCAGCTCCTCGCCGGGCGCGTACGAGGCCATCCAGTCCGCGGCGTACGGCGGCAGCGCGAGCTCATACGTCACGCCCGCGATCTCGAGCCACAGCATGCCGGCAGCGGCATCCCAGTGCGCCAGCCGCCCGCGCAGCGCGACGATCATCGGGCGCTCACCGCGCGCCCCCGCGGGCCAGCAGCAGCTCGATGCGGCTCGACGCGAGCCGCGTCAGCGCAACCGCGAGCGCGTCCGACGCGTCGAGCGGCATCGGCGGCTCCGCGAGGCCGAGATGCACCGCGACCATCGCTTGCACCTGCTCCTTCGGCGCGCCGCCGTAGCCGGCGACCGCCTGCTTGATGGTCGCGGCGGGGAACTCGAACGTGGGCACGCCGCGCACGGCGGCGGCGACCAGCACGGCGGCGCGCGCCTCGCCCAGCGTCATCGCGGAGCGCACATTCGTGGCCACGTAGTGCTGCTCCATCGCGAGCTCCGTGGGCGCGAGCTCGTCCAGCAGCGCGCCGGCGCGCGTGAACAGCTCCGCCAGGCGCGCGGGTCGCGCGTCGCGCGCGCGCGTGCGCAGCACACCGCAGACGACGAGGCGCGCGCTCCCACCGTCGCCGTCGACGACCCCGTAGCCGGTCGCCGCGAGCCCCGGGTCCACGCCGAACACGCGGCGCACGCTCACGCGCTCAGACCCGCGGTTTCCAGCACCTCTGCCGTGAAGTCGGCGTTCGAGTACACCCGCGAGACGTCGTCCAGGTCGTCGAGGCGCTCGAGCAGCTTGAGCGCCTGGATCGCAGCCTTCTCGTCCAACGGCACGACGTTCTTCGGCACGCGCGCGACCTCGGCACGGTCGATGGCCAGGCCGGCGCCGGCGAGCGCCTCACGCACCCGCTCGAGGTCGGCGGGCTCGGTCAGCACCTCCACCTCGCTGTCGTCGACCGACACGTCGGCCGCGCCGGCCTCGATAGCAGCGAGCTGGATCTCGTCGCTGTCGCCGCGGCTGGCGTCGAGCGTGATCACGCCGCGCGTCTCGAACTGCCAGCCCACGGCTCCAGTCTCAGCGAGGTTGCCGCCGCCGCGTGAGAACGCGGCGCGGATCTCGGCGACCGTGCGATTGCGGTTGTCGGTGACCGCCTCGACAATGACCGCGGTGCCGCCCGGCCCGTAGCCCTCGTAAGTCACTTCGACAAGCTGGTCGGTGTCGGCGTTGCCGGCGCCGCGCTGGACGGCGCGCTCGATGTTATCGTTGGGCATGTTGGCGTCTTTAGCGCGGCTGATGGCCAGGCGCAGCGCCGGGTTCATCGCGGGGTCGGCCCCCGCCCCGCCGCGCGCGGCCATCGTGATGTCGCGCGCGAGCTTCGTGAACAGCTGGCCGCGCTTCGCGTCCAGCGCGCCCTTCTTGTGCTTGATGCTCGACCACTTCGAATGACCTGACACGGCATGCCCCCGACCCGCTTCCCCTCCGACGCGCCAATGCTAGCAGCGCGGCGCGACCCGCGGAATCGGCGCCTCGCCGGCGCCGCGGCGGCGCTCCGTCAGGGCCGCAGCGTCGTATTGTCGAGCAGGTGCGTGGCCCCGAACGCCACCGCCATCGAGAGCAGCACCGGCCCCGTCACGCGGCCCTGGATCTCGGTCAGCAACTCCGCGTCGGCGAGCGAGAGGTAGTCGATGGAGGCGAGCGGCCGCGCCTCGATCGGCGCGCGTGCGACGCGGCGCAGCACCTCGGCATCGCGCTCGCCGGCGGCGAACGCAGCCTCGGCGGCGCGCAGGCCGCCAGACAGCGCGACCGCCTGCGCGCGCTGCTCGGCCGAGAGGTAGACGTTGCGCGAGGAGCACGCGAGCCCGTCGGGCTCGCGCACCGTGGGACAGCCGACCACGGTGACCGGCAGCAGCAGGTCTCGTGTCATGTGCCGGATCACGGCAAGCTGCTGCGCGTCCTTCTGCCCGAAGTACGCGCGGTCCGGGCGCACGATGTGGAACAGCTTCGCCACCACCGTCGCCACGCCGTCGAAGTGGCCGGGCCGCCGCGCGCCCTCGAGCATGTGGCTGAGCGCGGACACCGTCACGCGCGTGGTGTCGCCGGGCGAGTACAGCTCCTCGACGGGCGGCACGAACACCAGGTCCACGCCGGCCCCCTCCAGCAGCGCCAGGTCGTGCGGCTCGTCGCGCGGGTAGCGCTCGAAGTCCTCGCCGGGGGCGAACTGCGTGGGGTTCACGAAGATCGAGGCGACGACCATGCGGCACTCCGCGCGCGCGGCGTGCACGAGCGAGAGGTGCCCCTCATGCAGGTAGCCCATCGTCGGGACGAACCCGACAGGCGCCGCGGACTCGCTGCGGGCAGCGCGCAGCGCGCCGGCCGAGCGGACGACGAGCATCCGGGCGCTACCGCTCCCCGGTCTCGGGATCGCCCTCCGCGAGCACGCCCTCGAGGTCGATGCCCTCAGGCCCGTGCGGGCTGTCGGCCAGGCGGAAGGTCATGCTCGCGACACGCGCGACCCGCTGCTCGTCCAGCAGGTGCGACTCCGCCGCCGACGGGAACGAGCCATCGCCGACGGCCTCGCGGTACGCCACAAACGCCGCGCGCTGCAGCGTGCCGGCCTCCATGAACCGTCGCGCGTGCTTCATCTTGCGGTCGGTGTACAGCCCCAACAGGTCGTGCACCACCTGCACCTGCCCGCTGCAGTACAGCCCGGCGCCGATGCCGATGGTCGGCACGTGCAGCTGCTGCGTGATCGTGAACGCCAGCGGCGCAGGCACCGTCTCGAGGACCACCGCGTACGCCCCGGCCTCCTCGAGCGCCTTCGCGTCGGCCATCACGCGCACCCCTTCGCGCGGCGTCTTGCCCTGGATCTTCCAGCCGCCGTAGGCGTTGACCGACTGCGGCGTGAGGCCGACGTGGCCCATCACCGGGATGCCGGCCTCGACGAGTCGCTGCACCGTCTCCGCCGAGCGCTGCCCGCCCTCGAGCTTCACTGAGCCAGCGCCGGTCTCCTGCATGATGCGCACGGCGTTACGTAACGCGTCCTGCCACCCGCCCTGGTACGAACCGAACGGCATGTCGACGACCACGTGGGCGCGCTTCGTGCCGCGCACGACGGCGGCGCCGTGGCGGACCATGTCGTCGACGGTCACCGGCAGCGTGGAGTCGTAGCCGAGCACAACCATGCCCAGCGAGTCGCCGACGAGCAGAATCGGGATACCCGCCTCGTCGGCGAGCTGCGCCGTCGGGTAGTCGTAGGCTGTGAGCATCGCGAAGCGGGTGCCCTCGTCGCGCATCCGCTGCAGGTCGGTGATGGCGATTCGCTTCACTGTCACGCCTCCCCACGTAGCGCCGTGAGCTTGGACTGCGCGCCGGCCTGCTCGCCCACGCTCTGGACGAGCGCCACGTTGGTCTCGAGCAGGTCGACCATGTGGTTCGCGCCGTCGACGTGCACGAGCCGCGGGCGATGCGCGGCGACGCGCTCAGCCGGCACACCCTCGTAGTTGAGCACGATCACGATGTCGCCGACGTGCACCAAGTGCGCCGCAGCCCCATTGATGCCGATCACGCCCGAGCCCGCCGGCCCCGCGATGGCATAGGTCATCAAGCGCGCCCCGTTGGTCACGTCCAGGACTTGCACCTGCTCCCACTCGACGATCCCGGCCGCTTCCATGAGCGTCTCGTCGATCGTGATCGAGCCAATGTAGTCGAGGTCTGCCTGCGTGACCGTGGCGCGATGCACCTTGCCGCGGAGCATCATCCGCATGTGGCGCACCCGGACATGACAGCACCTCGGGCATGCCGACGCGCGCGAACCACCAGCACCGTCATCTCGGCCTCCCCGTCTCGGTCTCTCGATCCAAGCGGACTAGCCAGGGGGTATGCCTTGTCACCGTACGGGGTGGCAGGGCGCCATCAGTATAGGAACGGCCGATCGCCTGTCAATCGGCCGTGCGGAGCGCGGTCAACCGTCGCGGCGGAGCCATTCGGCCGCCGACGGCACCCCCGCGAGCCCCGTGGCCAGGCGCACGCCTCGCAGCACCGCGCGCTCGACGGCGCGCGTCGCCAGCGCTTCCAGCGCGCCGTAGCCGACCGCGTCGACCTCGACGGCGCCCGTGGCCAGCACGAAGATCGTATCGCCATCGCCCTGGGTGTGCGCCGGCCAGATCGTACGGGCGAAGCCGTCTTGGCAGACCGTCGCGAGGCGATTCGCCTGGGCCTTGGTCAGCCGGGCATTCGTCGCGACCACGCCGAGGGTCGTGTTCGCCGGCACGAGCTCGGCGACAGCTTCGCGCGCCCCGGCCGGCGCGGCGGTGGCAAGCTCCGGCCACGGCGCACCGGTGCGCCAGTGCGCCTCCAGGTCAACGAATCCGCCCGCCTCCTCGCCACGCGGCGCGGCGACGAGCTCGCCCGTCCGAGGGTCGCGGATGGCGCCGACCGCGTTCACCGCGACGACCGCCCCGGCGACGACACCCGTGGCGGTCTGCTCGCTCGCCGTGCCCAGGCCACCCTTGAGGCGGCGCGCGGGGCCGGCCTGCTTGGCGATCGTC
>Ga0194131_10008518_pt1 | contig 13304 bp, 13 predicted proteins | sample TA2KigO120mmetaG_FD_148631 | JGI IMG/M metagenome (GOLD analysis project Ga0194131, IMG submission 148631) | Freshwater microbial communities from Lake Tanganyika, Tanzania - TA2015053 Kigoma Offshore 120m | ecosystem: Environmental > Aquatic > Freshwater > Lake | place: Tanzania: Lake... | reverse complement strand
CGGATCACTGGGGGCGCGGCTCGGCGCCACGCTGCGCGGCATCGGCGACCACATCCGCGGCCGCTACGGCCCCGACCCGCCCGCCGCGATCTGACGCGCGAAGCTCGCGCAGCTCGGCAGCCATGATCGCGTTCTCCTCGATCAGCCGATCGATCTGCCGCTGCTGCCGCGACAGGATCACCGAGAACGACAGCGACGCCACCGAGATGATGGCGACGAGCATCAGCACCAGGACGGCCGGCGGGTAGTACACGCCCAGCCAGCGCGCCGCGAAGTCGAGCGCGTCGCGCCGCAGCGAGATCCCGATCAGCACGAGCGCGGACACGATCCACAGCGCCGAATACTCCTCGGCGAGCCGGCGCCGCCGCACCAGCTCCAGCACCAGCAGCAGCAGCACCACGCTGCCCGCCAGTGCGACGACCTGGACGCGATCAGTCATGGCCGGACCTCAGGCTGGCGCGGAACGGAACGATCAGCAGCGCGAGCGCCACCCGTGCACCGGCGCCGAGCAGCCGCACCGGCGTGAGGGACGTCCGCCCGTGCAGCCGCGCGCGCCACTGCACCTCCACTTCCACCATGCGCATGGCATTGTGGCTGAGGAGCAGGTGCAGCTCCGGCTCCGGGTAGCCGCCCGGATGATGCTCGGCCAGCATGGCGACCGCGCGCGGCCCCATCGCCCAGAATCCCGACGTCGGATCGGTGACCGTCCGCCGCGTCACCATCGACAGCACCGCGCCGAGCGAGCGCTGAACCGCGCTCGGATCGTGGCTGCGGTTCGACGACGCGAAGCGCGACCCGAGGACGACATCCGCCGCTCCGAGACGCAGCGGCGCCAGCAGCCGCTCCACGTCGTCCACCTCGTGCTGCCCGTCCGCGTCGAGACGGACCACGAGGTCGTAGCCCTGGCGCGCGGCGTACCGGAGTCCCGCCCGCAGCGCGCGGCCGACGCCGCGCCGATCGGGCCACTCCAGCCACCGGACGCCGAGCTCGCGCAGCAGCCCGCTCGTGTCGTCGGTGGACCCGTCGTTGACGACGAGCACGTCGAGATCGGGACGGCGCAGGCGCAGCGCGCCGACGACCGCGGGAAGACTTGCGGCCTCGTTATAGGCCGGAATCAGCACGAGAACCCGATGCAGGCGGCTCACGCGGGCGACCTCCTGATCATGCTGTGCTCGGGCCGGACCGGGCGCCTCGTCACCCGGCGCACCGTCCACACGGCGACGGCCGCGAGCCACGCGGCGTCGCGCGCGAGGTGGACGACGGGGAACGCCAGCGCGGCGGGGTCGCCGAACATGCGCCAGGCGCGCACGCCCGCGATCGCCCGTTCGACCGCGAGAAGGCCGATGAGCGCGGCGCCCGCAGCGACAGCGCCGAAGGCCAAGAGCATCACGGCGACTCCGAGAATCAGCGGGTGCGCCATCATTCCGGCCGGCGACACGGCGTCGCCGGTCACGCGGCGCGGGTGGCGCGAGACGACGTCGAGGCGGCCGTACCCGAACCCGTATTGCTGCGCGAGGTAGCCGGTGAAGCCCTCGCGCCAGTGGTGGCGGCTCCGCGCGGCCCCGCAGAACGCCAGCCGGTAGCCCGCCGCCCGCAGGCGGTAGCTGAGGTCGTTGTCGTAGCCGTAGCCCAACGACTCGTCGAGCGGCCCGGCCTCGCGCAGCGCGCTGGCGCGATACGCGGTGTTCCCCGTACACACGTGATCCGAGTCCTCCGCGAGCGACGCGTACCGCTGCTCGAGGTCCAGCGCCATCACCCGCGCGAAGAACGATGCGCGCGCGTCGGTGACGTAGCATCCCTGCGCCGCCGCCACCGCGGGGTCGCCTGTCCCGAGCGAAGTCGAGGGGTGCAGCGCCGCGACGAGCGTCGTCATCCACCCTGGCTCCAGCACGACGTCCTGGTCGACCTGGCAGACGATGGGATGCGCGGCCATCCGGATCCCCGCATTCACCGCCGCGGCGGCGCCGCGGCCCGGCCCGTTCACGATCGTGAGCGGATGCGCGCGCGCCAACGAGCGCAGCACGGCGGCGGATCCGTCCGTGCTGCGATCCTCCACGACGATGATCTCGAGCGGACGGCCGTCGGCCTGCGCGGCAATCGACGCCACCGTGTCCGTGATATGCGCTGCGCCGTTGTGAACGGGCACGACGAAGCTGACGCCCGTCACGCCCCTCGACTCCGCTCGGGGCAGGCCACCTGCCGATAAACGTCTTCGAGCTGCGCGCAGACCACGTCAGGCGCGTACGTCGTCCTGATGCGCTCTGCCGCCTGCGCGGCGGCGTCGCGCCAGTGCGCCGGCGCGGCCAGAATGTGCTCCATCGCGCCGCGAACCGCGGCCGCGTCGCCGTTGACGACCAGTCCGCCGCCCATCGCCGCCACGACTTCGCCGCACCCCGAGTCGTTGGCGACGACCACCGGCGTGCCTGCAAGCAGCGCCTCGAGCGGCACGAGACCGAAGATCTCGTGCTCGGACGGATAAACGACGAGGTCGGCGTCGGCGAGCAGCTCCAGCCGCGCGGCGCCCTCGAGCAATCCGGTGAACACGATGCGTGCGCGGTCGCCGGCGGCACGCGCGGCGGCACGCACGGTGCCGTCGCTTCCCATGTCGTTGCCCGCCACCACCAACGTGGCGTTGCCGGGCATGCCGGCAAATGCGCGCACCAGCACGTCCACCCGTTTGCGCGGCGTCAGCTTGCCGAGATACGCGACGAGCGGTCCAGGGATTCCGGCGCGCCGGCGAAACGCGCCGCGGGCCGGCGGCGGGTCGAACTCGGACAGCGCCATCGGATTCGGCACGACAGCGATGCGGTCCGGGGCCACGCCCTCGCGCTCGAGCTGACGACGCTCGGCCTGCGTCACCGCGAGCACGCGGGAGGCGCCGTGCAGCACCCGCCGGCCTGCCACGACGTCGAAGATCCGCTTGGCCGCGCGGCGCCGCTCGAGGACGGGCGCCGTCCCATGCGGCGCCAGCACGTACGGCACACCCGCCCGCTGCATGTGTGTCGCCGCGATCACGCCCGGCAGGTTGCGGCAGGCGTGCAGGTGCGCCACGTCGAAGTCGCCGCGATGGCGGCGCAGATACGAGGACAGGCCGAGCGGCATGAAGAGCTGCCAGTCGTACGCCAGCCGGTTGGACACATTCGGGAACACGCGGACGTCCACGGCGTCCCGCGTGCCGGAGGGCCGCCCGATCCGGCGTCGCGCATCACGGGCGTCGGTGGTGCAGACGGTGACGTGGTGGCCCCGCCCGGCGAGCCCGCGCGCGAGCGCGTCCGACACGCGCGGGATCCCGCCGTACGCCCAGGCCTCAGCCCCGTAGGGCGTGACGTGCAGCACTCGAAGCGCTTGCATACAATCGGAACCGCTGCATGCCGGTGACCCGCGTCGTACCCCTGCCCGCCGGCTGCGCCGCCCTGCTCGCGGTCCTTGTCTACCTTAACGCGCTCGACAATCCGTTTGTCTACGACGATTTTCGTCTGATCGTCGAAAACCCCGCGATTCTGACGCTCGACGTGCGGGGGCTGATGCTGCGCGACCTCACGCGGCCGGTCGTCAACCTGTCCTACGCGCTCGACACCGCGCTGTGGGGACCTCGCGCCCCCGGCTACCACGCAACCAGCGTGCTGCTCCACGCCGTCAACGTCGTGCTCGTGTTCTGGGTGGCGTTCCTCGCGGCCGGCGACGCCCGCCGCCGCGACCTGTCGTCCACGGCGATCGCGTTCGCCACCGCCGCGCTCTTCGCCGTGCACCCGATGATGACGCAGGCGGTCGGCTACATCGCCAGCCGATCCGAGGTCCTCTATACGACCTTCTTCCTCCTCGCGTTCCTCGCGGGCGCGCGGTGGATGCGCGCGGGCGGGGGGCGCTGGTGGGCCGCCTGCGTGGCGCTCTGGATCGTTGCCATGCTGGCGAAGGAACCGGCGGCGATGCTGCCCCTGGTGCTGATTGCCTACGACCGGCTCGTGCTCGACGACGGGCCGGACGAGCGTCGCCGCCGGTGGCGCGGGCTCGAGCTGCCCATGCTCGCCATCATGGCGGTCGCCGGCGGCGTGCGGCTTGCCGTGCTGATGCGCCTCGAGTACGGCGGCCAGGCTGCGCCCGACCTGCGCTTCGCGCTGATCGCGATCGACGCATTCTGGCGCTACCTGCTGCTGTTCTTCGTCCCGCAGGGGCAGTCGGTCTTCCACGACGTGCCCGCCATCCGCGGCCTCTTCGACGTGCGCGCGCTGCTGGGCATGGGCGGCCTCGCCGCCCTGCTCGCGGCCGCGTGGGCGCTCCGCCGCGTCCACGCGCTGCTGCCGCTCGGCATCGTCTGGTTCGTGCTGCTGCTCGTGCCGTCGGGCGTGCTGGCGACCTTCGGACGCGGCGAGCCGATGGCCGAGCATCGCGCCTACCTGCCGGCCGCCGGCCTCTTCCTCGCGTGGGGCTTCGCGTTCGGCGCGCTGTGGGCGCGCGCGGGACGCGACCGGACGATCGCGGCGACCGCCGCGGCGATCTTGCTCGTCTCGCTTGCCGCGCTGACCATCGTCCGCAATGTCGTGTGGGACAACCCGGTGCTGCTGGCGCAGGAGGCGACGGTGCGGTCGCCCGGACACTGGGTGCCACGCATGCTGCTGGCGGAAGCGCTGCGGCAGAGCGGCCGCTGCGGGGACGCGGTGCGCGAGTACCGCGTGGTGACAGCCGCGCGCCCGCAGGATCCGTTTGCCTACGGGCAAATGGCCCGCTGCCTCATCGTCACCGGCCGGTTGTCGGAGGCGGAGCCGGTGCTGCGGCGGGTGCGCGACCTGAGCCCGGCGTCGCCGGACGGCTCGATGGGCCTCGGCGTGCTGGCGATCCTCCGCGGGCGGCCCGGGGAATCGCGCGTGCACTTCGGCCGCGTGCTGGAGCGCGACCCCGGCCACGCGCAGGCGCAGCGGCTGCTCGCGTTCATCGACAACACGCTGCCGGATGCCGAGCGCCGGCGCGTGTGCCAGGAGCTCGGCGCGACCGCTGGTGGAGCCCTTGCCGTGGACCGCTGCCGTAACTGACGGCGGCGCGCTGCCGCCGATCAGAAGCGCACGCCGGCGCCGAGCGTGAACCGGAAGTCGTGACCGGTGAACGCGTCGCTGCGGACCGCGCCGCCGCTGTCGATCGCCGGCGCGGGATACCGCACCATCCGGTCGCCGGCATCCACGCGCACGAACGTGCGCCCCGACGACAGCCATTCCACGCCGCCTCCCGCGTCGAGCGCGACGAGCGTGCGCCCGCCCGCGAGCGTGCACCGCAGCGGCGGCGGGAAGATGGCGATGCACGCAATCGGCCGCGGGGCGCCGCCGACGCGGAGAAAGCCCGGGCGCAGCTTCGCAAACGGTCGCACGCGGCCCAGCCGCGGGCCGACCGTCGCGCCGAACAATCCTTCCACGCGGCTGCCGCTGAACGCCGCGGGGCCACCCAGGTCGCCCGGGTAGTACGACACTTCGCCCTCGACGCCGACGAGCGGCACCGGGTGCCACGACGCGCGCGCGCCTGCGCCGACGTCGGTCGCGTCGAACTCGCCGGACACACTTCCAGTCAGCAGGAAGGCGAGAAAGACGTACTCCGTCATTTGTGATTTGTGATTTGTGATTTGTGATTTGTGATTCGCTCTTGCCGTCAGCGCCATTTCGGGAGCGAGAGTGACGAACGCAGGCCGCCGAGGGGCGAATCGTGCAGCGCGATCGAGCCATGATACAGCTCCGCCAGGTCGCGCACGATCGCGAGGCCGAGACCGGACCCCGAGGCCTGCTCGTCGGCGCGCACGCCGCGGACGAGCACCGCGTCCCGCATCTCCCGCGCCAGCCCCGGCCCGTCGTCGTCCACGGTGACCACGACGGCGTCCCCCGCGTCGGCGGAGGCGATGACGATGCGCGCGCGCGTCCACTTGCAGGCGTTGTCGAGCAGGTTGCCGAGCATCTCGTCGAGGTCCTCGCGCTGCACGCGCGCGACGTGCGACGGATCGACGCGCACGTCGATCGACAGCGTTCGATCGGCGTACAGCCGGAGCAGCGTCCGCGCCAGGCCGTCGGCGGACTCGCGGATCGAGCAGCTCGCGCCGGACGTGTTGCCGGATGCCGCCGCGCGCGCGTGTGCCAGGTGGTAGTCGATCTGGCGGCGCATGCGGTCCACCTGCTGGGTGATCGCGGACGCGAGCCCGGTGTCGCCGGCAGCCGTCGCGAGCTCGGCTTCACGCGCGATCAGCGCGAGCGGCGTCTTCAACCCATGCGCGAGGTCGCCCGCCTTCGCCACCGCGCGGCGCGCGGCCTCCTCGCGGTGCGCGAGCAGCGCGTTCAGGTCGTCCACCGCGCGTGACACGCCGCGGCGCACCTGAAAGGCCCCCGCGGCCATCGCCAGCACGGCGCCGACCAGGATCAGCACCGCGTGCTCGGTCCAGACGAAGTGGATCGCGGCCCGCCGGCCGAGAAACGGCATGTCCGGCGCGTGCTGAAACACCAGGGACATCAGCGTGAACGTCAGCAGCACGAGCCCGATGGTCCAGCAGACGGAGCCGAGAATCACGCGCGCGCGGAGCGACAGCGTCATGTGCGCGCCCCGACCCGGTACCCCAGGCCGCGGACCGTCTCGATGAGCGAGGACCCGAGCTTGCGGCGCAGCCGCGCGACGAACACCTCCACCGTGTTCGAGTCGCGGTCCGCGTCCTGCGCGTAGATGTGTTCGGTGAGCTCGCCCTGCGAGACGACGCGGTCGCGATGGTGCATCAGGTACGACAGGACCCGGAACTCATGGCTGGTGAGCTTCACGGGGACGCCGTCGCGGGTGACCCGCGCCTGCCGCGGATCGAGCGTGACGCCGCCGCAGTGCAGGAGCTGCTGCGGCCGCCCCGCGGCGCGCCGGATGAGGCCGCGGAGGCGCGCCAGCACCTCCTCGATCCGGAACGGCTTGGCGACGTAGTCGTCCGCGCCCGTGTCGATGCCTTCGACCGTCTCGTGCCAGCTGCCCCGCGCGGTGAGCACCAGCACGGGCACGGCGACACCGGCGGCGCGCCAGCCGCGCAGCAGCGTCAGCCCGTCGATGCGCGGCAGCCCGAGGTCGAGCAACACCGCGTCGTAGCTCTCGGTGCGGACGGCAAAATCGGCGCGCTCGCCGTCGGACGCGGTATCCACCGCATAGCCCGCCTCCGTCACCGCGCGCTGCAGCTGGTGCAGGAGGGCCGGTTCGTCTTCGACCACGAGAACGCGCACGGCTGTCTTATAGCGCAACCGGACCTGAACGCCCGCTGAACGCGGCGTTCACCGCCGGTTCAGCGCCCCTTCTCTACACTTGGTCCCATGTTCAGCAGCTACGACTTCGGCTACAGCTGGTTTGTCGGCTACGGGCTCGCCATTCCGCTGGCGGTGGCGGCGCTGGCCGGCGGCCTTGCGCTCCGGCGCAGGTGGCCGCGGTGGACGATCGCCGCCGCGGCCGTGGTGGCGATCTGGGCTGCGACCGGCATCGTCCTGATCAACTTCACCTTCGGCCTCGAGCGGCCGCTCGACCTGCCGACCGCGCGGTTTCTGCCCAGCGGAGCCGGCCGGGTGCTCGACGCGGGCGCCGGCTCAGGCCGCGCCGCGGTCGGCGTGCTGCTGGCGCGGCCGAAGGCGACCGTGACCGGCCTCGACCTGTACGACGGGTACTGGGGCATCGAGGACAACACCCCCGAGCGGTTCATGGCGAACGCGCGCATCGCGGGTGCCGCCGAGCGCGCCGACGCCGTCCGCGGGGACCTCCGCGCGATGCCATTCCGCGATGGCGAGTTCGACGCGGTCATCAGCTCGTACGCGATCGACCACCTGCGCCAGGACGGCGTCGTCAAGGCGATTGCGGAGGTGGCGCGTGTGCTCAAGCCGCGCGGCGAGTTTCTGCTGCTGATCGTGCACGTCAACTGGGCGACGTGGCTCGTCTCGCCCCATTCCGTGGCGCACCACCCGCGTCAGGATCCCATGCGCTGGCGCGACGTCCTCGAGTCCGGCGGCTTCGACGTGGAGGAGACGGGCACGCGGCCGTCCACCCTGTATTTCCTCGCGCGCAAGCGCGGCGGCGCGGCAACGGCCGCCATCACCGCCGCCACCTCCTGAGGGATGGCCGGCCTGGTGATGACCTGCGTGACGCCGGCATCGAGCGCGGCCTGACGATCTTCGCCTGTTCTCGCCACGCGAGCGGCGTGAAGGCGTTCCGGTAGACAGCATCAGGCGCGATCGAGCACGTCCCTGACGCGCCGCGCCAGCACGCTCCGCGTGAAGGGCTTCTGCAGGAACGCGACTTCCGAGTGCTGCACGCCGTGCCGCAGCACGATGTCGTCGGTGTGGCCGCTCATGAAGAGCACGCGCAGCGACGGCATGCGCGGGGCGAGGCGCTCGTAGAGCTCGCGCCCGCTCGGTCCGCGCATGACGAGATCGCTCACGAGCAGGTCGGGCTGCTTCACCGCGCCGTCGAGGAGCGCGAACGCCTCGTCGGCCGATCCTGCGGCCATCACCGCATACCCCAGGCTCGCCAGCATCCGCTCGACGACGACGCGGACCTGCGGCTCGTCTTCGACGAGGAGCACCGTCTCGCTGCCGCGCAGGTCGCCGTCGTGCGCGGGCGCCGCGTTCACGGCACGAGCGGCCGGCACGTGCGGCAGCAGGACGGTGAACGTGCTGCCCTCGCCCGGTGTGCTCGCCACCTCCACGGCGCCGCCGCTCTGGCGCACGATGCCGTAGACGCTGGCCAGGCCGAGGCCGGTGCCCTCCCCCGCGGCTTTCGTCGTGAAGAACGGCTCGAAGACGCGCTCCTTCACCTCCGCCGTCATGCCGTGGCCGGTGTCGGTCACCTCCAGGCGGACGTACGGTCCTGGCGCCACGTCGAGGCGGGCGGCCGCGTCGGCATCCAGCCGCACCAACGACGTGGCGACCGTCAACCGCCCGCCCTCGGGCATCGCGTCGCGCGCGTTGACCGCAAGGTTCACCAGCAGGTGCGTGACCTGCGCGCCGTCGATCAGGATGTGCGCCGGCGCGCCTCCCAGGCGCGTCACCAGCGTGATGTGCTCCCCGATCGTCCGCACCAGCAGCTTCGCGGTTTCGGCGATCGCGGCGTTGAGGTCCAGCACCTTCGGCTCGGACACCGCGCGGCGGCCGAAGGCGAGGAGCTGGCTGGTGAGCGTCTGGGCGCGCTCGGCGGCCACGGCAATCTCGCGGACGGCCTGGGCGTGCTCCTGCGCCGTCAGCTCGGTCCCGAGCGCCTCGCAGTAGGCGCCGATGATCGTCAGGAGGTTGTTGAAGTCGTGCGCGACGCCGCCCGCCAGCCGGCCGATGGCCTCCATCTTCTGTGACTGGTGGAAGCGCTCCTCGCTGGCGCGCACCTCGGCCTCCGCCTGCTTCAGGCGGTGCTCGGTCTGCCGCAGCTCGGTGACGTCGACATGCGCGCCGAGCATGCGCACCGCGCGACCCTGCGCGTCCCGGACGAGCGCGCCGCGCGCGAAGATCCACCGGTAGGTGCCGTCCTTGTGGCGAAGCCGGAACTCGTTGGCGTACGCCGGCTCGATTCCGGCCAGGAAGCGGTCGACCTTCGCCATCGCCTCCGCCGCGTCGTCCGGGTGCAGACGCTCGGGCCATTCCCGCAACGTCGGCTCGATTTCGTCGTCGGCATAGCCAATCTGGCGCTTCCACTCCGGTGACACCCAGACGGTATTCGCGATCAGATCCGCGTCCCACAGGCCGACGTTGGCGGCCTCGGTGGCCAGCCGCAGGCGCCGCTCGCTCTCGCGCAGCGCCTCGTCCGCCTCCCGCAACGCGTGCTCCGCCGCGCCGCGGCCAGACTCGCCTGCCTTCATGTCCGTCAGTTCCTGGTGTACTTCGCGACGCCCCTGATCGTGGCCTCGGCGGTGAACAGGTTCCCCGCGCTGTCGAGCGCGATCCCCTCGCCCATGGCGCCGTCCGGCGACTCCGTCTTGTGCGGCGGGATGAACATCGTCACCTTGCCGTCCTTGAGGCTGCCAATGCGGATGCCCTTCAGCCAGCCGGGATGGACGCGCTCGTTGGACTCGGCGTCGGATGTGTAGATGGTGTCGTTGCCGTCGATGGCGATGCCGCTGACGCGGCTGAACTCGCGGTACTCGCCGAGATACGTCCCTTCCTTCGAGAGGATCTGGATGCGGTGGTTGTGGCGGTCGGCCACGATCAGCCGGCCGCGCGAGTCGAACTCCACGGCGTGCGGCGTGCGGAACTCGCCGGGCGCCGTCCCCGTCCTGCCGATGACCCGCAGGAGTTTTCCGTTCCGATCGAACACCGAGATGCGGCCGATCAGGTTCGGGTCGTTGACGTTGGTGTGGCTCTCGGCGATGTAGACGTCGCCGTTGGCCGGGTCGGTGACGAGATCGGTCGGCTCCGTCAACGCCTCCGGCGGATTGCCCTTCACGCCGGGCCTGCCGATGGTCATCAGCACCTTGCCCTGCGGGCTGAACTTCACGACCACGCTGCCCTTGTTCCGCTCGCCCGGATACTTGGCGATCTCCTCGTCGGTCGGCACGCGCGCGTCGGTCACCCACACGTTGCCGTCGCGATCGACGTGGATGCCGTGCGGCCACACGAACATGCCGCGGCCGAACGCCCGCACCTCCCTGCCGGATTCGTCGAAGAGATGGACGGGATTGCCCGTGTGGCCGAGGCAGCCCGGCGCGGTCCCGGGCGAGCAGCGGTCGGTGGCCCACACCGAGCGGCCGTCGCGATCGATGGCCACGCCGTTCGACCCGCCCCACGGCCGCTTCTCGAGCGTGAGCTGCGCCCAGTCGCGGACGATGCGATAGGGGTTCGCGCCGCTGTTCACCGGGGGCGGGTCCGGGGTCTGCGCCAGGAACGACGCGCCCGCCGACACGACAACGAGGCACGCACTGATGAATCGCATGCCCGGGATCATAGCTCCGATTCGGTCGCCCGGATTTACCGGGTGTCGCGGGCGCGCATCGCCGGGCTGGTGTCGAGCGCGTTGGCGTCGATGGGCGCCGCGCGCAGCTTCAGGTGCGCGAAGATCGGCCGCTCCTCGTCGCCGGTGTCCACGCGCAGCTGGCGGCCGGCGTCGCGCACGGCCGGGAAATTTTTCAGGCTGACGACGCCGCGGACGTTGCCGCCGATGGCGAACACGCGGCGCCCCGGCTCGTCCACCTTGACGACGATGTCGCAATGGCTGCGCGCGCCGATGCCCATCTGGCGGCGGCGCTCGGCGAGCGTGCGATACGCGGGCCGCCGCGACGAGCAGAGCATGTCGCCGGGCGCGATGACCGCCTCGCCGGGGTCGTAGGCGACGAACGCCGCCTCGGGCGCCCGGTCGTCCCGCGCGCGAATCGCCTGATCGATATAGGCGTGGTGCGCGATGGCGCGGCGGAACTGCGCGTCGGTGCCGAGGCCCGCTTCGCACATCACCCACGAGACGAACGCCGCCGACCACGGCGCGTTCCAGCGCGCGGCGACGCCGTCCTCGCCGTTCCAGCGATCGTTCTGCCGCGCGACGATCCAGGATCCCTGCGGCGTCACGGCCCAGTAGCCGCCAATCGACGGCGCCACGCGCGCCGCCTCGTCCGGGGGCAGCCGCGGGCGACGCCGGCGGCGCTCCTCCGGCGTCTCCGGCGCCCGATCGTCATCGCCGCCCTCGCGAGGCTCCGCGATACGGAAGCCGAAGGACGCCCACTCCTGCGCGGCGAGGTCCACGATGCGGCGGCGGGTCTCGCCGGTGGGAAGCACGCGGCAGGGCCGCGGCTGCACGGTCATCGAGCCGGGCCCGCCACGGACGTGCACGGAGGGCTGCTGCGCGAACGCCGCGGCGCCGGCGAGGGGCACCAGCGCGAGCGCGGCGGCCAGTGTCGCGTTCACGCGGCAATCATACATACAATGTCCCACCCGTCCAGAAAGGACCGCTCATGCAGGTCTCGATGACCGTCAACGGCAGGGTGCGGAAGGCCGACGTGGAGCCGCGTCTGCTGCTCGTCCACTTTCTCCGCGAGCATCTTCTTCTCACCGGCGCGCACGTCGGCTGCGACACCAGCCAGTGCGGCGCGTGCACCGTCATCGTCGACGGCCGGAGCGCGAAGGCGTGCACGATGTTCGCGGTCCAGGCCGACGGCTCGACGATCACGACCGTCGAGGGCCTCGCGGCCAACGGGCAGCTGCATCCCGTGCAGGAGGGCTTCTGGGATCAGCACGGCCTGCAGTGCGGCTACTGCACGCCGGGCATGATCATGTCGGCGGTCAACCTGCTGCAGGACACGCCGCACCCGACCGATCGGCAGATCCGCGAGGGCATCTCCGGCAACTTCTGCCGCTGCACCGGCTACCAGCACATCGTGAACGCCGTCCGGCAGGCGGCCGGCCGGAGGTAATCATGGCGGCGCCCGTTCTTCCCAAGCTCGTCGGCGAGCGCGTGCGGCGGCGCGAGGACCCGCGCCTCATCCAGGGACGCGCCACCTACGTGGACGACATCAAGATTGCCGGCATGCAGCACCTCGCGTTCAAGCGGAGCGAGGTCGCGCACGGCCGCATCCGCTCGATCGACACGAGCGCCGCCGCGGCGATGGACGGCGTCGAGGCGGTGCTGACCGGCGCGCAGATCGCGGAGCTGCTCGCGCCGATGCCCATCGGCACGCCGTTCCCGTCGCCGCCGCATCGCGCGGTCGCGGTGGACACCGTCCGCTACGCGGGCGAGCCGGTGGCAGTGGTCGTCGCGCGGGATCGCTACGTGGCGCGCGACGCGGCGGACGCGATCGTCGTCACGTACGACGTGCTGCCGGCCGTCGTCGATCCGGAGCTGGCGATGACGGGCACGCCGACCGTCATCCATCCGGACTTCCCGAACAACCTCGCGGTCGCGCTCGTGCCCAGCGGCACCGGCGTCAGCGCCGACGGCACGGTGGACGACTCCGCCATCGACGCCGCGTTCACGCAGGCGGAGGTCGTCATCTCGCAGCGGATGGTGAACCACCGGCTCGTGCCGAACGCGATGGAGCCGCGCGGTGTCGTCGCGCACTACGAGCCGGGCAAGGACGCGATGACGATCTGGTCGTCCACGCAGAACCCGCACATCCTGCGCACGATGATCGCGGCGATGACCGGCATGGGCCAGGACCAGGTGCGCGCCATCGCGCCCGAGGTGGGCGGCGGGTTCGGCGCCAAGATCAACATCTACGCGGAGGAGTACGTCGCGGCCGTCGTCACCAGGAAGCTGGGCATCCCGGTGAAATGGGTCGAGGATCGCACCGAGGCGTTCGTCGCCACGACGCACGGGCGCGACCTGCTGGCCTACGTGGACCTGGCCGCCACGCGCGA
>Ga0194131_10008512_pt1 | contig 13309 bp, 12 predicted proteins | sample TA2KigO120mmetaG_FD_148631 | JGI IMG/M metagenome (GOLD analysis project Ga0194131, IMG submission 148631) | Freshwater microbial communities from Lake Tanganyika, Tanzania - TA2015053 Kigoma Offshore 120m | ecosystem: Environmental > Aquatic > Freshwater > Lake | place: Tanzania: Lake... | reverse complement strand
GCGATCCGCGCCCGTGTCCGGCAGCCGCCCGCAGGCGAGCTTGAAGGCCGGGTCGCAACGCAGGCTGTCGAGATCGTTGGCATCCTCGTAGCCGCAGGCGATCGCCAGGAGGCGGGCGAGCGGGTGTATCACGCGCGCACCGTCGCGCCGATCGGCGATCAGGGCCGCAAGCCTGTCCGCCAGACCGAGACGGCGCCCGGCCTGGGCCAGTACCATCACCCCGCCGTCGGAGCTGATGCGCCCGCCGTCGAACGACGCGCTCATCTTCTTGCGCCCGACGCTTGGCAAATCGCAGGAAAGTTCTCTATCGTCGGCCATGGCGGGCGTGGCGCCTCCCTGCTCTCGTGAAGGACCGGCTTAGACAACCAAATCCTGAACGAAATCAGTGAGCTATGCTACACCCGCCGCACCGATACGGCCCGCGCCACGAATAATCCAGGTTAACCATTGCCAATCAAACTGCATTTTCCTCGCTTCCTCCTTCGGTTGATTTTGATAGGTTGAGCGAGGGTGAAACAGGCATCGGCCCGCAGGAGCGGATCGTGCCGCGCAGGGGAGGTTCAGCCTTGAGGTGGAGATTCTGGCGCCGCGTCCTGGCGCTGGCCGTGGCCATGCTCTTGCCGATGGTTTCGCAGGCACAGGCTCAGGCCGAACGCGACATGTCAATTACCGGCTCGAGCTTCCTGGCGCCGTTCATCCGGTCGGTGATCAAAAACCTCGTCGACCGCCGGGTCATCGCCCAGCCTACGACCAGCTTCGGCGGCACCGGGCTCGGCATTGCCCAGTTCTGCGAGTCGGCCGGGCCTTCGGCGCCTGATGTCGTTGCCATGTCTCGCCGCGTCCGCGCGGTCGAGCTCGATGTCTGCAAGGAGAATCGCGTCGAGGAGATCATCGAGATCCAGCTCGGCCTGAGCGCTCTCGTGATCGTCGCGCGCAAGGACGACGCCGACTTCAATCTGACCCTGGCCGAGCTCTACAAGGCGGTCGCCGCCGAGCTGCCGCACGACACCGCGTTCGTGCCGAACCACTTCACGGCGTGGAACAATATAAATAATGATCTGCCGGCGCTTCCGATCCGTGTCCTCGTTCCGGCCGCCGGCCTCGGTTCGCGCAGCTTCTTCGAGGATCGCTTCCTCCAGGCCGCGTGCCGCAAGATCTTCGAGATCGGGACCATCTTCTCCGCTGTCGAACGCGTCGAGCAGTGCATCGGGCTGCGTCGCGACGGCCGCATCGGCGAGATCGCCATTCCCTACGACAAGAACCTGCGCGATGCGATGGCCGCCGCGCCCAAGGGAACCGTGGCGGTGGCGCCGTTGAACATGGCCAAGGAGATGCTGGACGTGATCAAGGTGCTGCCCTTCGACGGCGTCCCGCCTACCCAGGAAAGCATCGCCACGCGCGAATACGCCTTCGTCCGGCCGCTCTACGTCTACGTCAAGAAGGCTAACGTCAAGGACTACCAGGGTCATGGCCCGGTGCGCGGGCTGCGCGAGTTCATCACCGAGCTGACGCGGGAGCGGACGGTCGGCCCGAGCGGATATCTGGTGAAGGAGGGCCTTGAGCCTCTGACCACTCAGCGCCGCGAATCCGTCCGGCGGAACGCCCTCAATCTGGAGCCCGTTCAACGATGATCAAGAGCATCGTCGCCTCGCTCGGCCTGGTCGCGCTCCTGACGGTCTCGCCGGCATCCGCACAGCTGCAGAACCCGAACGACCTGATCAGCGACCGCCCGAGCACGCTCGGCACCGCCTGGGAGCTGACCAAGACCGGACTCGGCTGGGTGGGCAGTGGCGTGGCTTCGGTCGTCCAATTCGTGCTGCCGCCATCTCCGCACAGCCTCGCCACCTCGTCGAAGGACCATGACGGATCCGAGCTGTTCCGCCTGCTCGGCCTCGCCGGCTACAAGCTCAAGGAGATCGACAGCGACGTCGGCATCATCCCCCACGTCTCCTTCAAGTTCGCGATCGTGCGCGAGCTCTCGGAGGCCGATCTTGACTATCTGAACGAGCAGATTGAGCTGTTCGCCCTCCACGATTCACGCCTGCTGGCCAACTTGCAGCGGGCCATCATCCATACCGTCGTCGCGATCAACTCGGGCGGCGGCATGCAGGTGTCGGATCTCAAGCTGACTGTCCTGCCGCTGCCCAAAGCGAACTTCTCGGTGACCCCGAGCTCGACCGTGCTGGGCGAGGAGGCGAGCACGCTGATGCGCGCCATTCAGCGTATCGACCGGCGGATGCGGTCCCTGGCGACGGCGGAGATTGCCAGGCCGGCGGCGAGCGCGACGCCGACACGCTGACCGCGTCAGCTAGCCGGTGGTAACGATCTTTCTCGAGATCCTGTCGGGCCTCGGGCTCTTCTTCATCGGCATGAAGCTGCTCTCCGCCCACCTTAAGGAGGCAGCGAGCGACAAGGTGCGTCAGATCGCGCGCCGCGTCGCGAGCCGGCCAATGATGGCCGCTCTGCTCGGCCTCGGCGCCGGCACGGCCACTCAGAGCACGAACGCTGTGACCGCGGCCGCAGCCGGCCTTGCCACCGCGGAGATCATCACGATCAGGCAGGCCTTCCCCCTGATCGCCTGCGCCAATATCGGCACCTCGGTCCTCGTCTTCCTCGCTGCGGTCAGCCTTCATGACGCCATCCTCGCCGCCACCGCGATCTGCGGCATCCTCTACTTCCTCGACTTCGACCAGTCGAAGCGCTGGCGCGCCCCTCTCGGCGCCTTCTTCGCGATCATCCTCATCATCTCGGGGCTCGAGCTGGTGACCACGGCCTCGCGCTCGCTGCGCACGGTGCCGGCGATCCAGGAATTCGTCGTCGGCCTGGCCGACTCCCTGTTCGGCGCTTTCATCGTCGGCGCGCTTCTGACCCCGGTCGTGCAGACGGCGAAGACGGTCGCCGCGATCGTCGCGGCGCTGGCCGACGGCGGCGTCATCGCGCCGATCGATGCGATAGTGGCGGTCATCGGCGCCAACACGACCTCGGCGGTCAACGTCGCGTTCATGACGGCGCGGGTTTCGCCGACCGGGCGCTCGCTGGCGATCTATCAGGCGATCCTGAAGGCCGTCGGATCGGCGACCGTGCTGCCGATCATCCTCCTGCTCTGGTGGTTCATGCCGCGCGGACCCGACGAGATTCTTGTTAAGAACTCCGCCATGGCCGTTGCCGTGGTCTATCTGGCGACCCAGGTGTTCGCCTATCTGGCGACTATCCCGTTCGAAGCAAAGATCGAAAAGCTGATCGCGCGGATCGTGGGCAGCGAGAGCGACGACAGCCAGATGACGCCTCAATTCATCAGCAAGGAAGCGCTCCGCGATCCGGCGACGGCGACCGTCCTCGCCTTCCGCGAGCATCTGGGGAGCATGGCGCATCTGCCGGCTCATCTCGACGCCGTCCGCGAGGGCGGCAGCGGCGACAACCAGAGCTTCCAGACGCTCTCGAAGGGAACGGCAGCGATCCTCGCGGCGACCGACGACTTCCTTAGCCAACTCGGCGCGGCGACCCAGGACGAGGTGCTGCGCGGCCGCGTCGCCTCGCTGCAGCGCCTGAACAGCCTCGCCATCTCCCTGCAGGAGCAGACGCAGGCGCTCGCGTCCATCGTCGGCGGCCAGGGCGATCGGGATCGCGAGGTCTCGGTCAAGCTGGAAGCGATGATCGAGAGCGCGCATCTGCTCCTCTATGCCTTCGTCGAATTCATGCAGGCGCCCGACGGCGCCGGACGTGAGATGCTCGGCGCGCTTACCGGCGACCGCGCCGACGTGATGGAGGGGGTGCGTCGGGCGGTGATGTCCTCCGGCGGCGCCTCGCGCGCCGGCCAGCGCGAGCTGTTCGATGCCTGCCTCTGCTTCGAGCGTCTGACCTGGCTGCTCAAGCGGTACGTCCTGATATCGGACGAGCCGGGATCGCCCTATTCGCTCGCGCGGATCGAAGAGGCGTCTTCCGACTGAGGCGAGGCGCCCGCCGTCGCCCGAGGCTATCGCGTCGTCGGAGCGGCGGGGGCGACAGGCGCGCGCTGCACGCCCGCTCTTGGCGCCGCCTGAGGCACCGAGCCGTCATTCGCGCGGGGCGGCCAGACTTGGACGCTAGCCTTGACGTTGCCGCCGGCCTGCTCGATGGCACGCAGGATCCTGGTGCTCTCCAGGCTCATCGGAGAGTCGTTGGGAGCGATGGTGAACTTGATCCGCGGCCAGGGAAACACGTCGATATCGAGCTTCTCGACCTGGTAGCCGCCCAGCTCCTGGGCATCGAGCAGGGTCTGGATGATCGCCCGTTCCGCCGAGGCGAAGATCCCCCAGCGCCGCTTCGCGTGGCGTTCGAGCTGAAGGGCGAGCCACTCGCGATCCGCGTCCGACAGCTCGCGCGCAATCCCGAAAGTGAAGTTGACGCTGGGGATCAGGGAGACGGTGGACTCGACCTCTTTCAGCTTGTAGCCGGCCACCTCCATCATCGAGATGAAGTCGTAGGGGTCCTCCGACCGTGTGCGCTTGGCGACGTCGAGCGCCAGGGGAGGCGTGACGAAGCCGCTGAGGCCGCCGAGCGCGTAGCGGAAGCCGCTGCGGATGACGGAGAAGACGGTGCCGGTCTGCTCCTCGAAAAAGGTGGGCTCCGGCAAAGGCGTCTGCACGATGGGCCCCGAGCGAAGCGGCTGCTGCGCGAACTGCGGCTGGGCGAGCGGCTGCCGGGTGAAGCCCGGAGCCGCGGAGAGCAGGAGCGCGGCGGCGACGGCAAGCACGTGACGCGCGGTCATGGCTCGAACCGTCGAAGGATCTGAGCGTTCCGCCGCTGTTCGAACCGGAGCGCGGCGGGCAGCGAGACAAGCCCCAGCTCGCTCAGGATGCCGCTCGGCCCGACCATCTGCTCGCTCGTGACGTCGAGCAGGAACTCCTGCAGTCCCTTGACGATGCCGGAGCCGTTGCTGCCGATCATATGCTCGCGCTTGACGTAGAACAGCACCGGCCGCGTGTAGTCGTACTCGTCGTTGGCGATGGTCTGATAGCTGGGCAGCATGCCGTTGAGCGCGACGGCAAGAAGGTCGTTCCCGCTGGCGACCAGCTCGCTGTAGCTGAGGATGCCCAGCGTGCCGGGAGGCGCCGCCATCAGCGCGGCAGCGCGGGACTGCCCCTCGGGAACCTCGATGAAGACGCCGTCCGTCCGGACCCGCGTGCATTTCTCGACGCGAGCGTTCGCCTGGAAGATCAACCGGATCGCCTTGTCCGTCCGGCATCCGCCCTGCATGACCATGTCGTCGAAGAAGTCGCGAGTGGCCGTACCTTGCGGCGAGCCGCTGAAGCGGATCGGCGTATCGCCGAGTTCGGGCGAGATGTCCTTCCACGTCTTGGCAGGGTTCGGCACGAAGTCATTGGTCTTGTCATCGGCGACTTCGGCGGCCAGCGCCCGATAGACCTGCTTCGCCGTCAGGCCGAAGCGCCCGTCACTTTTCTTGCTCGCGAGCGTCACCGCGGTCAGCCCGATCTTGACCTCGACGATGTCGTAGATGCCATGCGCGAGACAGTTCTCGAACATCGCCTTCGGCATGCGGCGCGACAGCGCGAGCACATCCGGGAAGCTCGGGCCGACGCCCTCGCAGAACGACACTGCGCCGCGCAGGCTGCCCAACATCCGGAGCTCGGCCATGCGCAGGCCTCGGGTCGAGGCGACCTGATTAAAGGCAGCTTCGGCGTAACCCCCCATCGACGCGGAGCCGACAACCACGATGTTCTCGCGAAGGGCGAGGCTACGCCCGGTCTGCGCCTCGGCAGCCTGAGGCAATGCGAAAAGGATCCCTCCCAATATCCAGCGAAAAAACAAGATGAATCCCCACTTTCGCCCTTACAGCCCACCCCTGCCCGGGGGAACTGTATCGCGGTCCTTCGGCCTGATTCAATGCTGAAGCGGCTAGGGGGCCTTGCTCGCGGCTTCGAGAGCAGCGTTGGCGATATCGGCGACCGCCTGGTCGATCGCGAGCCGGAGCTGGGCCTGCGTGATCCACGCGCTGGCGAGAGAACGCACCGGGCCGTCAAGGGTCTGAATTTCCGTCAGGGCCGCCAGCAGGTTGCCGTTCGCGAGCTGGCGCTGCGTCTCCATCACGGCTGCCTCGGCCGGCGTCAGCGGCGGCGGGAGCGTCAGTCCGATGCCTGACAATGTTCCCTTTACGTTGGCACCGACACGCTCGAACCAGTTCCGGCTCTCTCTCGCCCCACGCTGGACGAGCGCCTCGGCGACGGTTCCGAACTGGTCGCGGAGATCGGAAACTGTCGGAGCGCCGCGCTGCGCCGGTATGGTTAACGTCTCGGCGATGCGGCCCATCGGCGAGTTCGGCGGGACCGTCTGCTTCACGAGACGGAGCTCGCCCGCGAAAGCGCGCCCGGTCTGCGAGGACACCTGAAGCTGAAGCACGGCGACCAGCAGGCGCTCCGGGCCGGCGGCGCGGTTCTTGAGCTCGTCCAGGCCGCCTGCGACCTGGTCAAGGCGCTTGGCGAGCGCCGCGAGATCCGCCTCGTTCTTGGCAGAACGGTCGGCGACCGGTGCAAGCGTCGTGACCTGGCCGCGCGTCTCCTCGAGCGTCTTTGCCGTTGCGGCGATTTGACCTCGCGTCTCTTCGACCGCCTTTCCTGTGGCGGCGACCTGGCCTCGTGTCTCTTCGATCGCCTTTCCCGCGGCGGCGATCTGGCCTCGTATCTCTTCGATCGCCCTTCCAGCATCGGCGAGCTTGGCGCTGTTGGCCTCGGTTACGGATTTTCCGCTCTCGGCGAGCGATTTGATCGAGCTGTCGAGCTGCGCAGCGCGCGCTTCCGCCGCCTGCCGCTCCGCCGGAAGCCTTCCGGCGAGGTCCGCCATGCCGCGCTTGAGGGCTTCGACCTTGTCGCGGACCTCGGTGGCGCGTCTTCCCTCGAAGCGCCCGAGGAGGAGGTCGACCACGTCCTGGCGCGACACGGCGCCGGGCTGCGACTTGGCAAGGACGCCCTCGAGCAGATTCACGCGCCGGTCGAATTCAGCAGCATCGACCGACCAACCGGGGTTCAGCAACTTGCCTATGGGCTCGATCCATGGCGTGCGGGGAAATTGCCGCTCCGCGAAGAGGATCGCGCGAGGCCCGGCGATGCCGATCACGGCCACGGCCAGCGCCAGGAGGGCGACGATCAGCGCGAGGCCGGCAAGAAAACGGCGGGGCCGGGCCTGAGGAACGCTCTTCTCGATGACGATGTTGCCTGGCGCCGCCTTATCGGGCGGCGGCGCAGCGGCAGGCGGCTTCTCGCCGCTGGTCTTGTCTGCGGCGGGCTTGTCGGACGGCTTGGCGCCGAATGCCGATGGCGGGGCGGGCGGTATGGGCGCGCTCGATGCCTTTGCAGCCGCTCCTTCCGGTGCGGCCGGGCCGTCCCGCTTCACGTCCTCGCTCATGCCAGCTTCCCACGACGTCTCGTGTCGGCGCCATTATTCCATCAGCAACGGAAAGGAGAATAGCTCCAGTTCGTCGCAGACGCTCGCCTAGGCCGAAAGGAGGTCCTCGATTTCCCGGGCGAGGGCACCGATTTCCTTCGCCGCCGGGGATTTGGGCGAAAGGACGGGCGGTGCGGAGCCGTGGAAGGAAGCCTCCTGATAAACGGCGCGGTCAGGGAGGGTCGCGTCCAGAGGGGCGGCGCCAAAGGCCTCGAGCTGCTTGCGGGTGTGATCGGTAACCGCGGCCCGCTTGGTCCGGTTGAGGAAGGTCCGCGCTACGATCGGCCGCCGGGCGAGCTTGGAGGCGCTCTCCGTTACCCTCCGCATGCGCAGCGCCTCGAACAGGTTGGCCTCGTCGGTCATCACCGGGATCAGCACCAGATCCGCGGCGCCGACCGCGAAGATCGTCGCTTCGGTGTTGGCACCGGCACAGTCGACGAGCACGAGGTCGCAGTCCTCTTTCAGTTCCTCGATCGCCGGCAGCACCGCATCGACATCGCATTCGCTCCGGATCGGCAACTTGGAAAGGACGGAGCCCTTGCCGTGCCAACGCGTCAGCGTGCGATTGTCATCGGTATCCAGCAGCGCGATCTTGCGGCCCTGCAGAGACCAGTAGGCGGCAAGACAGGCGACCGAGGTCGACTTTCCCGCACCGCCCTTAGCTGTCGCCGCGACGATGACTTTTGCCATCATCCCTCCAACGCCCAGTCTACACTTGGTCCATGGCTCCTAGCTATAGTCATATGGCGGAGGGTGAGGCAAGCCGCGCCGCTCGGAGCCGATTCATGCTCGTCGCGCTGAGGCGCTTATTCGGAAAACGCCAGGATTCCAGCGGCTCTCGCCATCACCATGGTCCGGAGCCGGAATGGGTGGCCTACGGAATCGGCGGCCAGATTCGGCTCTACAAAGATCGAATCGAGATCCATCGCGCCCGATTTTTCATCAGCATACTCGACGTGCTGATGCATGTGGAGCGGGAGATCGAGACGACGATCTTCCTCGAGGATCTGGCTGCGGCTCACGTCGTCCGCTCTCTCCTTCTCGTCGAGTATGTTCGCTTCTCGTACCCTGGGAGCCCGCAACCGACCGGGCGGTATCTGCGCGACGCCTTCGCCGAAAATGCCTTGATGCTGCGGTGGACGGACAACCGCGACATCGGGCATCTGATCCGCCGCATGAACGAGCTTCGGGCGCTGCGGGACTCGCCGCGACCCGAGCCGCTGCCGACGGAAGCCGGGGTGCAGCCGCCATGAAACGTTGGGCCGTGTCGCTTCTTGTCTGCGGGCTTCTGCTCGCCGCCGCTCCGCCGGCGCGGGCCGAAGGCTGGCTGGAGAAATTAAATCACGTCGTATTCGACTTCAACGCCGCGGTCTCGGCCCGGGTCGAGCCGTATCTTTCCGGCGATACGGTCCCCTCGGTGCCCGACTGGCTCAAGGAAGCGGCGTCGAACATGCTGGTCAATCTCGTCAACGAGCCGCTGACGGCGGGGGCCTTCGCCATCGCCGGCGACGGCCCGCGCTCCTGGCACGCCGTCAAGCGCTTCGCCATCAACTCGACCTTCGGCTATCTCGGCGCCGTCGATCGTGCGCGGGAATGGAACCTGCCGCGCGACCAGACCGATCTCGGCCTGGCGCTTTGCTCATGGAAGGTCCCGGACGGCCCCTACATCGTGCTGCCCTTCGCGGGGCCGCGCACGCTGCGCGACGCCTTCGCCGACGTGATCGTCGCCAACGTGATGATCTACGGGGCCCTGACGCCGTTCATTGGCTTCCCGCCTTCGGCGCAGTCCTTCATTGTGGTCGAGACCCTGGATGTCGCCGCGACCTTGGCGATCGCCCGGCAGATCGACGGCCCGCCGAAGGCCTGGCACGAGGACAGCTACGAAAGCGTCCGCGATGCCTATCTCTACCGTCGCCGGATCAGCTGCGCCGCCGCAGGCGGCTGACCCTCAGATCCGGTCGTACCAGGCGCGGCTGAACGGCGGCCACCAGAGCCGTTTGGGGTAGTAGCCGCGCCGCTCCATGACCGCCTTGACGCTGCGCCGGGCCGTATCCTGGTCGACGACGGTCTCGCGCGCGGCACGGAAGAGCCGGGCGGCGGACTCGAAATCGGTCTGCGACACACGCTTGCGGGTACCGGCGCGGGCCTCGAGGAAGGTCTCGACCGCGGCTTCGGCCTCGCGGCCGAGGCGTGCGTCAGCGCCGGCGACGGCCCCGCGCAGCGCAGCGGCGGCATCATCGGCCGTCAGCCCGTGCTCGACGATACCGGCCCGCAGAAGTTCCATCTCCTGCTCCCGGTCGAGCGGCTGCGCGGCGACGCGGGCGCGGACGCGCTCGGCGAACGCGGCCCGCTGGTCCGCTACCGGAGCGGCGGCGGGACGTGGCGCCCCGGCGGGCGACGGCCCGAGGTCTATGCGGCGAACCACGCCGTCGAGCCCCATAAACGCGCACTCGACCGTAAGCGTCGGCTCACGCCGCGCCGCCTCGGCGACCACATCCGTGCAGACGCGGACATTGAGCTGAAATTCGTCGTTGGGGTTGGCGACGGCGTTACGACCGAAGCGATGCGCGAAGGCACCGCAGTCCTGATGGTTGATCACCAGCAGGTAGCGGATTCCATGCAGCTGTCGCGACAGGGCGACATTCTCCCAGACGGTCCGCACCCAGTGCGGATTGTTCTGGTCGACGGCGGCAAGGCCACCGCCGGCGATCCGCACTTCGCTGTAGCGTTCGTCGAGCCCGCGCTGCTTGAGATAGAGCGTGACGTCGTCGACCAGCCGATAGTCCATACAGCTCAGGACCAAAACGTCGGCCTTGCCGGTGCCGCGAGAGAAGACACGTGGCTGCGGACTGGGGGCTGGTTGTGTGGTCATCTAGCGGGTCGGCTGCGGCGTTGCGAAGATCGGCGCGGCGACGGCCGGCGTCAGGCAGGATCGTGCCCATGCCACGCCGCTAATGCGCCACCTCCTCGGTGTGGGTGACACCGGCGACGCGGTGATGGACATGCGCAATCGACACGCCGATGGTCAGGATCGCGACCATGGTCCAAAGCACGACGTTGACCCAGGTCTCCCAGCGCCAGAAGTCGATGATGCCTACCGACCCGAGCCCGATCGCCAGCGAGACGCAGGCGATCGCGACGTAGATCCGCCCCGAGTGGTGGAGTGTCGAGTAGGTCGTTTGCCACAGGAAGATCAGGATGCCAGCCAGCAGGATTCCAGCGGGCGCCTTGGCCTCCCACTGGTCGAGCGGCGCCGCGACCACCCAATGGGCATAGGAGTAGCCGCTCGGGTTATAGGCAGCGAAAACGAAGAAGCTGCAGAAGAGCGCGCGGACGACGACGCTGCGATAGTCGAAGCGGGTCGTCATCGCGGCTCGTTCCGGATCCTCGCCGTCAGCCCGATCAGGTGCGCGGCGCCGAGAGGCGCTTCGACGAGAGGTCGGAGAGCCGGGCCAGCGCATCCTCTGCCGCGGCGCGGCGGGCGGCCGAGGCAAGCCAGGGCTGCAGCATCGTGCGACCCGACGGGTCGACGTTCTTGATCGCCTCGAGCGCCGCCTTCAGATCCTCCTGCATGAGCGCTCTGTTGGCTCTGTCGAGAGCCGCCTGCGTGGCCGGCGGGAAGGTCTCGAACGGAAGCTGCGAGCCAATGGACGCGGTCCATCCTGCGACCCGCGCGAAAGCCTGCGAAACCCAGGACGGCTCCCCGGGAAGAGCGCTCGCCAGCAGCGCCGGCCCGGCGAGCGAGCTGAACTCGCCGCCGAGCTGACGCATGGTGGGCACGCCGGTCCTCGCGAGAGGCCTTAGGACGTCGACGAGATGCTGTGCCTCGGCGTCGCCGGCGGCAACCGAGCCGATGGCGGCGACGGCCGGCTCGAAGGGCGCCGCGGAACGCTGGATCGCCATTCGCGTCTGCTCGACGGCGAGCGCCAGCGTAAGCGCCCGCGACTCCTGCTTGAGCTGGGCGACATCCTGGCGAAGGAGCTGACGATCGTTGCCGGCGGGCCCGGCGATCAGAGCGGCGAGGGCGAGCACGCCGGCGATCGCCGCAACCCCGATGGCCGATCCGGCGAGAGACTTGGCGGCGGCAACCTTGTTCGCCAGATCGCTGTCCACAGCGACGGTGGCGGCAGGGGCGGCCGGCGGTTCGGTCTTCGCCTCGGGGGTCGTCGTCGTCATGATCGGTCGGTCCTCGTTTTTCTGAGTTGGCAAGGTGACAGCCGGCGAAGGGGGCGTCTCCGTCGCTTTCGCGGATTCAGCTGCGGCGGTCAGCTTCGCGCTGGAAGGTGCGACGCGCTCCTCGGCGCTTTCGTCGAGGTCGGAAACGTCGTTGGAAGAGAGCGAGGGAAGCGTTTTGCGCCGGCTGCGGCGGGCCGCGCCCGTCGCGCCGTCCTTCGCGCCCTTGCTGTCGCTGGAGCCCTTGCCCTTAGACCCTGTCGCCATTTTGCCTCACCACCCTGGAAGCCTCGTTCGAAGGCTTCGCACCCTCCCTGTTCCACCATCGGACGGCGTCCGCGCAAAGCAACCGCAATACACCAGCGACCATTCGCGAAGTCAAGGAAACGCTCGATTGAGAGTCGCCTCGATCGCCAAAAATCGCTTGTTGATCTGGTCACGGAACAAAGTCGCAAGGCGTAGGTGCGTTTCGCTCTCAAGGGCATCCACAAAGGTGGTCATGTGGGCCACGAGCTCGTCGCGATGAAGCTCGGCGTCAATAAGGTTAATGACGTAGTCGATTCCCCAGGCGATGACGAGACCGCCGCCGACGCCGACGACGATGCCGGTCAGCGGGCCGAAGCTGATGCCGAGTGAGCCGACGATCGCCGCGACCGAGCCGATCTCGGTCAGGCGCAGCGCGATGATGCCGGCGCGCGCTGCCATCGGTCGCGCTGATCGGACCAGGACGGCGTTGATGTCCGGTGTCTCGATCGACAGGGCATCGACTTCCGATATCGGCCGAAGGCTCTGCGCCTCGGTCACCGACCACCTGCCGGTGAGCGCGACGAGAGCGGCGCTCTGGCGGGCCTCTACGGCGTCGAACTCTCGGTTCAGCAGATCCGTGACGCGGCTCCACTCGATATCGAGCGCTTTCTGAGTCAGCTCCGGTTGCACGACGAGTCGCTGGAAATGCTCGCGCACGACGTTCGAGGCTTCGTTCGTGGCGGCATCCATGATGCTCCCTGGCCCGCCGAAGACCCAGTGATCGAGCGCGCCGGTCAGCGCCCGCCCGATGATCTGGTACGAGGTGACGTAGCTCTGGACCCAGCCATAGGCCCAGTCGGCATAGGCGGGCGCGCGCAGCCGCATGGCGCCGAACTCGATCGCGACCGCCGTGGCGACAGCCTGATCGGCGAACTGATGGAGGCGGGCGCGGTCGGTGGCGATCTGCGCGCGCAGGCGCTCGCGCGACGCATTGTCGGAGGCGGCGGCAGGCGGGGTCTGCGCGGCGACGGGCGACACGGCCGGCGGCGCCACGATCTCCCATCTCGCCGAGAGCTGCACGAGCATCGGCGACAGGAGCGCCACGACCGAGCCCGCAACTGCCAGCGTCGCAGCGCCCGCGAGAAGGGCGCGCCGGCGCGGCGACCAGGATGCCTGCGGCGGGGCGGCGACCGGAGCCGGCCCAACCGGCATCGGCGGGGAAACTGCCTCCGCCTTGGTGTCCTGCTGTTCGACCATGTTCCCCGCGAGCGCTTGTTTTGACCGCGCGGGCCGCACACTACCCAGCATCCACCGGATGACTGGCTTTTGGGGGCAAGATTGACGCCTAGAGTGCGCATTGGCAAGCCCGAGCCCCGCCGCGGGCGGCCAGATGGCCCGGATGCGGGTAAAATCGGCGCGTCGGGTCGCGGAAGCTACGATATTGTTCTCGCCA
>Ga0194131_10008504_pt1 | contig 13322 bp, 10 predicted proteins | sample TA2KigO120mmetaG_FD_148631 | JGI IMG/M metagenome (GOLD analysis project Ga0194131, IMG submission 148631) | Freshwater microbial communities from Lake Tanganyika, Tanzania - TA2015053 Kigoma Offshore 120m | ecosystem: Environmental > Aquatic > Freshwater > Lake | place: Tanzania: Lake... | reverse complement strand
GATCGCGGTGGAGGGGCGACGGCCGTGCACGCAGACCGGGCAGGCGATGCGGCCCGCGTGTGAGCCGGTCTCGTTCCAAGGCAGGAAGGTCGGGACCGGGTCCGCGACGCGCAGCTCCTTCGCTGCGGCCTCCTGACAGGCTCGGCCTCCAAGGCCTGCGACGGTGAACGACGGGAGGAAGGACAGGCAGGCGAGGAGCAGGGTGAACATGGGATCTCGAAGCGCCAAGAGTACCGGCGACGGTCGCTGTTAGCCGGAATCCGCGGGCTCGATTCGGGCTCGGGCACATGCCGCGAAACGCCGTGGTCAGCATGTCGGAATCGCTCTTCGCGGCCCCGCGCATGCGCATGCACCGGTGCGCCGGATGCCGGCGCGCTCGGCTCTTCTCGGATCCGCCGTGTGAGCCACCCGACCCGCGAGTCCGATGATCTGCGCGCGGCGGATCCGAGCGCCCGTCGCGGGCTCTGCGATTGAGGGACTCCGCGGCACCGACTAACATGGACAGGAGTGCCTGCTCGATCCGGACCGATATGGGGTTCCGGGGGGAGCGTCCCGGCACCCCACTCTCGCCAGCTCTCCGCGCCATGTCCGACACCGCCACCAGCACGGTCCAAGCGACGATCGAAGGCCTGTTCGCCGTCGATCCGCACCTGTGCATCGCCTGCGATGCCTGCTGCCAGGACTTCCCCGAAGTCTTCTACATGGGCAGCGACCAGAAGGCCCACACGCACGACGGTCAGAAGGCCGGGCTGTACAACGCGCGCACCGTCGTCGACGTGTGCCCGACGGCTGCGATCTCCTTCTCCGGCGAGTTGCCGCCGGCCGAGGACCTGTCGAAGCTCGAGGAAGTGGTCGGCTGGGAAGCCGAGTGGGCACTGTGGCGCGGCGCCGAGGAGGACACGGTCGAGCGCGACCGCCGCTACGGCCGCGACTACGAAGTGATCGAGGAAGCCGACCGGATTGAGGTCGTGTTCCGCTTCCCGACCCGCGTTCCGGCCGTGCGCGACCGCTTCAAGTACGGTCTGCCCGCCGAGATGCCGCTGTACCGCAGCCACGTGGCGCTGCAGACGGGCGCCAAGGGCAACCAGGAGCTGCTCGTCGCCGGCTGGGTCGTCGACCCCAAGATCCGCGCGCTGACGCACACCTCGAAGTCGTTCCCCGCGCAGTTCATGACGACGCTCGAGTTCGACCGCGCGCGCGTCGGTGCCGCGAACGGGCTCGTGGCTGTCGATTCGCGCTACGACGCGCACGCGCAGCTCCACGTCGTGATGTTCAAGACCGAAGAGGCGCGCAAGGGTTGGAAGTGGGCCGCGCACTTCATCACCGACAAGTGCACGGCCTGCACGATCTGCGAGCGCGTCTGCCCGACCAACGCGATCACGCCGGGCGAGCGCTTCTACATCGACCCCGACCTGTGCATCAACTGCTCGGTGTGCGGCGTCTACTGCCCGTTCGACGCGATCACCGACAACAAGCAGGTCACGGTCCAGAAGATCAAGGTCAAGCAGATCCCCAAGGCCGTGGTGCACGAGGAGCTGTGCACGGGCTGCGAGTTCTGCGTCGACGTGTGTCCGTTCGACGCGCTGAAGATGCAGCACACCGACGACGGCTTCAACCGCATCGCGGTCGTGATCGACAAGAACTGCGTGTCGTGCAAGCTGTGCGAGCAGGTCTGCATCAAGGACGCGATCGAGGTGCCGCGCGCGCACCAGTTCGAGGACATCGGCATGTCCTTCATGAGCTACCTCAGCGACGGGCATTGAAGGCCGCGGCGTCCCTCGTCACCGCCGCGCTGGCGCTGTGCGCCTGCCGAACCGGCGCGCCCGCTCCCGAGGCGCATCCTTCCGAACCCGCGCCCCAGGCTGCCCCGGCCGCGACGTCGGAACTGCTGCCCGACGCCAGCCGCGCCGCGCTGGGCGGTCGCGTCGAGTTCGTCTTCGACGCGCGCGCGACGGTGCAGCTGCAGATCGAGAATCGGCTCGCGCGCATCAGCGGCAGGGTCGAGCTCGTCGCACTCGAGGGCCGCCTGCTCGGCGCGCGCGTGGATGCGGCGATCGACCTGCCCGCGCCGGCACCGGCGACGCGCGTCGAGCTCCACCTGCGCGACGGCCGCTGGCTCGCGCTCGATCATGCCGCGCGGAGCTTCTGCGTGAGCGAGGATCCGGCGGCCCTGGCGGGACCTGCGCGGTACGCGGCGGCGCTGCTGCCGGCGGATCTCGTCGATCCGTCGCGCTGGATCCCCGCCGGCGCGACGGCGCGCGCGGGCGAAACGACGGAATTCGGGGGACTCGATTGCGCGAGCCTCGAGTGGACCGCGCAAGCCGCGCGCGGCGAGTGGCTGATCGGACCCGACGGCCTGCCTCGGCTGCGCGTCTCCACCGTCGAAACTCCGGGGCGCGAAGCCGAGGTGCGCCGCCTGGTGGTGCAACGCTGGGAGCGCCGGGCGTTCACACCGCGCGCGGTGGTTCCGCCCAGCGGTTGGACCGAGCTCGCGCCGGTTCCACGCGCCGCCGTGCCGGGACCGCGGACGCCGATCGAGGTGCGCTCGCTCGCCGACTCGGTCGAGCCGCTGCGCCTCGCCTTCGAGGCGGGCGCGGGCAAGCCGCGCGTGATCGGCACCTTCGCGCCGTCCTGACTGAATTGCCTGCGCCTGGCCCGTGCGGCCAGGTTGGCGCTGCTCGAAGCGCACCCTGAGACGGATTTCGAGTTCCACGCGGTGTGGGTCGACGTGCTCGACTCCGACAGCCCGGCCGCGGCGGCTTCGGCCGCGCTGTTCCTGGACGATCCGCGCGTGCGCCACTTCCACGATCGCGAGCGGCGCTTCGGGCGGCTGCTCGCGCCGCGCGTCGGCATGCCGGCCGCGCGCGACCTGCTCGACGATTGGCAATCGAGCGTCGACGAGCAGGATCGCGTGTTCACGCGCGATTTCCTGACCGGGCCGGCCACGGCCTATGACTGGATCGCATTCTTCGGACCGGACGCGCGCTGGACGAGCGAGCCGGAGCTGCCCGCCCCCACTGCGGCGGTCGTGCAGATGGCGCCGGACACCTGGCGCGGCATCGATCCGGCCCGCTTCTTCTGGGGGCCGGGGATGGCGGCCGAGCTGCGCCGCCTGGCGGACCTGCACGTCGCGCGCTGACCGCACGCCGGGCCGAGCTTTGCGCGGGCCGGGCCGCCGGGCGCTCGCCTGAGCGCGGCTCGAAGCGCGGAACCAAAGCGTGTCGCCCGGGTTGATGGAGACCCGGCGGACTACCTCGCCCGACCCCGCGCGCAACATCTCCCCCATGTCAAATCGTCGCCTCCCCAACGCGTCGCTCCTCGTCCTCGCCATCGGCACGCACCTTTCGGCCCAGGGCGGGCCGCCGTTGCCGCCGCCGGGAGTGCCGCCGGTCCCGGTGCCTCCGGGCAACCCGATCACCGTGTCGAAGACGCTGCTGGGCAAGGCGTTGTTCTGGGACGAGCAACTGTCGGCGACGAACACGATCTCCTGCGGCACGTGCCACGTGCCGGGCAACGGCGGCAGCGATCCGCGCAGCGCGCTGTTCGGGTCCGTCCATCCGGGCTTCGACGGACTGTTCGCCACGCCCGACGACATCCGCGGCTCGCGCGGGGTCGCGAACAGCGAGGCCGATGGCGACTGGATCGCGACTCAGTTCTTCGGCCTCGCCGAGCAGGTCACCTCGCGCAAGGCGCCCACGATGATCAACGCCGCCTACGCGCCGCTGTTGTTCTGGGACGGTCGCGCCGGTCCGAACTTCGTCGACCCGGTGACGAGCACGGTCGTGCTGCAGCAGGGCGCACTCGAAGCACAGGCGGCACTGCCGCCGGTCAACGCGGTCGAAATGGGGCACTTGGGCACGACCTGGACCGAGCTGGCCGCCAAGATCGGCGCGCTCGAGCCGCTTGCGCTGGCCGAGGACGTGCCGACCGACCTGCAGAATTTCGTCAGGGGCAAGACCTACGCCGAGCTGTTCCAAACGGCGTTCGGCACGCCGGGCGTCAGCGCGTCGCGCACGCTGCTCGCGATCGGGACGTACGAGCGCACGTTGATCTCCGGACAGTCGGCCTGGGACGACTTCCTGGCCGGCAATCAGGCCGCGCTGACCCAGCAGCAGCAGCAGGGCCGCGCCATCTTCTTCGGCCAAGGCAACTGCGGCGCCTGCCACGGCGGGCAACTGCTGACGAACAACACGTTCCGCAACATCGGCGTGCGCCCGATCCAGGAAGACCTCGGCCGCGGCGCGATCACCGGCAATCCGGCCGACAACGGCCGCTTCAAGGTGCCGAGCCTGCGCAACGTCGCGCTGCGCGCTCCGTACTTCCACAACGGTGGCGCGGCCAACCTGACGGCCGTCGTCGATTTCTACAACCGCGGCGGCGACTTCTTCGTCAACCAGGACCCGCTGATCCAACCGCTCGGGCTGACGCTGCAACAACGCCAGGCGCTCGTCGCGTTCCTGCAGGCGTTCACCGATCCGCGCGTCGCGAACGAGACCGCCCCCTTCGATCGGCCGAGCCTGTACAGCGAGTCGAATCACGTGCCGGTGGCGCTCGGTGCGCCGACGCCCGGCCCCGGCGGCTTCGTGCCGCGCATGTGGGCGACCGAACCTCCGGTGCTCGGCAATCCGAACCTGACGCTGGCGGTCGATCGAGGCACGGGCGGTGCGCCGGCCTTCCTGATCGTCGACACCTCCGCGATCGCGGCGGGCTGGAACCTGTTCGGCGCGCAGCTCTATTTCGCGCTGACTCCGGCGGTCTCGATCTTCCCAATGGGAGCGCTGTCGGGCAGCGGTCCCGGCAATGGCTCGACCTCGCGCAGCTTCGCGACGCCGCTCGACGCGGGTCTGCAGGGCCAGACGCTGACCGCTCAGTGGGTCATCGCCGCCGGAAGCGCGGGCAATCTGCTGTCGGCGACGAGCGCCGCGCAGTTGACGCTTTACTGATCCGGTCGGACCGGATCAGAGGTTGCCGAGCTTGCCCTGCAGGCCGTTGGTCAGGCCGAGGTGCCCGTTGCCGACGTTGTACATCGCGCCCTGGAAGAAGAACTGCGCGCCGAGCAGCACCGCGACGTTCGGGATCGTCACGTTGAAATTCGCCGGAGCACCGGTCCACACGGCCGGCCCGATCGTCGGAAGCAGGATGCCGGGGCTGATGTTCAGCAGCAGTTCCCCGAGCGCGCCCGGCGCGCTCATGCCGAAGCCGGGCAACGGGATCCCGCACGGGTAGCCCGGCGCCGAACCGGCCGAGATCGCGAGGAAGGCGAGCGAGCCCGCCGGCATCGAACCGAGCGGGTTGGTCACGCCGAAGCTCGCGACCGTGCCGAGCTTCAGTGCGCCGGCCGACAGGGCCAGCGAGCCGGCCGGGTTGATACCGCAGCCGTAGGGCGTCGGGCCGACCGGCGGCGCGTTGACCTTGATCGAGCCCTCCATGCCGAAGGACACGTGCACGTCGCAGAAGTAGTTGTAGAGGTTTCCTGGAACCGGGTTCGCGTCGAGGAACGCCTGGGTGAAGGTGATCGAGTAGGAGCCGCCGAACACCGCCGGGCCCGAATTGAAGATGCCGTCCGGCGCCCCGCCCTGGCCGCTGACCACATTGTGGAACCCGCCCCACGTCCAGTTCACGGTGTCGCCGACCGAGATGGTCAAGTTCTTCGGCGAATACGTATTGCCGATCGTGACGACGTTGAAGACTGCCGCCTCGGCGGAAGCAGCGAGGGCAATGGTGGCGGCGGAGGCGAGGAGCGTGGTGCGCAGCATGGTGGGGGCGATTGCGGGCGTTTGGAAAGGGAGTTCGCGGGAACAGCGCAGCCAGGCCTGAGCCTCGCGCTTCCCAAATTGTAGGCGCGGAACCGCGATCTGGGAACTGACCCGGGGCCCGTCAGCCGCCCAGTGCGTCGGGCGGCTTGACCACGTGGTCGTCCGGCGGTGCGGTCAGCACCCGGTAGAAGCACCACAGGACCAGGAACACCACGGAGCCGACCGAGGCGATCAGGAAGAGCCAGCCGATCGGGGTCATCGGCACGATCGGGGCCGGCTGGGGCGCCGCGGGGGCTTGCAGGGCAACCAGGAGCATGTGCATCGAAGTCCTCCGCTAGTCCTTGGCAGGGTGCTTGCCGTCGACGTCCAGGCCGGCCGCGCGCCAGCGCTTCTCGCCGATCGCGGTCAGCACGACCAGGAACACGATCACGGCACCGATGAAGAGCACGGCATTGCGGGCAGCCTCGTTCTCACCCAGCGCAGCGATCCAGGCCGGAAGGCTGTGCTCGTCGATGCAGAAGTTGACCAGCATCCAGATCAGGAATGCCGGCGACACGTACTTGATGATGAACTCGAAGATCCTCGGGATGCGCAACCGCGCTCCGAGGTGCGCCTCGTCGATGCCGCGGCGGATCCCGAAGATCCAGCCGAACACCAGCGCCTGGACGAGCGCGAGCACGACGATGAAGAACTCGCCGACCCACGAATCGATCGTCCCCAGCACGGTGAGGTCCTTGCTGAAGTACATCACGTAGGCGTTGCCGATCAGGCTGATCGCGACGACCAGCGTCACGGCCGCCTTGCGCGAGATCCCGGTCGCCTCCTCGACGAAGGCCAGCGTCGGCTGGAGCATCGACAGCGAACTCGTGATCGCGGCCAGGAACAGCATGAAGAACCACAGCGCGCCGATCATGTTGCCCAGCGGCATGTGCGCGAAGACGACCGGCAGCGTCTGGAAGCCCATGCCGAACGTGCCTCCCGGCAGCGTCGTCAGGCTCATGCCGAGGAACACGAAGGCGGCCGTCAACGTGATCAGGCCGCCCATCGCGACCTCGAAGTACTCGTTCGTCGCGGCCGCCGTCAGGCCCGAGAGCACGACATCGTCCTTCTTCTTCAGGTACGACGCGTAGTTGATGATCACGCCGAAGCCGACCGAGAGGCTGAAGAAGATCTGGCCAGCGGCCGCCATCCACGCGCTGGGATTGCCGAGCTTGTCCCAGTGCGGATTCCACATGTAGGCGAGGCCGTTGACGACGTTCTGCTCGGGCGTGGCCGGATCCGTCGGCAGCGTCAGGACTCGCGCGAGCACGATGAGCGCGATCACGGCCATCGCGGGCATCGCCCACTTGCAGAAGGTCTCGATGCCGCCGGACAGACCTCGATACAGCAGGTACACGTTCGCGAGAACGGTGATCAGGAACGGCACGAGCAGCGTCGAATTCCATCCCGCCGAGAGGTCGAAGACCGCACCATCGGCGCCGCTACCCGTGAACTGTCCGTGCACCGCGGTCGAGGTCGCAACCTGATCCGCGATCGCGGCGCCGCCGGTGATCCCGATGCCGCCGCTCAGGTACTTGAACATGTACCCGAGGCACCAGCTCTCGATCAGCACGTAGTAGAAGTACACGCCGAGCGGGATCAGCACGCCGAGCACGCCGAGGTAGCGCGCGATCCGGCCCCTGCCCATCACGCCCATGATCGCGGGCGCCGAATGGAAGCCCTTGCGCCCGCCGTAGCGGCCCATCGACCACTCGGCCCAGCCGAGCGGGATGCCGAGCAAGAGCAGCGCGCAGACGTACGGGATCATGAACGCCCCGCCGCCGTTCTCGGCCGCCTTGCCCGGGAAGCGCAGGAAGTTCCCCAGTCCGACCGCCGACCCGGCGACCGCGAGGATCACGCCGAGGCGACTGCCCCACTGCTGTTGGTTCGAGCTCGACATGCGAAGGGTCTCGACTTCGTTGGGGCCCCAAGCAACGGGGCAGGCGGCTCACTGTAAGAACGCGCGCCGGCGGAGGGAAGCGCCGGCCGAGCCGCTCAGCCGTCGGCCTCGCGACGCCGCGCTTCCTCGTCGCTGATCCGAACCATCGAGAACCCGCTGAAACCGTAGGCGATCGAGATCAGCGGGCAGGCCCAGTTCAGGATCGCCCAGGGTGCATAGGCCAGCGTCGAGACCCCCAGCACCGTCGCCATCTGCACGCCGCAGGTGTTCCAGGGCACCAGCGCGCTCGTCACGGTGCCCGCGTCCTCCAAACAGCGCGAGAGGTTCTTCGGGTGCAGGCGCGCGCGCAGGAAAGCCGGCCGGAACATGCGGCCGGGCACCACGATCGCCATGTACTGGTCGGAGGTCAGCACGTTCGCGCCGATGCAGGTCGCGACGGTCGCCGTGACGAGCGAACCCGTTCCGCGCACCAGCGACAGGATCGCTCCGGCGATCGAGCCGAGCATCCCGCTCTTCTCCATCACGCCGCCGAAGGACAGCGAGCAGAACACGATCGCGATGGTCGCCATCATCGCCTTCATGCCGCCCTTGCCCGACAGCAGCCCCTCGACGGCCTGCGCAGCCTCGCCGGCGCCGAACGAGCGCTCGTAGCCGCCCCACAGCGCACTGAAATAGCGCTGCAGGTCCCCGGCCAGCCCGGCCTCGCCGCGCGGTTGCAACAGGAGCCCGATCGCGACCGCCGCGAACGTGCCCGCGAAGAGCGCCGGAACGGCGGGCTTCTTCAGGATGACGAGGCCGAGCACGAGGGCGGGCGGCACGAGCAGCCACGGCGAGATCACGAAGCTCGCGCGCAGCGTCTCCTTCACGCCGACGATGCGCGCGAGCGCGTCGGCGCCCTGCTCGTGCGCGTCGAGGCCGAAGACCGCGTAGGCGCCGAGCGCGAGCAACAGCGCCGGCGTGGTCGTCCACACCATGTGCCGCACGTGCTCCATCAACGTCGAGCCCGCCATGGCCGGCGCGAGGTTCGTCGTGTCCGACAGCGGCGACATCTTGTCGCCGAAGTAGGCGCCCGACACGATCGCGCCGGCGACCATCCCGGGCGCGATGCCCATCGTCGTCCCCACCCCCATCAGCGCGACACCGACCGTGCCGGCGGTCGTCCACGAGCTGCCGGAAGCGATCGAGACGACACAGCACACCAGGCAGGCGGTCAGCAGGAATACGCCGGGCGAAATCAGCTCCAGGCCCCACAGGATCAGCGCCGGCACGACGCCGGACTCGATCCAGGCGCCGATCAACATGCCGACGATCGCGAGGATCACGATCGCCTGCATGGCCTGGCCGATCGAGCGGAACATCGCCTGCTCGAGGGTCTGCCAAGGGACTTTCAGGCCCCACACCGCGATCGACGCGGCCACGGCGGTCGCCAGCGCGAGCGCGATCTGGTTGTCGGCCGAGCCGAACACGCGCACGTTGAGCACCAGCAGGCCGACGAGCGCGAGGACCGGAACGAGCGAGACGAGGAGCGGCGGTCGAGGCGTGGATGACTCGGTCATGGGACCCGTGAAACGAGGCGCGGCGGCGCGCGCCAGAGCCTACGCTGCCGGGAGTCGGATTCCGAGTCCGAGTGCCTGGGGCACGGATAGGATCGAGGCCATGAAGCGGCTCACACTCGCCGGCCTCCTCGCAGTCCCGACCGCCGCGCAGAACTGGAACCCGACCAACCCCGACGTCACGGGCGCGATCAGCTTCGGCGGCGCGTTCGCGCTCGGCCCCGGCGGTCGCGCGGTCGGATTCGCGAACTTCGGCACCGGGGGCACTCGTCCGGCGTTCTGGGACGGAGCCGGCAGTCACGAGCTGCCGATCCTCGCGGGCGACGACGAAGGGCTCGCGGTCGAGATCAACGCGAGCGGCACGAGCGTCGGCATCAGCGTCGACTACGTCAACCAGGGAACGCTCACGTACATCTACGAGCACCCGGTCGTGTGGATCGGCGGTCAGGCGATCGATCTCCGCACGCAGGTCACCGGCGGCGATCCGCTCGAGCTGCTCTCCTGCTCGGGAATCGACGCGCAGGGACGCGTGATCGGCCGCGCGCGCAAGCTGCCCGCAGGTTCGACGGGCCTGCGCGGGTTCCTGTTCGACAACGGCATCGTCACCGACCTCGGCGACCTCAATCCGTCCGGCTTCGCGGGTACCGACGCGAACGCGTTCGGCGCGCACGGCGAGATCGTCGGCGCGTCGACCGCGCCGACGAGCTTCACGCACGCGATGCTCTGGAAGGCCGGCGCGATGACCGACCTGCACGACTTCGCGCAGATGCCCGGCCGCAACAGCCACGCCTACGCGATCAACGCGAACGGCGTGATCGTCGGTTCGGGCGACTTCGGCGCCGACTTCCTCGATTTCGAGACCGGGGCGATGTGGAAGAACGGCGTGATCACGGACCTCGGCAGCCTCGCGCCGGGTCAGATCTGGGCGCAGGCCTTCGCGTTCGGCATCAACCTGCAGGAGCAGGTCGTCGGCGCGACGAACCTGCCGAACGGCGAGGCGCGCGCGTTCCTGTGGCAAAGCGGGGTGATGAGCGACCTCTCGACCAAGCTCGCGCCCGGCTCCGGTTGGATCCTGACGAGCGCGGAGGACATCGACGACGAGGGCCGCATCGTCGGACAAGGGCTGTTCCAGGGCAGCCTGATGCCCTTCCTGCTGCTGCCGAACTGCGACGGGACGTACACGGCGCTGCCGGGCGGCTGCATGGGCTCGGGCGCGCTCACGCCCCAGCTCGCCGGCGTCGGATGCCCGGGCGCCGGTTGGAACGCGGCGCTGCGCGTGACGAACGGCGCGAGCGGGAGCTTCGGCGTGCTGCTGTTCGGAACGGGCAGCGGCGCCCTGCCGATCACGCCGAGCTGCGCGCTCGGCATCGCACCGCTGCTCGGAAACCCGGTCATCCCATTCGCGCTGCAGGGCAGCGGAGCCGGCGGCGGCGAGCACGCGTTCGTGTTCTCGATCGCGGCGGGTTCGAGCGCGTTCGACGTGTGGACGCAGGCTGCGGTGATCGACGCGGGCGCGCCGGACCTGGTCGCGGCGACGAATCCGCTGCTCGTTCACGTGCAGTAGCGCACTTCGCGCACAGACGGGAGACCGTCCGCTATCCTGCGCGGCGCATTGAGCGCAGCCCCGTCCGTCCCCTCGCGCGTCTGGTCTGGCACCGCGCTGCAGATCGCCGGCCAGCTCGTGCAGCGCGGCGGCACGTTCGTCGCACTGGTGCTGCTCTCGCGGCACCTGTCCGAGGCCGAGTTCGGCCGCTACACGTTCTACGTCGGCGTGTTCGCGTTCCTCGATGCGCTGACCGACTTCGGCACCAGCCAGGTCGCCGTTCAGCGCACCGCCAACGACCCGTGGGCCGTCCCCGGCACGCTGCGCGTCGCGCGCCGCATCCGCATCGCACTGGCGAGCGCCGGCGCGCTCGGGCTCGCGCTCGCGACCTGGACGAGCGGCGAGCCGGGCTGGGTCTGGATCGCGCTCGCCGGTCTGTACCCGCTCAGCCACGCGCTCGAGCTGTCGGCGCTGGTGTGGCGCAACCAGCTCGAGTGGCGCAAACCTGTGCTGATCCGCGCGAGCGGTTCGCTGGTCAGAGTCGGACTGCTGGTCGGCCTGCTCGCGCTCGACGTGCAGAGCGCCGCGGTCTACGTGCTCGCCACGGCGCTCGGCTCGTCGCTGGCGAACTTCGGACTGCACTGGGCCGCGCGCAAGGAACTTCCGAAGCCGACCATCGCGGTCGCCGCGCCGCGCGGCCTCATCGTGCAGTGCGCGTGGCTCGGCGCGGCCGGCCTGTGCCAGCAGGCGTACTTCTACGTGGACGGCCTGTACGTGCGCGCGTGGTGCGCGCCCGAGGCGCTCGGCCACTACAACGCCGGCGTTCGGCTGCTCTCGTTCGCGATCATGGTCGCGCAGTACGCGAGCGTGACGAGCCTGCCGTGGCTCGCGCGCGAGCGCGACCGCGACGGCACCGGGGCCGGTCGCGCGGCGGCGACGCTCGGCGCGCCGCTCTTCGCGCTCGCTTGCGCGGTCGCCGGGCTGTGCTGGCCGCACGTCGGCCCGCTGCTCGACTGGATCTACGGCCACGGCTACGCGGCCGGCGCGGACGCGGCGCGTTGGCTGCTGCTCGCGGCGGTCGCCGTCTACGCGGGCAGCGCGTTCCTCAATGCCGTCGTCGCGCGCGGCGAGACCAAGGGCTTCCTCGCGATCGCCGCGAGCGCGCTCGCGCTGAACTTGGGACTGAATGCCTGGGCGGTGCCGGCGCGCGGCATCGAAGGCGCCGGTCTGGTCACGCTGGCGACCGAGGTCTGGGTCGCGCTGGCGTCGCTGGCGCTCTTGTTGCGACGCGGCGAGCGGCCGTTCGATGCCCGCGCGTGGCTGTGGCTCGCCGGTCCGGCGCTGGGCTTGGCACTGGCGTGGCTGTCGGACCGCGCGTCGTTCGCCTGATACGCTCCTCTGCCGCATGCGAGTGGGCATCGACTATCGAGCGGCGCTGCAGAATCGCGAGGGCATCGGCCGCTACGCGCGCGAGCTCGTGCGCGCGCTGGTCGAGCTCGGCTTCGCGGGCAATCTCGGCTTGTTCGGCTACACGCTCGCTGCGGCGCGCTACACGCGCGAAGAGCTCGGCCTGGCCGGCACGAACGCCGAGCTCGTGCGGCTGCGCCTGCCGTCCAAGGCGCTGCCGTGGCTGCTCGCGCGGCTGGGCAAGGGCGTCGACGATCTGGTCGGCGGAGCCGACGTCTATCACCACACGCAGCCCAATCGGCTCGCGGTGAGGCGCGCCGCCGAGGTGGTCACGATCTTCGACACGATCTACCTCGCGACCGACGCCGGCTACCTCGCCCTCGCCGACGCCGAACGCATGGCCGCGACCAACCGCGCGCTCGCGCAGGGCGCCAAGCGCGTGCTGGTGCCGTGCGAATTCGTCGGCGCCGAGGTCGTGATGGGCCTGGGCGTCTACCCGAACAAGGTCAGCGTGACCGGACTGGGTTGCGACCACGTGCTGCGACACCTGCCGATGCAGGTCGCGCGCCCGAAGGAGCCGTTCGTGCTGACCGTCGCGCGCGTCGATGCGCGCAAGAACCACCTGCGCATGCTGCGCGCCTTCGAGCGGCTGGTGAAGGAGGGATTCCCGCAGCGCTGGCTCGTGTGCGGGCCGCGCGGCTACGGTTGCGAGGACTTCGAGCGCGCGCTGGCGGACTCGCCGGCGCGCGCGCGCGTCGAGTGGCGCACGGACGTGCGCGACGACGAGCTGCCGAGCCTGTACGCGAGCTGCGACCTGTTCCTGTTCGCTTCGCTGGCCGAGGGCTTCGGGCTGCCGCCGCTCGAGGCCATGGCCTGCGGCGCGCCGGTCGTGTCGAGCTGTGTCACATCGCTGCCCGAGGTGCTCGGCGATGCCGCCTGGCTGGTCGAGCCGACGGACGAAGAGCGCATCTTCGAGGCCTGCCGGCGGCTGCTGGCGGAGCCGGAGCTCGCTCAGGAGTTCCGCGCGCGCGCGCGCAAGCAGGCGCGCAAGCACACCTGGCGCGAGTGCGCGAAGCACACGCTGCTCGCCTACCAGCAGGCCCTGGACACGCACGAGTCACCAC
>Ga0194131_10008502_pt1 | contig 13322 bp, 18 predicted proteins | sample TA2KigO120mmetaG_FD_148631 | JGI IMG/M metagenome (GOLD analysis project Ga0194131, IMG submission 148631) | Freshwater microbial communities from Lake Tanganyika, Tanzania - TA2015053 Kigoma Offshore 120m | ecosystem: Environmental > Aquatic > Freshwater > Lake | place: Tanzania: Lake... | reverse complement strand
CTCGAAATCGTATTCGCATCACTCCAGAAAGTAACGCGATTCGTTCCGCCGGTAACAGCACTCACAACACCCGATGCGCCTTTCAACATTCCAGTCAAAGAGGTCGCCAACGTTGTGGTGCCTGTAATCGTTGCCGCGCCAGTTACCGTCAATGTGCTGCCGTCGAATGTGAGGTTTGCATTTCCTGTAATCGTGTTTGCATCGGACCAGTAAGTGACACGATTCGTTGCGCTCGTCATCGCAGTCGGCGCGCTCGTCCCGTTGCCTTTCAACACACCTGTCAATTGCGCAGATGAAATCGTGGTTGTGCTGCCGTGGTAGAGAATACCACCAGCCGAGTATGTTGTGCTCGCAGACACCAAAACCGAGACAACCTGTCCCGTGATGTCGATTCCGTTCCCGGCGCTGTAAAACGTATTACTCCCAATCAACCCAAATTGTAATGCACTTCCCGAAGGCGGCGAACCCGTCGTAGCAGTGATTCCCGTATCGCTGAACGACGTCCCCGTCGTTGTGCCAACCAAAGTTGTAGCTCCGTAACTTCCAGAAGTTGTGGTCCGGTAAATGCGATAGCTAACCGCCTCGGCGTAGGAGGACCAAGAAAGATTAACTGTTTGATTTGGCGCTCCTGTAATCGTAACACCCGAGGTTTCGAGCGTCGTCGCCTCCTCTCCTCCAAGGTAATCAACGAAGGTGACTTTGTAGTAATAGGTCGCGGCACTGAGGGAACCACCACTGGCGGCTGAAGCGGAGAGGCCGTTGGGCGCGTCGGTTCTAAGATAGATCGGATCATCGGTAAATAAACTCCATTGAGTGTTTTGGAATCGAGTGCCCTCTGAGATGAAGAAATACATTCCACTTGTTACCTCGGAAGTAACATCAGCGGAGATGTCGTTACTGTGATAACGAGTTAGAATCCAAGGAGTGGAACCGGAGCCTTTATTCGTTACAGTATAAAGACCATTCAACGCGTGGCTGCCACCAAGATAATAATTCGCTGATCCCGAACCCTCCCATAGCACTGCAATAATATCTCCAGTAGCAACGGTTACACCATCTACAGTAAGAGCACCGTTGGCGGAAGCAGTAAGCACATTAGCGGTAAAAGTGTAGCTCGGTAGTGCTGCTGCACTCGCACAGCGGACACTTCCTTTATTATCTGCGCTGCGCAGGTGTCCTCGCATGTATCGTAGATTGACGACATCTGTATCACCAGAAGGATCAGCACAAGCTAGCCGCCCTGACGAATCTCTTAGGGCAATAGTTGATACCACTGCCGTAGCATCGGGAAGATACCCTTTCAGGTAATTGGCATTAAGGTTAGTTACCATTGTTGCCGTAGAGCCAACACTAGGGAGAGTCTGGCCGGCGGTGAATGGCGGATTCGACCCGCTCCGGTTGAATGCCGGCACTCCGGTCCAGACTTCATCGCGATCCAGGCGCGGAACGACGATGGCTGAGCCCGTTGTTGCGTCCCAAAACTTGATTCGTTTGTCGCTGACGTTCGAGTTGAACCAAAAGACACCTTCCGTACTAACGCCAGTGTCCACTGCGCGTTGCCATAGCCGTAGGTGCCGCAGTTCTTGCACGTCTGTACCAACGAGATGCCCTGTTACCGGAATTTCTAGTGCTGCCATACGGGTTAAGAGGTAGCCAAGACGTAGCCGGTCTCGTTATACGCGTGTTCGACGGTTACGGTGTTCGTATCTGTGTGTTTCACGTATGCGAGCAGCTTTTCGCCCGTCGTGTTGTACACATCCACGGCCGGGTTATACCCGAGCCCATGAGTCCACGACCACGCTTGCGCCGCAACGGTGAAATCCTTCCGCAACGGCGCTGTAGGCTCCGTTACGATGCGTCCGTAATTATCGCGTTCAATCATAGCTACACCAACTTACGCTCTACCCCATGAATGCTATAGTCGATGCTGCTCGCCAGGTCTGCTTGCCCATCAATTGTATCGCCAGAGAGCAGCGAGTAACCGTCATTGAGCGTGACCATGCACCCGGAACGGACGATCAAATCTTTCGGCGAAATGCGCCGCCGCGTCCCGCTACGGTTCAGGTAGATGTTGCATGTGCGATTACCCTCGCCGGTATTGGTCAACGTGATCGCCTCGACGAACACGCTGGCGCCGGTGCGCACCGTCGCCAGCGTTGTAAGCGTGGCCGGTAACGCGCCATCGCCCAGGTCCGCTATGGCTCCAAAGTGCAACGATGATCCGACCGAGGTCATGGGATAGGCCGAAGTAGTTGCAGAATGTTGACGACTTTATCCAGGGCTGGTACGACGTTGGTGCCGTGACTTTCCGCGCTCAAGGCCCCGATGCCGAGCGACTGTGTCTTCTCGGTTTGGGTTGCCTTAAGTTTAGCCAGTTCGGTTTTGCTGTCGAAGAGCGTGCGGGCTTTAACCGTCGTAGTAATCTTGCGCGTGCCGGAGCTTTCGTCGCTTTCATCGGTTTGGGTGGCGTTAAACGTGGCGCAGGAAGCCATGACGCCCATTGCGCTCAGGACAAGCCACATTGAAGGTCGGATTCGTTTCATTTGTTTTGGGGCGCGAGTATCGGTCGGAATTCACGCGGTATGTTCGGCGCGAGCCGCCCGAATAGTTCAGTGTCCGCTCCGTAGCGCACCCAGGACCCATTCTCCCAACGAACGATGATATTATCCGGGATGATGTAAAACGTGGACGATAGCTTGCTCGCTTGCGCTTGCGGCGTACGATTGGCGAGCGACCGCGGGCGATACCCGTGACAAATGCGAGTGTGATCCGACCGGCGGCGGCCTAACGGCGCGTCGTCAGTGATGTCTGGTTCGGTCGTTTTCACTTCCGTTCGGTCGTTACGGTTCCGTCCGGCGTGACTGTCACCAGCGAGTTAGTCCCTGGATTAGTGCGAGTCACCTTCAGCGATCCCCACGGGCTTTGCACCGCGACATTCACCGTAGCGGGATCTTTCGCCAAGTCATTCGCGAGCTTAACCATGCCGGCGGAAGTGCATCCACTTGCCCAGATCAACAGTGCGCTTAAGACGAGCACCAGAAGAATGGGTCCCATGGGGTTTCGGTTACGGTTCGAGTTCATGGCGTGATGGCTTTCTTACGAACTGAGTGTCTTCGAGTTTGTCAACGGGATGTCTGGCCAGGAAAAGCAGCATGTCTTTCGCGGCTCCGATTGCAAGGAGCAGTAGTAGATCATTGAAGGTAATCTGCGGCACTACATTGATTGTCACCAGAGCGGTTAACACCCCGGTCAACGCCGCGACACCCAACCCGCGTTTCCAATGTCTCCAATTCATTTCGTCTTCGCTTTCTTAATGAATGCCGTGTAGATCATGCACACACACGTCACAAGGCCGACGCCGATGGAGGTAATGTCCTTGAGTTCGGCGAGTTGGATTAGCGCAATACTTGCTGTCCCAAGGGCAAAGCATGCACTTGACTCGATGCCGCGCCAGGTTGTCATTTATTTATACGTGACGTTTATTGTGATCTCGTTCGCGCCTGGCGCTGTCGTGCCGTTATCGGCTAGCTCGGTTGTGGCGCGCACGCCTATCCCGGCGGTAAAATCCGCACCGAGCCCCAAGTCGAACCGCGTCCAGGTGAGAGCCTTGAGCGGCACCGTCAATTTGGGCGTGTTGTTTTGGTCCGCCTCGGTCGCCTTATCATAAATCTTGAGGTACCGCGCATCCGTAGCGTGGCCGTTCCAGGCATGGACGGTACAGAGTTTGCCAGGCTCACTTTTGATGACTTGGCCGGTCGCCAGAAGGTTGATGTTACGGTAGCTGCTTGCGCCGCCCGACGGTGTTGGTCCTGCGATGTTTACGTTCATGGTTACAATTTCATGTTTGACTAATAAGGCTGCCCACGCGTCCATTGCTCGCGCTCGGCTCCACTGCGGTACATTGCCTAAGCAAGGTTGCATGTGAGTTACATTTACGAGCCGAGATCGACATGGGTTCAGCGTGTTCTTACCGCGAGCTGGCCCGCTTGAGATTGTTGCCGTTCCACTTTGAGAACTTCTTCGGTTAACAGGCTGATCGCATCCGCGTTCTCCTGTAACCATAACTCGTGTTTGCCTTCGGTCTTGCCGAGAACATCGGCATACGCCCCTTGCGCGACGCATTCTTTGATTATGTACGGAAAATCGAGCCGTTCCCATTTGGCCGGGGTGCTGTCAGGGGATTGCCCGGCGCTGGTGGACGCGGTCGTGCGCCAATAATCGCCGTCCGTGTAATAGATCGTCACTCCGGAAGCGTAAGCGGTGCTAGCGCTGTAAACCGCGCCGACGTACTCGAGGAACCGTTTGCGGAATTCAACCCATACGACTGTCGCCGTGCCGCTCACTATTACGGCCGAGTCTCGCAGGTCGAACGGGATCGGGTCAGTGTCATCGTGTACACGAGGGTCCGAGTCCCACATGTAACGCACCGCGCCCAGGGCGGTCTTGCCCGTCTGTTCGTAATCGATCGAGCGTTGGAATGGCGTCAGGATGCCGAATTTCGTTGAATCGAACGTCCCGCCAGACGTATGCGCCGTGTGACATTGATAGTACCGTTGGTCATCCAGGTAGAGCACTATCTTGCCCACCGTGTAGGCGGTGCTCGCCGCCCAATCATCGCCCGAATATGCGCTCTTAGCTTCGGCCCAGTACGCTGAGTTCTCCGTTAACGCTGAGCCCGTAGCGGGAGCGTTGCCCGTATTCGACCCGCGCAAGCTCTGATAGTACTTCTTCGCTTTCGGATAGTACACCTCGACGGCGGCCGTTGCTGACGGCGCGCCGTACGTGCTGCCGATAGCCCAATCATCGCGGAATTGACGCTTTTCAATGAGTGTCAGTTCCGGCCAGAAGAACTTCTCCCACGCGAACCGCGCCCAACGGTTAATGAATAATTCGAGCGTGTCGGCATCCAGCGTACTTGGATCGATGTCCCCAGAGAGCCGCACGCTTGCGGCTTGCAGCACCGACTTGTATGTGACGCGGCGCATGTAGCGTTAAGCGGTTGGTGGAGTATTTCGTTGTTGCAGGCGATCCAACGCGGATGACAGACGGCGCTGCGCCGCGTCCCACTCCGTTTGCCGGCGTCCTTCGAGGATTAGCGCTTGCATTTCCTCGTCCCATGTCACAAGCACCTCCTCCGTGAGCCGTAAATCGCCTCGGCCGGGGCCACAGACGGCTCGCTGCAAATTTCCTAGCGTGATAGGTTGCGCCGCCGTCTTAAACAGACTGACTGGTATCGCTACACTCGTCGTCATACGAAGATCGCCATGTCCGGGTTATCGCGCTTGAGACTTCTCAGGTTGGAATCGTCGCGCCAAAAGTCGTTGTCCTCAGCTTTCCAGCGGAAGAACTCGCGCATTGGCACCGCCGCCTTTAGTTGGTGTTCGCTGTGATTGTTCTGCTTAAAACCGTGCATTGCTTTGGCGACGCGCCGGATGCGTTTCCGAGACGTATGCCGTTCGCGTGCGAGGTACTGTTTCAGGTATCCCCCTTCACGCATCTCGCGCCACATCCACTCTTCCCAATCGACTACCATCGACTTGAATTTAGGAACGTGAATTTGTGTTCGCGCGATAGCTCTTACGGGCGATCTCTTCGGCGCGGGCGAAGACTGCGCCAATGCCCGAACATCCGTCCGGGCATTGGCGGTGATAAGAGTGGACACGACCTTTTAAGTCTGGATGTCGCGCTCGTTTACTCGCGAAATCGCGGCCCAGATATGAATTTTCCCGGCGGTTGCCGCCGCGAGGTTGTCGGCCGCTCCCGGCCAGAACTTAGCCTCGATTGCCTTGCCTGTCGCAGTGGTAATGTAGGGAGCAAGCGAAGTTGCGTTGAGCCCTGGCGCGTAGTATTCGTCGCCTGCGGCTAGCAGGTTCATGTTGCCAACGAAACGTTGATTGTCATCGGTGATGCCGACGCCCATTGTGATCGCCGCCAGGACGTTGATGTTGGTTTTGACTTCCACGAGCGTCTTGCTGCCGAGGACCTCATCGCCCACAGCAAGCGTTGCTAGGGTAATGGTTTGCAGTCCCGCGGCTCCCGATCCGGTGGCTGTCAAATCGGCATGACCAACCACAAAGAGATCAGTTCTCCCGTTATTTGCGGCGCTTTGCGCGGCCGTCAATTTATAGTGTTCCATAAATGTGTCTTCGTCTTTCGGGGTTAGTTCTCGATGTTAGTTCTCGATGTAGGCGTTGCCTTTGGGCATGCGGCAGAACAATCCGCCGATGCTTTTGACGTACCCGTTTTGGCCGCCGGCATCTTCCTCGTCGTCCACGGCATGCAACTGTTCGAGGAACAGCATTTCCCAAAGGTCCATGTTCAGGATCAGCGCGGTGTCAGCTTTGCCGACTCCGTCCGCGTCGATCTTGAGGAAGTCGCTCGGTATGACGTTGACACGGCCGAAAGTGGAATGGAACACCTTAACCATGAGGGTTATTTTGTGTTCGTCGGCCATTTCGGTGACGCGGTACTTGGTGTTTGTGCTCCCTGAATCCGTGCGGGTGAAAAGATCGATGTCCTCGATGTAATCGTTCCCGCCGATCAATTGGTATTCACGACTTCCCCCGTACTTGCTTTTGAGTGATTTGAGTACCGTATTGAGACTGTTTGCGCCGGTCTCGTTGAGGGTCGCCTGGCCTGTGACGCGTTGCGCTGAGGGCGTCTGGAAGTCCGAGGGGACTGCGGGCGTCTGCGAACTTGCGAGCCACTTGTAAGCGCCGCGCGACTTCATGTCTTCGTCGCTGCCACCTTGCCCATCATTCGCGCTACAAACGGTGGCTTCGATGTCGCGTTTGACTTCGCGCACGCACTTCGCTTTCGCGTCCGCGTATTCGTTCGATGTAAAGGCGTTGCCGCCGTTTTCCGTGATGGCCTGCTGCACGTCGGTCACGCCGAAGCTATCAAACCAACGTTGCAGGTAAGACCCAAACCGTTGCCGTTTAGCTGCTTTGTTTCCGCCTTTCGCGCCGCTAGCGCCTTCTTTACTTCCGGTGGTTCGCGCTGCGCGAAGCGTGTCCGCGCCCACTTCCACCAAGGTTGATTTCGGCGCTGGCCCCTTTTTGCACATCGAACAGAACGGGGTTTCTTCAGGTTCGAGTATCGTCAACGGGCCGCGGAGGTCTTCACGATTGCCGCCCGTTGTGCTGGGCGAATCGTATGAGTTAGCATTCATGTGAGTATTGTCTTTGCGTGTGTCTCAAGCCGTAACACGGGCTTGATGCTTTAGAGCGAGCACCCTCTTGTAATCTTTGGCACTTCCGGTTCTGTTAAACTCGGCTTCTGCTTCCTGAATGGCCTTCTGCTTCGGATCGCTTACGCGCGTTGCTACATTCGCGCTGGCCGTGACAACGGGCGTCGGGGTCGCCGCTCTTCTGATCGCGGCCGATGGTTTCTTGCTGGCGAGTCGCGCTTGCCGGCCACGGATGTAATCACCAATGACCATCAGATAGTCGGGGCGCTGCACCACGGCAGGATTATCCCGCAAGACCTCGATGGCTTCTTGATATTCTGGGGTGGCTTTATCCTTGAGCCATGGATAAATCCCGACGGCCTCTTGCTGATACTGCGCGCGAGCAACCTTATCCTCGCGTTCCAGAGCCGTGACGTGCGCTTCTTTTCGGGCTATCGCACTTGTCTGCGCACGCACCGCATTAGCTTTCATCTTGCGCACTTGCGAGGCGTCCACCGTGTAAGTGTTGCCCTTGTTATCGCGTATGTCGCCGCCGTCCGGATTATCGTCCGACCACTCGATCACCATCTCGGCGTTCGCAACCTGCTCGTTCAATTCCACGATGTCAGGGTGCCAGGCAAAAGCCTCGTTGCGGGTCGCGGCAGGTTGCGGCGCGGATTGGCCTTGGCCTTTGAGTTTCTCGAGTTCCGTTCGCAGTTTGTCAATCTGCTGCGCGGTATGCTCACGCAACACGCGTTCGTCGTTGCGTTGCCTGACCAGTTTCGAGACGCGCCGTTGCAATTTCTCGACTGCATCGGGCGCATTCGCGTCCCGTTGCAATGCGGCTTGCTCTTCGTCCTCGATCTCGGTGTCAGCTTCCGCTTCCGGCGCGGGCGTGGGAGGCGGGGAGTCTTCGGCTGCGGGTTCCGTAGCAGAAGGCAATTCAGGTGTAGAAGGGGTTTCCAGTTCTATTGAAGCCGGGGTGTTTTCGGCTGCGCTAGGTACCGGGTCTTGAGCAGCGCTTGGATTGGCGGGGGGCGAAGCGGGAGGGGGCGCGCCAACTGCCCTCTTTTTGAACATCGCAGCCAATTGATCCAACGATTGGTTGCCAGCCTCCAGCTCAACCGCGGCGGCGGGCACGTCGGACACAGTTATCGTGGTACTCATGCTTATTACCCTAGCAAGGCAGGGAGACAGCTGGTTTCTCGTGGGCGAAACCGATTCAGGAAAAGCCCTGTGTTGATCACGGGGCGACGTAGAGCACGATTTGCGGCCTGGGGTCAACAGTCGCGGGACGAACTGAGGCCAACTGTCAGCAATTGCCGGGGAATACGGGCAAGATCGTCCCGCTCATCCGCCCGAACACAAAACGCAAATCAAGCCGATACCGGGAGGCGCGTCAAACCGTGGGATTTGACGCGGGCGCGTCAAACCGTGGGATTTGACGCGTCTAAGCAGACGAACACAAAACGCAAATCAAGCCGATACCGGGAGAGCGCCCGAAATGCCGTCAGGAGGGATCAGATACCGACCGAATATCTCATTCCTCGGCGTCCCGCACGACTGTAGGTGCCGGGGCATCCGAGATTTGCTTGATTTGGCCGGCGAGATATTCGAGCGCATGAATCGAGCCCATGCAATGGGCAAGACTGCCATGGTGGGGTGCCATCTTTTGCGCCGAACCGCTTTGGACGAAGGCTTCGCGCAATGACTCGATTAAAGCGATTACCGCCGCAAAGCGCGGATCTAGCCCCAGGCCGCGCAGGTTCGCGGTTCGCTCTTCCGGGCTTAGGCGGCGTGCTATTTCGAGAAGTTCGGCGTATTTCACCTGTCACTCCCTGCCGGTAGATGCCGGTAGATGCAGAGATACCATGCGGCGTGCTATTTCGAGAAGTTCGGCGTATTTCACGCCCCCATCCTCCCGATTATCGCGTTCTCACGCTGTTGAAGCTGAAATTGCAGTTGTTTCACTCGCTTATCGACGACCTCTCTGAACGTTTCATCTTGTTGATACCGTTCCTGGGCGGTTTTGTTCTGTGCCATGATGTTCTGAAGCACTTTGAGGCGGAGTTGATACGATTGCCCTGGCTTAATGTCCACCGGGACACCAGCGGACAGCTTGGCGAACACGGTTTGTTCGTCTTCGATTTCGCTTTGCGCGGCGCTCTCGGCCGGTTTAAGCAAGCGCTCGCCAGAATTCGGGTCAATGAGGTCAAACACGAAGGCTAGCGCCTCGTCGCGGTCGATTATCCCGTTGACATCCATTGCTAGCGCGCGTTCGAGCAGCGCAAACTTCTGCGCGACATACTCCGGGTCCAAGTCCTGAGTGTTATAGCTTATCACCAGATCGAATTTGCCTTGGATTTCGTCGCGCGACGCGTGAATGGTCTGTCCTTTGTTACTTCCGACCACGCGATAGTAGAAGTCGTCCGGCATAAATTGCTGACACAATTGGAGCATTTGCGTGTCAGCCCGTTTCCAGACATTCATCCACACGTTGGAGATGTGCTGCCGCAATTGGGCGGGCGTAACGGCGTCCTCTTCGCGGGTTTGGCGACCGAAGTATTCATCCGCAAAGTTGCGCACCGTGTCTTGCACCTCGCGCGAGCCGGGATCGTATGCGGGCGTGGGCATAAACCCGTAAGTGTCCGGTCTAACCGTCGGGACTTTAACACCTGGCCCCCACGCGGAGGGCGCTTCGCCGGGCGGATGGTACGAGGGCGGCAATGTGGCAATCGAGGACCGATCAATACGGCTGTCCCATTCCGTTTTGATTTGGGCCTGCCATGTCGAAGCGATTTCGCCGTAACCGCGCGAGTCATCAATCCACCGCGACCGGCGCTCGCGTTGACAATGGACAAACGGATATTGGCCGTGCGCGTAGTTGAGCAGATCGTGAAACGCATAGATGTCCGGCACGCCGGGGTTGAAGACGGTGTAATAGATGCCAGGCACACCTTCCGCGTCGGACAGTCGGCGGTACGCATGCACAACCTCGAAAAGGTTCTGCGTTTCGAGCAAGCCAGCGTAGTTTTGCCGCCGTTGATAGGTGTAATCGGTCGTCTCGAAGCTCATCCGACCCCGTTGCGTCTCGATCATTTCATTCACCCACGCTTCTGACCACCCGTGCGATTTGACACGCTCGCGCAGCGCCGATTCAGTGAGAAGCTCGCGACGCCAGAGCGCGCTCGCCTTCTGTAAGTCGGTTGCTTCGGGCGGGATGAAAAAGTCTTCATTCGGGCAAAACGCGACGAATTCCGGGCGATCCTTGATCATGTAGGGCCGCGGAAACTTCGCGACGCCAGTGGTGCGCAGGTCTTCGATCACTTTACGCAAGCGTGAGCGGTTTACATCGGGATACGCTGCTTCCGCCAGCGTCAGGGCGTCCTCGATTCTCTCCGGGTCCATTATGAGCACTGGCAATTCGGCTAGCTCCTCGTCGCCGTTCTCGCCGGCCTGCATCGCTAGGGCTGTGACCGTCTCCATGTCGATTTCTTCGTAGGCGAGTTGGGTCTGGCGACACCAATACACTCCGAGCACCGCGTTGCCGCGTTCGAACAAGTAGTTCGCGAGCAGTATCGCTTCGTCGAACGCTTCATCCATCTGCGTGTACTTCATCCAGCGCAGGAAATTGGTCATGCGGCTTGCAAATTGCGCGTCGTTTGTTTCGACGCCCGAAACCATCGTCCGCATTCGCGCCCAGAGCACCATGAGCAACGAGACATCTTCGTTGATGTATTTATCCACGAGCGGCACGCGCGCGTCGGAGGCACCTTCCCAGGGGAACACGTCGGTCCCGTAATTCTTCCGATGCTTTCTTCCATCGGTCGTTTGCCCGCGCCACAGACAATTGCGCGTGTCGTAATTGACTTTGTTGCGGCTGAAGATCGAGGCGTCGCGGCGCTGGACGGCCCAGAGAAAATTCTGCCGTAATTGCGCAACATCTTTCGCGGTGGAAGTGGATTCCTTCAGGTTCCTTTTCATGGGATCTCTTATTTACCGCAACCGCGCAAAATAGCAAGCGCGCGGGTTACTCACTTACAAAGCGCGAGCCGTGGGTTTGTTCGGTCGTCGTAGATTGCTTTTCTCATGTGTGAGTATTGAGTCGGGGAAGTATTCAGCATCAGCTTTATTGCATCCGATGGTAACGGTGTCAGCACCAGCTTGGCACGCGACATTCACTGCCACGCTCAAGAAGATTGCGTTGCGGTTTGGCACTATCCACGATTGCTCGGTGAGTCCGCCGAGTTGCGGCAGTTCCATTCGCGGAAAGGGCGCGTCAAACCGTGGGATTTGACGCGGGCGCGTCAAACCGTGGGCTGAGTTCATTCGGGCGCTACCCGGCATAATTGAAAATGTTTCCGGCCCCTAAAGAAACGCACACGCGTTCCGCCGACCTGAGTGGTTCAATAATCCGCCAAGCGTTACTTCGGAGTTTATTGTGGTCGTGGGGCACGGAAACAAAAGACAAGGGCGGTGCAGCGAACCCGGCCATCGCGCTCTCGCCGGGCGGCGTCTCAGTTGCAATCGTTGCGTTGGTTTCGACGCTCATGGCTGTCGCTCAGCTTGGTTGTTAGACCCCACACATCCCCTCGCATTCGTTGCCGAACAGGATTTGCTGCCCGTTGTCCGTGTCGGTGGAGAAGTCCACCTCGCGGAGAGGTATGAGTGAGTTGTGGAGGTATGGCACTCCGTGCATATTGTTGGTTTCTTGCTTCACTCGGCGGTAGTCCTCATCGAACTTCACAGCCGCCGCGAAAGCGTCCGGTTCTTCGGTTTTCAGTCGCCGCCATTCGGCGTCAGAGTGATACGGGCAATAGACGCACGCTGACCGTGGTGGCTTTGGCATCCCGCGCTTTTCCATCCATTGCAGGCATTGGTAGCGTTTCATTCTGGCGTCTATCAGCGGCCAGCGGTTTTCGATTCGCTTGTCGCGGCTGGGTTTCATCCGGTGCGCTTCGTCCAGGCTTATCCCGATCCATTGCACCACGGATTTCTTGGCGTGTTGCTTCATCAGTTTCAGGGCCGTGCGAGTCAGCGGCACTACTTTGTAGTCGTAGGTGCATTGGCGCTGGATGATTCCGCGAGTGCCATTCGGATTTTTGACGTAGGCCGGGATTACAGACTTTGCCCATCGTCCAGTGCCGTCTTTCTTTTCGCGGATTCGCAGCGCCATTTCCGTCAGGTTGCCTTTGCTCACGCGCAGCACCGGATACGGCAGTTGCTTTTCGAGCCAGTCCAGCCACCGATACACGCTTTCCGGTTCGGCGTGAGTGTCCGCAAAGATTGCATACGACGGCATCGGCGTTATTTCGCCAGCGGCAGCCATCAGCGCCATTACAGAGCTTTGGACACCAGCGCCAAGAGAAATGACGTGGAGGGCGTCTAACCATGCGCTGCATGCAACAGCCGCCCCGCTTTTCCGTTCGAGTGGTTGTTGGTTCATTGGTTGTCTCCTTTGCGCTCAGGCGTTGCCGTCGGCAACGATTGCAGTTCGCACAGCAGTCCGCATTCGTCCATGATCGGGGATTCATGCAGACCCGCTTCGGGGTCTAGTTCGTCGAGGAACACGCCGTTAATGCAGCACGCATTCGCCCATCGTTCCAGTTCGGCGCGGGCTTTGAACACGTCTGGAAAGTCCACGCGGATTTTGTTCCAGTAGCCTTTCCCGCCCTTTACGCAGCCGATACAGTTGTTGTTGTGGTAGCCAAGTTCATACATTGTTGGGCGTCGGATACCAGACGCCCGCAAGATTTCGTGAGCCTCTTGCTTCCCAATCTTTCTTTCGATGAGCGGAAAGCGGTGAGTGTGTTCTGGCAGCGATTGCACCACGCGCTCGGCACGGTGCTGCTCGTCGTAGTCGTAGCCCCAGATGTATTCCATCGGGAAGAGCGCGATGTTTTCTTGCTCCCATTTCTGGCGCACGCGCCGCTTGAGTGTGCGGGTGCATACCGCGCCACTTGGGCCATTGATGTATCTGCCGTTCTTTCGGATTGCGCCTTCGACGCTTTTCAGAGGGCTTTGCAGGATGGTGATTCGCTTTCCAAACCATTGTTCACAGTCTTTCACGAAGCGCAGCGAATCTGGATGTTGGTCATCTATGTGCGTGTAGAGTATCCCGTCGAGTTCGTCAGCCACTAGCTTCGTCGCGACC
>Ga0194131_10008501_pt1 | contig 13324 bp, 9 predicted proteins | sample TA2KigO120mmetaG_FD_148631 | JGI IMG/M metagenome (GOLD analysis project Ga0194131, IMG submission 148631) | Freshwater microbial communities from Lake Tanganyika, Tanzania - TA2015053 Kigoma Offshore 120m | ecosystem: Environmental > Aquatic > Freshwater > Lake | place: Tanzania: Lake... | reverse complement strand
TGGGCCTCGAGGTGCGCGCGCGAGTAGCCAACGGAGTAGCCGGCGTAGCCGCCGATCCCGCCGAGCACGAGGGCAAAACCGAGGAGGCCGAAGAGGGTGGCGTTGGAGGACATGGGCGCGCCTGCTAACCTGTGCCCGTGCTCTTCCCGTTGGCCTGCACCGTCGACAGTCCTGCTCCCGCGGGCGACTCGGCCGTGGCGAGCATCGAGGCACCCCCCGAGGAGGCCCCGGGCGGCGTGGGGGCGCAACCGCATGACTACGACTCCGAGCTCTGCCAGGCGGCGCTCGACTGCCCGGCGGGCGTGACCGAGGAGGCGAAGACCGAGTGTTGGCTTTCCGTCGTGAGCGAGGGCGGCGAAGTACACTACGACGGAGCGGTGGGCGCGTGGGTGCGGGGACGATCGTCGCGTAGCGTCCCCAAGCACCAGTACGGGGTGGAACTCTGGGACGAGGCCGGCGCCGAGGTGAAGGCCGATCTCCTCGGCATGGGCGACGAGTCGGACTGGATCCTCAACGGGCAGTGGTTTGACCGGTCGCTCGTCCGTAACAAGCTTGGCTTCGATCTCTTCCAGAGCTTCGGCGGCAAGGAACGGTACGCCCCGGAGCTGCGCTACTGCGAGCTGGCCCTCGACGGCCAATACAACGGCGTGTACACCCTCGGCGAGCGCATCAAGCGCGATCCCGACCGCGTCGACGTGTCGGAGAGCGCCACGGGCGACAGCTTCGTGCTCAAGCAGGACGACGCCAACTGCTTTCACGACAACACCACGACCCACGGTTGCTGGAAGCTGGTGTACCCCTCCGAGAACAGCATCACCGAGGAGCAGGCGCGAGGCGTGGGGTCATGGCTCTACAGTTGGGAGCAGGCCACCCTCGGCAGCGACCCTTTCGGCGACGAGGGCATCTGGACCCATGTCGACGAGGACAGCATGGTGGATATCGTGCTGCTCGAGGAGTTCGTGAAGAACGAGGACTTCGCCTGGACATCCTTGCACAGTTGGAAAGACGTCGGCGGAAAGATCCAGTTCGCCCCGTGGGACCTGGACATGGGCTACGGGGTGTTCCTGTACTACGACAGCTACGGCGACCCCTACAGCTGGATTGACTACCGGCCCGCCATGTTCGCGGTGCCGGGCACGAGTGACGAGTTCCGCGCGCGCATGGTTGCGCGCTGGGCGGAGTTGCGCGAGGGACCGATGGCCACCGACACGATCCTCGCGCGCGTCGACGCCTACCAGGCCACCCTGGGCGAGGCCATCGAGCGGAACTTCGCGCTCTGGCCCATCGAGGACATCAACTACGGCGGCTACTTCTACGAGGTGTCGGTCTACGCCGAGGAAGACGCGCGCGTCCGGTCCTGGGTGGAGACGCGAGCGGCCTTCATGGATGAGCGCGTCGGCGACTGGTGACCGCCGCCGGCGTCACGCCGGGGGCGGCCCCGCCCGGTGGAAACCCTGGCCGCCTCCGTGAGTCGACCTCTAGGCCCAGCCGTCGGCGTCCTTTGTGTCCTTGCGCGGCTTGTCGGCCGTGGTGGCGGGGGACGACGATGAGGCCGCATGCGTGGTGGAGGCGGTGCGGCCTGCCAGCGCCATCTCCTGCTCGAGTTGGCGCACGCGGCGCGACAGCGTGATGCTCTTGCGGAAGTTGTAGAGCCAGGCCGCGAGCGCGCCCAGGGCGAACGAGCCCCACATCAGCATGGGAATGGGCGCCGGGTCGACCAGCCTCCAGGCGCCGACGTAGAGGTCGAGCGACAGGTCGGTCGTGCGCGAGCTGTTCTGCACCGTGAAGCACACGATGCCCAGGAGGGCGAGCCCGGCGGCGGCGAGCTTGGCGTAGGTCATGGGTCTCAGAGTATCGCGCGCGCCCATGCACGAGGAAGCGCCCGTCCCCCGGGGAGGGGAGCGGGCGCTCGCTGCTCTCGAGTCGCGCCGGGAGGCCTACTCCCCGCGCTCCTTGATGCGCCGGCTCAGGTCGCCCATGATGTCGCCGAACTTCGCGGAGCTGTCGCCCTGCTTGCGCAGGACCTCGCGCATGTCGCCGCCGCGGGCGCGGTCGATCGCCGACTTCTCCGAGAGCGACACCTTGCGGTCGTTCACGTCGATGTTGATGATCTCGGCGTTGATGCTCTCGCCTTCCTTATAGTTGTTCTGCCACTCGCCGCCGCCGTTGGACAGCTCGCTGGTGTGAATGAGGCCCTCGACGCCGTCTTCGATCTCGACGAAGAGGCCGAAGTCGACCTTGTGCACCACCTTCCCGGCGATGACCTGGCCCAGGTAGTAGCGCGAGGCCGCGCTCTTCCACGGGTCGTCGTGGATCTGCTTGATACCGAGGCTGAAGCGCTCGTTTTCGACGTCGACGTTGAGCACGCGGGCCGTCACGTCGTCGCCCTTCTGGAACTTCTCGGAGGGGTGGCGCACGCGCTGGCCCCAGCTCATGTCACTCACGTGCACGAGGCCATCGATGCCGTCTTCTATGCCGATGAAGATGCCGAAGTCGGTGATATTGCGCACCTTGCCGGTCACGATGGTGCCGGGCGGGTACTTCTCGGAGACGGCCTCCCACGGGTTTTGCTCGAGCTGGCGCATGCCGAGGCTGATGCGGCGGTTCTCGAGGTCGATGCCCAGCACCTTGGCCTCCACAACGTCGCCCGCGTTGACGAGCTTGCTCGGCGACTTGACGCGGCGGTTCCAGGTCATCTCGCTGATGTGGACGAGGCCCTCGATACCGTCTTCCAACTCCACGAAGGCGCCGTAGTCGGGCAAGGACACCACGCGGCCGCGGACGGTGGCGCCCACCGGGTACTTGTACTCGGCGTCTTCCCACGGGTCGGGCTTGATCTGCTTGTGGCCGAGCGAAACACGGCCAGTGTCCTCGTCGTAGCGCAGGATCTTGACGTCGATCTGCGCGCCCACCTCGAACAGCTCGTTGGGGTGCGTGATCCGCCCGTAGGACATGTCGGTGATGTGGAGGAGACCGTCGATGCCGCCGAGATCCACGAAGGCGCCGTAGTCCGTGATGTTCTTGATGGTCCCGAGCATCACCGCGCCGACGCGGAGGCTCTTGAGCGTCTCGTTCTTCTTCTCCTCGCGCTCGCGCTCGAGCAGCACGCGACGAGAGAGCACGATGTTGCCGCGCTTCTTGTTGAACTTGATGATCTTGAACTCGTGAGTCTCGCCGATGAGCTTGTCGAGGTTCTTGACCGGGCGGAGATCGACCTGAGAGCCGGGGAGGAAGGCCTTGACACCGATGTCGACGGCGAGGCCGCCCTTGACCCGGGAGGTGATGGTGCCCTTCACCGTCTCGTCGCGCTCGACGGCCTTGGAGATCTCCTCCCAGGCCTTCATGAGGTCAGCCTTCTCCTTGGAGAGTTCCAGGAGGCCGTCTTCCTCGCCCATCTGGTCGAGGTAGACGTCGACGCTGTCGCCCGGCTGGATGGTGAGCTGACCCTGCTCGTTGATGAACTCCGAGCGCTTGATGACGCCCTCGGCCTTGTAGCCCACGTCGACAGTGACGAACTCGTCGCCGATCTCAAGCACCGTGCCCCTGACGACGCTCTGCTCCTTGACCGACTTGTCATTCAGGAAGTCGTTGAAGAAGCTCTCGAAGTCAGCACGGTCGAGCTGGTCGAGGGGGGCGTCGAGATCGATTTCGGGCGTGGGCATCAAAGGTAGAACTCTTGCGGAGGCCCCGGGGCCGCCGCGGTTGGGGTGACGGAGAGGAGGGTGCGGTGCGGGGGGCCGGCCCGGGATTGGGACAGCGCCGCGGCGGGGAGCACGTCCTCTACGTGCTTGCGCCATGTGCACCCGGGGTGGACCACCGGGCGGCGCGGGCGTCTATCTCCGCGTCACGACTTGTCAACCGAAATTTCGATGGCGCGCAGGTCCCATGCCCGGCGCAGGGGCTCCAGCGCCCCCTTCTTGAGTTCGCGATGTTGTTTGACGTAGGCGCCGGTGCGCAGGTCACGGACCGCGACGCCATCGAAGTAGTAGGCCCTCGCTGCCGTGTGCTCGCTCACGATGGGCGATCGGGACAGGCCCCCCGCGAGGCTGCCGCCGAGCAGCTCGAGTGTGGCGCGATCGATGCCCACGAACACGCGCGTCTGCCCGGTGTGAGGCATCGTGACCGCGAGCCGGGCGCGGATGGTCGGCACGTGCGTGCCCGAGGCGTGGCGGGCGTCGCTCACCGCGCCACCGGAGCGGCCAGGTCGACGGCAGAGCACCTCGACCAAGAGCCGATCCGCGTCGCCATCCTTGCGGCGGCGGCGGTGCACGCCGGCCTCCATGGCGAGCATGTTCGCCATGCCGGGCCCGTCGACTTCGACGACCGCGCCGACGACCCGGTCCCCGTGCAGCTCCTCCGCGACCACCTCCGGACTGGCGCCCTGTCGCGCGAGCCACGCGAGCTCCAGCGACAGCAATTCCTCGAGCCAGGCTGCGTCGATCATCCCCGACACGTCGGCAGCGCCGACGAGGACGAAGGCGCCGTCTTCATCGCTGCCCTCGTCGAGCAGCTGCCAGCGCTGGCGGGCCGCCTCGGCGTCGCGGAGAGCGCCGACCACGAGGCCGGGAGCCGCGTCGACCGGCAGGGAATGGAGGGAATGGAAACTCGCGAGCAGGCGGGCGTCCGCCGCGATGCGCGCGTCGAGCGCCCGGTACCGAGACAGCACCTGGTTGGCCGCAACGGGGTCGGTCCAGAAACCCGGGCGCGAGCTCTCGTCCAGCAACGCCTCGGCCTCTCGCTTGCGCGCCTCGAAGGCGGCGACGAGGGGCTGCCAGCGCGCGAGGGCCGCCACCACGTCGACATCGGGCTCCGGGAGCGATGGGGGCTCCGCCGGCGGGGCCACCACGGGGCGCCGGACATCGATGCGGCCCCCGCGCACGCCCATCGCAAGCGTCTCGCCGTCGCGAACGCGCTCGCCGACGATGAAGCCGGCGAGCGGTCCCACGAGGCTACGTTCGAGCTCGCGGCGCAGGAAGCGAGCGCCGAAGTGCGGGTGGTAGCCGTGGGCCACCAGCCAATCGAGCACGTCGGCGTCGACCTCGACCCGGATCTCGCGGCTGGCGAGGCCCTCGCGATCGACCAGCGACCGCAACTCGCGCTGCGCGATCTGCCGGATGGTGGCGCGCGAGAGCGGGTGGAAGTGAACAATCCGGTCGAAACGGTTGAGAAACTCGAAGCGGAAGACGCCCTGGAGGCGGCGGTCGAGCTCGCGGTCGAGCTTGGCAATGTCGCGCTCCTCGGCAAAGCCCACGCCCGTCTCACGGTACACCTCGGCACCGGCGTTGCTCGTGGCGATGAGGATGAGGCTTCGCGCGCTCACCGTGTCGCCGGCGCCGTTGATGTAGCGTCCCTCGTCGATGAGCTGCAGCAGCCCGTCGTGGACCGAGGCGTGTGCCTTCTCCAGCTCGTCGAACAACAAGACGCCGAAGGGCGCATTGCCCAGTCGCTTGGCGAGTTCGCCGCGCTTTCCCTCGTAGCTCTGCGCCGAGGGGTGTCCGAACAGGGCGGCGTGGCTGGACTCTCCCGTGAAGTCACCCAGGTTGATGCGGATCATCCGCGCGCGGTCGCCGAAGAAGTACTCGGCGAGCAGCTGCGCGGTGTGCGTCTTGCCCACCCCCGTGGGGCCGACGAACATGAACACGCCGAAGGGACGCCGGGGATCGGAGAGACCCGCCTTGATGAGCGCGATAACGCGGACGACCGCGTCGACCGCCTCGTCCTGGCCGAGCAGGCGATCGGCGACGAAGCGCCGTGACGCCTCGAGGTCGAGCTCGATGGCAGGGTCGATCAGGGGCCGGGGCACGCGCGTGCTCTGGGTGAAGCGCTCGAGCACCTCGTCCATGCCCACCGGCTTGGCGCCGGGGAAGACGTCGCGCGACTCGCGCAGCAGGTCGAGCGCCTTGCGGGGGAAGTGACGGTTGCCGATGAAACGGCCGGTGAGGTCGATGGCCGCGCGCTGGGCGACGGGGGCGATGGCGCGGCCGGTACGCTGGCGCTGGTCTTCCGCCCAGCCGGCCACGATGCGACGGGTGGCGGAAGTGGAGGGCTCGTCGACCGGGATGGGAATCAACCACTCGGCCAGCTCGGGCTCGGAGTCCATCAGCCCCTGGACGCCGCGGACGGTGCCCTCGGCGAGGACGGGGCGACCGAGGCGCGAGCAGAGGCGCACCAGCTGCGACTCCCAGTTGTAGGGATCGGCGAGGTGGATGTCACGGATGAAGGGCACGATCGGTGTTGGCGAGCCGATCATGTGGTCGAAGACCTTCTGCACGGTGCCGGCGGCCACCCAGGGCTTCGAGAACCGCGAGATGAGCCCGCGGAAGCCGAGCTGCACCACGCGGCAGCCCTGGAACACTCGCGGGCCCTTGCCCTCCGCCACGGCCTGGACGATGGCGTGGACGATCACCGTCTTGCCCACGCCCGTGGGCCCCACCAGCACCGGCGAGCGACTGCCCTCGGCGGCCAGCACGTCGTCGACCTGGCGGATCACCTCGTCGAGGCCGAAGACGGGCAAGAGCTTGCCCTCGCGCGCCGCGGCGGTGAGGTCGTGCTCGATCCAGTTCTCGAACTGGAAGGGTTTCTTCTTCTTGGCGGGGGGCATCGCCCCCGGGCTTTATCGCGGCCCCCAGCGCGCGATCTACGCCGCCGGCCGCTTCCGCCTCAGGATTTCGCCGACCACCCTCGACGTCGCGACGAGGCCCCGGTCGCGGAGCGCGCCCACGAACCCGCGCCACGCTGCCTCGTTCCCCGGCTGCACCATCACGGCGGTCTCAGGGTCGCTCACCTCGACTTCGAGCCCCAGGGTGTCGAGGTTGGCCCGCACGTCGTCGCGCGTCGGGTCGAGGTCGAAGGCGCGGAGCAAGGCTTCGCGGGCGCGATCGTCGTGACCCACGGCGTGCCAGAGCGTGCCGAGGTCACTCCACGCGCGGGCAGCCCAGGGCAACTCGCGAACCTGCGCCACGGCCGCGCGCAGCGCCTCGGGCATGCGTCCCTCCCGCAGTTCCGCCTCGATCCGCTGCGGACCGGCCTCGGTGGCGCCGGCGCGGCACACGAAAATCCAGGTGTGAGCGAGCCGTGTGAGCCGCTCCGGCGTGTGCTGCACGAGTCCGTCGAGTTCCAGTTCCGTGGGCCGCTCGTCGTTGACACTCGGGGCGGGGCCGTAGCCGACCGTGGTCGCCTGCACCCGTTGCACGCGAAGCCCCGCCTCGCGCAGCAGCAGTGCGAAATCGTCCGGGCGGGCCTCCAGCGTCCAGGTGGGATGACGCGACCCGTGGTTCACGGCCCGGGCGAAGTGGGCAAGGTTGAACAGGGTGAGCACGGCGAGGCCACCCTCGCGTAGGCATCCCCGGATCTTGGTCGCGGTGGCGGCGAGATCGTCCACGTACTCCAGCCCACCGGAGGCCACGACGACGTCGTAGGTTCGCGTGGGCTCCCATGCGTCGATGGATCCCGTCTCCACGCGAAATCGCTCTTCGCGCGTGGACACGCTCGGGGCAATATCGAGCCCGTGGTAGTCGTAGGCCGGCCCCAGCATGCGCCCGAGCAGCCCAGTGGAACAGCCGAGGTCGAGGACCGCGCCGCCACCCTCGCCCACCACGATGTCGGCCACCTGCCTGAGGCGCCGGTGCGCCACGTCGAAGCGCCAGGTCTCGGCGTCCCAGCCGCGAGCGCCGCGCCGGGTTGCCCGGTGGCGCCCGGGTCGAGCGCCGGCGGCCACCGCGAGCAGGCCATCCATGTCCTCCTGGGCCACCGCTTTCATCGCGGCCACCTGTCGCGACACCTCGGCCGCGAGTTGCTCGCGACGGTCCCAGGCGTCCACGAGGATCTCGGGAAGGCCCGCGGGGGCCTCGATGCCAACCACCTCCTTGGTGCAACCGACCTGTCGCATCCACTCGTAGGTCTTCTGCTCGTAGGCCACGCCCACGGCAGGCACGCCGGCCGTGGTCGCGAAGATAAGCGAGTGCATGCGCGTGCCGAGGAATAGATCACAGGCGCCGCACTCGCCGCGCAGCGTGGCGAAATCGACATCGGCCGCCTCGACCACCTCCGCGTCGCGCGCCATCCGCGCCGCGACACGACGCGCCGCCACGCGATCGTCCTGCCGGTAGCCGCCATAGCTCGTGCAGTTCGAGAGGAAACGGACCGTGCCCCCGGTGTGCAGGCAGAAGGCATCACAGGCCTCGGCCACGGTGCGCTCGTACTGCTCCTGGCGCATCGCCGCGTCATCCTGTCCCGGGAAGTGCCAGCCACGAACGGTCACCCCGAGCACGGGTCCCGGTCCCCGGGGCACCCGTAGCGCCTTGCCGAGGACTGCCGCGTCCACGCCCTGTCGCAACGGCGCGCCGACCCCGAGCTCGCGGACCACCCGGGCGCTGGCCTCGTCGCGTACGCAGATCCACGCGGCGCCGTCCAGCACTTCGCGGGCGGCCTGTCGCGACAGGGGCGACACGAAGGGGCCGATGCTCTGCCCAAAGATGACGTACGGGACGCCGGCGCGGCGGGCGAGGTGGAAGGTGGCGAGCCGGGGGTTGAGGTTGAGCGCGTAGAGGTCGTGGAGGAAGGAGCCGCCACACGACACGACGAGGTCGGCCCCGGCGATGGCCCGGGCCACGCCCACGAGGTCGCGATCGTCCAGCGCATGGATGCCGTGGAAGTGGCGCGCGACGTCGGGGAAGTGCGACACGACGTCGACACTCGCGCCGCCCTCGCGCAGGCCGCTGATCATGGCGTCGAGGATGGCCGCGTCGCCGCGGTTGCTGGAGCAGAACGAGTCGGTAATCAGGACCTTCATCGAGGCTCCTAGGCGGCGAAAACGTGGTTCTCGAGCCGCTCAGCCACCAGGTCGGCGTCGTGCGCCGCCGCCAGCACGGGGCCGGCGTTCCCCATGCGGGTGAGCTCGGCGGGGCGCTGGGCGAGACGGACGAGCGCCATCGCGAGCGCTTGGGCGTCGCCCGGGGGGACGAGCAAGCCGTTCACCCCGTGGGCCACGAGGTCACCGATGCCCGAGAGCTCCGAGGCGATCACCGGGCGGCGCAGGGCGCCCGCCTCGGCGAGCACGGTGGGGATGCCGTCCATGTCGCCGTCGGGCGCGACGACGCAGGGCGCCACCACCACGTCGGCCTTGCGAATCGCGGCGATGGCTAGCGACCACTCGCACATCGGCCACAGGCGGAGGCCCGCGGGCGGGTCCTTCACGAGGCCCTCCCCCCCCACGATGTCGAGCTCGAGCTCGGGGACGAGGGCGCGCGCTACGGCCCAGGCCTGCACCAGCACGCCGAAGCCCTTCTTCGGCACCGGTCGACCCACCGCGATCACGCGGCGGAGTTGCGTCGGCGCGGCGGGCGCCGCGGTGAAGAGCTCGGTCAGCGCTGCCGCGTTGGGGATGACCTTGATGCGCGCGCCCGGGACACCGCGCTGCACCAGGAATTCGCGGTGGAAGCGCGAGATAGCCACGATGCGACGGAGCTTGCGCGGCAGGCGCCGCCACTCGTTGGCGGTTACAGCTGCGTCACGACGGAAGAGGTCGTAGGCGTGCGCGGTGAAGGAGAAGGGCCGCCCGGCCCGCTCGGCGAGGGGGCCGAGCACGCGCAAGCCGAACTCCGCGAAGTGACCGTGCAGATGGTCGTAACGACGCAACACGGGGGCAGCGTCGGCAAGGCCCACGTGCTGGACGGAGAACGGTTCGCCGTCTGGCCCGTCGCCGAAGCGCACGGCGGGGCCCTGCTCGTGGGCCACGACGTGAACGTCGATTCCCCGGCGCCGGAGCGCCACTAGCTCGGCGTGCACGAACGTCTGGGAGAGCACCGGATAGCGCTGGAGGACGTACACCACGGAGGCCATGCCCGCGCTTCGGTCAGCCCAGCATCCACTTGAGCACGATACTCGACGGGGCATGAAGCCCTTCTCCGTCACGACCTCGGTGGCCAGTGCGTTCGACAACATCAACCGTGCCCCCGCGGCGCCCGCCATCGGCGTCATCGCGAGCCTCGCCATCGGCGTGTGCGGTGGCTGCGGCACGCGCGCAAGCGGCAACCTCGGGGGGGCGATCGACCCGGAGGAGCTGGCGGCCGGGGGCTTCGACCCCGAGGTGCTGTGGGCGCTGGCGGGGTTGTTCACCACGCTCGTCGTGGTGTCGCTGGTGTTCCAGTTCGTGATGTGGATGGCCCGCACCTGGCTGCTCGCGGGGCAACTGCGCGTGTACCGCGACATCCTCACCGGCGGTCCCGGCGATCCCAAGACCAACTTCACGGGCGGCGACGTGTTCCTGTCGATGCTCGGCGCGGGCCTCCTGGTTCACCTCCTCAACGGGGTGACATTCCTCGTGCTCGGCGCGCCGTCGGCGCCGTTCTTCTGGTGGGCCTACGAGGCTTACGCGGGGGGGGCCGCGCTGCAAGGCCACCTGTGGGCGCTCGCGGGGCTGCTCGTGCTCGGGATCGTCACCGTGCCGCTCGGGACGTACGTGTGGGCTGGCGTTCGGCTGGTGCAGCACGCGGTGGCGCTGGACGGCATGGGCGTCATGGAGGCCCTCGAGCACAGCTGGCAACTCGCGGCGGGCAATCGCATGCGCCTCCTGAACTTCGCCATCCTCGCCTGGATGATCGAGGTGTCGGGCGTGGTCATCTGCTGCGTGGGGCAGATCTACACCCAGCTCTTGTCGGCCACGGCCTGGACCGATGCCTACTTGCGGGCCACCGGCAAGATCGGCGATACACCTCCCGCATGATCCTCCTACTCGCGTGTGCAGAGCCGGAAACGAGCCGCGACCCCGTCCCGCGCGACGCGCCCCCGGCGCGCTGGCAGTTCCTCGTCTACATGGACGGCGACAACGACCTCGAGGAGTACGTCGTCGTCGACCTCAACGAACTGGAGCGCACCGGCAGCGGCCACGGCGTGGAGGTGCTGGTCCAAGCCGATCGCATCGAGGGCTATGACGACAAGGACGGGGACTGGACCGGGGCCCGTCGTTACCGGATCGTGGCGGACAATGACCCCGACGTCGTGAGCTCGCCAGTGCTGCAGGACCTCGGTGAGGTCGACATGGCCAGCCCCGAGACGCTCGCCGACTTCATCGACTGGGCCGCGCGCGAGTACCCGGCCGAGCACCGCGCGCTGGTGCTCTGGGACCACGGCGACGGCTGGCTGGTCACCGGCACCGCCGGCGCGCCGCCGCCCGGCATCGCGAGTGACGACACCTCGGGCACGGTGCTGTCGATCGCCGGGGGCGATCTCGCCGCCGCGCTGGAGCCGGGCCTCGCCGCGCACGGTCGCTTCGACGTGCTGGCCTTCGACGCCTGCAACATGGCCAGCTGGGAAGTGGCGCACGCCATGCAGCCCTACGCTCGCTACATGTCGGCGGCCGAGACCTGGGTGGGGTGGGAGGGCTTCATGTATCAGGATGTGCTCGCCTTCATCCGGGACGATCACTCCGCCGAGGGCGCTGAGCTGGCGGTGGAGATGTCGCGCGGAGCGGTGGAAGACGGCGGCGAACTCACCCACTCCGCCACCGACCTCGACGCGCTGCTCGAGGTGAGCGCCCGCGTCGACGAACTCGCCGGGCTGGGGCTGGAGACGTCCGAGTACTCCGACGCGTTGCTGGCGGGCCGGGATGGCGCACAGGGGATGGATGACTGGTGGGAGGAGTGGTACCTCGACCTAGGCGATCTCGCGGCCCAGCTGGTGGAAGGCGGTGAACCCGGGCTGGCAGCAGCCGCGGCCGAGCTCACGGTCGCGCTCGACGAGGCGGTGATCGGCAACTTCGCCGCAGAGGAGTACGCATGGGCCGGGGGGCTCACGATCCTGTTCGACCCGATCCCGGCGTACATGGAGTTGTATAGCGAGGGGGATGGCGCGACCTGGAGTCGCGACACGCGGTGGGACGACTATCTCAAAGGTCTTAAATGAAGGAGCCGGAGGTTAAGGGTTAAGAGTTAGGTATTGACGAGTCAAGAGCTAGGTCTTAACCCTTAACCTCCGGCACCGTGTATGGTACTACTCCTGACGCGCGAAATGCCTCCCCTGTCAGGTTGGACCTGTGTCGTAGCACCGTGCGTCGCCTTCGAGTCGCTCCACCCGGATGTCCCGCCCTCGCGGGTGCTGCTGGTGACCAGCCCCCGGGGGGTGCCCACCGCCGCCCGGGTGGCGGCAGGACGGGAGGTGCACGCGCTCGCGCCAGCCACGGCCAGCGCACTGGAAGCGGCGGGGGTCCGCGTCGCGAGGAGCGTGACCGGCGGCGTACAGGACCTCGTGAGGGGGTTGGAGCTCACCGAGGCGGTGTTGCTCACCAGCGACCTCGGCGTCGAAAACGCCCGGCGCTGGCCCGGGCTCCGGGCCGTCGCCACGCACCGGACGACCTGTCCCCCGTCGCTCCCGGGCGAGGCGGTCACAGCCCTGGCGGGCGAGTACGCCGTGCTCGTCGCCAGCCCCTCGGCGGTAACCAACCTCGAACGACTCGCTCCCGGTGCCATCGCCCGCGCCCGGCGGGTTCTCTGTCATGGCCAATCAACGCTCGACGCCGCCCGCGCACATGGCGCATTAGCCCCGGAGCCCTACCGACTGGAGGCCCCCGATGCGCCGTAATCGCCGTTTCCGCCGCACCGAGTCCATGCTCCGCCTGTTCACGGAAACCGACGTTGCGCTGCGCAACTTGATCCCGGCCTACTTCATCGTCGACGGCAGTGGCGTTCGCCGCGAGATGCCCGAGCACAGCGGGCTCTGGCAGCTCAGTTGCGACACGCTTGCCGAGGAAGCGAGGCGAGCGAAGGACGGTGGCGCCGAGGCGATCATGCTCTTCGCCGTGCCCTCCGAGAAGGGCGTGGCCCACGCCACCCGGGGCGACAGCCTCGCCTGTCGCGCGGTCCGGGCCTGCGAGGGCAGCGGGCTGGTGCGCATGGCTGACGTGTGCCTGTGCTCCTACACCCGCGACGGCCATTGCGGACTCTGGCACGAGGGCAGCCACGGCCGGCCTGGAGGGGTCGACAACGACGCCACCGTCGACCTCCTCGCCGACATGGCGGCGGCGCTGGCGGGCGCGGGCGCCGAGGTGGTGGCGCCGAGCGACATGATGGACGGCCGCGTGGCCGCGATCCGCGCCGCGCTCGACCGCGACGGCCTCGGCGACACGCTGGTGCTCTCCTACGCCGCCAAGATGGCCTCCGCCTTCTACGGTCCCTTCCGCCACGCCGCCGAGAGCGCACCCCAACACGGCGACCGCCGCGGCTACCAGATGAACCCGGCGAACGGCCGCGAGGCGATGCGAGAGATCGCCACCGATATCGACGAGGGAGCCGACATGCTCATGATGAAGCCGGCGCTCACCAACCTCGAC
>Ga0194131_10008497_pt1 | contig 13328 bp, 9 predicted proteins | sample TA2KigO120mmetaG_FD_148631 | JGI IMG/M metagenome (GOLD analysis project Ga0194131, IMG submission 148631) | Freshwater microbial communities from Lake Tanganyika, Tanzania - TA2015053 Kigoma Offshore 120m | ecosystem: Environmental > Aquatic > Freshwater > Lake | place: Tanzania: Lake... | reverse complement strand
AAGAAAATCCATTTGATAGCTACGTGATGAAAAGAGAACAAGTAGACCGGGAGTTTCTGGAATTGCACGAAATAAAAGCACTGGAAGAATTGAAGAATTTATCTCCTTCCTTAGAACTGAAGCGAGATGCTTTTCTTTTTGCCTGTTTTACTGGTCTTCCGTACAGTGATCTCAAAAAAATGAGTCGCGTTTTTATACAGCAGGATAATGATGGATCTTTTTATATAAAGCATCCCCGTACAAAAAATAATATGCTCAGCATTGTTCCGCTTCTTCCGAAAGCGGAGGCCATTTTGCGGAAATATTCAAAAACCGATGATTTTCGGGACTTTCAATGGAAGATCCCTTGCAACCAGAAATTCAACGAAGGCTTGAAAAAGCTGGGAGAATTAGCAGGAATCCGGAAGCCCATGTTCACGCACCTCGGGAGGCACACATTTGCCACCACTGTTACTCTCAGCAATGGGGTTTCTCTGGAATCCGTAGCAAAAATGCTGGGTCATAGCTCCATCAAGCATACGCAGGGCTATGCGAAGGTAGTAGCGAGCAAAGTGAAGGGAGAGATGAACGCGATAAAGGCCATGTTCTAACTGTTAATCAGAGGGTCGCTGGTTCAAGTCCAGCAGGGGGAGCAGACGAAAGTCGATAATTATCAATGGTTTAAGAAGTAAAATTCATGAACCCTTTTCATTTTAAGAACGACCTTGCCAGATTCTAGCCAAGTTTATTAAAAAAACGACGTATTAATTTCTGTTTTTGATTAATAAATATGTTAAAATCTATCCTCAACGTAAATTGGATGATAACCACCAGAACACTTAGGACAAGGTTGCCCACAATGTTTACATAATAGACCTGTATGTCTTGTGTCGCTTTTATTACAACTTTCACAATCCCTACTATCTAGAGGCTCGCTTGATAAATGAGACGAGCATTTCCCATTCATACAATGAGTAAAACGAACTCTTTTCTCATATTCGGAGCAATGGGAATTTACACAATTAAATAACGGTACAGCATAATATCCTAAAGTATGAGGAGCAAAAGGAATTGGTCTCAAAACCTCTTTGCATTCCCTGCAAAAAAGATGTTCTACAATTTGATTCATTCTATTAGCCCAACCAGCAAGATATGCAAGTGCTAGCTTTTCAATGGTAATTCCCATTACTTTAGAAATTTCTGAAATAGTCCATGAATAATAAGGTTTATTTGTATCAACGGAATCATTTCTGGAAGCACAATATCTTGTCTTACACCAATAAAGTTCAATTTTTTCACCAGTGGCTTTTCCTGTATTGCGATCCCAAACATCTTGAATTTTCCATGGCCTACCTTCACAGAAAAAATCTAAATCAAACTTATCTCTTTTATTAATTGTATATGTCACCTCACCATTTTTAAAGTACCAGCGCTTGTTTTGCCAATTACTGCCTTCATATTGTTTTCTACCATTACATTGACCAATAATATTTCTAATCTGAAAATTTTTTAGAAAATTTTCAGAATTGTAATTACCATTTGAGATTGTTAAGAAGTGATTTTTAAAAACAACATCTAATTTTTCAGCTAGTATCTTACCTGAGTAATTTTTTTCTTTAATAAATTCTACAATCAATAAAGAACTAATTTCTGTCCAACTAAACGAGTTTAATACTTCAATTAATTTTTCTGTGGTAATATTCTTTTTATGATTCTGGTAGATTAGGTACTTAACTACTAAAGTTTGACATGCCCCGCTATATTTTTTCAAAAATTCTCTAAGTTCATGATTTATAAAAAAGTCATCTGATTTTTTTAAATAATTGACAAACTCTGTAAAAGGTTTGTTTAATTCCTTAATTCTTGCAGGAATGTCGAGTTTTTCAATTTGTTTAAGAATAAAAAGTAAGTCATGCTCTGAAGAAATATTATATTTCTTCGACTCTGTTATTTTTTTGTACGAATGTTCTTGAGCCTTTTTTGAATCATATTCAATTGCTAGTTCTAAAGTTTCAAAAATGTTATATTCTGATAGTTCATTTGAATATTTTTCTAAGTAATATTTCTTGTCCGCCTTTGAATAAGTTTTAGTTTTTATGATGTTTAATAATTTCCATAAATCAAAGCGACCATCCTTATTTAAAATAATTTCAACAACATATCTACCTACCTCACTTTGGAAATCAACTTCATCAAGTACTTCATCATATTCCCACTTATCAATGTTTTTGATTGAGTTCGTTAAAATAGTGCCTATTTCACTTGAAATATAGTTCTTTGGGTTTAGTTTAATAAACTCTATCAATTCATACTGAGTTAGGTGTTTGTTTTCTAATAACGATATAAATTCGTCATAAGTTGAAATAAGAGAATAACCGCTAAGTTCCTTATAAATAGAATAAAGGCTGGAGAAAGAAAGCGAAGCGCTTTCCTGTTTTAGCGTTTGCTTAATTACAATAATTTCCTCCGAATTTAACTTAAATAAGTCAATTAAATATTGTAAATCACTTAAGTTACTATTGGAAGTAAAAGAAAAGTTTTTTAATAACTTTTTTCTAAAAAAATCAGTCTTTAAAATTTTAGTAAAGCCTAACAATACATTGTAACCTAAATCAGAATTATTAATTGCTGTAATAAGGTTCGCAGAATTATGTACGATGTCAATTTTATTATTGACTATAAAATTGAACAGAGAAGTAAGAGAATCCGAATTAGTAGAAGTCCAATTCTTTATAACATTATCATATAAAACCTCATTATTGGACTCCAATAAATAATTTAATTTTATTTCATCGTTGTATGAATTTATTGTTTCTGATACATATTTTTTAACGAATTCCTTAGAATTAATTCGTAGAACCAACTTCCATATTTTTAGGTCTAAAATCGTAATGATTTTATTTAAAATAAGTAATTTACTTTCCTCGCCAATTTTCTCTAAATCAGAATCACTAATGTTTATTAGTATTTGTACTAAATGTTTTTCATCAATAACATTTAACAAGGCGATTAATTTTTCTATGGAAATACTATCAATAATGTTGACATCACTAGCTAAATATTTATGAAAATAATCATTGCTGTAACTTAATTGAAAAAAAACAATATCCCCTTTATTTAATCTTTTTTTTGTTTTTAAACTATCGCCAAACACTCGAGCTTTTTCAATTTTTTTGTTTTTTTCTGTTACTATCTTCTCAATCATCCCAAAGTCATTTTTATAGTAATCGAAGAAATTTATCACTCCAATCGACAATCCTAAGTTTTCTTTTGATTGCATGTCAGCATATTTTTTCTTTCTTTGGTTTGCAATCCTTTTTTTATTTCTATTATTATCCTCACTGCCACCATCAACAGGCAATTGTATTTTTCCCATTATTTTAGGCCCACTCAACGAATCGATTTTAACTTTAAGAATATTTTCTAGATCTCTATTGTCATTATCTGAAATCTTATTTTGAAATTTTTCAGCTTCGGTTATTTTGTTATCATTTCTTTGTTTTTTTACATGCTGTTCAACAGCTTCAATTATTTCTGGCGAAGCAAAAGATGTAGGACGAAGATCATTATTATTAAAGCCACATTCATTCAAAATGCTCACTATTTCAGAGAATTTAATTTGATACTTCCGTGCCAGGAAAAGAAGTCGTGGCGCTTTTTCAGAACCCATAATAATAACTTTAAAGAAATAAATATTTACTCGAAGTCATTTCCTAATACATCAGATGTACATATGTAAACGATTTTCATTTATTTACTAATATTCTACCAAATTTAAATGACATTTTCTAATTTGATTAAAAAAATGCAAACAAGATTAGACTACTTAATTAAAGACAATCAGTGTAAGAAAGCTATAGAAGATTTCAAGACTCGCAAATCTGTTTCGGATTGGTTAGCTCAGTATTTAGATTTGCATGATTCAGTTTCTATTAAACCAGAAGGTGTGCCCAGAATTACATCATCTCATTTCGAGGGAGAATCATTTGATAACATGCAGAAGTTTATCCAACTGTATGAAAGGATTAATTCCTTATTTGAAAAACTCAAAAAGAATTCTTATTCTTTGCTGCAACTTTCAAAAGCTTGAAATATTCCAGAACCTATTGAAAAATGTCATAATCTTCTCAATAACAGTTTCCCTTTTTTTGGTTCTTTCACCAGAAGAAGTAAACCTGGAGACCGGTGGAAGAATATTTACCAAACCTGTACCAGTTGTTTGTACAAATCCATCTCGGAAAGCATTGTGGATGAATTTGTATGCCTCATCTCTATCAAGGCCTTCTTCAGTGATGATTTGCTCAAATTCTTCCTGTCTTTTTTGTTCAACAAATTCCTCCCAATCATCTGTAACCTTTGAGCCGGGGGTAAGTGATTGAATGAACTTTTCAATAAGGTCTTTTTTATTCCGCAATTCAACGCTGGAATCAATTGCCTTGTTGATACTGATGATTATCTGCTTATCCTTTAGGTGACCTTCATGATATTTTCTGATGAGTTCCAAAATGTAGTCGATGTTGATCTCTACTTGCTTTATCAACTCCATTTCAAAAACAATATCATCATTCACATTTTCCGCATCACCTGTATTTCTATTTCGGAAATCATGGTATAGATTAATATACATGCTATGGTAATCCTGTACATCCCTTTCACTAAGTATCTCCCTCCCTGCAAACTCATCAAATGTGGTGAGTATGTTTTTAGCTTTCAGGATAGAACCATACAAGCGGATAAAGGCTTTTTGATTTTGCTCACCTATTATCTGTTCACCTACCGGAAATTTGTCAGAGAGTTCTGTAATGAGTGAAACATAACCAGGGTAGGTTTTTTCACCAACCTTATATCCATTATAGTATTCATCAAATGTTTTGAGCAATACAATTCCACCCGCTTCTTTATCGCCAAATAATGCGATACTTTCATTCGTTGCCTTCTCTAAATTTCTAAAGCAAACAATATTTCCAAATGTCTTAACTGAATTTAAAATACGGTTTGTTCTTGAATATGCTTGCAGCAGTCCATGTAGCCTAAGGTTCTTATCTACCCAAAGTGTATTGAGCGTGGTGGCATCAAAACCTGTGAGAAACATATTTACTACAATGAGCAAATCGATTTCCCTGTTTTTCATCCTAAGTGAAACATCCTTGTAGTAGTTCTGGAACTTATCAGAAGATGTATCGTAGTTGGTCTTGAAAAGTTGATTGTAATCGCTGATGGCTTTTTCCAGAAAATCACGGTCTGAAACGCTCAGACCCTCTGTTCCCTCAGAACTTTCATCCGGCAAACCATCTTCCTCGTCATCGTTAACCCCGAAGCTAAATATAGTCGCAACCTTTAGCCGTTGCAACTCGGGCAAGGAGCTTTGTTGCGCTATGAATTCATTGTAATATAACCTGGCAAAATCAATGGAACTAACTGCAAATATTGAATTAAAGCCAGAAAGCCTTATTTTTTGCTTTACTTCTTCAATTTTGTTACGATCTTTTGCAGAAACCACCTCGTAAATATTTTTTAAGATAGTGAAGCTATAAGGCTTACTGTTACGCTTTGTCTTCTGGTCAAAATGATCTAATATATAGGTTACTACGTTGCTTATACGTTCTGGGTCTTCTAATGCTCTTTCTCTGTCTATATCGTAAACTTTTTCATCCTTTATATCTTCCTTTTCTTTCATCGTTCGTATATAATCTATACGAAACGGCAGCACATTCTTATCATTGATAGCATCCACAATTGTATATGTATGCAGCTTTTGACCAAAAGCTTGCTCTGTAGTTTTTAAATCGGGTTTATTGCCGCTGCTGGCATTAATAGCAAATATGGGCGTGCCGGTAAAGCCGAAAAGAAAGTATTTTTTAAAGGCTTTCGTGATAGCCTTATGCATATCACCAAACTGCGAACGATGGCATTCATCAAATATGATAACAATGGGCTGATTAAAGGCCAAGTGATTCCTTTCTTTCTTAATCAGAATGGACAATTTCTGAATGGTAGTAATAATAATGTTGGCCTTGGGGTCGCTTAGTTGCTTCTTTAGAATGGAAGTGTTTGTATTACTATTCGCAGCTCCTTTTTCAAATTTATCATACTCCTTCATGGTTTGATAGTCCAGGTCTTTCCTGTCTACCACAAACAGCACTTTTGCTATGAACGGTAACTTGCTCGCTAATTGTGCGGTTTTGAAAGATGTCAGGGTTTTGCCGCTACCTGTTGTATGCCATATATAACCACCGGCATCAATACTGCCATATGTTTTATAGTTATTGGCAACATTGATTCTTCCTAAAATTCTTTCGGTGGCAACAATCTGGTAAGGACGCATAGCCAGTAACAGCTTGTCTGATGTAAACACACAATACTTGCACAGGATATTTAACAGTGTATGCTTGGCAAAAAATGTTTGACCAAAATCCATTAGGTCGGTAATTGGCCTATTATTGGCAGCTGCCCACCATGACGTAAATTCAAAACTATTGCTGGTGCGCTTTTTATTGGCAGCTGCTCTTTGGGATTGATCCTTAATATGCGAAAAACGGGTGGTATTGCTGTAATATTTGGTATAAGTTCCGTTCGATATTACAAATAGCTGAACATACTCAAACAAGCCTGAGCCACTCCAGAATGACTCCCTGTTATATCGGTTAATCTGGTTGAACGCCTCTTTAATATCAACACCACGTTTCTTTAACTCAATATGCACCAATGGCAACCCGTTTACCAAAACGGTAACATCATACCGGTTTGGTCTCTGCCCATCTGCTATTTCATATTGATTTATGACTTGCAATTGATTGTTATGGATATTCGATTTATCAAGCAGGTAAATGTTCTTTTTTGTGCCATCATCACAATCCAGGATTTGAATATGGTCTTCCTGTATCAAAGATGTTTTTTCTTCAATGCCACTATTTTGGTTAGCAATCTTGGCTTTAAAAAATTGATCCCACTCCCTATCGCTGAAAATATAATTATTCAGCTTCTGTAATTGAAATCGAAGATTATTGATAAGTGCCGCTTCACTGTTGATGATTAAATAGTCATACGCCTGATCTTGAAGCAATTGAATAAACGCCTTTTCTAACTGGTCTTCTGTTTGGTAAGCAGTTTCTCTTTTATACTGCGGCTCGTATTGTGCTACAACCGTACTCTCCGTATTTTCGGCTACTATATTGTATTTATCCATTATTCAACTCTTTGAATGTCAACAGTCTGTTTCGATAATACTCGTATTGCTCTCTGCGGGCTTTAATTTCAGCTGGAAAGCCAATAGAAATATTATTAATCAAAGTATCAAATTTATCCAAAATATTTGCAATTCTTTCCTGCTCTTCTAGTGGTGGTATAGGAACTAGATACTTTGGTAAACTTCCACTTTGCAATCGTGTTACTTTAGCTCCTTGAGCATATTTCTTTTTAAACTCTAAAAACATACTGGTTTGAAACAAATACCCAATAAACTTTGGATTCTGTTTGTGCTTAAATATAAATGCATCGCCACTGACACATATATCTTCATCTCCTAACCATACTACGGCCTTACATACATCATCAACATTCTCACTTACACCTGCTATTATAAGATCATTTTTGCTTGCCTTCTTTAACTTCTTTGCAAGTTCAGGTGATATGAAGGACTTGGTCTTATTGGCATAAGTTCCATAGTATGTGTAAATCTGACCATAATGAATGCAGCCAACTCCACTTTCTGTAAAATCTTTTTTCTGTAATCCGTTTCCACGTATGAATTGTCCAATTTCTCCCAACGATTTCCATTCCACATCCTTCCCCTCAAAATGCAGCAATGCATCTCTATAATGAGTAAATTGCGTTTTTCTAGCCTCCAATTCAGCCTCCAATTCAGCCTCCAATTCAGCCTCCAATTCAGTGAACAAGTCGAGGGTTTTAACTATTTCTTCTTGAACTTCAAGTGGTGGGATTGGGATTACGATTCCTGCCAAAGTACCCATTCTTACTCCTCTTAACGTACTTCCTACCGATTGACTTTCATATTGCCTTTTTACATCGTCAGAACATAATATGTACATTAAATATTTAGGCAATAAAACGTCAGGCTTGGCCTTGATTAAGAATACACTTTCACTACAATTCCAATTATCAGGCTCTTTATCAACTATAGCAACTTTACCAATTGTTCCTATTCCCGAGAATAAGACGTCACCATGTTCAAGTTGTGATCGATTTTGAATAATATTAACCGCCTTGTCGTTAATTTTATCTGTTTTATTCGTGAATACAATCTTGCCTGTTGTAAATTCTTTGACAGTCACATAATAGTTTGATGCGTCTTCAGTATTTAATTTAAAATTGTCCCTGGGGTTTAACCCTGTTTTTATGGATTGAACCACAGTCTCTAATTTGGAGTACCTAACTCCATCTGGGCAAAGTTTTAGTATCAATTCATCTATCCTACTCATAGGCTACCTCCTTCTAAATCTGCAATAATTTCATCAATAGCAGTACGCAGTTTGTTTTGTTTAATGACGATTTCGGCAATATGGGCATTCAGTTTTTCAATGTCTACTTCCTCAGTAGTATTTTCCTGCTCCACATAACTGCTTACAGCAATATTGTACTCGTTTTCTGCGATGTCGCTGTTCAATACCAGCTTCGCAAAATGTGCTTCATCCTTCCGTTGAATATAAGCATTGAGTATTTGCTTGCGGTAATCATCTATCAGCTTATTCTTATTTCCTACACGCACAGATAGTGCAGATGCATCAATGAATAAGGTGGCGTTATCCTTCTTGCTTTTCTTCAACACAATAATGCAGGTGGCTATGGTAGTTCCAAAAAACAGGTCAGGGGGCAATTGTATTATCGCATCCACATAGTTGTTATCGATCAGGTATTTGCGAATTTTTTGTTCTGAACCACCACGGTACAACACACCGGGAAACTCAACAATAGCTGCCGTGCCTGAGGTTGAAAGCCAATGCAGCATGTGCAGGGTAAAGGCAAGATCGGCTTTGCTTTTAGGAGCTAATACACCAGCCGGTGAAAAGCGTGGATCGTTAATCAACAAGGGATTGGCATCGCCCTCCCATTTAATGGAATAGGGTGGATTAGAAACAATAGCATCAAAAGGTTCATCATCCCAATGACTGGGATTAGTCAATGTATCGCCATGTGCTATATTAAATTTCTCATAGTTGATGTCGTGCAAGAACATGTTGATACGACAAAGGTTATAAGTAGTAATATTTACTTCCTGTCCAAAGAATCCCTGCCTTACATTTTCTTTACCCAACACCTTAGCAAACTTCAATAATAATGAACCTGAACCACAAGCAGGGTCATACACCTTATTCACTTGCTTTTTGCCTACTAGCGTAATTTCAGCCAACAGCTCAGATACTTCCTGCGGGGTAAAAAATTCACCACCCGATTTTCCGGCATTGCTGGCATACATAGTCATCAAAAACTCATAAGCATCACCAAACGCATCAATACTATTGTCCTGGTAATCACCTAATTTCAAGTCACCGATAGCATCAAGTATTTTAACCAGTGCTTCATTTCGCTTGGTAACGGTTGCACCAAGCTTATTGCTGTTCACATCCAGGTCATCAAACAAACCCTTGAGGTCGTCTTCGCTTTCTGTGCCTTTAGCTGAATGCTCAATATTTTTGAAAACACGGCTCAGTGTTTCATTAAGATTTTCATCTGACCTTGCTTTTTTACGAACGTTGAGAAATAACTCTGATGGGAGAATATAAAAGCCTTTCTCTTTAACGGTATCAACCCTTCCCAATTCAGCATCCTTGTCCGAAATATCGGAATAGTTGAAGTTCTTGTGGCCAGTACGCTGTTCCTCCTTGTTAATGTAAGAAGTAAGGTTCTCTGAAATGAACCGATAAAATAACATACCCAACACATAGGTTTTAAAATCCCATCCATCCACACTACCTCTCAAATCGTTAGCTATTTGCCAGATGGTGCGGTGTAGTTCATCTCTTTCTAATTCTCTTGCCATAGTTTTTAATTCAGATAAATTTCTGTAATAAACGTTTTTTCGCCTTCCTTTTTTGTGTTTACTTTCAATTTTTGGCCTTCCTTAAGGCTATATTTTGAAATCATTGCCGGAATAATTGTAATTGAAATTGTAGTACATTTTCTCCCGGTTCCAGAATGTTCACCAGCAGTTTTACAATTTCGTTTGGCGTATAGAATTCTCCTGCCTTCTTTCCGGCACTGTCGGCAAAATGTTTGATTAGATATTCATAGGCAGCACCCATCAGGTCAGGGAACTCCAAATTGTCATCCCGCAAATTCATTCGGTTGAAATGCTGAATGAGTTTTCGCAAATCTTCATCACTGATTTGCTTGTTGTTTTTACCAAAAGTCTTGTTGAAGTTGATGTTGTCCTGATTGAATACACCGTCCAGTTTGTCAAGGTTAGCCTCCTGCAAAGCAGCTAAAGCCTTGTTGAGATGGTCGCCAATTTCTTCGGTCAAATCTTTGATGAAATTATATCGCTGCTCGTTGCCTTCGCTGTCAATATAAGTTTCAGGGTCACCGTCAAGTTTTTTCCACCTTGCAGCAAGGGGAGCAAAGAAATCATATTCAGGTGCATTTTGTCTTTCCAGTTCTCCGTAAAGAATCTCAGGGTCGCTTACGCCACGCACATCAGTTAAAGTTTTCTTTCTTCTGTCACGGTTCACTTCAAACTGGTCATTTACCCGTTTCAGAAACAACATGGAAATGATGTATTCCTTATATTCAGATGCGTCCATGTTACCTCTAAGGATGTCGCACCCATCAAAAAGGAAAGTTTCTAATCTGGAGAGTGAAATTTTATTAGCCATTTATCTTTTGTTAAAAGTCGAGATAATCTTAATCTTTGAACTGAAATTTAATTTGATCTCCTGGAACAGCGGTAATTGTATAATCAGTATCCCCAAGGAATACTAGCTCAAGCCGTGGTGCAATTGTATTGGCTAGTTTTACGAGATATACTCCCTCTTCAATATCTCTACTTGTGTCAAAACGACTAGATATTTCAATATAATTTTCTAAGCTATTTATTTCATCGTCAAATTGTGCCTGTGGGTTATCCAATTGAGACACCTCATTCTGTTGTTTAAAATATTTCCATTTGGCATCAGAAAAATCCCAGTAAATACAGTCATAACTATAATAGTAGGGCTTTTTTAGCTGTTTCAGCATAGCCTTTGCGTTTTCTATGCTGATACCTGAATTGAAAAAAAGTCCATTAACGAAATGGAGCTCTGCAAACTCGGTAGGGCTTACCTGAGAAGCATATTTTGGTGACCACGAAAGCACTTCGTATTCATACAGTAAGCAGGCAGAATGAAATTTTATACCTCTTGATTCAATTTCATCCCAAGACATAGAATTGCCATCTACCTCTTCAAAACAATGAGGCAAATGTCCTTTAGTTGTAAAACCAGTAGTTAATAATGCCTTTTTAAGCTTTGATCGCCTTACTGAAGTTGAATCTGATTGATCTATGTTAATTGTTGTTCCACCTACATAATTAGTCAAAGCAGTCAGATTATTCCTACTAATGGGAGATTCAATTGCAAGCTGTACAAGTAAAAACTTAATCTGATAAGCTTTTATATAAACGCTTAAATCATGCTTTGTAATGATATCGGTGATTTTACTACCACAAGTATCGTCACCGTCTGTTAAAACAAAAATAAGATACTCTTGAGCGTTGGTAGATTGGCATGAAACAATTGCATCTTTGACTGTATAAAAAAGAGGAGTAGATTGATCGTGATCAATTCCTCGAATTCTATCTAGCATGGCTTTACGATCATAACCAAAATGTGCAGTCAATGATTCATATTTTGAAGAGTTAGATTGGCAATCACTACATAACAATCTAAGACCAACCTCATCTCCTTTATTTGCAATAGACGGAAGTATCTCTTTCTCAAATAGATCTTGTGCTATTTCGTACTTTTTTTTGCCGCCTACATACTCATTCATACTACCACTGTTATCATAAACAATCTGAATATATCTTTTCATAATAAATTATTTAACTGAAGATTTTTACTCGTAATATGGTTAAATCAAGTAATAAATAAAAAACAGTGTACATCTGATTAATTCAACAAAGAATCTAAACACCGTGTTATGGCAATTCTAATATCATCGGCCTCTGTACTACCTTGCCCCTCAGCGACACAAGAGCATAGTGACTTATACCTTTTAGCCGATACAAAACTGATTGTGACCTCTAGCGTATATCCTCCAAGACCTGTCTTCCTTTTACCACTCTCACCATAGTTAACAATAAAAGTTTTATCGATTTGCTCACTATTTACTTCAGGTAATATTATATACCCCTTTTTTAATAAAGCTCCAGCGATAATATCACGTGGGTTGGCGCTTTGGCTTGTAGACCCGCCGTAACCATTGTAAATTGATGTCAAGGTAGAATTTTTAGTCCCAGTGCTGGGCACTACAGCATACGAATAACCATCTAATCCTGAATTCCTCTCCACCTTAGGTGGTAACAATTTAGGCGAACAAGAAAAAAATAGAGTCGCCACAGCTGCAATGCAAACATTGATTTTCATCGGACATAAAGGTTTTATAATGAAATGATTAGAATCATTCTTTCGATGTAAAAACCACTCTGTAAATATAAAAAATCCCCTTTTCTGTTTCGTACAAAAAGGGGGAAAGAAACGCTTACAACACCCAAGCTGCTTTTTACTGAATCATCCCCTCATCCGCAAAGCTTAAATACTCGCCTTTAGTGGGGCCTACAATGAGATGATCTAAAACGCTCAAATCCAATAATCTAGCGCCCTCTATTAATCGCCTTGTTAATTCCTTGTCTGCAACTGACGGTTTCATGTGCGCACTGGGATGATTGTGCGCCATGGCAACCTTGTCTTCTGCATTGGAGTAACTACGTTGTATTTATCTGTAGCAAATAATGACCTACACCCTTGAAAATCACCTAGAATTGATCAAAAATTTCTACAACTTCTCGGAACATACCAGACATTTCTAGAAGATTCGCAAAATCCTCATCTTTCTCCTACGTTTAATGGAAACATGAGAGACCCAAAGGGAGGTGTAAGAAATTGCCTGAGTGCGGATGTTTATTATTGACACGTGATTTGAAAATTCTTCCGGAAGTTTCTGGAACTCTTCATAAAATTCCTTGATTTTGGTCTACCATTGATCCTAAACCATCCAATTACTCTTTCTCCCACAAAAAATTTGAAAGAAACATTCGGGCTATATATGTTATTCACATTCTTGTTATTTTATAAAATAACAAAGTCGCTTGTTATAGTATGATGATCAGACCCCATGCTTGTAATGTCAACTTCCTG
>Ga0194131_10008495_pt1 | contig 13330 bp, 9 predicted proteins | sample TA2KigO120mmetaG_FD_148631 | JGI IMG/M metagenome (GOLD analysis project Ga0194131, IMG submission 148631) | Freshwater microbial communities from Lake Tanganyika, Tanzania - TA2015053 Kigoma Offshore 120m | ecosystem: Environmental > Aquatic > Freshwater > Lake | place: Tanzania: Lake... | reverse complement strand
TGACGGACGCACGATTCCTATTGTTTACGCGCTCTCGCCTCTCGACGAAGAGGGGCGCTGCCTCGCGCAGGGACGAGACCTTCGCGCCGTCGCTGCGTTGCAGCAAAGACTGATCGAGTCCGAACAAGCCCTCGAGCGCGACTACACCAAGCTACGCTTGGCTGAGACGCGGCATCGCCTACTGCTGCAGTCGATCGGCGATGCAGTGCTCACGGTCGACGCGGGGACGCAGAAAGTCGTCGAGGTCAATCCTGCTGCCGCGCGGCTCTTCGGTGAGGATGCGAAGCGACTTGCAGGTCGCTCTTTCGACGAATTTTTCAGTGCGCAAACAGGTCGGCTCGTCGGGGACTGGCTGAGGGGCCTACGGATCTCGGGTCGAGCGGATCCGTTGCGCGTCAGGCCGCCCGGCGCGACACGCGATTTCCGTCTCAACGGAATCTTGTTTCGCCACGAGAATGCCTCGCATGCGCTGCTGCGCCTTGAGCCTCTCGGAGAGCTCCCCTCATCGGGAGGGTTCGCTCTCGGGCCCGGTGCACTTGCGGAAGTTGCGCTGCGTCTGCCTGATGCCATCGTCGTCACTACGACCGACGGTCGTATCGTCACGACCAATCGAGCCTTTCTCGATCTTGCCCAGTTGGCCACCGACGAGCAGACGCGAAATGAAACCCTCGAACGTTGGCTCGGAAGACCGGGGGTCGATCTTGGCGTGCTGGTCGCCAACCTCAAACAGCACGGCAGCGTCCGGTTTTTCGCGACGACCCTGCGCGGTGAGTACGGCGCCGTGACCGATGTTGAGATTTCGGCGGTCGCCATCCACGAGGGCGCCGAGGCCTGCCTCGGGTTTTCGATTCGCAATGTCGATCGTCGTCGGCCGAGCGAGATCCGCCCGGGTCGAGAATTGCCGCAGTCGGTGGAGCAGCTCACCGAACTCGTGGGTCGGGTGTCCCTGAAGGAACTCGTCCGGGAGACCACGGATGTCATCGAGCGCCTGTGTATCGAGGCCGCGCTCGAGCTCACCCGCGACAACCGCGCCTCAGCCGCGGAAATGCTTGGACTTTCCCGTCAAAGCCTCTACGTCAAGTTGCGTCGTCACGGGCTCGGAGATCTCGACGGACCGGGTTGAGCGGGCGGGGCAGGGCGTCGTCCAGCCGGGAAAATGGACCGCGTGTAATCTTTAATTGACACTTCAAGGTGTCATAGCTATTTTCCAGTCATGGCACGGCCCGCTGGCAGGCTGATTTTCGAACGTCGCCCCGCATGGCCGGCGATGCTGGAGCTGCTCAAGCCCGTGACCTGGTTTCCGCCCATGTGGGCGTTTCTGTGTGGCATTGTCGCCTCCGGCGCTTCGCCCGCGGGCCACTGGCCGCTCATCCTCTCCGGCGTGATCCTCGCAGGTCCGCTCATTTGCGGAACAAGCCAGGCCGTCAATGATTGGTTCGACCGTTACGTCGACGCCATCAACGAACCGCGTCGACCGATTCCCTCGGGCCGGATGCCCGGACGATGGGGCCTCTATATCGCGATCGTCTGGACCGTCATCTCGCTCATCGTCGCTGCACTACTCGGCCCTTGGGTGCTTGCCGCGTCGGCGCTTGGGATGACGCTCGCCTGGGCCTATAGCGCGCCTCCGTTTCGCCTGAAGAAAAATGGTTGGTGGGGTAACTCTGCGGTCGCGCTCTGCTACGAAGGCGTGCCTTGGCTGACGGCCGTCGTGGTGACGACGGGTGTGCTCCCGCGTTTCGAAACCGTGGCCATCGCCTTGTTCTATAGCGCCGGCGCACACGGAATCATGACGCTCAATGATTTCAAGTCCGTGCAAGGTGATCGGCGCATGGGTGTCGGCTCCTTGCCCGTCCGACTCGGCGTCGAGAATGCCGCGCGAGTCGCTTGTGTGGTCATGGTGCTCGCGCAAGTGGCCGTAATCGGACTCCTTGCACTCTGGGATCGGGAGTTGTTCGCTGGTCTGATCGCCGCGCTCCTGATCGGACAAATTTTGATGATGGGGCGACTGGTGCGTCGGCCTGCCGAGCTCGACGTTTGGTACAACGCCCTCGGTGTGCCGCTGTACGTGCTCGGCATGATGGTGAGCGCAGTCGCACTGAGATCGCTCCCGTGAGTACGCCCGAGGTGACCACCATGAGAACGACCCCTGCGATCGCCTTGGGCTGGCTCGGTATTTTTCGATTGGGTCTCGTTCAGGCTGCGATCGGCGCCGTGGTGGTAATTACCACCTCGACGCTCAACCGGGTGCTCGTGGTCGAGCTCGCGCTCCCGGCGATGTTGCCCGGTGTGTTGGTGGCCCTGCATTACTTCGTCCAGGTACTCAGACCCCGACTTGGTTACGGCAGCGACGTCGGCGGGCGACGCACACCCTGGATCATCGGCGGCATGGCCGTGCTCGGTCTCGGGGCTCTCGGTGCCGCGCTCTCGACGGCTCTCATGGTCTCTAATCTTTGGTTGGGAATCGCCTGTGCCGTCGTGGCCTTTCTATTCGTAGGGCTTGGTGTCGGGGCTTGCGGTACGACGATGCTCGTTCTGTTGTCGAAGACGGTCGCCAAGGAGAAACTCGCGGCGGCCGCGACGGTGACCTGGGTCATGATGATCGTCGGTTTCATCGTCACCACAGTGATCGCAGGCGAAATGCTCGATCCGTTTTCTTTGACTCGACTCGTCGAAGTGACGGCGAGCGTCGCCGCCGGCGCTTTCCTGTTGACCTGTCTGGCGGTGTATGGAATCGAACGCCCCTTGATCGCAAATGCCGCCGGCGCGGCAGGTGCGTCGACGCCGACCGCGCCGACGACCGATTTCGTGACGGCCTTGCGCGAGGTGTGGGCGGAGCCCCATTCGCGAAGACTTGCGAGCTTCGTGTTCGTATCGATGTTGGCGTATAGCGCGCAGGATCTGGTCCTCGAGCCGTTCGCCGGCGCTGTGTTCGGCATGACACCCGGCGAGTCCACCCAACTCTCAGGGCTGATGAGCGGAGGAACGCTCGTCGGCATGCTGCTGGTGGCCCTCATCTGTACCGTCGGCGCGCGAGGGCGGGTGGGCGCGCTACGACTGTGGACGATCGGCGGGTGTGTCGCCTCGGCACTGATGCTCATCACGCTCGCCGTGGCGGGGTTCGTCGGGCCGGCCTGGCCACTCAAGCCAACCGTGTTCTTGCTCGGACTCGCCAACGGCGCTTACGCCGTCGCTGCAATTGGCTCGATGATGGGACTCGTCGGTCGAGGCCGCGAGTCACGCGAAGGCACCCGCATGGGGCTCTGGGGGGCGGCTCAGGCCATCGCCTTCGGCATCGGCGGAATCGCTGCCACGGGCGCAGTCGATCTCGCGCGCGCTCTGACGGATTCGCTGCCTGCAGCGTACGGTTCAGTGTTTGTCGCCGAAGCGGCGCTCTTCGTGGTAGCAACGGCGTTTGCGGTGCGCCTCAGTCGCGAGGACACACAGTCATCGGTCCAAGTGGATCTTCAAGGCGTTTCGGCGACCTATGTGGCTGAGGCGGGGAGGGGATAGCTCATGCATCAGCTCGACTCGTCGGAGTTGGTCAAAGAATTTGACGTCGTCGTAGTCGGTGGGGGACCGTCGGGTGCCACGGCAGCCGATGATCTCGCACGTATCGGATGGCGTGTATTGCTGCTCGATCGCGCAGGGCGTGTCAAACCTTGCGGCGGTGCTATTCCGCCAAAACTGATCGAGGAGTTTGAGATACCGGCGCACTTGTTGGTCGCGCGTATCTCTTCGGCTCGTATGGTGTCGCCTTCAGCGCGGTCCGTCGATATGCCGATCGACGGTGGTTTCGTCGGCATGATCGATCGAGAGGCGTTCGACGAGTGGCTGCGCGAGCGTGCTCGTCACGCCGGAGCGCTGCGCGTGGATGGTATGTTCACGCGAGTCGAGCGTGATGCCGATGGCGATGCGATCGTGATCTTCGAAGAGCGTGGCGGCGCATCTCGACAGGTGCGTACGCGTATCGTGCTCGGCGCCGATGGGGCGAGATCGGAAGTGGCGAGGCAATGCATCGCCGGTGGTCGCGAGACCCCCTTCGTGTATGCCTACCACGAGATCTTGCGAACACCTGCCGCGCCGCCGGCGAACTACGACCGCGCGCGCTGCGATGTGTACTACGACGGTCGGCTCTCTCCAGATTTTTACGCTTGGGTGTTTCCGCACGGCGACACGATCAGTGCGGGGGCGGGTACGGCCCATAAAGGTTTTTCGATACGTAACGCGGTCGGTGGCCTGCGTCGAGCGACCGGGCTCGAGCATGCGGAAGTGGTGCGCCGCGAGGGGGCGCCGATTCCGCTGAAGCCGCTGCGCCGTTGGGATAACGGCCGAGACGTGCTCGTGACCGGAGATGCTGCCGGTGTCGTCGCACCAGCATCGGGCGAAGGAATCTACTATGCGATGGCCTGCGGTCGCATGGCTGCGGTCGCGGTCGATAAGTGCCTGCTCACGCGTAACGCCCATGCCTTGCGCGAGGTACGACGCGACTTTATGCGAGCGCATGGTCGAGTCTTCTGGGTGCTCGGTTTGCTACAACGTTTCTGGTACGTGAACGACCAGCGCCGAGAGCGATTCGTCAAAATGTGCCGCGATCCGGATGTCCAACGCCTCACCTGGGAGGCGTACATGCACAAGAAGCTCGTTCGCAAGAGTCCGATGGCGCACGTCCGAGTGTTCTTTAAAGATCTCGCCCACCTGCTCGGTATCGCGAAAGCCGCCTGACGCAGTGATCGATTGGGTCATCAGCGGAATCGAAAGCGGTGGCCTGCCGAGGGCGATCGCGGCACTTGTGCTGCTGGAAGCCGTCTTTCTGGCGTGGCTATGGCGAGCCCGGGGCCTTGGAATTGCGCCGCGGGCCACCCTCGGCAATCTCCTCTCGGGCGCCTGTCTGATGCTGGCCGTGGGTTCGGCGCTCGCAGACGCTCCGTGGTGGGACGTCGCGATACTCCTGATCTTGTCCCTGGTCGCGCACCTTGCCGATCTGGCGCTGCGATGGCAGGGCAGCGCGCGCCCGAAAGACCGCTAGTCGTAGGTTTTCGAGATTTCGAATAAGATTGCACCGGTTCGACTTGGACTTCAAAAGAATTAGCTAACAGGGGAAGTTCTCTATGTCTATTCCTCGCGGAGTATTGGTGAGCGCGTTCGTCGCCGGCATGGTGATGACGAGTTCAGCCTGGGCGCAGCAGTCATCTGGATCAACCGGCGCCGACGATGATCGTCGGATCGAGACCGTCGTCGTGACGGGTTCGAGCATCAAGCGCAAAGTGACTGAGAGTGCCCTGCCCATTCAGGTGGTGAGTACCGAAGACATTCGACGCGAGGGCATCACGAGCCCCGAACAGTTGATCAGTTATCTGAACTCGAACGGCAACGGACTCGACAACCTCGCCTCCAATGCCGACGTTGTCGGCGGTGCCCAACGTGGAAACAACGGTGCCTCGTCGGCGAATCTGCGTGGTCAAGGCTCGGCCGCCACGCTCATCCTGCTTAACGGACGACGCGTTGCCGCGCACGGCCTCAACGGCGGCGCGGTCGACATCAACCAAATTCCGCTCGCCGCGATCGAGCGCGTTGAGATTCTCAAAGACGGTGCGTCGGCCATCTACGGTACCGATGCCATCGGCGGCGTCATCAACTTCATTCTCAAAAACAATTTTCAGGGCCTCACGACCAACGCCTTCGGTGACGTGACGGAGCTTGGCGGCGGTGCGATTTACCGAGCCTCGATCACGGGTGGCCTTGGGGATGTGAATTCCGACGGTTGGAACGTCATGGCTACGGTCGCTTTTAGCGACCATCGAGAGTTGCGAGGCGATGCGCGTGACTTCGTGAATACCTTCCAGCCCGATCGTGGTGTGTCGGTCGATACGCGCGGTACTCCTTTCGCGACGATTTTACCGATGGCTGGAAGTGGGGTCGGTCCAAATACCCCTTTAGGAACGCTCATGAATGTCAGCGGCGCCAACCTTGCGCCCTTCCTGCCTGGTACAGCGATTCGCGCCTCGGGCGGTATTAATCCACTCGATCTGCCGGGCGGTGGCGGCTGTAATCAGATCGATGGTATGCAGGCCTACGACACGCGACTCTGGAACTTCCCTGAAGCGGAATTCGCCTGTGCATGGGACACCGGCCGAGCGGCGGTGTTGCAGCAGCCGATCGAGACTCTGAATTTTGTCAGTCGCGGCGTCTTGCAGTTCGGCTCGCATCAAGTCGCTGCCGAAGTGACGGGTTCTAAGGCCGACTCAGCAAAGCGCTTTTCAAACTTGCAGCTTACTCCTAACACGAGTACTCAGAACTACGCTTTCCCTCGGAATGCGGTGTCACAAGCGGTATATGACCGTGTCTTTGATCAGCTCGTCGTTGTTTTCCCGACCCTCGCGCCTCGTCGTGGGCTACCCATGACCTACCGCTGGCGCTGCATTGAGTGTGGTCGCCGCGAAATCGAGACCACGACCGAGACGGGTCGTGTCTTCCTGGGCGCGGACGGTCCGGTGGTATTTCTCGATGAGTGGGAGTACCGCACGGGCGCGTCTTACGCGTTCAGCGAAGCCGAGTCGCAACTCGGCACGGGTTATTACTACCGCAACACGACACGTGATTCGACGGGCAATATCATCGCCAACGGCATTATCGATGCGCTCAACACCGGCGTGATCAATCCTTTCCTGCGCCCGGGCGAGTCCCAGTCGCAGGCTGCGCTCGATCTCTTGAAGGGTGCTTCCGCCGAAGGCGTGATCCTCTACGGCGGTAAGTTCTCGGTCACCCAAATCGACGCGTCGATGTCGGGCCCGCTTTTCTCCATCGCTCCGGGGGAAGTACTCGCCGCCGTGGGCGTCGATTGGCGCAAAGAAGAATACCGATTTAACGGCGACCGGCGCGCTGCTGCAGCCCGTCCGATCATCATCGCGGCACCGTTCGACGACGGCAACGCGCTCGCGGGCGTCTCGCGTAACGTAAAAGCCGTGTACGGTGAGGTGATGGTTCCGCTGGTGACGGGAATGGAACTCACTGCCGCCGTTCGTCGTGACGAGTACGATGGCTTCGGCTCCACCGTGAACCCAAAGATTTCTTTAAAGTACCGCCCCGTCGATTTTGTGATGTTCCGCGGGTCGTACAACGAAGGGTTCCGCGTTCCTTCGTTTAATCAGATCTTCAATTCGTCCTCGCAGGCGCTGTACACGGGTCGTGACATTGCCGATCCGGGGAAGTGTGCGGGCGGACGTCCCGATGCGACCAAGCCTCAGTGTGCGGTCGTGCAGCCGACGATCATCCAGGGTGGTAAGCCTGATCTCGGCCCGGAAGAGGCAGAGCAAGCGACTTTTGGTATCGTACTTGAAGCCAACGATAACTTCAGCGTGTCGGTGGATTGGTGGCGCGTCAACCGCCTCGGTACGATCCAAATCTTGTCGCTGCAGCAGCTTGCCGACAATTACGAGACGTTCAGCGACCGTTATAGTCGGGACTCTTCGGGCAACCTGATTTCGATCGACCAGCGTTGGGTTAACGCGGGTGAATCGAAGACGCAGGGTCTCGAACTTGCTGTGCGCCTGCGTGGCGAGGCGTGGGGTGGCAACTGGAGGGCCGGCCTCGACGGCTCGAAGATGCTGCAAAAGCGTTCGCGTATCGCTCCGAGTCTGCCCTTCGGGCGCAGCGAGATCGGGCGCTTCACGTTCGCCGGCGATCTCGGACTCGACTGGAAGCACAACGCATTCTTCATGTTCACTCGTGGAGACTGGAGCGCTTCGGTTTCGCAGATCTACCGGTCGAGCTATCTCAACCAAGAGCTGCCGGGCGTGACGGCGGGCATTGTGTCGCCGCCGAGCGTCGATCGTTTCGTCGACACCTACATCACCTATAACGCGTCGGTGACTTGGAAAGGCCTCGACGGGCTGACGGTGACGGCGGGTATCAAAAACCTGACCAAAGAGGACCCGCCGTTCGCCATCACCTACGACAGCAACTTCGGCTCGGGCAGTTCGTGGGAGCCACGCGTGGCAGATCCGCGTAATCGGAGCTTCACGCTGTTGATGGAGTACGAGTTCTAAGTCGACGATCGATTTCAACACACAACGCCGGCGTGGCTCGTCAGTCACGCCGGCGTTTTTTTTGGGTCGACTTTTCAGGGGAGGGTGATCGTCGTCTCAAAGATCATTGCTGCGCTGCCGATGATCCAGACGCCTGCGAGGGCGTTATCCTTGAACTCGAGATCGACATCGACGCGGCCGGGACGATTCATGAACTGACCCTGCGCACCCGAAAAGTGAACGCGGTCGCCCTCACGCTTCAGCAGATCATGGTGGAGCAGATAGGCACCGAGGAGTCCGTGAGCGTTACCGGAGACCGGATCTTCCGGAATTCCGATCGACGGGCAGAACATCCTCGACTGCGTCAGACAGCCCTCGACACCCGACTTAAGCGTGAACACGAAATGTCCCGATGCGCCAAGTTGCGCGGAAAGCGTTGTTAGACGGTTAAAGTCAGGTTTGAGTTGTTTCAGTTGTTGTGTGCCGCATACACCAATCAGCAGTCGATTACCCGCCGAGCCGACGATACGCATTTCACAACGTGGGTCGAGATCCGCGCTGGAGAGGGCGAGGGCATCGAGCACCGCAAGGTGTTCACGCTTGTTGAGTTCGCGACCGAGGATCGGTGCAGGCTGGCGCACGGCGATACGTCGATCGGGCCCGTCGCCCCGAATTTCTACGTCGACCAAGCCCGCCCTTTGACGCTGACGAAGCCGGCGTGGAGATCCAGCGACTGCCGAGAGCACGTACTGCGTCGCGACCGTCGCGTGCCCCACAAATGAGGATTCGGTGCGTGGCGTGAAGAAACGCACCCGAACGTCATGATCGTCCCCTTCCGGAGGCAAGACGAACGCAGTGTCGCCGTTGTTGAGCTCACGCGCGATGGCCAGCATTTCGTCATCGCTCAGGACCTCCGCGCCCAACACCACACCCGCGGGGTTACCGGTGAAGAGGTCTTGAGTGAAGGCGTCGACTTGGAAAACTTTGATCGATCTGGGCATCGAGCGCGAACTCCAGAGGCCTGCAGACTAACTGCAAGGGCAGCGATTGTAGGGAAGGGGAGAGTCCGAGTCACCCCTTTTGATTAACGGGGTTCAGTGCTCTTGCAAATCCCTGATTCGCATGGAGAATACGTAGAACCTTGGGGTGGTCCGGAAGGACCTGAGATGCCGCATTGGGCGGTAAACCCGTTGAACCTGATCCGGTTAGTACCGGCGGAGGGACTAGGTGAACGTCAGATTACTTCCCGCCTTTCTTTCTTTGATCACCCTGGTGGCGACGACTATCGTCATCGCGTCCGAACTGGAAGAGGTGGTCATTACCGCGACGCTAAGACCGCAATCCGCCCTCTCTCTGGCCGCGAGTGCGACGGTAGTCGACTCCACCACCTTGCGCGAGGCGGGCGTTCAGCATCTCCAAGACGTGTTACCCCTCGTACCCAACTTAAACTGGGCGTCTGGAACCTCTCGTCCTCGATACTTCCAATTGCGAGGGATCGGCGAAAACGATCAGTGGCAGGGAGCACCCAATCCCTCCGTGGGATTTTTAATCGATGGTATGGATTTCTCTGGCATCGGTATGCCCGCGACGCTCATTGATCTCGGCCAGGTCGAGGTGCTGCGCGGACCCCAGGGCACGACGCTGGGCGCCAGCGCGCTCGCGGGATTGATCAATGTGCGTACCCGGGCGCCGTCGACCGAAGAGACGCTTCGTGTAGAAGCGACTGCAGGAGACTTCGGCGTGAATTCACTCGGGCTCATCGCGGGTGGTGCATTCGGCACGGACGATCGGTCGGGGTTTCGATTCGTTGCGCAAGGATTCCGCGGAGACGGCTCGCGCCGTAATGCGACGCTGTCGCGCGACGATACCAACGGACTCGACGAGCGTACGCTGCGATGGCGTAGTCAGCATGGATTTGGAACAGGTTGGCAGACTGATTTTTCTGCTTTGATCGTCGATGTCGACAATGGATTCGATGCGTTTTCAACAGACAATTCTCGAGTCACGCGATCGGATGATCCAGGACGAGACCGACAGCGATCGCGAGGCGCATCGTTGACGTTACAGCACAAGGGTCATGAGACGGATTTTCGAAGTCTGACGGCTGTGGTCGATGCAGACATCCTCTATTCATTCGATGGGGATTGGGCAGCCGATGCGGACTATGACTTCACCTCGCGGTTCCTCCGCGATCGACAGACACTGTCACAAGATGTTCGCTGGTCTCGAGAGACGCGAGGTCTCACTCTGATCGGTGGCCTCTATGCGCAACGTTTGACGGAGGCGAACGATCAGCTCGATCTTTATGGCGGAGAGCTCTATCGCGCACTCGTCAGTGATTACGAGGCGGACTCCTTTGCAGGATATGCCAATGTCAGTCACTCACTGGCGTCGCGTTGGCACGCGAATGCGGGTCTGCGAGTGGAGAGGCGAAAGGCTCAGTACAGAGACACCGATGGAACGGATCTCTCGCCCGCCGAGACGATGATCGGCGGTAACACCTCGATCGAGTATCGACCTGACGATCATCGCATGGCGTACCTTGCCGTGGCTCGGGGATACAAGGCAGGCGGTTTCAATATCGGTGTGGTGGTGCCAACCGATCGACGCGAGTTCGATGCGGAGTTACTGTACAACCTCGAGGTCGGCTACAAGTTCGACGATGCCGTGCGCGGGCTGCGCTACGACTTCGCCATGTTTTACATGTGGCGCCGGGCTCAGCAAGTGAGTACGTCCGCCCAGATCGATCCGGGCGATCCACTTTCGTTTATCTATCTCACCGACAACGCCGCCCGAGGTACGAACCTCGGTTTGGAAGGGTCGGTATTGGCGAGCGTGTCGGAGTCGTTGTCAATCGGCGCAACCCTCGGCGTGTTGCGTACACGATTCGAAGACTATGTCGTTGCCGATCAGGATTTTTCGGGGCGTGCACAGGCGCATGCGCCGAGCTACCAAGTCTCGATGTCGCTCGACTATCGACATCCGAGGGGGTGGTTCGCAAGATTCGATGCGCAGCGCGTGGCAGCTTTTTATTTTAGTGACAGCCACGATCAGCGCTCGAAACCCTATTCACTCGTCAACCTACGTGCGGGCTACGACGCGGGCTCCTGGCGGATCGACGCGTGGGTGCGCAATGTGCTTGATGAAGACTATGCGATGCGAGGTTTCTTCTTTGGCAATGAGCCGCCGGACTATCCGGATAAGCTCTACGTACAACTGGCCGACCCCCGTACCGTCGGGGTATCGGCTGTTTGGCAGGTGCGTTGAGTGAGTGCCTGGATCGAATACTTTGCGGTGGCCGCCGGCGTCGGTTACGCGCTGCTTGCGGTGCGCCGCATTCGTTGGGCCTGGGTGTTCGGCGGGGTGTCCTCCGCCTTACTTGCGCTGCTGGCGGCCCGGTCCTCGCTGCCGCTGCAGTCAGCGCTGCAGACGGTGTATGTCGGTATGGCGGTCTACGGCTTCTGGCAATGGAGCGTCTCGAAAAAAAAGGATGGACTGAGTGATCCGATAACGGAGGGCTCACGCCGAGGGCCGGTGATCCGTCGCTGGCCGCTCTCTGCGCACGGGTGGGCACTCGCGGGTATTGCGCTCGCGTCACTCGTTCTCTCACCGGCACTCGCGGAGACGACCGGTGCGATCTGGCCTCGGCTTGATGCGGCCGTCACCTGCGCGAGCTTGCTCGCGACCTGGATGACCGCGCGGAGTGTGCTCGAGAACTGGCTGTACTGGTATGCGGTCAATGCCGCGTCGATGTTTCTCTATGGCGTGCAGGGGCTTTCTTTGGTCGCAGGCCTCTACGTGGTGTATTTCATCATCGCTGTCTTCGGTTGGCGCGAATGGCTCGCGCAGTATCGTCGCCAGTGAATTCGATCAACCGAGTGACCGTGCTGGAGGACGCCCGCGGGCGACTCATTCGTCGCGAGTGGGCATCGTCAGACCTGGCATATCAGCTTGGTATGGCGCCGGATTACGAAGTCGAGGCTCAGCGATTTGCGGCAGATAAGGGGCTTGCTCCGCCCGTGCTCGAGTACGACAGGACGCGACGCTTCATGATCATGCCCTTCATCGAAGGCGTGCCGCTCGAGGCGGATTGGTTCGAACGACCTGAGCGCCGTAGGGCGATGCAAGCATTGATTTCGAGGCTGCGCTCGATCGACTCAACGGACCTGCCGACTCTTGATATCGGGGATCGCCTTCGTCAACTGCATGACCGTCTCTCGCGAGTCGCACCGACGTGTGCCGAGCGGTATCAAGTCGAGGTTCGCGAGTGCATCGCTCAATTGGTGATGATCTCAAGCGCGGGGACAGTGCTCGTCCATGGCGATCTATCCTTCGAGAATGTGATTGTTCGTGAAGACCGATCGCTGTGCCTGATCGATTGGGAGTACGCTCATTGCGGACATCCGGATGAGGATCTTGCAGGCCTCGCGATCACGACACCTGAAATGGAGGAGTGGAGCCTCGCTCTCGAGGAGTTCCCCCTTCGTGTCCGTGCGAGACGGTTGCTCGATGAGCTTTGGCGGCAACTCGCCGCCGCGCTGGCATCGGATGACTGACCCGGGCAAACTATGTCCATGCCTACACTCAAAGTCATCGATCGCGACGGTCAAGAATACGACGTACCGGCTCGTGCCGGCGTCAAAATCATGGAAACGCTTCGGGAGCTCGACTACGGCATCGCAGCGATTTGCGGGGGGATGTGTTCGTGCGCCACCTGTCACATCTATGTCGATGCAGCGTGGTCTGGAAAAATCCCGGCGCCGATGTCGGACGAGCGTGAGTTGTTGCAAGAGCTTGCTCATTTCAAAGACGGTTCGCGTCTCTCATGTCAGATCGACATGACTGACGAACTCGACGGGCTGCGGGTCACCATCGCCCCCGACGAGTGACCGATCGACGCGCCACGCGTGTTCGTTTGACCGCAGTCAGCTTAGGAGGGGTGTATGGATTGGTTCGTCGTTCTTCTGGTTGCCGGCGCCGCCATCGCTGTGTGGCGCATCATCTACAACGTCCGCACCGCCTCCAAATCGCGCGAAGACGACTGGGACGCGCGGATGATCGAGCGCTTGCGTCGCAGCGGCATCGATCCCTTCAAACCTATCGACGTCGATTTTTTTGTCGCGGTACCGTCCAAAGACAAAGCGGAAAGTATGGCGTCTCGATTGCGCGCAGAAGGATTCGAGACCGATATCCGTGAGCTGCGGGATAGCGTCGATCAGACCTGGAGCGTGCACGCGCTCAAGAGTATGTCGCTCAATGTGCACGGTGTGCGCGAGGTATCCTCGCGGCTGCGTCAGCTCGCC
>Ga0194131_10008494_pt1 | contig 13330 bp, 15 predicted proteins | sample TA2KigO120mmetaG_FD_148631 | JGI IMG/M metagenome (GOLD analysis project Ga0194131, IMG submission 148631) | Freshwater microbial communities from Lake Tanganyika, Tanzania - TA2015053 Kigoma Offshore 120m | ecosystem: Environmental > Aquatic > Freshwater > Lake | place: Tanzania: Lake... | reverse complement strand
CGGCCGCACTCGAGCCTGGACTACTTGACCCCGATCGAGTTCAAGGCGGAGAACGTCAGCACGACAACCCAGCCGACAGGGGCCGACTCTCAATAATTGAGTGGTCCAAAGAACCCAGGCAGGTCAGCAGAGCGTCCGGAGGCCGCCGATCCCCATCCGAGCCGCGTCCGTCGCGGCCGACGTGGACGAAATCGACATCGACGCCCTCGGTCCGATCGCAGCTTCCCAAGCTGGACGTCGCCGGTTCGATCCCGGTCGCCCGCTCTTCCCAGAAAGCCCCGTCCCGCGGGGCTTTCGTCGTTTCAGGCACGGCAACGGCTTCGGACCCAGCGTTCGACTTGATCCAATGTCAGATTTGACATAGCGTTGCACTGTGTCGTCGGCGGACAAGCCGCTCGCGTGGCTGGCCGGGGAGATCAGGACCCCGCCGCTCTCGGCTGAAGCGAGGGTCGAGGCCGGATTCCTGTTGAGGCGCCTGCAGCGAGGCGAGAGCCTCGGCCTGCCGCATTCACGACCAATGCCCTCCATCGGTCCTCGATGTCACGAGCTGAGGATCAAGGATCGCAGCGGTACGTGGCGCATCGTCTACCGCGTCGATGAAGACGCGATCGTGATCGTGGAGGTGTTCGGCAAGAAGACCCGCTCGACGCCGCAACAGGTCATCGACAACGCCAAGCGAAGGCTCGCGGCCTACGACCGGATCGAATGAGGACAGAGGATGAAGGCTTCGAAGCGCGCGCGGCTGACCCGCGCAGGTTGGACGGTTGGCGGAGCCGAGCAGTTTCTCGGGCTCAGCAAGGAAGAGGCGTCATTGGTCGAGATCAAGCTCGATCTCGCCGAGCGGCTGAGGCGTCTCAGGAAGCGACGGAACCTCACGCAGGCGCAAGTCGCCAAGATCCTGGGCTCCAGCCAGTCGAGGGTGGCCAAGATGGAAGCGGCCGACGGGAGCGTCAGCCTCGACTTGCTCGTGAGATCCCTGCTCGCGGCAGGGGTGACCAAGGCGGAGATCGCTCGCGCGATCGGCGGTCGAAAGTCGCGGCGAGCGGCGTGAGACCGCGGGACCCGCGCTCGCCATGGGTGGTGCGCGGGAGCCCCGATCGAGGAGCCGGAACCGTTCCGGCTCGGACGGGTACGAATGGGTAGAAATGGGTACTTCTGGGCAGAGCGTCCGGAGGCCGCCGATCCCCATCCGAGCCGCGTCCGTCGCGGCCGACGTGGGCGAAATCGACATCGACGCCCTCGGTCCGATCGCAGCTTCCCAAGCTGGACGTCGCCGGTTCGATCCCGGTCGCCCGCTCTTCCCAGAAAGCCCCGTCCCGCGGGGCTTTCGTCGTTTACAGGCTCTGGGTTGCCTCGGCGCTCGTGGGGAAGGTTCCGGCAGGGTTCCGGCTCTCGATGCCTTCCGGAGCGATCTCGGAGGTCGTCTCCGAGGTCCTCGGAGGTTCTCCGAGGGCATCGAGCTGGGCGGGGTTCACCCTGGCGTCGCCGTACCTGGCCTCGATCATCGCGAGGGAGGTTCCGACTACTTTGCGGGCACCGGGCGGAGGGAGCCAAGCGCGGAATGTCCGATAACGCTGACGTTATGACAAAATCGCGGCTTTGTGCTTCCTGGTCGCCCGCGGAGCGCCTGACCCGTCAGACGCTCGAGCTCGGCCAGTGCCGCATCGGGCTCGACGATCTTGATCGTCGGCATGCCGAGCACTCGCGTCGTCTTCTAGTAGCGGCCAATGCCGTCGAGGAAGCCTGCTTCGGCTGGGCTGACGCCGAGCTCCGTACAGACGAGCCCGTAGATGCGTTCGGGGCGATGGCCGTTGAGAAGTGAAGCAAACAGCTTCAAGTTTCATTCTGCCGCTGGCCCCAGCCGCCTCAGCGCGACGACACCAAGACCCAGGACCGTCGCCTCACACGCAAACAGCATGGCAAGCATGAGGCTGGGCATGCCATCGACGGCCAGCGACAGGGCGCGCGCCGCAACGAAGCCACCCATGAGACAGATCTGGGCGGCCAGTCCCGGGCGAAACCAGCTTTCCCGCCCTGCACACAGCAGGAAGAAGGTGCCGGTGCCCAAGAAGAGGCCGCCGTACGCAGCGCGGATCTCCATGAGTCCGACCGGCGAAGCCCCAAACTCGACCATCGCCGCAAGGCGTTGGGGCGATGCGAGCGGCATCAGTGCCGAACCAATGAAGGTCAGCGCCGCAGCGAGCAGGGAAAGGCGAGGCAGATTCATGGCTCAGCGCTCCTTCCACATCGAGCCGGCTAAACTACGCGCCATCCTGATACGAGGCTTGCGCGGGTAGCGCCAGGGCCAGGATGGCGAGAGCCGCGGTCGCGCGCATCTGGTGGGCCCGGTTGAACATGACGATCTGCGCGCGCACCCGTACTGTGCGGGCGCGTTAGCAGAGTCGAGCCACGCTCGCGACGTCCGATAAGAGGGCATATGTACAAATCGCGGCTTTGTGCTTCCTCGCCGCCCCACGCGCGCGCGATCGGCATCCTGGCCGACACCCACTGCATGGGTCCGCGCGCGGAGGACCTCGCGGACGGAATCCTGCGGGCCTTCGACGGCGTCGATCTGATCCTGCACTGCGGCGATCTCGGCGGCCTCCCGGTCCTCGACCGTCTGGCGACCGTGGCGCCGGTCCTGGGAACGCGGAGCCCGGCGGATCCGGTCGACCCCGGAGGCCGTACGGTTGCTGCCGGGCGAGTGATCCATGCCGACGGTTTGCGGATCGGGGTCGCCTTCGACCTCGTGAACGAAGGTCTCGTGCGAAGCACCGAGGACGGTCTCCACTTCCCGGACGGCTCGGTTCGCGAACGACTCGCGGCGTACTTCGAGCAACCGGTGGACGTGGTGGCCTTCGGCGGCACCCATCGCGACGTCGTCGCCGTGCGCGACGGTGTCCTGTTCGTCAACCCGGGCAGCCCACGGTACCCCGCCGTCAAGCGCGACGGCGAGATCGGAACGGTCGCCCTGCTACGCCTGCGCGACGGGACCGCTCTCGTCGAGACCGTGCACGTGCGAGCCGCCTGACATGCCGCGCGCCGCCACGTCGTCGACCGGCGCAGCACGCGGGACCTTCGATCATCTGCCCGCCGACCTCCTCGCCTTCCTGACGGATCTCAAGCGTCACAACGACCGCGACTGGTTCGTGTCGCAGAAGGCGCGCTTCGAGAGCAGCGTCCAGACGCCCGTCCTGCACTTCGTCGAGGCGATGGCGCCGCGCCTGCGCGCGATCTCCCGCCATCTCCGCGCCGACGCGCGGAAGGCGGGCGGGTCGGTGTCGCGGATCCACCGCGATACGCGCTTCTCGCGCGACAAGCGTCCGTTCACGACGTACGTCAACGTCGAGTTCCGGCACGCGGCGGTCGAACGCGGCGAGCATGGGCCGAGCCTCTACGTCGGCATCCAGCCCGGCGGCATCATGATCGGGGGCGGGCTCTTCCACCCGGACGGTCCGAGCGCACTCGCCGTCCGCAAGCACATCGCCGCGAAGGGAAAGGCCTGGCTCCGCGTCCGGGACGATCCGACGCTTCGGGACACGTTCGGCGGCCTCGCGGGAGACCGCCTCTCGCGCCCACCTGCCGGATTCCCCGCCGATCATCCGCTCGTCGACGATCTCAAGCGGAAGGACTTCGTCGTCTACCGTACGCTCGATGCCGGCGCGATCGCGCGACCCGGGTTCATCGACGAGGTCGACACGACGTTCCGCGCCGCGGCGCCACTCATGGCGTTCGTGTGCGCCGCGCTCGATCTCCCATTCTGAGCGAGCGCCCGTCAGCGACGCCTGCCCCGGACACGCGGGGCCCATTGGAGAGCTGCGATGGTTCCACGTCCGCGCACCGTCCACACACAAGACGGCCTCACCCTTCACCTGGTCGACGTCCCGACCGGAGGGACGCCGTGCCTGCTCCTGCACGGGTTCGGGCACGAAGCGCACGTCTGGGACGATTTCGTTCCGTTCGTCGTCCCGTGGCTGCGGCCGATGGCCCTCGACTTCCGTGGGCACGGCGAATCCGACTGGGATCCGCAAGCTCGTTACGACCGCGCCACCCTCGTCGCGGACGTGCGGGCCGTGCTCGACGCGCTTCGGCTCGAGCAGGTGGTGATCGTCGGACACTCCCTCGGGGGGGAGGTCGCGACGTGCTTCGCCGCGACGGAGCCCGACCGCGTCCGCGCCCTCGTGCTGGTCGATACGGGTCCGGAGCTCAACCGCATCGGAGTCGACCACATCCGCGCCGACACGGCCGCGTCCCCTCGCGTCCACCGCACGGTCGACGACTACGCGCGGCACCTCGCGGATCGCCACGTCCTCGCGCGTCCGTCCACCCTGGCTCGCCTCGCGCGCCACGGCGTCCGCCGGCGAGACGACGGGTTGCTCGAGCGACGGGTCGATCCGACGTTCGAGCGCGGCTCGCGTCGCTGGCGACCCCGGGGAGTCGTGACGGAGAGTCGCTACGTCGAGCCGACGCTCTGGGACGCCCTCGGACGGATCCGTTGCCCCACGTTGGTGGTGCGCGGGGTTCGCTCCGGAATGCTGGCGAAGGACGTCGCGGAACGCATGCCGCGCGTGCTCCGTGACGGCCGACTCGTCACCGTACCGCTCGCAGGCCACGTCGTGATGGTCGACAACCCCGAGGGCTTCGGCGAGGAGGTCTCGTCGTTTCTCCGGCGATCCGTCGCCCGCTGGGCCCGCTGACGTTATGACAAAATCGCGGCTTTGTGCTTCCTGGTCGCTCGGCGCGCTGCTGACCTTCGCCTGGCTCGCGCGCACGGTTCGCCGCGGCTGCGGCTCGGTGGTCACGCCGCTCGCGACCACGTTCGCGATCGGCATCTTCGCCGTGTCGCACTACCTCGTTCGCTACGGCTCCGAGCTCAAGCCGTACTCGTGCGACCTGCTGGCGGCGACCGTCGTGCTCGCACTCGCGGCGGTCTGGCTCTGCGACGACGCGCGGCGGGAGGCCGCTGCAGACCGCTGGCTCTGGCTCCTCGCGCTGGTCACAGCACCCCTCCTCCTTCTGTCGTACCCGGCGGTGCTGGTGTTCGGCGCCGCGGGCCTCGCGCTGGCGCCGCGCCTCGTGCGGCGTGGGCCGTCCGGGTCGTGGCGCGCGAGTGCAGCGCTGTGCGGTGCGCTGCTCGTGGGCTTCGCGGTGTCGTACGGCATCGTCGGTCGGCTGCAGCGCGCCGCGGCGAACCAGGGCGTCGGCTATCTCGAGACCTTCTGGGCCGAGGCGTTTCCGCCCACGCGCCCGCTCGCCTTCCTCGGCTGGCTCGTCCAGACCCACACCGGTCTCGCGTTCGCGTATCCGAACGGCGGGCGCAACGGCGGCAGCACGGCGACCACCATCCTGTTCTGCGTCGGCGCCTGGGTGCTGGCGCGGCGGCGTGACGCGGTGCCCGAGGAGCGTTCGATCTGCCGCTCGATCCTGCTGCTCCTGATGATGCCGCTCGTGGTCGGCGTCGTGGCGGCGGCGCTGCGCCTCTACCCGTACGGCGGCCACCTGCGCTTGACGCTGTACCTCGCGCCGTCGGTCTGCCTGCTCGCCGGCATCGGCCTCGAGCGCGCGCTGCGGGCGTTGCCCAGGGAGTCCTGGCGCGCGGTCGCGCCGCGCGTCGCGCTGGTCGCGCTGCTCCTCGCGGGGATCGGCGACGTCGTCGCCGACGTGGCGCGGCCGTACCGCGACCGGCGGCACGCCGACATGCGGCACGCGATGGCCGAGGTGGCGTCACTGGCCGGAGGCGACGGCCGGGTCGTCAGCCTGCCTTCGCTCGACGAGGTGCGGGCTACCGACGGGCTGGGATCGAACTACGAGTGGTACCTGCGCACGCGCGCGCCGGGCGTCGTGCGCTGGGGCGGCCACGTCGGCGGCGACGACCTGCGCGTCGGTGCCCGCATCGTCGTCGTCGCGCCGTCCGCCGGTGACGGTCGCGACGATCCGCCCGCGCTGGTCGCCTGGCGCGCGCGGCATCCCGAGCTCGAGGCGGTGGATCGTCGCGCGTACTGTCTCGGCGCGCGCTGCTCCGAGGCGCTCGTCGTGGCCGTGCTCCACGCGCCCGGGCGGGCTCGAATCGATGGTCTGCATCCAAGTCCGTCTTCGATCTTCGCCGTCGATGTCTCGACTGCGTACAGGGTAGTCGGTACAAAATAATCTTGACTGCCGACTTGATCGGCACCACGCGCGCGTGGCACCACGTGGCGTCCGCGTCGCGACCTTGCGTCAAGCATTCGTCGCGACCACGTCTTCACCCAGGAGCCACGGAATGCCCGCGTCGATCCTCCTCGTCGAATCCGCCCGGGAAGCCGCCGCGGCGGTCGCCGGAACCCTCGCCGGTCGCTGTCACGTCGTCGTTCGGGACACGCTCGCCGGTGCTCTCGACGTGCTGCAGGTCGAGCCGTTCGATTGCGCGCTGCTCGCGCAGCCGCTGCGCGATGCGCTCGACCTCGACGGGCTGCGTGCCCTCGTCGCGCGCCACGACGCCCTGCCGGTGGTGGTGCTGGCGGCGCGCGGCTCGGAGGACGTCGCGGTCGCGGCGATGAAGCTCGGCGCCGCCGACTACGTCGTCAAGCGAGCCGGCTTCGAGCTCGACCTGCCGCGTCTGGTCGCGGACGCGGTCGGGCGCGGCGCGCTGCGCGGTGCTCTCGAGCACGCGAGCGGCGCCGCGCAGCGCACCGAGCTGTCCGCGGCGTTGCGTGAGCGGCTCCGCACGGCGGGCATCGTCGGCGAGAGCGATGCGCTGGTGCAGACGGCGCTGCTCCTCGAGCGCGTCGCCTCGTCGGGTGCGCCCGTGCTGCTCGAGGGCGAGACCGGGACCGGCAAGGAGCTGATGGCGCGCGCCCTCCACCTGTGGAGCGATCGCGCACGCCGCCCGTTCGTCGCGCAGAACTGTGCGGCGATCGCCGACGGGCTGCTCGAGAGCGAGCTGTTCGGCTGCGCCCGCGGAGCCTACACCGGCGCCGACCGTGCACGACCGGGGCTGTTCGAGGAGGCGCACGGTGGGACGCTCTTTCTCGACGAGATCGGCGAGGCTGCCCGCGAGACGCAGGCGAAGCTGCTGCGCACGCTCCAGGAGGGCGAGATCCGGCGCGTCGGCGAGAGCGCCACGCGCCGCGTCGACGTGCGCATCGTCGCGGCGTCGAATCGCGATCTCGAGCAGGAGGCGCGCGGCGGTCGCTTCCGCCTCGACCTCTATCACCGGCTGAGCGTGGTGCCGGTTCGCGTACCGGCCCTGCGCGAGCGCCGGGGGGACGTACGCCTGCTGCTCGAGCACTTTCTCGATGCGTACGCGCGCCGCGCGGGCCTGCCCGTACCGCGGGTCGACGCCGACGCCTGGCGCATCCTCGAGTCGTACGCCTGGCCGGGGAACGTCCGCGAGCTGCAGAACGAGAGCTTCCGTCTGATGCTCGCGGCGTCCGACGGCCGCATCACGGCAGACCGCGTCTCCGTGTCGATCCGTGGCCACGCGGCACGCCGGCAGACGAGCGAGCGCTCGCTCAAGGAGATCCTGCGCGACGTCGAGTCGGCGACCATCCAGGCGCGGCTCCGGCAGCACGGCTACCAGCGGGCGATCACCGCGCGTAGCCTCGGCATCACGCGCGAGGGCCTGTGGCTCAAGATCCGCCAGCTCGGTTTGCAGCTGCCGCGCCGTGGCTCGCTGCAGGAGTCGTGACGGCGCCGAGCATGACGCGACGCTCTGGGTGCCGGACCGTGTGCGGGGGCCATGGATGCAGTCCACCCATCGGGTGCTCGCGAGGATGGCAGGGTGTCACTTGGTGCTTGACCCACCACGCGGGACCCTGGTAGCTTCTGGCGGCGCGCGATGCGCCGGTCCGAGGAGATGGTTCCGTGCCTGCCAGAGTCGTCTGTAACCTTCTTCTGGGAATTCTCAGCGACGGCAGGCCTCGTCACGGCTACGCCCTCGCGAAGGACTACGAGCGGCGCACGGGCCTCACGCTGAGCGCCGGCAGCGTGTATCGCGAGCTGCGTGCCCTCGCCGAGAGCGGCCACGTGCGTACCGTCGACAACGCCGCGGGGGCGGATCCGCGGCGCCTGCCGCACGAGATCACCCGGCGTGGCCGCGACGCCTTCGAGGAGTGGTTCGCACGCACGCCCGAGGTCAGCATCGGCACCGACGGCGAGCTCGCGGCCCGCGTGACGTTCCTGCCCGACGTCGACCGAGCGCTCGCGTCGCGGGTCGTCGAGCGCTTTCGCATCGGCTACTGGATGCTCGCCAAGTCCCTCGAGCACGAGCTCGAGGAGTGTCTGCGCGTGCACCAGGTGGACGGGCCGGTCGCGCCGCACCCGATCCTGATCCATCGACGTCTCCGCCTCGTCGAGGCGGAGCTCGAGTTCCTCGACGAGGTGCGCCGCCGCTATGCGCTCCCGGTCGGCGTCACGGAGCCTGCCGCCGAGAGCGCGCCGGTCGTTCCCGCCAAGATCGCGTGAGCGCCGCGTGGCGCCGCCGGTGATCGAGCTCGTCGGGGTCGCGAAGGACTACGGCTCCGGCGCCTCGCGACGATCGGCCCTGGCGGGGATCGACATCACGATCGCCGAGGGGGAGTTCGTCTCGATCATGGGCCCGAGCGGCTGCGGCAAGACGACGGTGCTGAACCTGGTCGCTGGCTTCGACGCGCCCACGCGCGGCGAGGTGAAGGTGCTCGGTCGAAACCTCGCGGACATGCGCGAAGCCGAGCGCTCGCGCCACCGCGCCCGGCACGTCGGCTTCGTGGTGCAGAGCTTCGACCTGCTGCCGCGCTTGACGGTAGAGGAGAACGTGACGCTGCGCCTCGGCTCGATCGGGGTGTCCGGTCGCGTCGCGATCGACCGCTCCCGCCGGCTGCTGCGCGAGGTCGGCATCGACGAGACGCTGTGGAGACGTCACCCGGGGGAGCTGTCGGGCGGCCAGCAGCAGCGCGTGGCCGTCGCGCGCGCTCTCGTGGCGGAGCCGACGATCGTGCTGGCCGACGAGCCGACGGGCAACCTCGACTCGACGACCAGCGCGGTGGTGCTCGACCTGCTGCGTGCGCTCAACGTGCAGCGCGGCACGTCGGTGGTCATGGTCACGCACGACCACTTCGCCGCCGGGTACGGACATCGCACGCTCGAGATGGTGGACGGCCGCATCGTGCTCGAGATCGGCCTGCCGCGGCATGCCGTGCGCTCGAGCGCGCCGCTGCCGTTTCTCCGCACGTGAGCACGTGAACCGGCTGTCCCTCGCCTGGGTTCACGTCCGCTCCGAGCTCGGGCAGCTGGTGGCGGCGGTCGGCGTGATCGCGCTCGGTGTCGGCCTCACCGGCGGCATCCTGCTGGCGAACGAAGCTCTGCTGCGCGGCGCCCGCGCGTCCGCGGCGGCGCTCGCGGGGCGTGCGCAGCTGCAGGTGCACACGGCGAGCGGCGGCCTGCTCGACGAGGGGGTCCTCGAGCGCGTCCGTGCGGTGCGCGGCGTCGGTGCTGCGGCTCCGCTGCTGCTCGGCACCGTCAACGCAGGTCGTGGCGACACCGAGCGGCTGGGCGTCGTCGGCGTCGACCTGCTCGACGATGCGACCATTCGCGTCTACCGGTCGAGCCGGGGCACTGCTTCGCTCGACGATCCGCTGCTCGTCCTGAGCCAGCCCGACTCGGTGCTGGTGCCGGCCGCGTTCGCGCGCGACCGCGGCATCGCGCTCGGCGACGTGCTTCGCGTGGACGCGCCGAGCGGACGTCGCGCGCTCACCGTGCGCGGTCTGCTCGAGGACGGCGACGTGAGCGACGCGTTCGGCGGCGCGTTTCTCGTCCTCGACCTGTTCGCCGCACAGCAGCTGCTCGCGGCGGGCACGGGCGTGTCGCAGATCGACGTCGCCGTCGCACCCGGGGCCGACGAGGCGCAGGTGGCGCGGGAGCTGCGCGCGGCGGTGCCGCCCTTCGTCGCCGTCGAGTCGCTGCGCGCGAGCGAGGGCGCGCTCGAGAAGACGGTCGCGGGGCTGTCGGTCATGCTGACCGCGATCGCGGCGATCGGGCTCGCGCTCGGCATCCTGATCACCAGCAACCGTCTGTCGACGCTCTACCAGCAGCGCTCCTCGGAGATCGGCATCCTGCGCGGCATGGGCTACACGCCGGGCCGCGTCATGGCGGACCTGCTGGTCGAGGTCGCGACCTTCAGCTCGCTCGGCGTGCTGCTCGGCCTGCCGCTCGCCGAGCTCCTGGCGCGCGTGATGGTGCGACCGGTCGCCGAGATGGTCGCGCTCAGCTCCTCGCAGGTGATCGCCCGTCCCGTCGTGGTGGCACGCGCTCTGCCGCTCGCCGTCGCGGCTGGAGCGGGGCTCGCGGTCGGGCTCGTGGCCGGGCTGTGGCCGGCGTACCGGGCGACCCGCATCCAGGTCGCGCAGCTCGGCGCCGCGCGTCGTGGTCGCGATCCGCGGCGCGACCCTCCGTGGCTGCGCCACGCGCGCTGGATCGTGCCCGCGGTGGCGGTGGCGGCGCTGCTCACCAGCGGTGGCTCGAGCGCGCGAGCGACCGTCGCGATGGTGCTGGTCTTCGTCGCCGGTGCCTTGCTGGTGCGGCCCATGGTGCACGTGGTGGGCCTGCCCCTCGGGCGGATCTTCGGACCCATCGCGGTCGCGGGCCTGCGCGACCAGAGCCGCGCGCCGAGCCGGCCGGTCGGTGCCGCACGGCTGCTGATGGTCGGCATCGCGCTCGTGGTGTGGATCGCCACGACCGGCGCGAGCTTCGAGCGCTTCGTGGTCGAGACCAACATGAGCACGCGCCGCGGCGACCTGATCGTCGACGGCGCGGTCGACATGCCGGCGACGGGCGAGAACGAGCCGCGGCTCGCCGAGGAGGTCCTGGCCGAGCTCGCGGCGATCCCCGGCGTGGTGCACGTCGGTGCAGAGACCTACGCGACCTCGCGCGATCCGGAGGTCGGCGTGGTCGCCGTGGACGCGATCCGGCTGCGCATCCCGGAGTTCGCAGGCTGGCGTCTGGCGCCGGGAGCCCTGCCCGACGCGCTCGAGCGCGTGGCGCGCGGCGGGGCGGTGCTCGCCGACGGCAACTTCGCCGAGCGCAACCACGTGCGGGTGGGGGACGACGTGCGCCTCACCTCGCCGACCGGCACCGTGGTGCTGCCGCTCGCCGGCATCACCAGCCCGACCTTCGTCTCGCCGGCGGGGGACGTGGTGGTCGCGCGCGACGTCTATCGCGACGCCTGGCGCGATCGCACGGTGAACCGGGCCTTCGTGCTGCTCGCGCCCGGCGTCGCGGTGGAGACGGTGCAGCAGGCCATCGTCGAGACGCTCGGCGCACGCTACCGGATGCGCGTGACCGACATGGCGAGCCACGCGCGCTGGATCGCCGACAGCGTGCGGCGCGGGTTCGCGTTCTCGGACGCGATGGCGCTGGTCACGCTCGTGGTGGTGCTGATCGGGACCAGCGACGCGCTCGCGGCGAACACCAGCGAGCGCGTGCGCGAGATCGGCACGCTGCGCGCGATGGGCTACACGCCGCGTGCGGTCGCGACCATGGTGCTGGTGCAGGCCCTCGCCATCGGGATCGCCGGGACGCTGCTCGCGGCGACGGTCGGGCTCGCGATGAGCGTTCCCTTCGTCACCTCCATCCTTCCTGCCGTCGTGGGCTGGCAGCTCGCGCTGTACCCGAGCTGGCGCGTCGTCGCCGTGGCCGCCGTGCTCGGCATCCTGGCCAGCGTGGTCGGCGGCCTGCTGCCGGCGCGCCACGCGGCGCGGCTGCAGATCGCGGCGAATCTTCGTTACGAGTAGGTCCGGTCACACCGTGTCCGTCCCCGTCGAGCTACCCAACGGGATCGTCGTGTCCGCGATCAACGCGATCGACGCCCGCGTACTTCACCACGAGGTCTTCGAGTCCGACCTCTACTGGCGGCACGGCATCACCCTGCACGACGGTGCGGTCGTGTTCGACGTCGGCGCCAACATCGGCCTTTACTCGATCTCGCTGAGCCGGCGCTTCCGGCGGCTGAAGATCCACGCCTTCGAGCCGATCCCACCGGTGTTCGACGCGCTGTGCGCCAACCGCTCCCTGTGCGGCGACGCCGAGCTGGTCGCGCACCCCTTCGGCATCGCGCGCGTGGACGGCGTCGAGCGCTTCGTCTTCGACCCGCAGATCTCGTACGCCGGCAGCTCGCACCTGCACGAGCTGCGTCGCGTCCTGCCACGCTCGGTGGGAGGATCGGTCAGGCAGCCGTTCGTGCCGAGCCGGTGGGTGTCCGCGGTCGTGGAGGAGCTCGTCGTGACGGGTCTGGTGCGCGAGGGGCGTGCCGTGCACGCCCTGCGCCGCATGCTCCGGAGCGCGCCGGGCCGGGCACTGCTGGTCGCCGGATGGCTCGCGCTCTACGGGCTGCTGGTCGTGCGACGCCTGGTGACGCGCTGCACCTTCGACTGCGAGGTGCGGCGCTTCTCGCGCGTCAAGCGCGAGCTCGGCGTCGCGGCGATCGATCTGGTGAAGATCGACGTCGAGGGGGCCGAGCTCGAGGTCCTGCAGGGCATCGACGACGCCGACTGGCCCGACATCGGGCAGCTGCTGGTCGAGGTGCACGACGTCGACGGTCGCGTCGACGTGTGCCGCGAGCTGCTGTCGTCGAAGGGCTACGCGGTCGCCGTCGAGCCCGACCCACGGCAGCTGCGCCGGCTGCTGCGCATCTACCAGCTCTACGCGCGGCGGCGCGGCGCGTCCGGCTGAGGTGGCGCCGCCGGGCAGCCGCGCTTGTCCGGTCGACAAAAGTCGCGAGAAGCAAGGGGGTGGAACGTCCCCGAGTCCAGACGGCGCTCGAGAAGATGCGGATCGCGATCGATCTCTTCGAGACCGCGGTCGACCTGCAGCGGCAAAACCTGCGACGTCGCCATCCCGATGCGACGGAGCGAGAGATCGAGGAGCGGCTGGGCGCCTGGCTCCAGGATCGACCGGGCGCGGAGCTGGGCAATGGGCAGGGCCGGCCCGCCCGCCGCTTCGACCAGGACGCGTGACCGCACTCGAGCGAGCGCTGATCCGCATCGACTCCGATCTCCGGCAGATCGATGTCGCCTTCGCCTTGATCGGCGGACTGGCCGTCTCTCTGCGGGCGGAGCCGCGCACCACGCGCGACGTTGACCTCGCAGTCGCCATCGACGATGACGATGCAGCCGAGGCCGTCATCCGTGGCTTGCTCGGCCTGGGCTATCGAGTGCTGCAGCAGCTCGAGCTCGGTCCGATCGCAGCTTCCCGAGCTGGACGTCGCCGGTTCGATCCCGGTCGCCCGCTCTTCCCAGAAAGCCCCGTCCCGCGGGGCTTTCGTCGTTTACAGGCTCTGGGTTGCCTCGGCGCTCGTGGGGAAGGTTCCGGCAGGGTTCCG